>Ga0126312_10000096_pt1 | contig 37984 bp, 26 predicted proteins | sample Plot104A_FD_92537 | JGI IMG/M metagenome (GOLD analysis project Ga0126312, IMG submission 92537) | Serpentine soil microbial communities from UC McLaughlin Reserve, CA, USA - Plot104A | ecosystem: Environmental > Terrestrial > Soil > Grasslands | place: USA: UC McLaughlin Reserve, Lake County... | reverse complement strand
TCCTGGGTGAACCTCGTGGCCTCCTCCGCGGAGGGCTGGTGCCTGACGGTGATGGAGGCCGGCTCGTGCGCGACCCCCACCGCCGCGCTCGCCGTGGGCGGCCTGCCGGAGGCGATCGAGGACGAGCGCACCGGGCTGCTCGCCTCGAGCTCGCCGGAGCTGGCCGACCAGACGCGCAGGCTGGTCCGTGACGACGAGCTGCGCCGCAGGCTGGGACAGGCGGCGCGCGAGCGCGCCCGTGAGTTCACGTGGGAGCGCACCGCGCGCGCCAACCTCGACGTGCTGCTCGAGGAGACCGAGGTGGCGCCGGAGCGGCCGCCGCTGCGCTCGCAGCTCGCGAGCTCCGACACCGGCCGCGCGGCGGGCCTTGCGGCGGCGCTGATGACCAACAACTTCATCGCGCTGATCTTCACGGTCGTCTTCGCGCGGCTGCTCGGGGCTTCGGGCTACGGCTCGCTGGGCGCGCTGCTGGCGGCGTTCACGATCCTCGTCGTGCCGGGCTCAGCGCTGCAGGCCACGGTGGCCCGCGAGGTCAGCGCGGCTGCGGTCACCCCGGGCGCCAACCCGGCTGCGGGGATCAAGCGCTGGCTGATGCGGCTGCTGGCCGCCATCGTCGCGGTGGCGGCGGTGGCGTTCGCCCTGCGCGAGCCGACCGCCCGGCTGATCGGCGTCGAGCTGGACTGGGCGGCGGCGGCGATCCTGCCCACCGGGGCGCTGTGGCTCGTGCTATGCGTGCAGCGCGGCGCCCTGCAGGGCTTCCAGCGCTACCGCGCGGTCGGCCTGAGCATCGTCGGCGAGGCGGGCGCGCGGCTGGCGCTGGGCCTCGGCCTGTACGCGGCGGGTCTCGGCGTGACCGGCGCCTTCCTCGGGACCACCGCCTCGATCGCGGCCATGGCGCTGGCGCTGGCGCTGCCGCTGCGCGACGTGCTGGCCGAGCACCGGCCGGAGGGCGAGCGGACCGCGGCGGAGCCGCCCTTCCGCTACCTGCTCGCGCGCGCCTGGGTTCCGGTGGTGGCCTTCACGCTGATCGCGGCGCTGCAGAACATCGACATCGTGTTCGTCAAGCACGAGGCGTCGGACTCCGCCGCCGGCTCCTATGCCGCGGCCTCCGTGGCCGCGAAGGCCGTGATCTGGGTTGCCATCGGCCTCGGCCTCTACCTGCTCCCGGAAGCCGTGCGCCGCACGCGCGTCGGCCAGGACGCGCGCCCTGTCCTGGTGCGCACGCTGGCGCTGATCGCGATAGTCGCGCTGCCGATGATCGCCGTCTACAGCGTGGCCGGGAAGCAGGTCCTGTCGGCGGCCTTCGGGGAGGACCTGACCGCGGCAGCCGGAGCGCTGCCGTTGCTGGCGGTCGCCATGTCGCTGCTGGCCTGGGCGTACCTCTCGGTGCAGTACCTGCTGGCGCTCGGCCGCGTGAGCTTCGTGTTCCTGCTCGGCCTGGCGCCGCCGGTGGAGCTGGCGCTGCTCGTGGCCGTCGGCGCCAAGCTCACCGATGTGGCCTCCGTGCTGGTGGCGCTGCAGTGCGTGCTGGCGCCCGCGGTGTTCGCGATCGTGCTCCGCAGCGCCGCGCATGCGCGCTCGCTGCGGCCGCCAGAGGCGATCGCTTGAGCTTCGAGGCCGCGATGGAAGCGGCCGCGGGGGTCGAGGGCTGGCTGTCGGACGACCAGGCCAGGCGGCTCTGGCAGCGCGCCCGCTCGGCCGAGCGAATCGTCGAGATCGGCAGCTACCGCGGCCGCTCGGCGATCGTGATGGCCCGGGCGGCGCGCGACGGCGCGGAGCTCGTGGCGATCGACCCGCACGCCGGCAACGACCGCGGCCCGCGGGAGATCGAGGGCAGCGCCGACGAGGGAGAGTCCGACTTCCGGGCCTTTCGGGCGAACCTCGAGCGGGCCGGCGTGGGCGGCCGCGTGCGCCATGTCCGGCTGCCTTCCCGGGACGCCCTCGACGCGGTCGAGGGGGAGCTCGACGTGCTCTACGTGGACGGCGCCCACCGCTATGAGCCAGCCCGCGACGATCTCCGGCGCTGGGGCCGGCGCGTGCGCCCGGGGGGCCACATGCTGGTGCACGACTCGTTCTCCTCGCTGGGGGTGACGCTCGCGATCATGCGCCTGCTGGTGGCGGGCGGTGAGTTTCGCTACCTGGGCCGAGCCGGCTCGCTGGCCGAGTACGTGCGCGAGCGCATGTCTCGCCGCCAGCGGGTCGCGAATGCGCTGCGCCAGCTGCGCGAGCTGCCCTGGTTTGCCCGCAACCTGGCGGTCAAGCTGGCGCTCGTCCTCGGTCTTCGGCCGCTGGCGCGGCTGCTGGGCCACCGCGACGGGCCCTGGCCGTACTGACGCTGCGCCACAGCGCCAGGCCGAGCAGCACCACCGCCGCGACCGTGACCCAGTGCGCGCCCAGCTCCTCGAGCGCGTACTCGGTGTTGTAGCCGCCGCGGTCCTCCGCCGGGAACAGCACGTAGAGCGCCGGCACGACCACGGTGAGCAGCGCGCCCGCGGCCAGGATCAGGTGCCGGGCGCCGATGCCGCGCCACAGCAGCAGCGCCACGGCCGGCCCGATCACGACCCCGGCGCGCAGCGCGAACACGAGCCCCAGCAGGAGGCCGGCAACGCTTCCCGCGAGCAGCGCGCGGCCGGGCGAAGTCCGCGGCGGCCGGTCGGCGAGCGGTAGCGCCGGAACGACGGGCGCGCGCCGTCGCGGCGAGCGCAGCCAGCCGGCCAGGGCGATCGCCAGCAGGGCGAGCACGGCCAGGCCGCCCGCGAGATAGCCCGCGAGCACCCCGCTCTGCGGCTCGAAGCTGATCTTCGCGTCGCGGCAGCCCGACTCGAGCCCCCAGCCGTTGGCGAAGCCGTCGATCACGCGCGGCTCGCCCAGCGAACGGCCGTCGCAGCTGGCGCGCCAGCCCTTGTTCCAGCTCTCTCCGAGCACGAGCCACGACGGGCCGCGGGCGTCGACGCGCAGGTGGTCGTAGCTGCCCGCAGAGCGCCGGCCAAGCGAGACGCGGCCGCCGCCGCCCGCTCGCGGCAGGCCCGCGGGAGCGGGCGAGCGCAGGCGGGCCAGGTAGGGCAGGAGCCGCCCGGATTCCGATGCCAGCTCGTGACGGCCGGCTGCCAGCGGTAGCGGCCGGCGGCAGGCGCCGGCTCGAAGGGGGAGCCCGGCGTCCAGGGCGGCCACCGCGCCCTCCGGCCGCAGCGGCAGGCGGCGGCCGTCGACCGTAAGGGCGGCGTCGCCGCAGCCGGCCGCTATGCGACCGGGGCGGCCGGCCGGCGCGCGCGGGACGCCGTGGCCGGTGAGCTCGCCGACGCCGACGGCCGCCCGTGACCGCGGCGCGGCCGGGGTGCCCCGTGGGAAGCGGGCCGCCAGCACGTCCAGGCGGAAGCGCCGGGCCGTCGCGGGGCGGGCGAGCACGACCATTCCATCAGCCGGGACGTCGAGCGGGGCGCTGACGCCACCGGGCCAGCGCAGCCGCACCCGTGTGGGGGCGCGGACGGCCGCGGCCGGTGGAGCCAGGCGCAGCCGGCGAAGGGTGGTGGGCCGGGACGTCCGCCACTCGAGCCAGGCTCGTCGTCCGCGCGTCCAGGCGCCCACCCAGCCGCTCCGGGGGTCGCCGTCGAAGGCGCGTGAGGCGCGCGCGGAGGGCAGGTTGTGAAAGCGGCTCGACGAGTCGAAGGCCGCGCTGCCGCGGCTCGTGGATGCCAGCCGGTCGAGCAGCGGGTCGGGGGCCGCCGGGTCCACGCTGACCCAGGCGTCTGCCCGAAAGCTGCGTGCGGCGGGCAGCTCGAGCAGGCGGCTGAGCCGGCGCTCGGGATCACGCGCGGCGCGGATGAGGTCGGGCTCGGCCTCCGTCCGGTCGCGGGCGCCGGCCCGGGGCGGCGCGGGCGGGACGGGGTCGCGCCGGAACGGCAGGTCGGCGGTGGTGCGCTGGAACAGGTAGGTCAGCCCCGCTCGCGACAGGTCTGCGCCCGCGAGCGCTTCGCGGGCGAGCCGCGGTGGGCGCAGCAGCTCGCGCAGGCGCAGCCCCGGGACGCGCACCTCGGCCAGGCCGCCCGCGCTGTCGGTGCGCTCCTTCGGCGGGTCGGTGGCCGTGATGTTCACGCGCAGGCTTTCGGCACGGGCCAGCCCCAGGAAGAGGCGGTTCCAGCCAGGGCGCAGCGGGAAGCGGCGCCCGGCCACCGTCACCTCGGTCACACGCGCCCGCGGATCCGCCCACGGCAACACGTCGACGTAGCGCAGCGCGCGCGGCCGACTGAAGCCCAGCTCGAGCCAGTGCTGGTCGCTGTCGAGCGCCAGATCCGCCTGCCAGGCACTGTCGATCGAGCCGTCGAAGGCCGCGAAGGGACGCTGCTCGGGGAACTGGGAGAAGGCCGGCGACTGCGGGGCCCGGACGTAGCGCGCGCCGCGCACGAGCGCCACGGTCTGGGCGTCGGAGCCGCGCATCGCGAAGGGGTCGAGCGTGGCGCCCTCCTCGGGCAGCGGGTCGCCGGGGCCGAGCGTCGCCCCGCTTGTCTGGCGCGTGCGCGAGGCCACGAACACGCGCCGCCGGTTCGAGTCGCTGATCACGACCTCGGCACCGCCGCGGGCAGCCCGGCGCAGCTCGTCGCGGTCGAAGTCGCCGGCGTAGGCCAGCGGGCGCCGCGCCGGCAAGGCCCCGAAAGCGGCCAGGCCCGCGAGCGCCTCGGCCGAGCCGTCGACGATCGTCTCGGGTCCGGCCGGCTCGATTCGCACGATGCCGCGAGCGGCCGGGAAGTCGGCCCGGCGTACCTGTGGCAGGAGGCGCGGCGGACCGAGGTCGCCGGCCGGGGGCGCGAAGCGCCGCCGCGGCCCGTAGCGGGCTGCGGGGCGGCGCGCGGCGGGCTGGCCCTCGAGCGCCCGGGCGGCGGCCGCCGGCGCCGCCGCCCCGCTGCGGCGGGTGCGGTCGTCCGTGCCGGTCACCACCGCCCGGGCGCTCAACAGGCCCACGAGCGGCGCGAGCTGGCCCGGCACCAGCCGCTCCTGCTGGACCAGCCCGTCAACGGTCCAGAGCATGTCAACCGCATGCAGGTCGGCGTAGGGCGGCGTGTTGCGCACGGCCACCGGGCGCTTGGTTAGCGAGGGCAGAACCGGGTCGACCGTGCCGCCCCAGCGGTAGAAGGCGAACGCCTGGCCGGGCAGCACCAGCGCGCGGGCGTTCGGGGCCAGGTCCCGGTCGAGGCCACGCCCCGCCGCGGTCCAGGCGGGCGGGATGCGCTTCCACTCCAGCTGGGTGTCGAGCGCGTGGCCGGTGAACAGCGGCCAGCCCGACAGAACCACCAGCAGCAGGGCGCCCGCGCCCGCCGCCGCGAGGGCCGCGCGGCCGCGCAGGCGGGCTGCGAGCTCGGCGGCGCCGGCGCCAGCGAGGCAGGCCACCGCCACGGCCACCAGCGGTCCCGCCTTGTAGGTGGTGCGAAGCGCCTGCACGAGCCCGTTGCGCTCGTAAGCGAAGGCCAGGGCGCGGCGCAACGGCGTGCCGTCGGGGAAGCCGGCGGCCATGAACAAGAGGCCGGCCAGCAGCAGCAGCAGGAAGAACGGCCCGTAGCGCCAGCGGCGCGTCCACACGAGCCCCGCGACGGCCAGACCCGGCACGAGCAGCGTCGCCACCACCACCGGCGCGTCGAACAGCAGCGTGGATGCGTCACTGAAGTACGCCTGCGGCGGGCCGCCGAAGCCCACGCCCAGGTAGGAGATCCAATAGCCCATCAGCCGCAGGCTCTCCGACAGGCTGGTGGTGCCCCAGATCGTGCCCGCCTGCTCGGTGAAGCGCAGGAAGTCGATGCCGTAGAGCGCGTGCCCCACCACCGGCCCGAGCCACCAGATCGAGGCCAGCGCCACGGCCCCGAGAGTGCGCAGCGCGAAGCGGACGCCGTCGCGGCCGCCCACGCTTCCCGTCAGCGCGTCGTACAGCGCGAGCAGCAGCGGGGCCACCACCACCCAGGCCACGCTCGCCGCGTTCACGCCGCCGCCGCTCGCGGTGGTCACGAGCCCGATCGCCGCCGGCCAGCGCCACGCACGCGGCTCTGCCAGTCCCCGCCTTGCGGCAACGAGCGCCCAGGGCAGCGCCGCGTAGCCCAACAGGAAGACGCTCGTGCGGTTGGCGAACACCACCACATACGGGTTCGCCAGCGTGATCGCCCCGGCCACGAGGTGGGCGACGCCGCGCTCGGGTGAGAGCGTCGCGTCGAGCAGACGCACCACGCCCCAGGCGGCCAGCGCCAGCAGCAGCCCGAGCCACAGCCGCTGCACCACCCACGGCGACAGCCCGATGGAGTGCAGGGCGGCGAAGAACGGCCCCATCGGGAACAGATAGCCGCCGTGCTGAGCGCCCTGCACGTGGCCGAGCGAGCCCGTCGGCGCCCACAGCGAGGTCACCTCGGCGAGGAAGCCGACCGGGTCGACGTGCAGGTCGATCTTCGTGTCGGAGGACGCCCAGCCGGGCCGCTGCGCGAACGAGAGCGCGAACGCCGCCGCGGCCAGGCCAAGTGGCAGCAACCTGTCGTAGCCTCGCCGCAAAGCGTGGCGAAGGGTAGGGCGGCCGAGCGCGCAGGGCTGCCCGATACGCTCGCCGTGTGCCGGCGCCGGCGACCAGCGCCCCGTTCGGGGCGATCGCGGCGCCCGCGGCGGCGCTGCTGCTCGCGGGTCCCACCGTGCTCGCCTTCTTCTCGGGCGGCTTCTTCGACGTGCCGCGGCTGATCGCCGCGCTCTGCGCCTGGGCGCTGCTCGCGCTGGCGGCGGTCGCCGCGCCGTGGCCGCTGCTCGGCCGGCGCAGCGCGCTGGTCGGCGTGGCGGGCCTGGCGCTGCTGGCGGCCTGGACCGGCGCCTCGATCGCCTGGGCCCCGCTGCACGGCGACGCCCTCGACGACTTCCAGCGGCTGCTCCTGTACGCGGCCGCGCTACCGGCCGCGTCGATCTGGCTGCGCCCGCCCGCCGCCCGCCGCGCGGTCGAGCCGGCGCTGGCCGCCGGCGTGGTCGCGGTGGCGCTCTACGCGCTTTCGGAGCGTGTGCTTCCCGGCGTGGTCGACCTGAGCGCCAGCGCCAGCGCGCGAGGGCGGCTGGAGCAGCCGCTGACGTACTGGAACGCCCTCGGGATCCTCTGCTCGATGGGGGTGGTGCTGTGCGCGCGGGTGGCAGGCGACGCCGAGCGGCCCGCTGCCTTGCGCGCCGCAGCCTGCGCGGGAGCGGTACCGCCGGCGGTCGCGCTCTACCTGACCTTCTCGCGCGGGGCGCTCGGCGCTCTGGCGGTCGGGCTGATCGTGCTGGCTGCGCTCTGGCCGGCACGGGCGCAGCTGCGGGCGCTGGGTGCCGTGGCGGCGTGCTCGCTGGCCGCCGTCGGCGTGGCGGCGCTGCTGCCCGAGCGCCCGAGCGCCGCGCAGGGCCTGGTGCTGCTCGCGGCGCTCGTGCTGCTCTGCGCCGCCGCGGCCGCACTGGAGTGGCGCTTCGCGAGCGCCGAGCGCCACGGCCGCCTACGCACAGGTGCCCTGCGCCTCGGCCGGCCGCTGCGCCTGGCGGCCGGCGCCGCGGTGCTGCTGGCGGCGGTGGCGCTGGTGGCCGCGGCGGTCGGCGAGCGCTCGGCCGGCCTCGGGCGCACCGGCGCCGACCCGGCGCGACTAGCGAGCCTCGACAGCATCCGCTCCGCCTACTGGGAGGTCGCCGTCGACGGCTTTGCCCACCACCCGCTGGCGGGCGTTGGAGCCGCGGGCTTCCGCTCTGAGTGGATGCGGGAGCGCACGCTTCCGGAGCCTGCTCGTGACGCTCACTCGCTGCCGATCGAGACGGCTCTGGAGCTGGGCCTGGTGGGCCTGGGTCTGGTCGGCCTGTTCGTGGCCGGCGTGGTTGCCGAGCTCGTGCGCCTGCGCCGACTCGACCCCGCGGCGGCGGCCGGGCCGGCGGCGGCGCTGGCCGCGTGGGCGGCGGCGGTGGTGGTGGACTGGCACTGGGAGATGCCGGCCGTGAGCCTCGTCGCGCTGCTGCTGGCGGGCGCCGTGATGGCGGCGCCTAGCCTGTCGTGACGGGACCGCGATGAACGTACGCGCCGGCCGCTTCCCGCTGTTCGACTCCATGCGCGCGATCGCCGCGCTGTCGGTGGTCTTGTTCCATGCCGCCTTCCTCGGCGGCATGGGGCGCTCGGACAGCTTCCTGCGCCCGTACACCGCCCGACTCGACGTCGGCGTGACGGTGTTCTTCCTGATCTCCGGCTTCCTGCTCTACCGGCCGTTCGTGCGCGCGCGCTTCGAGGACCGTGGCATGCCGCACGTCGGCGGCTACGCGTGGCGGCGCTTTCTGCGGATCGTGCCCGCGTACTGGGTGGCCCTGACCGTGGTGGCGCTGTGGCTGGGACTGTCGTACGTGTTCACGCTCTCGAACGCGCCGCAGTTCTACGGCCTGGGCCAGATCTACACGGCCGCTAACGCCGGCCGCGGCATCGGCCAGGCCTGGACACTCTGCGTGGAGATCACCTTCTACGCCTTCCTGCCCCTCTGGGCGCTGGCGCTGCGCCAGCTCGGCGGTGGCGACCGGCGGGTGTTCGTCTCGGAGCTCGCGGCTCTGGCGCTGCTCGGCGCGGCGAGCATCGCGTACAAGCTCTTCGCCCTCACCCAGACCTCGCCGAACGACCTGAGCTCGGCCCCCTGGCTCCAACCCCTGCCGAACTTCCTCGACCAGTTCGCGCTGGGCATGGGGCTGGCCGTGCTGAGCGCGTGGCTCGACCGCCGCGAGCGGGCGCCGGCGGCCATCGCGGCGCTTGGCCGCGCCCCCGCCGCCTGCTGGATCCTCGCCGCCGTGGCGTTCTGGGCGGTGAGCACCCAGATCGGGCTCACCGGCAGCGCGCTCGAGCAGTCCACGCGCGGCAGCTTCCTGGAGCGCCACGCGCTCTACGGGATCGTGGCCCTCGCGCTGCTGCTTCCGGCGGTGCTCGGGAACCAGCGGAAAGGCCCGATACGTCGCCTGCTCGGGAGCCCGGTGGTGCTCTACGTGGGCCTTGTCTCCTACGGGGTCTACCTCTACCACCTGGCGTTCATCAGCTTCCTCCGCGACCACCTGAAGGACTCCCTCGGCGCCGGGGTGGGTCTTCGCTTCGTGGTGTACGCGCTGCTGGGCACGCTCGGGGCCGTTGCGCTCGGCAGCCTCAGCTACTACCTCGTCGAGCGCCCGGCGCTGAGCCTCAAGGAGAAGGTCGGGCCGCGCCCGCGGCCCGATCGCGACGAGGCGGTCAGCGAGCCGGCGCCGGTGGCGCCGGCCGCGCCGCGGGCCTGAGCGAGCCGAGCGCGAGCGCGGCGAGCGCAACCACGGCCACGTCCGCCGGCTCGCGAAAGCGCGGCACCCCGTACCCGAAGACGCTCACCGTTGCCGCCACCACCAGCGGGGCGGCCAGCAGGACCAGGCCGCGCCTGCGCCGGCGCAGCACCAGCGCGCCGTAGACCGCCGGCGGGGCCAGCAGCCAGAAGAAGACGACCCCGGCCTTCTCCACGGTCGGGTCGCGAGCCTCCGCGTTGTCGGCTTGGCGAAAGGGCTGGAGGAGCGAGAAGCTGCGCAGCAGGCGCGCGCCGGCCACGCTCGGCAGCCGCTCGGCGTGCTCGCTCGCGTAGTCGAGCCCGCGCCGGCGCAGGCGCGCCGCGGCAACCGCCTCGTTCGCGGCCCTCACCGCCGGCACGCAGCCGATGGCCCAGCCGCCGATGTCGCGTCCGGCGTAGGTGCGCGCGCAGTTGGCTCCCGCGAGCAGGGTGCCGTAGTTCGTGGATATCGGCACCGGACGGTCGAACGCGATCCAGTTGCGCGCGCTCCAGGGCAGCACCAGGGCCGCGCAACACAGGCAGGCCAGCGCCGCAAGGGCGCCGCGCCGTGCGGGGGCCAGGCGCGCGGCGGGGATCACAAGCAGCGGCAGCAGCAGCAGGCCTTCGGCGCGCGACAGCGAGGCCAGTGCGATCACGGCGCCCAGCGCCGCGGCCCAGCGGCGGCCGCCGCCATCGGCCACCGCGAAGGCGCACACCAGGGCCATCGCCGTGAACAGCCCGAACGGCGCCTCGCTCATGACCGCGCCGTCGGTGGCGACCAGCGTGGGATAGACCGCCGCGAGCCCGGCAGCCAGCAGGCCGGCGCGGCCACCGCCGAGCCGGCGGGCGAGCAGCCCGACGGTTGCCACCGTGAGCGCTCCGACGAAGGCCATGACCACCCGCTGGCCCACGTAGCTGTCGACCCCCAGGGCCGACGCGCCGCCCAGCAGCAGGGACGTGAGCGGCGGGTGCTGCGCGGTGGCCTGCTCGCGGCCGAACAGCGCGAGGGCCAGCGGCTCGGCGTAGCCGTGGCCGTCGCCGATCAGGTTCGCGGTCTCGTGGAAGAACCTCGAGTCGCCGTGCCCGACCAGGTGCGGCGTCAGCACGACCACGTAGACCAGCCGCAGCGCCAGTCCAGCGGCTGCCACGGCCGCCAGCCGCGCGGCGAAGCCCTGCGGCAGCCGGTGGCCGGGCGCGCAGCTCACGGCGGCAATCATGCCTGCTCGTGCCGCCGAAGCCCGGAAGTAGAGTCCGCTCGGTGCGCGCCGTGGCGAGCAAGTTCGGGTCGCGCCTGGCGGCCATCGTGGTCGCAGCGCTTGCCATTCGCCTGCTCTACGCGCTGGTGGTGATGGCCGACGACCCGGTGACCGGCGACGGCCGCGAGTTCCACCTGCTGGCGCGCGTGCTCGCCGAGCAGGAGCGCTACCTGCAGCCGTTCCAGTTCCTCTTCCGAGACGAGATCGTGCCGACGGCCGAGAAGCCCGTTCTCTACCCGCTCCTGCTGGCTCTCCCCGGCGAGCTGGGATTGTCGAGCTACACGGTCCAGCACCTGCTCGATTGCCTGCTCGGGGCCGCCACGGTGCTGGTGGTGGGCCTGCTCGGGCGGCGCGTGGGCGGCGAGCGTGTGGGCCTGCTGGCCGCGGGGATCGCGACCCTGTATCCGATGCTGATCGTGCTCTCGGGCGCCGCGCGCAGCGAGGCGCTCTACGCGGCGCTCGTGGCGCTCGCGCTGCTGCTGGCCTACCGGCTGCTCGACCGGCCGAGCGCCGGCCGTGCGCTCGCGCTTGGCGCGGCGCTGGGCCTGGCCACGCTCACGCGCAGCGAGGCGCTGCTGCTGTTGGCGCTGCTCGCCCTGCCGCTGGTGTCGCTGCTGCCGCACGACCGCCGGCTCGCCCCCGCGGGCCTCGTGGCGCTTGGCTGCGCCCTGCTCGTGCTTCCCTGGGTGGCGCGCAACTGGATCGTGTTCGACCGGCCGGCGCTGTCGACCAACGAGGGGGGCCTGCTGGCCGGCGCGAACTGCGACGCCGCCTACCACGGCAGCCTGATCGGAACCTGGCCCTGCTTTCCGCGCGTGCCGCGCTCGTGGGGCACCAACGAGGCAGAGATCTCCGCGCGCCTGCGGCGGCGGGCACTCGACTACGCCGGCGACCACGCGAGCCGGCTGCCGCTGGTCGCCGCCGTGCGGGCGCTGCGCACCTGGGAGCTCTACCAGCCGCGGGCGCAGGCGCTGCTCGAGCATCGGATCGCCGACCGCAACCTCCGGCTCCAGCAGGCCGGGGTGCCGGCGCTCTACCTGCTCGCGGTGCTCGCGCTGTACGGCGGCGTCGTCCTGCGCCGGCGCGGGCGGCCGCTGCGGGTGCTGGTGGCCCCGCTGGTGCTGGTCACGCTGGTGGCGGCGCTGACCTACGGGTCGAGCCGCTTCCGGGCGGCCGCCGACGTGCCGCTCACCGTGCTCGCAGCCGTCGGGCTGGCGGCGCTGCTGCCGCGGCGCCGGGAACCGGCGGAGGCGGTTGCGGCGTGAACGTGCGCGCGACCCGCTTCCCGCTGTTCGACTCCATGCGCGCGATCGCGGTGCTCGCCGTGGTGGCCACCCACGGCGCCTTCTTCTCCGGCCTCGGCGGCCACGGCTCGGCCGCCGGCCCCTATCTGGGCCGGCTCGACGTTGGCGTGCACATCTTCTTCCTGATCTCGGCGTTCCTGCTCTACCGCCCCTTCGTGCGGGCCGGCATCGAGGACGCGGAGCCGCCTCTGGTGCGGGCCTATGCCTGGCGGCGCTTCCTGCGCATCGTCCCGGGCTACTGGCTGGCGCTGACGGTGATCGCGCTCGCGCTTGGCCTGCCGGGCGTGTTCGGCGCCGACGCGCCGCTCTACTACGGGCTGGCGCAGATCTATACCCCGGAGACCTCGGGCGGCGGCCTTCCGCAGGCCTGGAGCCTGTGCGTGGAGCTGTCCTTCTACCTCTTCCTGCCGCTGTACGCGGCGCTCATGAGGCGGCTGCCCGCCGGCGACGAGCGTGGGCGCCTGCGGCGCGAGCTGGCCGGCGCGGCGGTGCTGGTGCTGGTGAGCTTCGCCTACAAGCTGTGGATCCTCTCGATGGGGCCGGCGACCGCCTTCCGGCTCGTGCCATGGCACTTCGCCCTGCCGGCGTTCCTCGACACCTTCGCGCTCGGGATGGCCCTGGCCACGCTGAGCGCGTGGTACGCCGGGCGCGCCTCCCCGGCGCCGCTGCGCGTCCTGGATCGCTTTCCCTCGCTGGCGTGGCTGCTGGCGGCGGTGGCCTTCTGGGTGGTGAGCACCCGCATCGGGCTGGTGGGCCGGGCGGGCGAGCCGCTGAGCGAGAGCCAGTACCTCGGGCGCCACTGGCTCTACGCGCTCGTGGGGCTCGGCGTGCTGCTTCCCGCGGTGTTCGGAGACCAGGCGCGCGGACTGGTGCGGCGGCTGCTGGCGCTGCGGCCGCTGCTGTACGTGGGCCTGGTCTCCTACGGCGTCTACCTGTACCACTTCGCCGTCTACGCCCAGCTCAGGCGGTGGGGGTTCGGCTCGCTGGCAAGCGACACGTCACCGTGGCTCTGGCTGCCGGCCGGACTGGCCGGCTCGCTGCTGCTGGCCTCGCTCAGCTACTACGCGGTGGAACGGCCGCTGCTGCGCCTGAAGCGCCTCGTGCCCGGGCGCGAGCGCACCGAGGCGGGGGAGGCGATCGCGGAGCCCGCGCCCGCCCGTCCCCCGCGGCTGACCCAGGCCGGATGAGCGAGCTCGAGGCGCTGCTGCGCCAGTTGCTGCTGGCGCTGTCGGTGGCCGCCCTGACGGCCGCCTCGCTGCGCGCGGCGGCCGCCGCAGGGGCGCGTGGGCTGGAGCGGCTCGTGGCGGGAGCGGCCCTTGCCGCCGGCGCGGCGGTGCTCGAGGCGCTGCTGCTGGGGCTCGTGGGCCTGGGCGGCCACGCGCTCGCTCTCGCCGCGGCGGCGCTGCTGACCGCGCTTGCCTCCACGCGCCTGTGGCCCCGACCGCCGCAGCTCGGCACGCGCGGGTGGTGGCGCGGGCTGCGCGCAGTCGAGCGGCTGGCGCTGGGCGCGCTCGCCGGTGCGTCGCTGGCATGGACGGCGTGGCTGGCCCGCTACCCGGCGCTCGGCCACGACATGATCTTCTATCACCTCGCCGAGGCTGTCGGCTGGGTCCACAACGGCAGCCCCGGATCGGTGGAGGCGGTCGTGGACGGCATTCCGGTGGGCAGCTATCCGCTGGTGCACGAGGTGCTCCTGGCGTGGGGTCTCGCCCTCTCCGACGGCTTCGGCTGGGTTCCCCTCCTGACCGCCGGCATGGTGGCCCTCTGCGCGGCGGCGGGCTGGCTCGGGCTGCGCGAACTGGCGGTGCCCCGCCTTCCGGCGGGCCTGGCCGTCGCGGCCCTGGTGCTCACGCCCGCGGTGATCGCTTCGCAGAGTGGTGGAGCCAGCGTCGATCCGGCGGCGCTTGCCTGGGTGGTCAGCGCGGGGGCGCTGGCGGCCTGCGCCCGTCGCCGTCCGCTGCTCGCCGCGCCGGCGCTCGTGGCCGCCGGCCTGGCCGCGGGCACCAAGACGACGGCGCTGCCGCTGGCGCTCGTCTGCGGGGGCCTGGCGCTGTGGTCCGCGCGCGGGCAGCTGCGCCGGCTGCGCCAGCCGCTCGCCGCGGCGGGGGCCGCAGCGCTGGCGCTGGGCGGCCTCTGGTACCTGCGCAACCTCGTGGACCACGGCTCGCCGCTGTGGCCCTACCTGGCCGCTCCCTGGGGAGACCCCCGGCCGCCGCTGATCGACAACGCCGACGTGCGCTTCCTGGCGCACCCGCGCGCCACCGTGACGGCACTGCGCGGCTACTACGCCGACCACTTCCTCGGCCCGCTCGTGCTGCTGGCGGGCGCGCTGGCCGCCCCGCTCTTGACGAGGCGGCGCGAGGTCTGGCTGGCGGCGCTGGCCGCCCTCGCCTCGCTGCTGCTCTGGACCAACGCGCCGCTGACGGGCCTCGCGGGCCCGACGCCGTTCTTCGGCGGCACCGGCGACAGCACGCGCTACCTGCTGCCGGGCATCGCCGCCGCCGGCCTGGCCGTTGCCCTGGCGGCGCGCGCGCCCGGCCGGCGCGGGCTCACGGCCACGGTCCTGCTGGGCCTCGCCGCGCTGGCGTCGCTCCGCAACAGCGTGGCGCTCGGCTTCCCCAACGTCCCCGGTGTTCTCACCCCGCTCGGGGGCATGGCTCTGGGCGGCCTCGCGGCCGCGGCGATCCGGGCCCGGCGGCTCCCGCGCCATGCCGCGCCGGCAGCCGCCGTGGTTGCGGCGACGGTCGCGGGCGCGCTCGCCTCAGACGGCTTTGTCGAGCGCCACGCCGGGACCGGTGCGCGCGACGCCGGCCTGGCGCGCTGGCTCGCCAGGCAGCCCGCCTGGCGCGGCGACGGGCGGGTGGTGGCCTCCAGCTTCAGCCTGATCGCGCCCACGAGCGGCGACCGCCTTCAGCACCGGCTCGACCTGTTGACGCCGAAGCAGCGGTGTGGACGGGTTCGCCGGCTGGGAGGCGAGGGCTGGCTGGTGATCGACGTGGGCCTGGGCCGGCCGCTGGGACCGGCGGGCTGCCTGCGCGGCCGGCGGCCCTCCTACGCGGATCGCTACTTCCGCGCCTACGCCCCGTGAGCGCGGGGCGCTATGTGCTGGGCGTGCTGCTGCTGGCGCTCGTGGCCGTGCCGCTGGCGGGCGGCGCCCGGGCGCTGCGAAGGCGCCTCGTGCCAGGCTTCAGCGGCGCGCCCGCGCGACTGGCGGAGGCGGTCTGCGCGCTGGCCCTGTTGCTCGCCGTCGCCCAGTTGCTCGGCACGGTGGGGGCGCTGCGCGCCGGCTGGCTGGCGCTGGCGTGCGTGCTCAGCGGCGGCGCCATCGCCGTCGTGCTGCGCGGCGGCGGCTCTGGGGAAGGCGCCGCTCGCCCGGCGCCGCCGGCTCCGCCCGCGATGCCCGCGCTGGCGGCCGCCGTCGCAGCCGGCTTCCTGGTGGCGTTTCACTGGCTCAGCCGCAGCCTCGAGGTGCTGGGCCGTGGCATGGCCGATCCGGACACGCTCTGGTACCACCTGCCGTTCGCGGCTCGCTTCGCGCAGGCCGGCTGGACGAGCCGGCTGCACTTCGCCGAGAGCGAGCCCATCACGACCTTCCATCCGGCCAATGCGGAGCTCTTGCACGCCGTCGGGATGGCCCTGTTCGGCGGCCACGACCTGCTCTCTCCGTTCGTCAACGCGGGCTTCGCGGCGCTCTGCCTGCTGGCCGGCTGGTGCATCGGGCGCCCGCGCGGAGCCGGCCCGGCGGCGATGACCGGCGTCGCCGTGGTGCTGCTGACCCCGATCGTGCTGCAGACACAGCCCGGAGAGGCGGCCAACGACGCAGCGGCGCTGGCCTTCTTCCTCGCCGCGGCCGGCCTGCTCGTGAGCGGGCAGCGAAGAAGCGGCGCGCTGGCGCTGGCGGCCGTCGCGGCCGGGCTTGCGCTGGCCACGAAGCTGTCGCTGGTGGCGCCGGTGCTGGCGCTGGCGCTGGGCGTCGTGATGACCGCGCCCGGGCGCCGGCGGGCGCACACCGTGGGCATCTGGGCGGCGGCCCTGCTCGCGGCGGGCGGCTTCTGGTACCTGCGCAACCTCTTGCGGGTGGGCAACCCGCTGCCCTGGCTGGACCTCGGCCCGCTGCCGTCGCCGCCCAGCCCGCTCACCGACAGGGCCAGCTTCAGCGTCGCGCACTACTTCTTCGATGCCGGCGTCTGGCGTGCGCAGCTGCTGCCGCAGCTCGACAGCCTCGGCCCGCTGTGGCCGTTGCTCGTGGCCGCGGCGCTCGCGGGCGCCGCCCTGGGACTGGCCCGCGGCGGCATCGCCCGGTTGCTCGGGGCGGTAGCCCTGGTTGCCGTCGTCGCGTACGCGGTCACGCCTGCCACCGCCGGCGGCCCGGAGGGGAACCCCTCGCTGTTCGCCCTCAACCTGCGCTTCGTGACGCCCGCGCTCGCCCTCGGGCTTGCATTGCTGGGGGCCCTGCCGCGACCGGGATCGCGCGCCGCCGCCTGGGCCGCGCCGGCGCTGCTCCTGCTCGCGGCGATCACGTTGGCGGGCGACGGCCTCTGGCCACCCTCGTCGGGGCTGGTGGGGCTGGGCCTGGCGGCCGCCGCGCTGACCGTGGCTGCCGCGCTCGTCCGCACGGGGCGGGGCCGGCGCTCCGCGGCGCTGGCCGGCGGGGTGGCGCTGCTGGTGGCGCTGGCGGGCTGGCCCGCCCAGCAGCGCTATGCCGAGCGCCGCTACGCCCGACCGGGTCCGACGCTGCCGCCGCCGTCGCTCTGGGCACAGCGGGTGCATGGCTCGCGGATCGGCGTCGTGGGCTACCTCCTGCAGTACCCGCTCTACGGACGCGATCTCTCGAACCGCGTCGACTACGTGGGCCTGCGCGGTCCGCATGGCGCCTTCCGGCCCGCGCTCAGCTGCACTCGGTGGCGCGGGCTGCTGCGCTCCGGCGGCTATCGCTACCTCGTCGTGTCCCCCGTTGCGTCGGTGGCGCTCGGGCCTCCCGAGCGGCTGCCGGAGCCGCGCGAGAGCGCCTGGACCCGGTCGCTGCCGGGCGTCGAGACGGTCATCCGGCTGCCGCGCTCACACACCTCGGTCTTCCGCCTGCCGCCCCGGATCGGGGCCACCGGCTGCCGGGGATCGGTTGGCTAGGGTTGGCCGCCGTGCCTGAGCGACCCTCCGCTCGGATCCTCCTCGCGGTCGCCCTGGTGGCGGGCTCCGTGCTCGCACTGCAGGTGCTCTTGACCCGCCTGTTCTCGGCGGTGCTCTTCTACCACTTCGGCTTCCTGGCGATCTCGCTGGCCCTGCTGGGCGCCGGCGGCGGGGCGATCGCGGTATACGTGCGCCCCGGCTGGTTCAGGGGCCGGGCCGCCCAGGCCGTGCTGGCGCGCTGGGCGGCGCTGATGTCGGCGCTGCTCGTGACGACGCCGCTCGTGATCGTACGGCTCGACTACGAGTTCACGGGCGACGTCACGGCAGGCTTCGTGCTGTCGCTGGCAGCTGCCTGCCTGCTGGCCGCGCTGCCGTTCACGGCCGGCGGCGTGGTGATCGCGCTGGCCATCCGCGACTGGACCGGGTGGGCCGGGCGCGTGTACGGCGCGGACCTGGCCGGCGCCGGCCTGGGCGCGCTGCTCGTGGTGCCGGCGCTGAAGCTGGCCGAGCCGGCCACGCTGATCGTGGCGCTCGGCCTGGTGGCCGGGGTGGCCGCCCTGCTGCTGGCAGCGCCCGGAAGCGGCGAGCGCCGCCTGGGCCTCGGCGCCGTCGCGCTGGCGGGGGCGATGGCCGTGGTGGCCGCGGCCAGCTCGCTCTACTTCCTCGAGCCCTGGACGCACGTCAAGCCCGCCTACGAGCGCTGGACCCCGCTCAGCAGGGTGATCGGCTATCCGCCGAAGGACGACAGGAGCAACGCACTGCTCTTCTACGACCGCGTGTACGCGCCGGTGACGGTGCACCGCCGCGGCGAGGCCCTTCCGGACGCGCGGCGGCTGTCCTTGCGCCCGCAGGGCATCGGGCAGCGGCTTACGGCGCCCGGGCGCGCGCTGGTGATCGGCGGGGGCGGCGGACGCGACATCTACAACGCGCTCTCGGCGGGCCAGCGCCACGTCGATGTGATCGAGCTGAACCAGGGGATCGTCGACATGGTCGACGAGGACCTCGGGCGCTGGTCGGGCTCGCCGTACAGCCTGCCGGGCGTGAGCACCAGGGTCGGCGACGGCCGTTCGGTGCTGGCGAGCCGCGAGAGCCGCTACGACGAGATCCATATCGGGTTCACCGACACCCTGAGCGCCAATTCCGCGACGGCCTTCGCGCTGACCGAGGCGAACCTGTACACCGTCGAGGCCTTCGACGAGTACCTCGACCACCTGCGACCGGGCGGAATCCTGAGCGTGTCGCGGCTCTACCGGCTGGTGGGCGACGAGGCCCTGCGCGCCACCGTGCTGGCGCTCGACTCGTTGCGGCGCCGGGGCGCGCGCGAGCCCGAGCGCAACGTGGTCGTGCTGATCAGCCGCGACATCCTGGGCGAGCTGTTCGGCACGGTGCTGGTGCGCCCACGGCCGTGGAACCCCGCCGAGCTGCGCCGCGTGCGGGCGCTGGCCGGCGCCGAGCGCGTGCGCGTGGGCTTTGCCCCCGGCGGCCCGTACTTCCGCGAGTGGCGCGAGCTGGCCCGCGCCCCGCACCTGCAGGGCTTCTGCGAGGCCTACCGGCTGAACGTCTGCGCCCCCACCGACGACAAGCCGTTCTTCTTCAACATGAAGCGGCTCGGCGACCTGGGCGAAGCGCTGCCGCCGGGCTACTTCTACTCGATCGACCCGTTCAGGATCCTGCTGGTGACACTGGCGATCCTGCTCGGCCTGGCGGCTCTGGCGTTCGCGCTGCCGCTGGCGCTGGCACGCGGGGAAGGAAGGCCGCGCGTGAGCTCGCTGGGCCTGTTCGCGGCGATCGGGCTTGGCTACCTGATGCTCGAGGTGGCGCTGATCCAGCGCTTCGTGCTGTTCCTGGGCTTTCCGACCTATGCGCTGTCCGTGGTGCTGTTCGCGCTGCTCGTGTTCACGGGGCTCGGCTCCCTGTTGTCGGCCCGCGGCGCGGCCAGGGCGCGCCGGACGCTGGGGCTGTCGCTGGGCGCCGCCGCGCTCCTGATCGGCGCGGGCGCCTTTGCGCTGCAGCCGCTGCTGCGAGCCCTGATCGAGCTGCCGTTCGCGGCCCGCGTGGCGGTCACGGTGGCGATCCTCGCCCCCTACGGGCTCTCGATGGGCATGGCCATGCCGCTGGCGCTGAAGCGGCTCGAGGGGCTGCACCCAGGCGGCGTGCCGTGGGCCTGGGGCATCAACGGGATCATGTCGGTGCTGGCGTCGGTGCTGGCGGTGGCGGTGGCGATCACGGCGGGCTTCACGGTCACGACCCTGCTGGCCGCCGCCTGCTACCTCGCCGCCCTGGCGCACGCGCTGTTGGGCCGCTGGCCCGCGGCAGCGCGCGCCGCCGACGCGGCTAGCCCCCGCTCAGGCTCCGCGCGCGGGCCCGCGCGCGAGCCGATCGCGCCGGGTCGCTCCTCCGCGTGAGGTCGGCGAGGATGACCCACGCGCCGGGGTTGTCGGGCTCCCGCCGGATCACCTGCTCGATGTCACGCCGCGCCGCGCCCAGGCGCCCCTGACGGAAGTGGAAGAGAGCCACCAGGGTGCCGCGTTCGGTGTGGTCCGGGTTCAGCAGGCCGGCGTCGCGGGCAAGCCGCAGGCCCTTCGCGGCGTCCGGACGGGCTTGCAGCGACAGCGCTCGCGCCCGGTTGAGCAGCCGCGAGTTGTGCAGCGAGACCGCGAGCCACCCGCACGCCGCGAGCGCCACGAGCAGCAGCGCGAGCCGCGCCAGCGGGCGGCTCATGCCCGGCGGGCCCTGGGCAGCAGCTCGACCAGCGCCACGGCGGCGAGCACGGTAAGCGGCGCCTCGGCGGGCGCCCGGAAGCGGGTCGACCCATAGGCGAGCGCGCTGACCACCAGCACGAGCGCGAAGGGGGCCAGCAGGATCAGCAGCGGCTGTCCGCGCCGGCGCAGCACGAGCGCACCGTAGACGGCGAGGGCGGCGAGCGGGTAGTAGGCCAGCAGGCCCGCGCGCTCGGCGGTCAGGTCGCGATCGGCGATGCCGTGCTCGAGCGCGGCCTGGTCCCAGGGGTCCCACAGCTCGGCGCTTCGGAGGATCCGCACCGCCACCACCGCCGGCAGCCGGCCGGCGCGGTCCCGGGCGTAGTCCATTCCCTGCGTACGCAGCCTGCTCGCAAAGGCTCGCTCGTCGTCGCGGGCGCCCGGCAGGCGCGGCGGAAAGCACGGCCAGGCGCCGATCAGCTCGCCGCCGTAGGCGGCGTCGCAGTTGGCGCCGTACACGAGACTGCCGAAGTTCGTGCTGAGCAGGGGAGCGCCGAACACCGCCTGGTTGCGAACGAGCCAGGGAGCCACCACCAGCAGGCAGGCGGCAGCCGTGACGGCGGCGAGCCGCAGCCGCGCCCCGCGTGGAACCAGCCAGAGCGCGGGCGCCACCAGCAGCGGCAGCAGCAGTAGCGCCTCGCTGCGGGTGAGCGTGGCCAGGCCGAGCAGCGCTCCCAGGAAGGCGGCACGGCCCGCCCCGGGGCGGTCGACGAGCCGGTAGGCCGCCAGCAGCGAGAAAGCCACCAGCGGCGCGTAGAGCGCCTCGCTTCGGAGCGCCCCGTCCAGCACGAACAGCATCGGGTAGAGGGCCGCCAGCCCCGCCGCCACCAGACCCGCGCGTTCGCCGGCCACCCGCCGCCCCAGCAGTCCCGCCGCCACCACCGTGAGGGTGCCGAGCAGGCAAGAGGCGGCGCGGTGCGCCGCCACGCTCGTGAGCCCGGCGAGTGACGGGCCCGCCAGGTAGAGCGGGTAGAGCGGCGGCTTGTCGGCGGTCACCTGACCACCCGCGCCGCCGGGCAGCAGCGGGGCGCGGTAACGGCCGTCGGCTGCGATGCCGTTGGCCAGCTCGTGGAACTCCTGCCCATCGCCGCCCACGCCGATGCCGTGCATCACGACGAGCGCGTAGGCCAGCCGGATGGCGAGGGCAGCTACGGCGAGGAGGGCGAGCCGCCGGGCGAAGCCCTCCACCGCGAAGCGCACGCGGCCAGTATCGCAGCGAGGGCAGCGGCGGCCAGCACGACGATCGAGAGCTCGGCGGCGTGGCGAAATCGCGGCAGCCCATAGCCCAGCAGGCTGGCCAGCGACACCAGCAGCGCGGGGCAGAGCAGCAGTGTGAGCTCGAGCGGCCGCCGCCGCAGGAGCACCGCCCCGGCGATCGCGAGCGGCAGCAGCAGGTAGTAGGCGCCGGTGGCCAGCTGCTGCGCGCGCGCCGGGCGGCCCTCGGCGAAGCGCACCTGCCGGCGGGGCTGGAAGAAGTCCCAGGTGCGAAGCAGCCTGACCGCGAGCACGCGCGGCAGCTCCCCGGCGTGCTCGCGCGCGTAGTCGAGGCCCTCGCTGCGCCAGCGCGCTCCCTGAACGGCGTCGTCGGCGGTGCGCCGCGCAGAGATGCAGTCGAAGCGCCAGGCGCCCACGTCGATGCCGGAATAGGTGGCGGGGCAGTTGGCGCCCGCGAGCACCGTGCCGTCGTTGCTCGTGACGAGCAAGGGACGCTCGAATGCCGACAGGTTGCGAAGCGTCCAGGGCAGCAGCGCGAGCGCGCATCCCGCGCACACCAGCACGGCCCGCGCCGCCCGCCCGCCGGACCCTCGCAGGGCGAGCGGCAGACCCAGCAGCGGCACCAGCAGCAGCGCCTCTGTGCGGGTCAGCGCCGCCAGGCCGATCAACGCGCCCAGCGCGAGCGCGCTGAGGCGGTCGCCGCGGTCGGCCAGCCGAAAGCCCAGCAGCAGCGCGCCGGCGATGAGCGAGCCGTAGAGCGCCTCGCTCATGAGCGCGCCGTCGGCGCTGACGAGCACCGGGTAGACGGCCGCCACGAGCGCGGCGATCAGGCCCACGCGCGGACCGCCCACGCGTCGGCCGATCAGCCCCACGAGCGCCACCGTGACGGCGCCGAGCACCGCGCCGGCCAGCTGATGGGCCAGGTAGCTCGTGCCGCCGAGCTTCGACACGATCGCCAGCACGAGCGAGAACAGCGGTGGATGAGAGCCCGTCGGCACGAGCCTGCCCTGCGCCAGGAACACGAACGGGTCGGAGAAGCCGCGCCCCTCCGCCAGCAGGTTCGCGGTGTTGTGGAAGAAGAAGGTGTCGCCGCGGCCGCCGATCGCCTCCCCGAGCAGCCGCTTCGCGCCCACGCCCGCCTCGGGCCGCTCGGACACCAGCAGCACGTAGGCCACCCGCAGCGCCAGGCCGGCGGCCGTGATCGCGGCGAGCCACCGCCGGAAGCTGCGATGCTGGGCGCCGATGGCGGAGAAGTCTTGCGGATGACCGCCCGCCGCTTCGGTCTTGCGCTGACGTCCCTCGTAGCGCTCGCGCTCAGCCTGCGACTGGCCTACGCGCTCGCGGCGGTCCCGAGCCCCGCGGGCGACGCCGACTGGTACCACCGGGTGGCCAACGGCATCGCGGACGGGCACGGCTTCCGCAATCCCTTCCAGGGCTGGAGGACCGCCTTCCACCCTCCGCTGTTCCCCGCGCTGCTGGCGCTCGTGTCCAAGCTGGGCGGACACACGATGACGGCGCACCAGCTTGCCGGATGCGCCATGGGAGCCGCAGGCGTGGGCGCGGTTGGGGCGCTGGGACGCCGTGTGGCCGGCGACGCCGCCGGCCTGGCGGCCGCGGCGGTCGCCGCCGTGTACCCGTCGCTGATCGCCGCCGACTCGGTCACGATGAGCGAGTCGCTGTTCGTGCCCCTGGCGGCGCTCGCGCTGCTGCTGGCGCTGCGAGCGGCCGAGCGCCCGAGCGCCGGCCGCGCGCTGGCGCTCGGCGCCGTCTGCGGCCTGGCGGCGCTCACGCGCACGGAGGGGCTGCTGCTCGCGCTGCTGCTGGCCCTGGCGCTGGCGGCGCGCCTGCGCACCAGGCGCCTCGCCGGCTTCGGCCTGGCACTCGCGGCGGCGATCGCCGTCGTGGCACCCTGGTGCGTGCGCAACTCGCTGGTCTGGGACCGGCCCGTGGGAACCGTGACCGGCGACGGCTCGATCGTCGCGGGCGCGAACTGCGCCACCACCTACTCGGGCGAGCGCCTTGGTCAGTGGGACTTCAACTGCCTGCGCCGCGGGGTGCCTTCGGGGCTGCGGGCGGACGAGCCCGAGGCGTCCGCCCGCTGGCGGCGGGCCGGGCTCGATTACGCGGGCGACCACTCCGGCCGCCTGCCGCTCGTGCTGGCCGCTCGCGTGCTGCGCACGTGGAACCTCTGGAACCCGCGCACGCAGGCGCGGCTGGCCTCGTTCGAGCTCGGCACCCCGGCCTGGCTGGAGTGGCTGACGGTGACGGGCGCGCTGGTGGTGATCGCCCTCGCGGCCCTCGGTGCCGGCGCGCTCAGGCGCCGTCCCAGCGAGCTGACCGTGCTCCTGGCGCCGCTCGTGATGGTCACGCTGACGAGCCTCGCGGGCTATGGCCAGCCGCGCTTTCGCGCCGGCGCCGACGTGGCGTTGGCCGTGCTGGCGGGAGTGGCCGCGGTGGCCGCCGCGCGGCGCCTGCGGGCGCTGCTGGCGCGCCGCAGCGAGCCCGCGACGGCGGTCCCCGAGGACCGCGGCTCGCCCGTCGCACCGCTCTAAGCTGCGCGCGGATGCGCTCGCGCGAGCTCCAGGCCGTCGCGGCCCTGACCGTGCTGGGCGCAATCCTCCGCTGGTCGACGATCGACGTGCAGAGCTACTGGTTCGACGAGGCGCTGACCGCGCGGCTCCTCGACCTGGGGCTCTTCGACATGCTGCGAGCGCTGCCCGACAAGGAGCTCACGCCACCGCTCTACTACGTGCTGGCGTGGCCGTGGGCCAAGCTGATGGGCACCGACCAGCTGGCCCTGCGCTCGTTCTCGGCGTTGATCGGCACGCTGACGATCCCGGTGGCTTACCTCGCGGGAGCCGAGCTGCTCTCCCGCCGCGCCGGCGTGGCCGCGGCGGCGCTGACCGCCTTCAACCCCCTGCTCGTCTGGTACTCGCAGGAGGCCCGGCCCTACGCGCTCGTGGTGCTGCTGGGAGGGCTCTCCTTCCTGTTCTTCACGCGAGCACTGCGGGGCCCGCGCCCGCGCCCGCTCGCGGCATGGGCCGCCGTCTCGATCGCCGCGCTGCTCGCGCACTACTTCGCGGCCTTCGTGATCGTGCCCGAGGCCGTCTGGCTGTTCCTCCACGCCGGGCACAGGCGGCGGGTGGCTCTCGCGGGCGCCATGGTGGGGCTGGTGGGGATCGCCGAGATCCCGCTGGCCGTACACCAGCGCTCGCAGATCGCCACCGACTACATCTCCTCTATCCCGCTCGGCCATCGCGTGCTGTGGCTCGGCGAGGACCTGGTCACCGGGCTCGTGACCGCGCTCGACACGACGGCCGAGCGCCTGCTCGCCGCGACCGGGGGCCTGGCCGTGATCGCGGCCCTCGGGCTGTTCATGCGCGCCCCGCCCGCCCGCCCCGCCCGACGCGCGGCCGCACTGGCGGCTGGAGTGGGGGCGGCGGCGATCGTGCTGCCGCTGCTGCTTGCACTGGCGGGCCTCGACTTCCTCAACACGCGCAACCTGATCCTCGCCTGCCTGCCGCTGCTGCTGGCTCTCGCCGTCGCGGTCAGCCTTCCGCGGACGGGGCTCGGCGGCGGCGCGGCGGCGGCCCTGCTGTGCGCGCTGGGCGTGGCCGCCACCGCCTACGCGGCTTCCAACGAGTCGCTGCACCGCGACGACTGGCGCGGCATCGCCCGCGCCCTCGGGCGACCCGGCGTGACGCGGGCGGTGGCTGTGCCCCCGATCTCGGGCAACGTGAGCCTGGCGCGCTACCTCGAGCCGGCTCGCCAGCTCCCGGCCGCGGGCGCGCCGGTGCGCGAGCTGGCCCTGACCGCGCTGCGGCGGCCCGGCTCGCCACGGCGCCCCGCGCCACCGGCTCCACCGGGCTTTAGGCTCGTCGAGGAGCGCAGAGCGGCTGGCTTCGTGGTGTTCCGCTATCGCTCGCCCACCGCGCGGCGGGTGCGGCGCGAGCGGCTCGACAGCTCCCTCTACAGGGTGCCGCCCGGTGTGTTGCTGCAAGAGCGATGACGATCCGACGCAAGCAACTGCTCCTGGCGCTGGCGCTGGCCGCGGGCGCCGCTCTGATCGCGGGCTTCACCTTGCGGCGCGGGATCGACCACTTCGACGAGGGCCTCGTGCTGCAGGCCGCCCGGCGGGTGGCGGACGGGCAGCTGCCCTACCGCGACTTCCGCTGGTCCTACGGGCCTGCCCAGCCCTATCTGCTCGGCGGCTCCTTCCAGCTGTTCGGGACGTCCTTGCTCGGCTGGCGGATCCTGCGCGTGCTGGTGGTGGCGCTCACGGCGCTGGCGGTGTTCCTGCTCGCGCGTCGCCTGGCGGGTCCCGGTCCGGCCCTCCTGGCTTGGCTCGTGGCGGCCTGCGCGCTCGCCCAGCCGGCGAACGCCAGCCCCTTCCCGGTGGCGCTGCTCCTGGCGCTGCTGGCAGCGGCCGCCGCGGCCCTGCCGGGCGTGACGCGACGTGGCGCGCTCGCGGCAGGGGCGCTCGCCGGGGTGGCCGCCGCCTGGCGGCTCGACTTCGGGCTCTACGCTGCCGCCGCCGCGGGCGTGGCCCTGCTCCTGGCCCAGGCGCCCGTTCGCCGCCGGCTCGAGCTGGCCGGCTGGATGGCCCTGGCCGCGCTGGCGGTGGGCGCGCTCGCCTACCTGCCGTTCGCGCTGGCCGTGGGCCCCGGGGATCTCTACGAGGAGGTGGTCGGCAAGTCGCTGCGCGAGAAGGGCTACTGGACGTTGCCATTCCCGCTCGAATACGAGGGCAGGCTGCGCGGCTGGCCGCCGGGCGACCTCGCGCGCGACCTCAAGGACGTGCTGGGCTTCTACCTGCCGCTGATCGTGATCGCGGGGCTCGGCGTGGCGGCCATCGCGGCGGCGCTGCGGCTACGAGACGAGCGACGCCTGCCTCCCGGCTGGGCGGCCCTGCTGGCGCTGGCGGCGGGCAGCGCGGCGTACCTGCTCTCGCGCACCGACGAGCTCCACGCCACGCCGCTGGTCGTCGCGCTGGCGATGGCGCTGCCGGCGACGCTCTCCTGGGGGCGTGCGCTGGGCTCGCCGGGCGGCCGCGCCGTGACGTTGGCCTCGACGCTGCTGTTGGGGCTGCTGCTGGCCTATGGCGCTTCCAACCGGCTCTCGGCGCTGTTCGTGCCGCCGGCCGGCTCGCCGATCCACGTGGCCGCCGCCGACGGGGTGCGCGCGCCGCCGCGGGAGGCGCGGGCGCTCGAGCGGATGGTGGCGGTGGTTCAGCGGCGAGTGCCGCCGGGAGCGCCCATCTACGTCGCGCCGCGCCGCTCCGACCTGGTGGCCTTCGAGGACCCGATGGCGTACGTGCTCGCCGAACGCAACAACCCGACGGACGGGGACGTCGGGCTGCGGGCCGGCGCGCGCGCCCAGGCGCGGCTCGTGCGCGAGCTCGAGCGCTCGCGGCCGCGCATGGTCGTCCGCTGGACAGACCCGCTGTCCTCCAAGCGCGAGCCAAACCCGCGCGGTCGCTCCAGCGGCGTGCATACCTTCGACCGCTACCTCGCCAGGCGCTACCGACTGCTCGAGCGGCTCACGGGCTACGACCTCCTGCTGCGTCGCAGCGCCTCGAGCTGACGCCGCTCGCGCTCGGCGGGGCGGCGCAGCAGCGTCTTGAGCGCGATGCGATCGCAGAAGGTCACGAGCTGCTGCAGGTCGTCGAGGCGGGCGCGCAGCGGGCCGCGGCGCTCGCCGACCACGGCCCGCCGCCTCCGCGCCAGCAGCTCGAATGGCTCGCCGCCGAAGGCGCGCGAGCTCGAGTGAGCGCCCTTGTGCAGCACGCGCGCGCTCGGCCAGAACCAGGTCTGGACGCCCGCGTCCGCGGCGCGCAGCCCGAGCTCCAGGTCCTCGGCGTAGAGGAAGACGCTCTCGTCGAAGGGCCCCAGCCGCAGCAGCGTCTCGGTGCGCGCCGCCAGGCAGCAGCCCACGGCCCAGCCCACGCGCCGCGGCTGCTCGGAGCGCCAGGGCTCCAGCGCGGCGCGCAGTCGCGGGGTCAGCGCCGAGGGCGGCAGCAGCGCGCTCAACAGGAGCGGCGGCGTGGCGGGCTCGGGATGGGCGCTGTCCTGCCGCGAGCCGTCCGCCAGCAAGACGAGCGGCGCGAGGATGCGCTCCGGGAGGCCGGGCCGCATCAGCTCACGCGCCAGCTCGGCCAGCGAGCCGTCGAGCAGCTCCACGTCGGGGTTGAGCAGCACGGTCACCGGCTCGCGCACCAGCCGCACGCCGGCGTTGCTGGCCCGCCCGAAGCCCACGTTCTCGCCGAGCTCGAGCAGCTCGGCGCCGCCCTCCCAGGCCCGGGCGCGCGCCACGCTGCCGTCGCTCGAGGCCGAGTCCGCCACCACGACCCGGGCCCCCGGCAGGTGGCGCCCCACCGAGTCGAGCAGAGCGCCCAGCTCGGCTTCGGAGTCGTGGGTCACCGTCACGAGCGCGACGCCGTCGCCCGCCCGCTCGCCGCCGGCTGAGCTCACCCGTGCGAGTCTAGGCGGCTTCGGTGGAGCACCTGTTCCTGAGCTACTCGCCCGAGCTGGGCGGCGCGGAGCGCCTGCTGCTCGACGTGGCCACCGGCCTCGACGAGCCGCCGGCCCTGGCCTGCCCGCCGGGACGGCTCGTGGCAGCGGCCCGGGAGGCCGGCCTCGCCGTGCAGCCGTTGCGGCGGCGCCGGCTCGAGCTGCGCGCCTCGCTCGCGGACCGGGCCGCCGCTCCGCTGCGCATTGCGGGGCAGGCGCGCGAGCTGCGGGCGCTGCTCGATCGCGCGCGCCCGCGCGTGCTCGTGGGTTGGAACATGCGCGGGCTGCTCGTGGCCAGCGCCGCGCTTCGGGGCCTGCGCCGGCCCCCTGCCCTGGTCTTCCAGCACAACGACTTCCTGCCTGGCCCCGCCATTGGAGCGGCGATCCGGGCGGCGGCGCGCTCCGCCGCCAAGGTGAGCTGCTGCTCGCGGGCGGTGGCCGCCGAGCTCGATCCGCGCGGCGCCCTGGCCGGAAGGCTGCGCGTGATCGCGCCGGGGGTGGACGCGGGCGGCTTCGGGCCCCCCGCCCCGCTCCCGGCCGATCGGGCCGAGGTCCTGGTGCTCGGTGCGATCGTGGGCTGGAAGCGCCCGCAGCTGGCGCTCGACGCCGTGGCGCTGGCGGCCCGTCGCCTGCCGGCGCTCGAGCTGACGCTCGCCGGCGGCCCACTGGGGGACGAAGGCGAGCGGCTGCTCGGGCAGCTGCGCCGGCGCGCCAGTGCGGAGGACCTGCGTGGGAGGGTCAGCTTCGCCGGGGCGCTGGCCGACCCACGGCCAGCGCTGACGCGGGCGAGCTGTCTGCTGCACTGCGCCGAGCGGGAGCCCTTCGGGCTGTCCCTGGTGGAGGCCCTCGCCGCGGGCCGGCCGGTACTGGCGCCGGCGGCCGGCGGGCCGCTCGACATTGTCGACGAGGGCTGCGGGCGCCTCTACGAGCCCGGCGACGTGGGCGCGGCGGCCGCCGCGCTCGTGGAGCTGCTGGGCGCGCCCGGTCTCGCCGAGCGCCTGGGCGCCGCGGGCCGCGAGCGCGCAGAGCGCGTCTTCTCGCTCGAGCGAGCGCGCGGCGAGTACCGCGAGCTGCTGGCGTCGGTTCGCTAGCTCAGCGCAGGCGCCGGCCGAGCCCGCGCATCGTGCGCGGCTGGCTGGCGGCACGGGCGCGCCGCGCCTCGTGGTGCTCCACCGGAGGGGAGTCCGACAGCAGCCGGTCGGCTTCTCGCGAGAGCGCCTGCTTGAAGCGCTCTACGCCATAGCGCCGCGCGTTCGCCACGCAGTCCGCGGAATCCACGTCGTCCTCGTCGAACCTGAGCACGGCTTCCGCGAGCTCGTCGGGGCCGCCCTTCCAGAGCACGCCCGTGACACCCTCCTGAACGGTCTCGCAAAGCCCCCCGGCCGCGAGCCCGATCACCGGGCGGCCCGCCGCCTGGGCCTCCACCGCCGCGATCCCGAACTCCTCGGTGGCCGTGACGACAAGGGCGCGGCAGCCGGACAGCAGCTGGGCGACGCGCGCGTCGTCCACGCGGCCCAGCAGGCGCACGTTGGGGGCCGCCATCCGCCGCAGCCGCCGCGCGTCCGGCCCGTCGCCAACGACGATCAGCGGCCGCCCCAGGCGGTTGAAGGCCTCAACCGCCACCCCGATCCGCTTGTGCGGCATCAGCTCGGACAGCACCAGGTAGTAGCCGCCCACCGGGCCGGGCGCGAAGCGCTCCGTCTCCACCGGCGGGTAGACCACCGACGAATCGCGCCCGAAGTAGGTGGAGATGCGCTTCTGCGTGGCGTGCGAGTTGGCCAGGTAGCGGTCCACCCGCTGGGCGGCGATCCAGTCCCACTGCCGCCAGCGGCGAAACAGCGCGCGCAGCGCCGCCCGGCTGAACGGGTCGCGGCGCTCCGCGAGCGTGCGGTCGCGGTCGTTCCAGACGTACCGGAACGGGTTGTGGCAGTAGCAGAGGTGGAGCGTGCTCTCGTCGCAGATCACGGCGTGCGCCCAGGCGCTCGAGCTCGACACCACCAGGTCGTAGGCGGAGAGGTCGAAGGACTCGATAGCCGCGGGGTAGAGCGGCAACAGCGCCCGGAAGGTGCGCGCCGTCGGCTTGAGCCGCTGAAGCGGCGAGGTTCGCACGTTGCGGCTCTCGAAGCGGCCGTCGGTGCCCAGCGGGTCGTACACCGCGGTGTACACGTCGGCCTCCGGCCACAGGTCGCACATCGCGAGGAAAACGCGCTCCGCTCCCCGCAGGTCGAGGAGGAAGTCGTGGACGAGCGCGATCCGTCGCGGTGCGGTCCCCTCCATCGGCCGGAGTCTATGCACGCAGGGCGGCCGTCGTGCGCGCCTCAAGCGCGGGCGGCGCGGGGCCGATTACCGAGCTGATGCCAAGGCAGCTGCGGATACGCATGCTCGCCCTGGCCGCTGTGGCGGTGATCGCCGTCTCCGTCTGGGTCGCCGCCGACCGCCAGCGGTCGGTGGCCGACGACGCCTTTCACCGCATCGCGGCGGCCCATCAGATGCGCGAGGCGATCCTCGAGCAGTCGTTCGAGCTCGGGGCATACGTGAACACCGCGGGCGGCGACCACCTCGAGCATTTCCGCGAAGCCGGGCGGCGCTTCGAGTCGGCGCTGGCCGAGGCCCGGCGCGAGAGCGCGAGCTCGGGCACCGGGCAGAGGCGCCTGCTCCGTGGCCAGGAGCGCACGGCGCGCCGCTGGCAGGCCATCGCGGACCGCCTCCTCGTTCGCACGGCTGCGATCGGGAGCGCCCGCCTGAAGCCGCGGCAGACAACGCGGGTGCACGACGCCCTCGACCGCTTCGACGAGGACAACGATCGCTTCAGCGCCGGAGTCCAGCGGGAGCGCGGTCGTGGCCAGGCAGCCGCGCGCTCGCTGACGGTCGGCCTGATCCTGGGCCTCAGCGCGCTCTTCGGCGGCCTCGCGTACCTGCTGTTCGAGCGGCGCGCGCGCCGCGAGGAGGGACGGCGCGACCGCCACGCCGGCTTCACCGAGGTAATGCAGCTGGCGCGCACCGAGACCGAGGCCTACGGCATCGTCAAGCGTCACCTCGAGCGGATCGTGTCCGGCGGGATCGCCACCGTCCTGAACCGCAACAACAGCGCCAACCGCCTGGAGCCCGCCACCCCGGTGGAGGACGAGGGCCTGGCGGGGTCGCTCGAGGGGGCCGAGCCCGAGGCCTGCATCGCGGTGCGCAGCGGCCGCGCACACCAGCGTGTCGGGCAGGAGGAGGAGCTGCTGGCCTGCGAGATCTGCGGCGCCACCCCGGGCAGCGCGACGTGCATGCCGTCACTGGTGGGCGGCGAGGTGATCGGCTCGGTGCTCGTGCAACACGAGCGCCGGCTGGAGGACGGCGACAGGCGTTACCTCGAGACCACGATCGCCGAGGCCGCGCCGATCATCGCGAACCTGCGTACGCTCGCGGTCGCCGAGCTGCGGGCCGCCACCGACGCGCTTACCGGCCTGCCCAACAACAGGGCGTTGCAGGAGACGCTCAAGCGCATGTCCGCACACGCCGGGCGCACCACCACGCCGCTGGCGGCGCTGCTCTTCGACCTCGACCGCTTCAAGCAGATCAACGACGTGCACGGGCACGCCAAGGGCGACGAGGTGCTGGCCGCCGTCGGCGACGCCGTCGCCAGCGCCGTGCGCGCCAGCGACTTCGTGGGCCGCTACGGCGGCGAGGAGTTCCTGGCGCTGCTGCCCGACACCGACCGGGAGGGCGCCCGCCTGGTCGCGCTCAAGCTGCGCGCGGCGATCTCCGAGATCGCCGTGCCCGGCGTCTCACGGCGGATCACGGCCAGCTTCGGCGTGGCCGCGATACCCCACGACGCGGGCGAACCCGAGCAGCTCCTGCGCGAGGCCGACCGCGCGCTCTACTCGGCCAAGGCCAACGGTCGCGATCGGGTGGAGACCGTCGCCGCCGAGGAAGCCGCACTATCCTCCTCGGTCGAGGATGGATGAGCGCGCTCTCACCGAGCGCCTGATCACCTACGACACCTCCTCTCTAGAGGGCATGCAGAGCGCCGCCGGCTTCGTGAAGGGCTGGCTGGAGGCGCGCGACGTCGAGGTGACGGGCACGATGCACAACGGTCGCCCCGTGCTGGCCGCGACCGTCGGACCCCGGGGCGGCCCCACGATCCTCCTGCACGGCCACCTCGACGTGGTGCCCGGCAGGCCGGAGCAGTTCGCCCCGCGCGTGGACGGCGACCGCCTGATCGGGCGCGGGGCCTATGACATGAAGGGAGGCCTCGCGGCGATGATGAGCGCGCTCGAGGAGCTGTCGCGCCAGGAGGCGGTGCGTGTGCACTTCCTCTGCGTCTCCGACGAGGAATCCGACGAGGAGGATCAGCGCGGCTCGGACCTCCTCGTCGAGCAGGGCTACCTGGGGGACTTCGCCATCACCGGCGAGCCGACCGACCTGCACGTGGGCGTCGAGGCCAAGGGGGTGCTGGCCATGCGGATCGAGGTCACCGGCACCGCGGCACACGGCTCCACGCCGTGGGTGGGCGACAACGCGGTGCTGAAGGCCGTCGACGTCTTTCGCGGGATCGAGTCGCTGCCGTTCGCGCGCGAGTCCTCCGACCTGTTCGACCGCCCGTCGATCAACCTCGGGCGCATCCTCGGCGGGGACGCGGTGAACAAGGTGCCCGACGTGTGCACGATCGACGTCGACGTGCGCTTCCTTCCGGGCCAGGACTCGGACGCGATCCTCGAAGCGGTGAACGACCTCCCCGACGCGCGCGTCGTCAAGACCTTCCGGCGCTCGCCCGCCACGGTGAGGCGCGAGAACCCCTTCGTACAGGTGCTGGGCCAGGCGATCGAGTCGATCGCCCCGCGCGCGAAGGGGATCTCGGTGGGCCGCGACGGCGCCTCCGACGCCATCTGCTTCATCGACGCCGGCGTGCCGGCCGTGGAGTTCGGGCCCGAGGGCGCCGGCCACCACGGGCCCGAGGAGTGGGTGTCGATCCGCTCGCTCAGGCAGTATCGGGAGGCGCTCGTACAGTTCGTGCGCCTGTTGCCGGAGGCCCTGGAGGGTGACGGCCGCCACCTGCGAATCGCCTGATCGACCATGCTCGACGACCAGACCCGCCCCGGCCTCTGGAAGCGCCTCCTGATCGGCGCCGCACTGGTCGTGTTCGCCTCGGCCGGCGCAACCGCGGTGGCCGCCTTCCGGGAGGTCGACCGCGTCGTCAACGCCCTGCGCTTCCAGCCCGAGCTGAAGCTCGGCACCGAGCTGGCCCAGACCGACCCGGGCAAGCCGCAGACGATCATGCTGCTGGGCTCGGACCGGCGGCCGAAGAACAACCGCGAGGGCGCCATGCCCGGCGCGCGCTCGGACACGATCATCCTCGTTCGGCTCGATCCCTCGAAGAGGGCCACCGCGATGATGTCGCTGCCGCGTGACCTGAAGGTGCAGATCCCCGGCCACGGCAACGACAAGATCAACGCGGCCTACGACGCGGGCGGGCCGCGGCTCACGCTCAAGACCGTCAAGGCGCTCACCGGCCTGCGCATCAACCATGTCGTCAACGTCGACTTTCGCGGCTTCTGGGCCGCCACCGACGCGATCGGCTGTGTCTATGCCGACATCGACCGCCGCTATTTCAACAACACGCCGGGCTTCGCTTACATCGACGTGCAGCCCGGCTACCAGAAGATGTGCGGGCGCAAAGCGCTGCAGTACGTGCGCTTCCGCCACGAGGACAACGACCTCGTCCGCTCGGCGCGCCAGCAGGACTTCATCCGCCAGGCCAAGCAGCAGGTCGGCGTGGGCAAGCTGATCAACGACCGCGACAAGCTCGTACGCATCTTCGGCCGCTACACCACATCGGACATCCGCTCGCGGGCCGAGGTCCTGCGTCTGCTCAAGCTGGCCGTCTTCTCGGTCGACCAGCCGGTCCGCGAGGTCCACTTCGAGGGCAAGATCGGACCTTCGTACGTGACCGCCAGCTCGGCCAAGGTGCAGAAGCTCGCTCAGGAGTTCCTAGGCGTCGAGGAGTCGCGCGGACCGCGCGGCGTGCTCAAGCCGAAGGGCAAGCGGCGCCGCTCCGCGCGCGGCATCAACCTCGAGCGGACGGATGCGGCGGGCAAGGACCAGGCCCTGCAGGCGGTGCAGCAGGGGGCGGGCGTCAGGCTGCCGGTGTACTACCCGACGCTGCGCACGCGCGCCTCGTTGTTCGCCGGGCCGCCGCGCGTCTACCGCGTCCGCGACCTCGAGGGCAGGCGGCGGGGTGCGTATCGCATGGTCATCAAGCGCCCGCTCGTCGGCGAGTACTACGGCTTGCAGGGAACGACCTGGAGACGCCCGCCGATCCTGGAGGGCGTCGCCGAGAAGCGCCGCTATGGCAGGCGCACCTTCGAGCTGCACTACGACGGCGACCGCCTGCGACTGGTGGCGTGGCGCACGCGCAAGGCGGTCTACTGGGTCTCCAACACCCTGTTGCTCACGCTCTCCGAACGCCAGATGCTCGCCATCGCGCGGTCGACCCGGCAGCTGTAGCGCCCGGTAGCCTCCTCCGGCTCATGGCAGCGAATGAACCGATAGGCGTCGTGGGCGTAGGCTGGGTGGGCCTCGTGACGGCGGCCTGCATGGCTGAGCTCGGGCACGAGGTGTTCGCCCGCGACATCGTCGAGGAGAAGGTGCGCTCGCTCAGCCGCGGCGAGGTGCCGATCCACGAGCCCGGCCTGCCCGAGCTCGTCGAAAAGAACGCTGGTCGGCTGCACTTCACCACCGAGATGGCCGAAGTGGCCGACCGCGCCGAGCTGCTGTTCTGCTGCGTCGACACCCCGCCCACCTACTCCGGCGACGCCGACCTGTCGCGCGTCGAAGCGGTGGTGGAGGAGCTCGGCCGGACAGACCGGCACGCGCTCGTGATGAAGAGCACCGTGCCGGTGGGCACGGGCCGGGCGATCCAGCGGCGCCGCGAGGGGCTCGGCTACGTGTCGAATCCGGAGTTCCTCAAGGAGGGCACCGCGGTGCATGACTTCATGAATCCCGACCGCGTGGTGGTGGGCGCCAATCACGCCTCCGCGCGCTTCGGCGAGCGCGTCGCGGCGCTCTACCAGCCGCTGGGCGCCCCCGTGGTGCACACCGACGTCGCAAGCGCGGAGATGATCAAGCTGGCCTCGAACGCCTTCCTCGCCACGAAGATCTCGTTCATCAACGAGATCGCCAACGTCTCGGAGGAGGTGGGGGCCGACGTCGACGAGGTCGCCCGCGGCATGGGGCTCGACGGGCGCATCGGCTCGCGGTTCCTGCGCGCCGGCGTGGGCTACGGCGGCTCCTGCTTTCCCAAGGACGTGCAGGCGCTCAAGCAGCTGGCCGGCAACACCGGCTATCACTTCCAGCTGCTCACGTCGGTGATCGAGGTCAACGAGCTGCAGAAGCGGCGCACGATCGGCAAGCTGCAGAAGCACCTCGGCTCGCTGGTGGGCAAGGAGATCGCCCTCCTCGGCGTGGCCTTCAAGCCCGATACCGACGACACGCGCGAGGCCACCAGCCTGGTGCTCTCCGGCCGCCTCCAGGGGGAGGGAGCCAACGTGCGGGCCTACGACCCGGTCGCTGACGCAGACGGCATGCTCGGCGGGGCGCGCGTCTGCGAATCCGCGCTCGAGGCCCTCGACGGCGCCGACGCGGCTGTGGTGGTCACCGAGTGGCCGGAGTTCGCCGAGCTCGACTGGGAGGGCGAGATCAAGCCGCGCATGCGCGTGCCGCTGGTGGTCGACGGCCGCAACTTCCTCGACCGCGACGGCCTGCGCGCGGCGGGCTTCACCTATGAGGGGATCGGCAGATAGTGCAGGCACTCGTGCTCGCCGGCGGCGAGGGCACCCGGCTGCGCCCGCTCACCCGCACCACGCCCAAGCCGGTCATGCCGCTCGCCGGGCGGCCATTCCTCACCTTCCTCCTCGACTGGCTGCGCCGGCACGGCGTCGACGACGTGATCCTCTCCTGCGGGTTCCTCTCGGACGGCGTCAAGGCCGTTCTCGGCGACATCTACAACGGCATGCGGCTGCGTTACGTGTTCGAGGACGAGCCGCTCGGCACGGCGGGCCCCGTGCGGCTGGCCCACGACGAGGGCCTCCTGGCGGAGCGCCTGCTGGTCTTGAACGGCGACGTGCTGACCGACATGGACCTCGGGGCGGGGGTGCAACAGCACGCGCGCAAGCGCGCACGCGCCACCCTGGCGCTGGTCACCGTCGTGGAGACGTCGAGCTACGGCGTGGTGCCGACCGACGCCGAGGGGCGCGTTGAGGCCTTTCTCGAGAAGACCGGGGGGGAGGTGCCCACGAACCGCATCAACGCGGGCGCCTATGTGATCGAGCGCGAGCTGGTCGAGTCGATCCCGGCCGGCCGGGCGGTGTCTTTCGAACGCGAGGTCTTCCCCGGGCTCGTCGGCGCCGGCCTCTACGGCTGGCACGCGGATGGCTACTGGATCGACATGGGCACCGCCGAGCGCTACCTCGAGGCGACCTATGACCTGCTGGCCGGCAAGGTCGAGTCGAGCCTGCCGCCGCGTGACGAGACCGGCTCCCTGGTCTACGGGGGCTGTGTCACGAGCGGCGCCCACATCGGCCCGCAGAGCGTGCTCGGCAGGCACTGCTCGGTCGGCAGCGACTCCACCGTGGAGCGCTCGGTGCTCCACGACCGGGTGCTGGTGGCCGCGGACTGCACGATCCGCGAGAGCGTGCTCGGCGAGCGCGTGCAGGTTGGTGAGGGGGCTCGCGTCGAGCCGGGCTCGCTGGTCGGAAGCGGCGCCCAGATCGAGGCCGGCGCGCTGATCGAGGCCGGCTCGCGCGTGGAGCCGGAGCTGCGCGTGCCGTGAGCGAGGACGCGCTGTCGCGCGCGCGGATCGACGCCGCGGACCCCCAGGGGATGCTCGGCGACGTGCTGGCGCAGGTGCTGCAGCTGGGCGACGCGCTCTGGCGAGTGCAGTCCGCAGGGCTGCGCCCGAGGGACCTCTCCGGCGGCCTGGCCGTCTGCGGCATGGGCGGCTCGGCGATCGGCGGCGACCTGGCGCTGGCGGTGCTCGGCGACCGCGCCACGAGGCCGGTGCGAACCGTGCGCGACTACGCGCTCCCGCCGTGGGCCGGCGCCGACACGCTGGTCCTGTGCTGCAGCTACTCGGGCGACACCGAGGAGACGCTGGCCTGCTTCGAGGCAGCGGGCATCGTGGGGGCGCCGCGGATCGCCGCGACGACCGGCGGCGCGCTGGCGGAGGCGGCCCGCGCGGAGGACGTGCCGGTGATCGGCGTCCCCGCCGGCATGCAGCCGCGCGCCGCGGTGCTCTACATGACCGTCGCGGCGCTCGAGTGCGCGGCCCTCTGCGGCGCCGCGCCGCAGTTGCACACCGAGCTGGACGCGGCCACGTCGCTGCTCGAGGAGCTCGTCGAGGAGTGGGGGCCGGATTCGCCCGCCGACTCCCGCGCCAAGCAGCTGGCGAGCCGCCTCCGGGGCCGCCTGACAGTCGTGCACGGGTCCGGGCCCACCTGCGCGCCGGCGCGCCGCTGGAAAGCCCAGCTGAACGAGAACGCCAAGGCCGCCGCCTTCGCCACAGAGCTGCCGGAGGGCAGCCACAACGAGATCTGCAGCTGGGAGCGGCAGGCCGCGGGCTGCGACGTCGCCGCGCTGTTCCTGGTGGACTCCGATCAGCATCCGCGCAGCCGCCGGCGCGTCGAGCTGACCTGCCGTGAGGTGCAGCGGGGCGGCGGCATCGTCGACACGGTCGAGTCGCGCGGCGACAGCCGGCTGGAGCGGATCCTGTCGCTGGTGCTGCTGGGAGACCTGGTGAGCGTCTACCTGGCGGTGCTCGAAGGCGTCGATCCGACGCCGGTCGACGCGATCGGGCGCCTGAAGGCCGGCCTCGGCCAACCTTGACACGATCTTGGTAAGGTTGCTCCCGGCCGATGGACGGGCTCACCATCAACCAGGCCGCGGCGACGACCGGCTGGTCCCCGCGAATGCTGCGCTACATCGAGAGCGCGGGCCTGATCGAACCCGCACGCACGCCCTCGGGCTACCGCGTGTTCGGGCCGGGGGAGCTGCAGCGGCTGCGCACGCTGCGCGAGCTGCTCGCCCGCTTCGACTGCGGTCTGGGGGACGTCGCCTTCGCCGAGCGCCTGCGTTCGGAGCCTGAGCTGGCGCGCGAGCTCGGCCGCTGGTTCGAGGAGCGCGCGAGCCGTCCCGAGGGCGTGCCCTCGTCCGACTGGCTGCGCTTCGAGCAGGAAAAGCACGAACGGCTGCTCGCAGCCACCGGCTGAATCCCCGCACACGACACCTGGAGAGCAGATGACCACCGCCACCGAGACCGACTACAAGGTTGCCGACATCTCCCTCGCGGACTTCGGCCTCAAGGAGATCGGCCTGGCGGAGCACGAGATGCCGGGCCTCATGGCGACCCGACGCGAGCACGCCGAGAGCCAGCCGCTCAAGGGCGCGCGCATCACCGGCTCGCTGCACATGACCGTCCAGACCGCGGTGCTGATCGAGACGCTCGTGGAGCTCGGCGCCGAGGTGCGCTGGTGCAGCTGCAACATCTTCTCCACACAG
>Ga0126312_10000095_pt1 | contig 38148 bp, 38 predicted proteins | sample Plot104A_FD_92537 | JGI IMG/M metagenome (GOLD analysis project Ga0126312, IMG submission 92537) | Serpentine soil microbial communities from UC McLaughlin Reserve, CA, USA - Plot104A | ecosystem: Environmental > Terrestrial > Soil > Grasslands | place: USA: UC McLaughlin Reserve, Lake County... | reverse complement strand
GAGCCGCCATCCCGCCGCGCGCCGCCACAGGGAGGCCGTGCCGCTGGCAGAGCTGGCCGACGAGCCCTGGGTTACCGCCCAGCCCGGCCTGGCCTGGGAGGAAATGACCCGGCGCACCTGCCGCGAGCACGGCGGCTTCGACCCGACCATCCGCCACCGGATGAACGACGCCACGGTCGGCCTCGGGTTGGTCGCCCGCGGGCTGGCGGTCGCACTCCTGCCCGACCTGGTCCTGCCGGGGCGTCATCCGGGCGTGACCGTGCGGCGGATCGCCGGCGGCTCGGTCGAGCGCGTGGTCTTCGCGGTCACGCGCAAGGCGGACGCCGCACGGCCGTCGACTCAGGCTCTCGTCGACGCGGTGCGCGAGGTCTCCACCGGGCTGGCCGGCTGAGCCCGCCCGGGCAGCGCCCTGGCCACCAGGACCGCCGCCAGCAGCGCGACCCCGGCCGCCACCAGCAGCCCGATCCCCATCGCGTCGGCGAACGAGCTGCCGGCTGCGTCGAGCAGCCTCGACCCGGCGTCGCCCGGCAGGTGGGCGGCGACCGCCCCCGCCCCGCCCACCGACTTCGCAGCCGCCGCCTGCGCCTGCGGAGGGAGCGCGTCGAGCGATCCGTCGACACCGTTCGAATACGCCGAGCTGACCAGCGAGCCAATCACCGCCACCCCCGAGCGCTCCCGCCACCATGCGTCCGACGGTGTTTGTGGCGGACGCCACGCCGGTCTTCGCGGCGGGGACGGCGCCCACCACCACGTCCGTGGCGGGCGCCATCACCCAGCCCATCGCGAGGGTCAGGCAGAAGAACCAAACGCCGAGGACGACCGGGCTCGTGTCCGGCGACCACAACACGGTCTCAGCCAGCATCGCCGCGGTCCCGATCAGGCCCGCCGACACGACCGGGGACGTCCCCAGGCGGCGGACCGCGCGGCCGACGAGCCGGCGCCGATCGTGAGCCCGAGCGCCATCGGCGTCATGAGCGCACCCGCCTGGATGGCGCTGTAGCCGTGCGCGAACTGGAGGTACTGGGTAAGCGCGAAGATGCCGCCCAGCAGCGCGAAGAAGGCGGCGCTGACGGCGGCGGTTCCCACGCTGAAGCGCGCGCTGCGGAAGAAGCCGAGGTCGATCATCGGCTCCGGCGTGCGCAGCTCCCGCACGAGGAAGGCGACGAGCAGGACGGCCGCCGCGGCGAAGGCGCCGAGCACGATCCCGCTCAGCCAGCCCTCGTCCGGCGCCTCGACGATGGCGTAGACCAGCAGGCTGAAGCCGGCCGTGGACAGCGCGGCGCCGGGCAGGTCGAACGAGCCCGGATCGGGGTCGCGGCTCTCCGGCACGAAGCGCGCCCCCAGCAGCAGCGCGGCGGCGGCGACCGGGACGTTGAGGAAGAACACCGACCACCAGGCGAACGAGTCGAGCAGGAAACCGCCCGCGAGCGGACCGAGGCCGATGCCGAGCGCGGCGAGCGCAGCCCAGATCCCGATCGCCTTGCCCCGTTCCTCGCCCGAGAAGACGTTGGCGATGATCGAGAGCGTGGCGGGCATGATCAGGGCCGCGCCGATCCCCATAGCGGCGCGGACGGCGATCACCCCAGCCGCGGAGCCGGCGAACGCGACCAGAAGGCTGGCGATGCCGAAGATCGAGATGCCCGCCTGGAGCGCGAGCTTGCGGCCGAAGCGGTCGCCGAGCGTGCCGAATACCAGCAGCAAGCCGGAGAAGACGAGCAGGTAAGCGTCGACCATCCACTGCAGCGTCGACGGCGAGGCGTCGAACTCCTCCTGCAGGGTCGGCAGCGCGATGTTGAGGATCGTGGTGTCGAGCCCGATCACGATCAGGCTCAGCGATAGGACCGCAAGGGTCTTCCAGCGATTCTCGTGGACGGTGTTCATCTGTAGCTCCTCGGTAGCGTCCGCGCGGAGACCGAGACGCGGTTCCAGAAGTTGATCGCCGCGATGGCGAAGACGAGGTTGGCCAGCTCGTCGGCGCCGAACTGCTCCTCGGCGCAGGCCCAGACGTCGTCCGGAACATGCGTCTCCGCCACGTGCGTCGTGGCCTCGGTGAGCGTCAGCGCGGCGCGATCGCGCTCGTCGAAATAGGGACTCTCGTGCCAGGAGGAGAGCTGGGCAAGCCGGGTCTCCGACTCGCCTCCGGCGCGAGCGTCCTCCCAGTGCATGTCGATGCAGAAGGCGCAGCCGTTTATCTGCGACGCGCGCACCTTCACGAGGTGGCGCAGCCGCGGGTCCAGCTTGATCCGCTCCTCCACCCGGACCATTCCGGCGTAGGGAGCGGCGGCGTGTTCGGTGATCTTGATCCGGGTGTCGTCATGCCAGTCCTGACGACTCCCGGCGCGGCGCTGTGACATGTCACGATCGGCTGGCGGGTTCGTCAAGTGGGCACAATGAGTTCGATGACCGTGGCGACCTCCGATACGGAACTGGAGGCGGTAAGGCGCCGGGGCTTCGGCGTCGCCTACCGGATGCTCGGCAGCGTCAGCGAGGCCGAGGACGTTGCGCAGGAGGCACTGATCCGCCTCACCCAGGCGGACGAGCCGCCCGATGAGCCCGCGGCCTGGATCACGACCGTGGCCACCCGGCTCTCGATCGACGTTCTGCGTTCTGCCCGCAAGCGGCGCGAGGCCTATGTGGGCCCGTGGCTGCCCGAGCCGCTGATCGAGGACCGGGATCCGGGCCCGGCGTCGCAGGTGGAGCTGGCCGACTCGCTGTCGCAGGCGTTCCTCGTGCTGCTCGAGCGGCTCTCCCCCGTGGAGCGCGCCGCCTTCATCCTGCGCGAGGTCTTCGACTACGACTACGCGCGCATCGCCGAGATCGTCGATCGCAGCGAGGAGAACTGTCGGCAGATCGTCACGCGCGCCCGGAAGCACATCGAGGCGAGCCGGCCGCGTTTCGACCCCGACGAGGCGCTGCGCGATGAGCTGCTCCAGCGCTTCATCGCGGCGGCCCACGACGGGGACGTCGAGGGACTCGAGGAGCTCCTCCACGACGACGTCGCCTTCTACTCAGACGGCGGCGGCAAGATCTCGGCGGCGAGGAAGCCGCTGTTCGGCCGCAGCCGCGTCGCGCGCGTGATGGCGAAGCTCGCGACCAAGTCCAACCGCTGGGGCCCATTCGACACGAGCCTGGTGAGGGTCAATGGCCAGCCCGGGCGGGTCATGCGGCTGGCCGACGGCACACTGTGGGACGTCCTGACGGTCGACGTCGTCGACGGCAAGGTCCAGACGATCCGGATCATCCGCAACCCGGACAAGCTCCAGCACGTAGGAGGAGCGCAGCGCGATCGCTGATCGCGCGAGCACCGGACTACGGGCTAGGAGCGCAGCGCGATCGCTGATCGCGCGAGCACCGGACTACCGGCTAGCCGTCACAGACCGCTCTCCCTCCGCGTCAACCTTGTAGACGACGAAAGGAGCAGGCGATGAAGGTCTTCGTGGCAGGCGCGACGGGAGCGGTCGGCAAGCATCTTGTTCCGCTCCTCGTCGAGTGCGGTTTCGAGGTGACGGGGATGACCCGGACGCCGGAGAAGCAGGACCTCGTGCGTGAGCTCGGCGCGGAGCCGGCAGTGGCGGACGGGCTCGACCGCGCCGCCGTAATCGATGCGGTGATGCGCGCGGAGCCGGACGTGCTCATCCACCAGATGACGGACCTGACCGGCCTCAAGAGCTTCAAGAACTTCGACAAGGAGTTTGCGGTCACCAACCGCCTGCGGACCGAGGGCACGCAGCACCTGCTCGAGGCCGCCCGCGCGGCGGGAGCCCGACGCTTCATCGCCCAGAGCTACGGGAGCTGGATCTACCAGGCCAACGGGACAGGTCCGAAGACCGAGGAGGACCCGCTCGACCCCGACCCGCCCTCCAGGCAGCGGCGGTCCATGGAGGCGATCCGCAGGCTCGAGGCGATCGTGGCCGGCGCGACGGACATCCAGGGAATCGCCCTCCGCTACGGGTCCTTCTACGGTCCGGGCACCGGCTTGGAGCACGACGGCGAGCTCGCACGCTTGGTGGAGAAGCGGCGCTTCCCGATCATCGGCGACGGCGCCGGGATCTGGTCGTTCATGCACGTCCACGACGCCGCCGCGGTCGCGGTGGCCGCGGTCGAGAACGGAGGGCCGGGCATCTACAACGCGTCCGATGATGAGCCCGTCGCGGTCGCGGACTGGCTGCCCGCGCTGACGCGCGCGCTGGGCGCCAAGCCTCCTCGGCGCGTCCCCGTCTGGCTCGGCCGGCTCGCGGCCGGGGAGGTCGGCGTCTCGATGATGACGCGGATCCCGGGCCAGTCGAACGCCAAGGCCAAGCGCGACCTGCGCTGGCGCCCACGCTACCCCTCGTACCGCGAGGGCTTCGCGGAAGGCCTTCGGTGACGCATCGCGTCGTCATCGTCGGCGGCGGCTTCGGCGGGCTCCAGGCCGCCACGCATCTGGCGCGGGCGCCGGTGGAGATCACGCTGATCGACCGTCGCAACTTCCACCTCTTTCAGCCCCTCACCTACCAGGTGGCGACGGGCGCCTTGGGCGCGTCGGAGGTGGCCTATCCGCTGCGCGCGAGCTTCAAGCGCCGCAAGAACGTCCGCGTGCTGATGGCGGAGGTGACGGGGTTCGACCTCGACAAGCGAGAGGTGAGGACCTCCCGCGGCGCGGTGCCGTACGACAGCCTGATCGTGGCCGGCGGCTCGAGCTACTCGTACTTCGGCCACGAGGACTGGCGCCGGTTCGCGCCCGAGGTCAAGTCGCTCGAGAGCGCGCTGGCGATGCGCGGGAGGATCCTGGCGGCGTTCGAGGAGGCGGAGATGGAGCCCGACGCCGAGCGTCGCCGCGCGCTTCTCACCTTCGTAATCGTCGGCGCCGGCCCGACCGGCGTCGAGATGGCCGGGCAGATCGCCGAGCTTGCGCGGGACACGCTGCGCCGCGACTTCCGCGAGGTCGACCCGCGCGACGGCCGCGTGCTGCTGGTCGAGATGGTCGACCGCGTGCTTCCCGGCTTCCCGGAGACGCTCTCGCGGAAGGCCGAGCGCTCGCTCGAAAAGCTCGGCGTGACCCCCATGCTCGAGCGCACTGTCGTCGGCATCGACGACGAGGCGGTCACCCTCGACGGCGGCGAGCGGATCCCCGCCCGAACGGCGATCTGGGCGGCCGGCGTGACGGCATCCGGGCTGGCCGGCCAACTCGGCGAAACCGACCAGGCCGGCAGGCTGGCCGTGGAGCCCGACCTGACCGTCCCGGGCCATCCGGAGGTGGTCGCGCTCGGGGACATGGTCCGTGTCGGCGGTCAGGTCCTGCCCGGAGTAGCTCCCGTGGCCATGCAGCAGGGCCGCTACGCGGCCCGGCTGGTCCTGTCCCGTCTCGAGGGCCGCGAGATCGGGCCCTTCCGCTACCGCGACAAGGGCAACCTCGCCACCATCGGTCGCGCCGCCGCGGTTGCCGACCTCCACTGGCTGCGTCTGAGCGGCTTCCCGGCCTGGCTCACCTGGCTGGTGATCCACCTTTGGTACCTCGTCGGTTTCCAGAACCGGCTCCTGGTCTTCATCCGCTGGTGGTTCAGCTTCGTGACACGCGGGCGCGGCTCGCGGCTGATCACCGGGCAGCCTCTGCCTTCGGCTAGGGTCGCCAAGTGGCCGGAAGACCCGTCACCCGCATCAGCCGGGCATACCCGGACCGAGTCGAGGTCCGCGGGCATGACCTGACCGGCGACCTCATGGGTCGCCTCGGCTTCACCGACTACTTCCACCTCCTGCTCACCGGCGACGAGCCGACCGAGGACCAGCGCTTCTTCCTCGATCTGCTGCTGGTCGCGATCGCCGAGCACGGGATGATGCCCACGAACGTGGCGGCGCGGATGACTCTGGCCGCCGATCCCGATTCGCTTCAGGGCGCCGTCGCGGCGGGCATCCTGGGCTGCGGTCCGGTGATCCTCGGTACGGCGGAGGAGTGCGCGAAGCTGCTCGAGGAGGCCGCCGATCCGCTGGGGGTCGCCCGGGAGGTGCACGCCGCGGGCGACCGCCTGCCCGGCTTCGGCCATCCCGTCCATAAGCCGCTCGACCCGCGCGCGGAGCGGATCCTCGAGCTCGCCGACGAGCGAGGGATAAGCGGCCCGCACGTGGCGCGCGCACGCGCCTTCCGCGATGCCGTGACCGAGGTCTGGGACAAGCCGTTGACGATGAACGTCTCGATGCCGATGGCGGCCGTGATGCTCGACCTCGGGTTCACGAGCGCGACCGTCAAGGCCATCCCGATCCTGGCCCGGACGGCCGGGCTGCTCGCCCATCTGGCAGAGGAGCGGACCGCGCCGACGGGCTTCTTCATGGCGGCGGCCGCGGAGGAAGCGGTCGACTACGGGGAGGGCCCCGGCTGATCCTGGCGCCCGAGGTCGAGACGGCGCCCTGGGAGGAGCAGCTCTCCCTCGACGACGCGTCGTACCGCAGCCAGATCGCCTACCTGCTCGAGCGCTCCCCGTTCTACCGCGAGAAGCTCGACGGCCATGAGCCCGGCGGCCTCGTAGAGATCGCCGAGCTGCCGCTGACCGAGAAGGCGGAGATCAAGGCGACCTGCACCGCGGAGAACCCGTTCGGCACTCATTTGTGCAGCGACGAGATCGTCCGCGTCTACTCCACCAGCGGGACCACCGGCGATCCGAGCTACATCCCGCTGACGGCGAGCGACGTCGACAACTGGGTCACCGGCTCCGCGCGCAGCTACGCGGCCTCCGGCGTGGAGCCGGGCCAGCGCATCGTCAGCACCTACAACGCGGGGCCCTTCGCGGCCGGCGCCGCCCTCGATGCGTTCGAGCGGATCGGCCTCTGCCACGTCCCGCTCGGCACGGGCAACACCGACCGTCTCCTCAAGGCCATCGAGGTCCTGCGGCCGGAGGCCGTCGTCCTCACCCCGTCATATGCCGCCTACCTCGTAGAGCGCGAGCCGGGCCTCGTGAACTCGAGCGTCCGGCGGGTGCTCGTCGCGGGCGAGCCGGGTGGCGGCGAGCCCGCGCTCCGCGCCCAGCTCGAGGAGGGCTGGGCCGCCAAGGTGACCGAGGCGATGGGGATCGGCGACATCGGCGTCTCGCTCTGGGGCGAGTGCGAGGAGCAGGACGGCATGCACCTCGGCGCGCGCGGCTTCGTCTATCCGGAGCTCGTCGATCCGGCCAGCGGAGAGTCGACGGACGGCCCGACCGGCGAGCTGGTGCTCACGCATCTGAAGCATCGGGCGGCCCCGCTGCTGCGCTTCCGTACCCGCGACCACGTCGAGGTGCGGACGAGCCCCTGCGCCTGCGGCCGGACCGGCCCCCGGATCCGCTGCATCGGCAGGACCGACGACATGCTGATCGTCCGCGGGGTCAACGTCTTCCCGTCCGCCGTCCGCGAAGTCGTGGGCGAGTTCGCCCCCGACGTGAGCGGCCACGTCCTGCTCAGGCCACGCGCCCAGGGCGTCAAGCAGGAGCCACCCCTGCCGGTGGCAGTCGAGCTCGCGCGCGACGCGCGCAAGAACCCCTCGCTTGCGGAAGCTATAAGAGAGAGACTGCGAAACGTGCTCGTCGTCCAGACCCAGGTCGACCTCGTCCCCTGGGGCAGCCTGGACCGCAGCGAATACAAGTCCCGACTCGTGGAGCACTGATGCGAAAACTCCAGACCCAGGGCGTCCACCACATAACGCTCGTCGGCGCCGACCGGCAGACGTCGATCGACTTCTGGGAGGGCGTGCTCGGCATGCCCTTCGAGCAGCCGAACCTCGACCACCCGGACGACAGCCACCTCTACTTCGACCCGGGCGACGGCCGGCTGATCACGATCTTCACCAACCAGAGCAGGGAGGTCGACCCCGCTCGCACCTCGACGGGGGTAGGGGTCGTCCACCACATCGCGTTCGCCGTCTCGCAGGCCACCTTCAACCAGACGGTGGAGCGGCTCGACGAGGGCGGGATCCACCACAGCGGTCCCAAGGACAGGGGCTTCATGGACTCGATCTACTTCGAGGACCCGCTCGGGCTGCTGATCGAGCTCGCGTCCTACCGCTTCGAGCCGCCGTATGGATTCACTCACGCAGAGGTGCTGCTCGAGGCACACAAGATCAGGGTCGAGCGGGGCGACGGGAACATCGACCAGGTCCACCTGGCCGACGCAATCGAGACGCTCGTCAGACGATCGCGGGCGTCGCTTTCAGAGGAGGAGACATGGCCGACTACACAGTCAGCATCCTGACGCCGAGTGTGAACAACCTGACCGTGCGCATCTTCCTGCGCGCGGCGGGTCTCGACTTCGAGGAAAGAGACGTCTGGGGCAAGAAGGACGAGCCCGGCTTCGTCAGCAAGGACCCGGCCCAGCTGACGCCCATGCTCGAGGACGAGAGCCTGCCGCGCGGCTCGCTCTGGGAGAGCTGCGCGATCATGCAGTACCTGTGCAACAAGCACGGCCTGGACCGGTTCTACCCCACCGATCCCGGCGAGCGGGCCATGACCGACAGCGCGATGTTCTACCTCGTCGGCACGCTCTATCCGTACCTGGCCCGCGCCACCTACCCCACGCTCAGCTTCCCCCAGTACGCCGGGGAGGTGGCCACGGCGCCCGCTGCCGATGACGAGATGAAGCAGCAGGCCGCCAAGGACTCCGAGGCGGCGCTCGAGCAGCCCTTGAAGACCTTCCACGAGTTCTTCATCGGCGACGAGCAGTTCATCGGCCGCGACAGCCCGTCGATCGCGGACATCCGGCTGGCCGCCACGCTCGAGTTCCTCAAGTCGATCGACTACGACTTCCCGACCTGGGCGAGCGAGTACATGAGCGCGGTCGAGGAGGCGCTCGGCGACGCCTACACCGAGCCGGCCGCCGATGTGCGCGGGTTCGTCGAGGGGGCCAAGGCGCCGGCGTAGTGGCGCAATACGACTACGTAGTGGTCGGCGCCGGCTCGGCCGGCTGCGCCGTCGCTGCTCGGTTGAGCGAGTACCCCGGCACGAGCGTGCTGCTGGTGGAGGCCGGCCCGCCGGACAAGGCCAAGGAGATCCGCATCCCGGCCGCGTTCTCGAAGCTCTTTAAGTCGAAGTTCGATTGGAGCTACGAGACCACGCCCCAGCCGGGGCTCGACGGGCGGCGCATCTTCTTCCCGCGCGGGAAGACGCTCGGCGGGTCGTCGGCGCTCAACGCCCAGATGTACCTGCCCGGCCACCCCGAGGACTTCGCGGACTGGCCGGAGGGCTGGTCGTGGGACGAGGTGCACCCCTACTTCGAGCGGCTCGACGAGGGCCCGGGGACGATCTCGGTCCCGCGTGACCCGAACCCGATGTCGCGCGCGTTCCTCGAGGCGGTGACCAACCTGGACCTGGAGCGGGTCGACCACGCCGGGCTCGTGCGGGTCACACAACGAAAGGGGCTGCGCTGCAGCGCGGCCGACGCCTACCTGAAGCCCGCCCGCGGGCGGCGCAACCTCACGGTCGTGACGGACGCCCACGTCGAGCGGGTCGAGCTCGACGGGCTGAGGGCCGCGGGCGTCCGATACGGCGATGAGGTGGCGGAGGCCTCGCGCGAAGTGATCCTCAGCGCCGGAGCGATCGGGTCGCCCCAGATTCTGATGCTGTCCGGCATAGGGCGACCCGACGACCTGCGCGCGCACGGGATCGAGCCGCTGCACGACCTGCCCGCGGTCGGCCACAATCTCTCCGACCATCCGATGGCTATCTCGCTCTTCGAGGCGAGCGGGAAAGACTCCCTATACGCGGCCGAGAAGCCGATCCAGCTCCTGCGGCTGCTCCTTCGGCGCCGCGGCCTGCTCACGTCGAACGTGGCCGAGGCCGCAGCCTTCCTCAGAACCCGCGAGGAGCTCACCGCCCCGGATCTGGAGCTGATCTTCGGTCCGGTCCTATACGTCGAGGAGGGGCTTGTCCCGCCGCCCGCGCACGGGTTCTCGATTGCCTCGGTCGCGCTTCAGCCGCGTAGCCGCGGCAGGGTCCGCCTGCGCTCCGCCAACCCGCACGACGCTCCGCACATCGACCCGAACTACCTCGCCGGGCCCGAGGATCTGCGCGTTCTCGTGGAGGGCACGAAGATCGCCAGGCGGATCGCCCGGGAGGGAGCGTTGGCGGACTGGTTCGCCGGGGAGCGCGCTCCGGGCGAGCAGGACGTCGAGGCCTGGGTCCGGGCGAACGCCCACACGATCTACCACCCAGTCGGCACCTGCGCGATCGGCGAGGTCGTGGACCCTGAGCTGCGCGTCAAGGGAATTCAGGGCCTGCGCGTGGTGGACGCCTCGGTGCTTCCTCACCTCAACCGGGGCCACACCCACGCGCCCACCACGATGGTCGCGGAGCGCGCCGCCGAGCTGATCCGTTCCGCCGCGCCCGAGCGGGCCGCGATCGGCTGACCAACCACGCTCAGCGCTTGACGGCGGCGTCGATCGCCTTGTTCAGCTCGGCGACGCTGAAGGCGCCCTCGATCCGCGCGCGAATGATCCCGTTGCGGTCGATCGTGAACAGCCACGGCTCGGTCGGGAGGTGCCAGGAAAGGACCTGCGACCGGAAGCCCTTCTCCACCTGGTTGTCGGTGTAGATCTCCATGTGGATGAAGTCGGCCTCCTTGCCGCGCTTCGCCCTGACCTGGTCGGCGATGTCGACCACGGGGCCGCAAACGCGGCTCTGGCAGAGCAGCGGGGTGGCGAACACGAGGACGACGGGCTGCTTGCCGAGCACGTTCGCGAAGTCCACGTCGTGCATGTCGTCCGGCGGGTCGCGGGTGTCGATCTTCTTCAAGTCGCCGCCGACCGAGGCCTTGGTAGGCGTGTGGATCCGCGGCGCCGTGTCGCCCACGTCCGGGACGGCGCTCCTGCGGGCCACGCGCACGACCGGCTCGGCCGGGGTTGCCGCGACGAGCCGGTCGTCGAACCGCGCCAGGCCGAGGATCTGGTAGTCGCCCGGCTTGTCGAACTTCACGTCGGCGGCATAGACCGAGCGGGCGGCGTCGGGGTCGTTGGCGACCGTGCGGCTCTGGAACTGCGGCGCGACCTTGAGCGACTCCCAGCGCGCCACGAACGGGCCCGTGGCCGGGCCTCCGCGTGCGGGTGCCACGTAGAGAGCGACCGGAACGTCCGTCACCTGGTTGCGCGAGCGGTCGAAGAGCCCGAAGCCGAAGCGGTTGCGCCCGAGCTCGAGCTGCGAGACCGACGCCGCCAGCACCGGCCCGCCCGAGCCGTACTGGCGGCTGAGCTGCTGGATGGTCTTGCCACGGGCCTTGGGAAAGTCCTCGGGCCTGGCAGGAGGCGGCGGCGTGTCGGCCGCCCCGCCGTTGTCGTCGCCACCTCCACCGCAGCCGCCGGCCATGAGCGCCGCGGCCGCGAGGACAGCGGCGATCATCCGGATCCGGTGGTTCCTCACGCGGCACGTAAGGCTAAGGGAGCCGCCTGCGCGGGGTCATCAGCAAGGCCGATGCTTAACGCGGCGTTCAAATAGCCTTCGCGCGCGCCCTACCAGGAGGTCTTCTTTGGCGGAACGCGCGGCACTTGTGACTGGCGGATCTAGCGGTATCGGGCTGGCCGTGGCCCGCGCGCTCGGTGAAGACGGCTACGGCATCACCCTCTCCGCGCGACGGCCCGACAAGCTCGAGTCCGCCGCGGAGGAGCTGCGCGACGGCGGCATCGACGTTGAGGCCGTCCCCGCCAACATGGCCAAGGAGGAGGACGTCCAGAGCCTGGCCCAGGCCCACAAGGACCGGTGGGGGCGCCTGGACGTCCTGATGAACAACGCCGGCGTCGGGATCGGCAGCCCGATCGCGGAAACCGAGACCAAGAAGCTCGACATGCAGCTCGACGTGAACCTCCGCTCCGTCTACCTGATGACGCGGGAGATGATCCCGCTGCTCAAGGAGGCGGGCGCCGAGCACAAGAAGGCGCTGATCATCAACACCGCCTCGATCGCCGGCAAGCAGGGCCAGGGCTGGCTGGCCGCCTACAGCGCCACGAAGTTCGGCGTCGTCGGGCTGAGCCAGGCGATGCACAAGGAGCTCGCCCACGACGGGATCCAGGTCACCGCGCTGTGCCCCGGTTTCGTCGCCACCGCCATGACCGACTGGGTTGAGGGCGAGGTCCCGAAGGATCAGATGATCCAGCCGGAGGACATCGCCGAGGCGATTCGCTACCTGCTGCGGACGTCGCCCAACTGCATCGTGCCTGAGATTCAGTTCATCCGGCCGGGGGATGACGTCTAGGCGCTCGTCGCTCGGTCGCTAAGCGCTCGTGGTTAGGCGCTCGGGGTCGGGCTCAGGCCGCTCCAGCTCCTCGAGCTCGCCCATGGCCAGCTCGTACTCGTCGAGGCGGCGGAACGGCCGCAGCCAGGCCCAGCCCTCGCGCCTGCCGAGCTCGCCGGTCCGGTCGCGCTCGCCGGTGTCGCGGAGCCTGCGCCGGGCGCGCCGCTCGACCGACGCCCTATGGTCCGCGATCGCCTCGCCGAGTTCGTCGTCGTCGGCGTCGTCCATAGCGATGCTCGCCTCGAGCATCGCGGTGAGCGTACGCAGCTCGCGCTCGGTAGCGGCCCGCGCGCGACCATTGGCCCGCGTGTACCGATCCCAGGCCCGCGCGAAGCTGGCAAGGCTCGTACGACCGCCGCTCCGGTGCGCCGCCAGCATCGGGCAGACCCCGCCCTCACGGTCGACGTAGGCGCCGACGATGATCCGGTTGGCCTCGATGCCGTCGAGCATCGCCCTTCGGGTGGTGAGCGGCATGCAGTCGACCGCGATGCGGAGCTCGTGTGCTGGCCGACGTCGTCTCATAGGATGCCCATCCCCCTCGAGGGGGACCCTGGAAACCTAGGGCCGCCCGTCCGCGAGTTCAAGTCCGATCCTCCGGAGAGAAAGGAGACTTGCATGCGCCTGGGGCTTCAGGTCGGGTATTGGGGCCTCGGGCTGACGCCCGAGCAACAGCTCGAGCTCGTCAAGGAGGCGGAGGACGCCGGCTGGCATTCCGTCTGGGCCGCCGAGGCCTACGGCTCCGACACAGCCACGGTCCTCGCATGGATCGCCGCCCAGACCGAGCGGATCAAGATCGGCTCGGCGATCTTCCAGATTCCCGCCCGGACGCCCGCGATGACCGCGATGACCGCGGCGACGCTCGACCACCTATCGAACGGCCGGATGATCATCGGCCTCGGCTCGTCCGGGCCACAGGTGGCCGAGGGCTGGCACGGACAGCGCTTCCCCAAGCAGCTGCGGCGCACGCGCGAATACGTCGAGATCCTGCGCAAGGCGCTCGCGCGCGAGCGGCTCGAGTACGCGGGCGAGCAGTACACGCTGCCCCTGCCGGACGGCCCGGGCAAGGCGCTCAAGCTGATGATCGGGCCGATCCAAGACCGCGTTCCGATCTACATCGCGGCGATCGGCCCAAAGAACACGCAGCTGACCGGCGAGATCGCCGACGGCTGGATTCCCACGTTCTTCTCGCCCGAGCACGTCAGCGAGTTCAAGAAGCTTCTCGAGGAGGGCGCCGCGCGGGCCGGCCGCGACCTGAACGGGTTCGACATCGCCCCCAACGTCAACGTCGCGATCGACGACGACGTGGACCGCGCGCGCGACCAGATGCGACCCTACCTCGCGCTCTACGTGGGTGGTATGGGCTCGAGGAAGCAGAACTTCTACAACGCGCTCGTCCGCCGCTACGGGTTCGAGGAGACGGCCGAGGAGGTGCAGGAGCTCTACCTGTCCGGCAAGAAGGACGAGGCGGCCGCCGCCCTCCCCACCGAGCTGATCGACATGACGGCCCTGTGCGGCCCGCTCGACAGGATCAAGGAGCGGCTCGACGTCTACCGCGAGGCCGGCGTGGGTACGCTGATCACCACGCCGGTCGCCTTCGATCCGGAGGAGCGCAAGCGGATCATCCGCGAGCTGGCGGAGATCGTCTGAGCCGGCGCTTCTTCCTCGCCGCCTTCGGCGACCCAGGCCACGCCTTCCCCGCGATCGCCCTCGGCCGCGAGTTGGCGGCACGCGGCCACGAGGTGACCCTCCAGACCTGGCGCCGCTGGGAGGAGCACGTCGAGCGCGAGGGAATGCGCTTCGAGGCCGCGCCGGAGTACGACGTCTTCCCGACGCGCGAGCGCCCCCTCAAGCCGTACGTGGCCGCGGTCCGCGCGGCGCGGCACACCGTTCCGCTCATTCGCGCGCTCGACCCCGAGGCCGTGGTCGCGGACATCCTCACGGTGGCCGCCGGCATGGCTGCCGAGCTCGAGGACCGGCCCTGGGTGACGCTCGTCCCACATTTTCTGCCGATGTTCGAGCGCGGCCTTCCGCCCTATTCGATCGGCGCCGTCCTCCCCCGCACCGCGGCGGGCAGGCAGCTTTGGTCCCGGATGAAGTCGTTCCTGGCGCAGGGCGAGCGGCAGGGGAGGCGCGAGCTGAACGGCGCGAGGGAACGCCTGGGCCTGCCGCCGCAGGAGCACGTTCAGGGCGGCATCTCGCGCCGGCTGGCGCTGATCGCCACGTTCCCCCAGCTCGAGTACCCGCGGTCCGCCTGGGAGCCCTGGGCACGGGTCACCGGTCCGCTGCTGTGGGAGCAGCCGTTCCCGGACACCGAGCCCCCGCCCGGCGACGACCCGCTCGTCCTCATCGCGCCCAGCACCTCCCAGGACCCGAAGCAGCGGATGCTCGCCGCCGCCCTCGAGGGCCTCGCCGGCGAGCCAGTCCGCGTGCTGGCAACCACGAACCGGCGCGAGCCGCCGCAGCCGCTGGACGTCCCTCCCAACGCGCGTGTCGTCGACTGGGTCTCGTATGCGCGAACGATGCCTCGTTGCGCCGCGGTGGTGTGCCACGCCGGCCACGGGACGGTCGCGCGATCGCTCGCCTGCGGGGTGCCGGTGGTGGCGTGCCCCGCGGCCGGCGACATGGCCGAGAACGCGGCCCGGGTCCGCTGGGCGCGAGTCGGCGTGTCGCTGCCGCGGCGCTTTGTCACGCCGCGCGGGGTACGGCTCGCCGTGCGGCGAGCTCTCGCGGATTCGGCCTATGCGGAGAACGCCGGCCGGCTGGCCGACTGGGCGAAGGGGCACGACGGCGCGGCCATGGCCGCGGACGAGCTAGAGCGCCTTTAGCGCCGACGCCCTGCGGACCCGCTAACTCGGCGGGCCTCGACATCAAACTGCGGAGGTGGGACTCGAACCCACAACCGTCGCCTTAACAGGGCGCCGCTCTGCCTAATTGAGCTACTCCGCACCTATTGGGGTACAGACCCCGTCGTGTCTACGGCTGTGGAAGCTGGACGATATCCCCTCCACCTCCGCGTGGCAGTTAGAGCATAGAAGCATGCATTTCGCCGCTTCGCGACGAAGCAGGTCGATGGAGCGAGTCACGCCGCGCCGGGAGACAGAGAACTGCTTGGTCGCCGGATCAATGCCCCGGCCTAGGTTCCCGCCTTCGGTTCGCCTGGCGAGACTTCGTCGGGATTCTTCACCGGCAGCTGGCGCAGCGCTCGAATCATCAGGGCGGGCGCGACCTACCTCTCCACGACCCGAACAAGTTCGGGTGGCGGACGGAAACCGGGCGTGGCCTAAGGCTCCTCGTACGTCCCCTCGAGCCGCCCTGCCCCGCCCGAGCTCTTCAGCATCGCGAGCGTCTTCGACTCGATCTGGCGCACTCGTTCGCGGGTGACTCCCACTTCCTGGCCGATGTCCTCGAGCGTCATCGGACCCTCTGTGCCGAGGCCGTAGCGCAGCTCGATCACTCGGCGCTCCCGCCAGGGGAGGGAGTCGAGGACCCGCTGCAGGTCGGCGTCGCGGATGCGGTTGGCGACGATCTCGAGCGGACGGTCAACGGCAGCGTCGGCGATGAAGTCGCCGAGCGCGGCGTCGCCCTCCTCGGAGCCCACGGGCGCCTCGAGGGAGACGGGCTCCTGGCCCAGCTTGAGGATCTCTTCGACCTTCTTCGCCGGCATCTCCACGATCGCGGCGATCTCCTCGGGCGTCGGCTCGCGGTTGTTCTTCTGGATCAGCTGACGCTTGGCCCGTGCGACCCGGTTCATCCGCTCGACCATGTGGACCGGGATGCGGATGGTGCGCGACTGGTCGGCCAGGGCGCGGGTGATCGCCTGGCGGATCCACCAGGTGGCGTAGGTGGAGAACTTGAAGCCGCGGCGCCAGTCGAACTTCTCGACGGCGCGGATCAGGCCCAGGTTGCCCTCCTGGATCAGGTCGAGGAGCGTCAGGCCGCGGCCCGTGTAGCGCTTGGCGATCGAGACGACGAGGCGGAGGTTGGCCTCGATCAGCGCGTTCTTGGCGCTCATATCGTTCTGCTCGACGCGCTTGGCGAGGCGGACCTCGTCCTCGCGCGTCAGCAGCCGGACGCGGCCGATCGAGCGCAGGTAGAGCCGGACCGCGTCCTCGGCTCCCTGCTCGGGCGGTGGGACCGGGATGCCGGCGGTGACGACGCCGCCCTCGTCGTAGAGGTCGTGCGGAGTCCGGCCCTCCACCTCCTCCTCGAGATCGGGCGTCGTCTCGGCCTCTCCAGCTGTCTGCCCGCTGCCGCCGAAGCGTTCCTCCTCAGCCTTCATGCCGTTTGACCCATTGCCGAATCCAGCTCCCTGCGCACGGCCTGTCGGGTGCCCGCGAGGGAATTCTGACGTACGACGTCCCCTTCTTGCTGCGCTTGCTTCATCTCTCGCTCCACCCGACGGAACTCGAGCTGAAGGTAGTTGATCTCAATAACGATCTCGGAGGGGCCTTCTTGCTCCGCCGCTTCGGCCGCCACCGCGGTAATCAGGGAGGCCGTGGCGGGGTCGTCCGCCGGAAGGTCCCGGACGGGATCGTCGAAGTGGGCGATCAGGTGCGCGCGGGCGCGCCGCGCTGTCTCTGAGGAGAAGTGTCCGTCCTCCAGGCGCTTGAGGTACTGCCGCCCTCGCTCGCCGCCGCCGAGGCATTGAGCGAGGAAGGTCCGCTCGGGTCCGAGCGCCACGGCTCCGGCGGACGCGGGCATCGGAGCCCGGCGCGGGCCCGAGCCCGAGGCCAGATCGGCACTCACGTAGTCGGCGGGCACGTCGAGACGGTCCGCGACCATGCGGACGAGATGGTCTCGCGTTGCAGTGCGTGCCGGACTGGCTGAGATCAACGGGCGCGCCTCCTGAAGTGCTCGGTCTCTCCCCGAGGGGGTGCCCAGGTCCGCATCGACCAGAATCCGCCGAACCTGAAACTCCAGCACTGAAACTGCACCGTCCAGGCGTGCAAGAAACGCATCGATGCCGCTCTTAGCGAGCATTTCCGCAGGATCCTGGCCCTCAGGCATCTCGACCACGCGGAGCTCCGCGCGGTCACCCGCGCTCTGCACCGCACGCAGCATCGCGTTCATCCCGGAGCGGTCGGCGTCGAGTGCCAGGACGATCAGCGGCGCGGCCCGCTCGAGCTCGCGGAGCTGTTCGTCCGTCAGCGCGGTTCCCATGATGGCCACCGATTCACGCACGCCGGCGTGGTGAAGCGCGAGCACATCCGTATAACCCTCGACGACGATGATCCGACCGGCCTTGGCCGCATGCGCCCGCGCGACGTGGATCCCGAAGAGCTGTCGGCCCTTGTGGAAGAGCTCGCTTTCGGCCGTGTTGAGGTATTTGGGCCCCCTGCCTTCCCCCATCGCCCTTGCACCGAAGCCCAATACCCGTCCGCGCGCATCCGCAAGCGGGAATGTGATGCGCCCGCGAAAGCGGTCGTACAGCCCGCCGCCGCGGCCGCGCCGGGCCAGGTCGGCGGCGATCAGCTCCTCGGGCGTGAAGCCGTCCCGCTGCGCCGAGAGCGCCACCCGGTCCGGCGCGCTCGGCGCATAGCCGACCCCGAACTCGCGCAGGATCTCCTCCGCCAGGCCCCGGCCGAGCAGGTACTCACGGGCCTTGCGGGCCTCCCCCGAGTCCCACAGGTAGGTCGCGTAGAAGCGCGCGGAGCGCTCGAGCAGGGCGCGCAGCCGCTCGCGGCGGCGGCGGCGCTGCTCGGCCTCCGGGTCCTCGGCCTCGCGCTGGAGCTCGACGCCGTAGCGGTCGGCCAGCAGCTCGATCGCCTCCGGGAAGTCGAGCGCCTCGGTCTCGCGGACGAAGCCGATGGCGTCGCCGCCGGCCTCGCATCCGAAGCAGTAATAGACCTTCTTCTCGCCGTCGACGGAGAAGGAGGGCGTCCGCTCCTCGTGGAAGGGACAGAGCCCGACCCAGCGGGAGCCGACCCGGCGGAGGTCGGTCTTCCCGCCCACGAGCTCGACCATGTCGACCGCCTGGCGCAGGCGCTCGATCGAGTCCTGGGTGTAGAGGCCGGCTCTCAAAATCCGGAGGGAAGGGAGAGGTCGGCAAAGGCCCGCACGGCGTACCGGTCGGTCATCCCGGCGAGGTAATCGACGATGCGCTCGGCATCTGACGAGCCCTCCACCGCCGGGGGCGGCGGATGTTCCGCGTAGTGATCGAAAAGCACGCGCAGCATGCGCTCGATCCGCGGCTTCTCGCGCTGCGCGTCGGCGGCGAGGTAGACCCGATCGAACATGAACGAGCGCAGCCGCAGCATCGCGCCCCCCACCTCGTCGCCCTGGACGATGTCGCCCTCGGCCTCGGAGCGCGCCAGCAGGTCGCGGACGAGCGTCTCGATGCGCGCAGAGCCGGTGTCGCCGAGGAACTCGACCTCCTCCCGCGGCAGGTCCTCGAAGCGCAGGACGCCTGCCCGGATCGCGTCATCGATGTCGTGGTTGATGTAGGCGATCCGGTCGACCACGCGCACGACCCGGCCCTCCAGGCTGGCCGGCCGGTCGGGGCCCGTGTGATGGAGGATTCCGTCGCGCACCGGCTCGGTGAGGTTGAGGCTCTCGATTCTCTCCACAACTCGCAGGGAGTGCTCGTTGTGGCGGAAGCGAAGGCCGAACCGCTCCTGGAGGCAGCTATCGAGAATCGCCTCGCCGATGTGCCCGAAGGGCGGATGCCCGAGGTCGTGCCCGAAGCCGATCGCCTCGGTCAGGTCCTCGTTCAGGCCGAGCGCCCGGGTCACGTTGCGCGCGATCCCGGACGCCTCGAGCGTGTGGATCAACCGGGTGCGGTAGTGGTCGCCCTCCGGCGAGATGAACACCTGGGTCTTGTGCATGAGCCGCCGGAACGCCTTGGAGTGAACGATGCGGTCGCGGTCGCGCTGGAACGGCGTGCGGTGGTCCGAGTCCTCCTCCGGGCGCTCGCGGCGGGCCGGGTAGGAGCGCGCCGCGAGCGGTGAGAGCTGCTCCTCGGATCGTTCGATCCGCTCGCGGAACGAGATCTGGGCCAGATCCGGCATGGACACCAAATCTAGGGCTCGGCGCGGGCGACGACCGTGTCGAGGTCGAAGTCGCCGGCGTCGGTGCCCAGGCCCTGGGCGACGAGCGACGCGCAGGCCGAGCCGAGACGCGCGGCGTCGGCGGGCTCGCGGCCCATTTCGAGGCCCCTGAGGAAGCCGGCGGTGTAGGCGTCGCCGCAACCGGTCGTGTCGACCACCTCCGTCTCGAAGGCCGGGACCCGCACGGGTTCGCCCCCGTCCACCAGCACGCTTCCCTCGGCTCCGCAGGTCACGGCCACCAGCCCGACGCCGCGCTCGAGCAGCGCGCGAGCCCCAGCGACGACGTCGTCGGTGTCGGTGAGCTTCATCGCCTGGTCGTCGTTCGGCAGCAGCAGATCGACGTGCTCGAGCCCCGGCGCGATCATGTCGAGCAGCTCCGGCCAGCCGTCCGCCAGGATGTCCATCGACGTGCGGGTGCCGTGCTCGCGGCAGAAGCCGAGGATCTCGGCGGCGGCCTCGCCGAGGAACTCGGGCCCGCCCATGTGGAGGAAGTCCGCCTGCTCGATCGCCTCCCAGGGAACGTCGTCGAGCCCGTAGCTCCCATTGGCTCCGATCACGTGGAGCGCGGGACGTTCGCCGTTCGGGCGGATCGGGAGCACGGTGCTCGAGGTCTGCACGCCGTCGCGGCGGACGAGGTGGGTGCAGTCGACCCCGAAGCGCTCGAGCTCCGCGATCAGCACGTCGCCGATGCGGTCGCTGCCGACGGCACCGGCGCTGTGCACCTCCGCGCCGAGCTTGCCAAGGGTCACGGCAACTCCACCGGCGGCGCCGGCAGGCGACAGCCTGATCTGCTCAACGAGCACGCCGCCCTGGCCCTCCGGGATCTCCTCCACAGGCCGAACGAGGACGTCGAGGATGTGGGCGCCGAGCGCGACGGCCTTCATCGAGCGGAAGTCCGACCGTACCCGCGCTCGCGGAGAGCGTCGACCACGCCGGCGAGCTCCTGTTCGCTCAGAACCCGCGGCCGCCCGATAGTCCGCGCCCGCCAGTAGACCTCGCACGCCCATTCCAGCAGCCTGGCCAGCTCCGTCGCGGCGGCACAGTCGCCCGCGAAGCAGACGGCGCCGTGGTTCTGCATCAGGGCGGCCGATCGCCCGTCGAGCGCGGCATGGACGTTGTCCGCCAGCTCGCGGCTGCCGAAGGTGGCATACGGCGCCACGCGCACGCCGCCGCCGAAGGCGAGCATCTGGTAGTGGACCGGCGGGAGCTCGTCGATCACGCAGCTGAGGGCCGTGGCCACCGGCGAATGGGTGTGCACCACGGCTCCCGCGTCGAAGCGCTCGTAGATCCCGAGGTGGAGGAAGAGCTCCGACGTGGGCGCGAGCTCGCCCTCGACCACGTTCCCCTCCATGTCCACGACGGAGGTCAGCTCCGGCCGGAGCTCGGCCAGCACCGCGCCGGTGGGCGTGACGACGACCAGCTCGTCCGCGCGCGCGCTCACGTTCCCGGCGGTGGCGTGGACGAGCCCTTCTCTCGCCAGCCGCCGGCAGGCGTCGGCAACGGCCTCGCGCGCCTCTTCCACGGCGCCAGCCTATTCGTCGTCGATTGCCGCCTGCGCCGCAGCCACTCGCGCGATCGGCACTCGGTAGGGCGAGCAGCTCACATAGTCCAGCCCGGCGACCTGGAAGAAGGCGATTGACTCCGGATCGCCGCCGTGCTCGCCGCAGATCCCGAGCCTCAGATCGGGGTTGGCCTCGCGGCCGACCCACGCGGCGAGCCGCACGAGCCAGCCGACCCCTGGCTTGTCGATCGTCTCGAACGGGTTGCGCTCGACGATCTTCAGGTCGAGATACCGGGCCAGCATGCCCTCGACGTCGTCGCGCGAGAAACCGAGCGCAGTCTGGGTCAAGTCGTTCGTACCGAAGGAGAAGAAGTCGGCCTGCTTCGCGATCCGGTCCGCGACGAAGCACGCCCGCGGCAGCTCGATCATCGTCCCGATCGACAGGTCGAGCCCCTCGGCGCGCTCCTCCGCCGCGACCCGCTCGAGCAACTCGCGCATCTGCTCGAGCTCCTGCTCGTAGGCCACGAGCGGCACCATCACCTCGAGCTCCGGCGACTCGCCGCTGTGCTCGCGCTCGGCGCGGGCGGCCCGGACGATGGCGCGCATCTGCATCTCGTACACCTCGGGGTGCAGCACGCCGAGCCGGACGCCCCGGGTGCCGAGCATCGGATTGGTCTCGGAGAGCTCATGCACTCGCTCGAGCGTGTGCGTCAGCTCCTCGAGGTCGTCGCTCTCCTCGATCCGCGCGCGCTCGACCTCCTGGGCGAGCTCCTCCGCCTTCGGGATGAACTCGTGGAGCGGCGGATCGAGCAGCCTGATCGTCACGGGCAGGCCCCGCATCGCCTCGAACAGGCCAGCGAAATGCTCCTCCTGGAGCGACAGGAGGTCGTCCAGGGCCCTGTCGCGCTCCTCGTCGGACTCGGCCATGATCATCGCCTGCATCCGCTCCTGGTGCTCGGTGCCCAGGAAGATGTGCTCGCTGCGGCAGAGGCCGATGCCCTGGGCGCCGAATTCGCGCGCGCGGGCGGCGTCGTCGGGAGTGTCGGCGTTCGCGCGGACCCCCAGGGAGCGCAGCTCGTCCGCCCAGGCCAGCACGGTCTCGAAGGCGTCGCTCATCTCCGGCTCCTCCAGGGGGACGTCGTCGGCGGTGACGACTCCGGTGGTCCCGTCGATCGCGATCCTGTCGCCCTCGTGCAGCTCGGTGTCGCCGACGCGCGCGACCTTGTTCGCGAGGTCGACCTCCAGCTCGCCGGCACCGGCCACGCAGGGCTTGCCCATGCCTCGAGCGACGAGCGCAGCGTGGCTCGCCTTGCCGCCCTTGCTCGTCAGGATGCCTGCCGCCGGGTGGAAGCCCGCCACGTCCTCCGCCTCCGTGAGCGGCCGCACCAGGATCACCTGGCGGTGGTCCTCTCCCGCCGCCACCGCGTCGTCGGCGGTGAAGACGATCTCTCCCTTCGCCGCCCCCGGCGACGCCGGCACTCCCCGAACGAGGACGTCGAAGTCGGCGTCGCGGGCGAACGACTCGTGCAGCAGCCCGTCGAGCCGGTCGGCGTCGATCGTCCGCAGCGCCTCCCTCTTGTCGAGTAGCCCCTCCTCGACCGCGTCGACGGCGAAGCCGACGGCGGCCTGGGCCGGGCGCTTGGCGGCCCGCGTCTGGAGCATGAATAGGCTGCCCTCCTCCACCGTGAACTCGGTGTCCTGCATGTCCCTGTAGTGGCGCTCGAGCGTCCGCAGGATCTCCATGAGCTGCTCGTGCGCCTCCGGCATCGTCTCCTTAAGCTCCGAGATGTCCCGCGGGGTGCGCACCCCCGAGACCACGTCCTCCCCCTGCGCGTTGGGAAGGAAGTCGCCCGACGGGTTCGGCTCGCCGGTCACCTCGTCGCGCGAGAAGGCCACGCCCGAGCACGAGTCGTCGCCCTTGTTGCCGAACACCATCTGCTGGACGTTCACCGCGGTGCCCCACTCGTCGGGGATGCGGTTCATCCGGCGGTAGCTCACGGCGCGCTCGCCCAGCCAGGAGTCGAAGACCGCGCGGATCGCCTGCGTGAGCTGGTCCTTGGGCTCCTGTGGGAACTCATCACCCGTCTCGTCCCTGTATAGGCCCTTGAACTCCTCGGCGAGCGCCTTCAGGTCATCGACGTCGAGCTCCACGTCCGACTCCTTGCCACGAGCCGTGATCGCGTCCTCGTAGCGCTCGCCCTCGATGCCGGCGCACACCTTCCCGAACATCTGGACGAAGCGCCGGTAGGAGTCCCAGGCGAAGCGCTCGTTGTCCGTAGAGCGCGCCAGGCCCTCGACCGAGCGGTCGTTGAGGCCCAGGTTGAGGATCGTGTCGAGCATGCCCGGCATCGACTCGCGGGCGCCGGAGCGGACGGAGACCAGCAGGGGGTCCTCGTCGTCGCCGAGCTCCTTGCCGGCCCGCGCCTCGAGCCGGGCCAGGCCGTCCGCCACCTGCTCGTCGAGACCATCGGGGAACTCGCGGTCGCCCTTCATGTAGGCGACGCAGGCCTCGGTGGTGATCGTGAACCCTGCCGGAACGCGGTCGGCGCCGAGCACTCGCGTCATCTCGGCGACATTCGCTCCCTTCCCCCCGAGCAGCTCACGCATGTCGCGCGAGCCCTCCTCGAAGTCGTAGACCAGCTTGGTCTCCGCGGCTACCGCCACGGACGTGTTTTACCCGGTCGCTCGGCGCAGAGCCTCGTCAGGCGACGCGCCACCTGGCAAGGACGCAGGGAGGGTGGCGTGCTAGGCACGCGAGCGACCGAGGACGCCGCGAGGGGATGCGGTGCAGCCGTCAGGCGACCCGCCGCAGCTTCACGTGGGCGTGGTACTCGAGCGTCTCCCCCAGCGCGCGGTCGGCCTGGCGCAGCGCCGGCTCGGGAGCATCCGGCACCTCCGCCAGCGGCTTGCCGAGCGCCCCGACGAGGAAGACGTGCGCCTCGGGCCCGAGCGGGAAGGAGCCCGCCTCGCAGGCCGCGCAAACCACGCCGCCGGCGCTTGGCGAGAAGGCGCCCAGATGCTCGGTCTCGCCGCACGAGGCGCAGCTCGCGAGCTCGGGCGCGAACCCCGCGGCCAGGAGAAGCTTGGCCCGGAAGACCAGGGCCTGGGCGCGCGTGGCCGCCGCCGCGTCCTCGTCGAGCAGGGCGAGCTCGTGGCACAGGAGGTTGTAGGCGGGGAGGTTGGGCTCGCCGGAGTCGAGCAGCCGCAGGACAGCGTCACAGGCCTGGACCGCGCGCTCGAGCGAATCGCGGCGCTCGCGGAGGGCGGCGTGCGGGTGGACGGTGTCGGCCTGGCTGATCGTGCAGAGCTCGCCGCGGCCCTCGTGGAGCACCAGCCGCGACCGCATCAGCGGCTCCAGCCGGCCTCCCAGCCGCGACTTGACCCGGCGCACGCCCTTGGCTACAGCGCCAACTCGACCGCGATCCGGGGTATAGAGGTGCAGCACGCGATCGGCCTCTCCGTAGCGGATCGATCGCAGCACGACAGCCTCGGTTTTGAAGGAACCGGCCACAAATACACTCTGAAAACGATGTCGGACGAGAACGGCGTCACCGTCTACACGACCGAGCCATGCGGCTTCTGCCGGCAGGCGAAGGCCCTGCTGGAGAGCCGCGGCGTGGCCTACAGGGAGGTCAATCTCGCCAAGGACCCGGGCGGCCGCGCCGATCTCGTCGCCCTGACAGGACAGTTGACCTTCCCCCAGATCCTGGTCGGCAAGCGCTCCATCGGCGGCTTCCGCGAGCTGCTCGAGGCCGACCGCGACGGCATCCTGGACTCGCTGCTCGCGGCCTAGCGGTCCCTCTCAGAATCCCGCCTAGATCTCGCCTGGCGAGACCAGACCGGGACGGTTCCGAGCGCGGCCTACAATCGCCCGCCTCCCCGACGAGAGGCGGTCCGCGTGTCCGACGACGTGCTCCTGAGCGAGCGGGTGGCTGACAAGGTCCACCTGCTCACCCTCAACAGGCCCGACCGGCTGAACACCGTCACCGCGGAGCTGTGCGAGGCGCTGCACCGCGAGCTGACCACCCTGGAGGCCGACCGCTCCTGCCGCGCCATCGTCCTCAGGGGCGCCGGCCGCGGCTTCTGTGCGGGACTCGACCTCGAGGGTTACGGCGACTCCCCGGGCGCCGACGGCAGCGATCCGAGCCGCGACCGCTTCGCGAACCAGATGCACATGTCGCGGCTGATCCTGCGGCTCCGCTCGACGCCACAGCCCGTGATCGCGGCGGTCAACGGGCCCGCCGCCGGGTTCGGGCTGGCGCTCACGCTGGGCAGCGACATCCGCTACGCCGCCGAGTCCGCCGTGTTCCGCGCGATCTTCCTGAACATCGGGGTGTCGAACTGCGACATGGGCGTGAGCTGGCTCCTGCCCCGGCTGGTCGGCGCCTCCCGCTCGCACGAGCTGATGCTCACCGGCCGCCGCGTCCGCGCCGACGAGGCAGAGCGGATCGGCCTGGTGGCCGACGTGGTCGAGGACGGCAAGGTCGTGGAGCGGGCCGTTCAGGCCGCCGAGGAGATAGCGGCCTGGTCGCCCTGGGGCATCCGCCTCACCAAGCAGGGGATGTGGGCCGCCCTCGAGATCCCCGGTGAGCTGGCCGCGATCGAGTACGAGGACCGGCAGCAGATCATGGCGACTACCGGCGTTGCCCCTGCCGAGGCCGTTCAGGCGTTCCTTCAGAAGCGGGCGGCCAGGTTCGTCGATTGAGGCAATAGGCCGCAGGCAGTAGGCGGTAGAAACCGCCGAGGGACGAGTCCTACCTCCTAACGCCTACTGCCTAATGCCTTGCCTGCGCGCGGCGCCCGCTGGCAATACGCGCAGAAGTAGGTGCCTCGGCCGGCGGCGCGGATCTTCCTGATCGGGCGGCCGCAGCGCACGCACGGCTCGCCCTCGCGCCCGTAGGCGAGGAACTCGTCCTGGAAGGAGCCTTCGGCGCCGTCCGAGTGACGGAAGTCGTCGATCGATGCCCCCTTGGCGTCGATGCCCGCCTCGAGCGATGCGACAACTGCGTCGCGCAGGGCCGCAACCTGAGGCCGCCGCAGCGCTCCGACCGGGCGAAGCGGGTGGATCTTCGCGCGGAAGAGGGCCTCGTCGGCGTAGATGTTGCCCACGCCCGCGATCCGCTCCTGGTTCAGGAGGAAGGCCTTGACCGGCGCCGTGCGGCCGCGGGTCTGGGCGCGGAGCGCCTCGGCGGTGAAATCCGGGTCGAGCGGCTCGGGACCCAGACGCACGTCGAAATAGGCGTCGCGGGCCTCCCGGCCGAGCAGCACGACGCCGGTGCCGAAGCGGCGCACGTCGAGGAACAACAGCCGCTTGCCGCCCTCGATCAGAAACCGGGCCCGCAGGTGCGGCCGCTCGTCGTCGTGGGAGAGCAGCAGGTTGCCGGTCATCCGCAGGTGCATGGCCAGGTGGATGTCGTCCTCGAGCTCCAGCACCAGGTACTTGCCGCGCCGGGCCACACGTTCGATCCGCCGGCCCCGCACCGCGTCCTCGAGGGCGCTCGGCTCCGCCGGCTCGCACCAGCGGGCGTCGAGCACGTCGAGCTGCTCGACGCGGCGGCCCTCGAGCTCCGGGGCGAGCTGCCGCCGGATCGTCTCGATCTCCGGAAGCTCGGGCATCACCGAATGAGCAGACCTGCGCGCACGCGTCCCGGTTCTAGCAGGCCCGGTGAGGAGCACCGGACTGAGGGAGGAGCGCAGCCCGATCGCCGATCGGGCGAGCACCGGACCAGTCCTACTTCACGGTCGCGCGCGGGTGGGCGCGGAAGTACACGTCCTTGAGGCGCTCGCTCGACAGGTGGGTGTACAGCTGCGTGGTCGCCACGTCCGCGTGACCGAGCATCTCCTGCACGGAGCGCAGGTCGCAGCCGCCCGCGAGGAGGTGGGTGGCGAAGGTGTGGCGAAGCGTGTGCGGGCTCATCCTGTCCTCGAGCCCCGCGCTCAGGGCGTGGCGGCGGACGATCTTGTAGAGCCCCTGCCGGGTGAGCTGCCCGCCGCGGAAGTTGACGAACAGCCGCGATTCGGGCCGGCTCTTCACGAGCTCCGGCCTCCCCCGCTGGAGGTAGACGCGAACGGCCGCGAGCGCGCTCTGTCCGATCGGGACCACCCGCTCCTTGGAGCCCTTGCCACGCGCCCGGAGCACGCCGTCCTCGATGTCCACGTCGGCCACGTCGAGCCCGATCGCCTCCGAGGCCCGCAGGCCGCAGGCGTACATGAGCTCGAGCAGGGCGCGGTCGCGGAGCGCGCTCGGCGCGCTTCCCTTCGGCTGCGAGAGGAGGCGCTCGATCTCCGCCCTCGTCAGGACCTGCGGCAGCTTCCTGCCCCGCCGCGGGGCGCTCAGGCTGGCGGTGGGATCCGAGTCGCGCACGCCCTCGCGGCGGAGGTGTCGGTAGAACGAGCGGAGGCAGGCAGCCTTACGGTGGATCGTCGCCGGCGACGCGGCCTTGCCGTTGCCGCCCGCGAGGTGGTCCAGGAAGTCGGACACATTGGCGGCCGACGCCTCGGCGGCGGAGACGTGGCGCGCCTCGAGGAAGCGGCCGAACTGGAGCAGGTCGGTGCGGTAGGCCTCGAGCGTGTTGCGCGACAGCCCGCGCTCGAACTCGAGGTAGGCGAGGAAGTCGAGCAGCAAGCCCTCGAAGCGCTTCGATGCGGCTGGTTCCGCGACTGTGGCCATCCACAGACGCATTCGGGCGCGTCGCCCGCATCCCTTGGAGCTGCAAGGCCGCGCTCAGCGGCAGTACGAGCGGAACCAGAGAAGGCCCACGAGGGTCTTGGAATCGCGGTTTTCGCGGATGACGTCGTCGAGGTCGTCAAGCGGCACCTCCACGATCTCGATCCGCTCGTTCTCCTCGCTCTCCGCCTCCTCGTCGTAGAGGTCGGTGGCCAGGTAGACGTGCATCTCCTCGTCCGCGAACCCGGGCGTCGTGTAGAAGCTGGTGAGCCTCTGCCACGTCCGCGCGCCCTTGCCGATCTCCTCGGCCAGCTCGCGCTTGGCCGTGGTCTCGGCGTCCTCCCCCTCCTCCTCCAGCTTTCCCGCCGGGAGCTCGAGCAGCCCCTGCTCGCCGACCGGCTCGCGCGGCTGGCGCACCATCCAGAGCCGCTCCCCGTCGTGGGCCACGATCGCCACCGCGCCGGGGTGCTCCACCACCTCTCGTTCGGCCTCCTCGCCGTCGTCGAAGCGCACGGTGTCGACCCGCACCCTCGCGATGCGGCCCTCCCATTCCGTCCTGCTGTCGACACGCTCGAAGGTCACGCTGCCGCCTGGACTATTCCAAGAGTCACGTCCAGCATCGTCTGGAGGGCATGCTCGGTGACCTGCTCGTCGGGCTCGTGGTTGCGCTCGGTGCCATTGGCGACGTTGAGCACCTGGAGCCCGGCGGCCCCCAGCGCGTGGGCGTCGCTGCCGCCTCCGCTGGTCCGGTACACGGGCTCGACCCCGACGCTCCGTAGAGCCGTGGAGGCGATCTCCACCGGCGGCGCGGTGCGCGGCAGCCGGTAGGCGCGGAACTGGCGCGCCACCGAGGTCTCGACGTCGCACTCGGCGTCACTGGCGGCCTCCGCGATCACGTCGACGAGCTTGCCGACCATGTCGCCGGCCTTGTCGTCGTCGAGGCTCCGGGTCTCCACCTCGATCCGGCAGCGCTCTGGCACGACGTTCGCGGCCGTTCCTCCCTCGATCCGGCCCACGTTGGCCGTCGTCTCGTTGTCGATCCGCCCCATCGGCATCGCCCGGATCGCCGCGGCCGCGGCCGCGATTGCGTTGCGGCCGTCCTCGGGACGGATGCCGGCGTGCGCGGCGGCCCCGCGGAAGTCGGCCTCGACCTTGTAGTAGGTGGACGCGGCCACGACCAGCTCGCCGATCGGCGTTGCGTGGTCGAAGACGAACCCGAACTCGGAATCGAGGCGGCCGACGTCGAAGGCCTTGGCGCCGCGCAGGCCCGGCTCCTCGCAGGTGGTGAAGAGGAGCTCGAGCCCCACCGGCGGCCCCTCGCGGACGAGCCGCCGGGCCGCCACCAGGATGGTGGCGACGGCGGCCTTGTTGTCGGCGCCGAGGATCCCCTCGTTTCGGTTGCGGAGGACGCCCTCCTCGCGGACCACCTCGATCGGGGCGGCCAGCGGCACCGTGTCCATGTGGGCGCAGAGCAGCAGCGTGCGCGACCCCTCGGGCCCGGGGATCCGCGCGAACACGTTGCCGGCGTTCGAGCCGGTCTCGGAGGACGTGTCGTCCTCCTCGACCTCCTCGAGCCTCATGGCCCGCAGCTCGGCGATCACCGCGTCGGCCATCGCACGCTCGCGGGTGGAGGCACTTTCGATCTCGCAGAAGCGGACGAACTTGTCGAGTAGCCGCTCGCGGTCCTCCGCCGAGGCGCGCACGTCTAGCTGGCGACTGGTGACTGGTGACTGACGACCCGCGCCAGGGCGGCCGCGACGAACTCGCGGAACAGCGGCTGCGGCCGAAGCGGCCGCGACTTGAACTCGGGGTGGAACTGCGAGGCCACGAAGAACGGATGGTCGGGCAGCTCGACGATCTCGACGAGCCGGTCGTCCGGCGAGGTGCCGGAGAACACCATGCCGCCGTGCTCGAGCCGCTTGCGCAGGTGGTTGTTGACCTCGTAGCGATGTCGGTGCCGCTCGTAGATCACGGCCTCGCCGTAGACCTCCCGCGCACGCGTGCCCTCGTGGAGCTTCACCGGGTCGGCGCCGAGACGCATCGTGCCGCCCATGTCGCGGACCTCCTTCTGCTCGGGGAGGAGGTCGATGACCGGGAAGGGCGTCTCCGGGTCGAACTCGGTCGAGTTGGCGCCGTCCATGTCGACCACGTGACGGGCGAAGTCGCAGACCGCCATCTGCATCCCGAGGCAGATGCCGAGGAACGGGACCTGCCGCTCGCGGGCGTAGCGCGCGGCATGGATCTTGCCCTCGATGCCCCGCACCCCGAACCCGCCGGGGATCAGGACCCCGTCGCAGGCCTCGAGCTCGTGCTCGGTCTCCTCACCCGTCAGCCGCTCTGAGTCGATCCAGCGCACCTCGACCTTTCCGCCCAGGTGCATCCCCGAGTGGTTGAGCGCCTCGATGACGGAGAGGTAGGCGTCGGAGAGCTTGGTGTACTTGCCGACGAGCCCGATCCGCACCGGCGTCGTGGCCTGGCCGTGGCGCTCGACGAGGCCGCGCCAGTCGTCGAGGTCCGGCGGCCCGGCGGCGATTTCGAACCCGTCGAGGATCTCCTGGTCGACGCCCTCCTCGTGGAAGAAGATCGGCACCTTGTAGATCGAGTCGACGTCCCGCGCCGACACCACCGAGTCGACCGGGAGGTTGGCGAACAGCGCGATCTTCTCGCGAATGTCGCGGCCGATCGGCTCCTCGCAGCGGCAGACGACCATGTCCGGCTGGATGCCGATTCGGCGCAGCTCCTGCACCGAGTGCTGGGTGGGCTTGGTCTTGAGCTCGCCCGCGTGGCCCAGGAACGGAACCAGCGTGAGGTGCACGAACATGCAGCGGTCGCGGCCCTCGTCGACCTGGAACTGACGAAGTGCCTCGAGGAACGGCAGCGACTCGATGTCCCCGACGGTGCCGCCCACCTCGGTGATGACCACGTCGACGTCCTGGGCTTCGGCCACCAGCCGGATGCGCTGCTTGATCTCGTCGGTGATGTGCGGGATCACCTGCACGGTCCCGCCGAGGAAGTCGCCGCGGCGCTCCCGGTTGATCACGGTGTCGTAGACCGCGCCGGCGGTGGCGTTGGAGGAGCGCGTGGTGTTGACGTCGGTGAAGCGCTCGTAGTGCCCGAGGTCGAGGTCGGTCTCGGCGCCGTCCTCGGTGACGAAGACCTCGCCGTGCTGGAACGGGCTCATCGTCCCCGGGTCGACGTTGATGTAGGGGTCGAACTTCTGGAGGGCGACCGAGAGCCCGCGCGCCCGCAGCAGGTGGCCGATCGAGGCGGAGGCGATGCCCTTGCCGAGAGCGGAGACAACCCCCCCCGTGACGAAGATGAAGCGTGTCTGGGGGCGAGTTTCGGGCATTGACGGCTCGGGTTCCGAGCGTACCAAGGTGCGCGGCGGAAGCTCCTACGCGGCGAGCAGCTCTTCGGCGTGCCTTCGGGCGCCCTCGTCCGTGGCTTCGGCGCCCAGCATCCGGCACAGCTCCTCGACCACCCCGTCGCCCGCGAGGGACTCGACCGTGGCAAGCGCGAGCTCGTCCTCGGCCGACTTCTCGATCCGGAAGTGGCTCGCCGCCAGGGCCGCGATCTGCGGCAGGTGGGTGATGCAGAGGAGCTGGTGCTGCTCGCCGAGCGCACGCAGCCGCTCGCCCACCGCCCGGGCGGTCTGACCTCCGACTCCCGCGTCGACCTCGTCGAAGACCAGCGTGGCGGCGCCGCCGGCGCCGGCCACCGTCATCAGCGCCAGCATCACTCGCGAGAGCTCGCCCCCCGAGGCGGCGTCGCGGAGCGGGGCGGCGGGCACGCCCGGGTTGGACGCCAGCATCATCTCGACGCGCTCGGCGCCCGCCGGCCCCGGCTCATCGCGCGGTCGGAGCTCGACGGAGAAAGCCGCATCGCCCATCGCCAGCGCAGAGAGCCCCTCCTCCACGGCCGCCGCCAGCCGTGGGCCCGCCTCCGCCCGCGCGGCCGACAGCTCGGCGGCCAGCTTCGCCTCGCGAGCCTCGACCCCGGCGAGCGCTGCCTCCGCCCGCTCGGTTGCCACCTCGGCGTTCTGGAGCCCGTCGTGCTCGGCGCGGCAGCGCTCGGCGTGCGCCAGGACCGAGGCCACCCTGCCTCCGTGCTTTCGCTCGAGCCGGTCGTAGAGCTCGAGCCGCTCCTCGACCTGCTCGAGGCGGCCGGGCTCGCCCTCCAGGCCCGCGCCATAGCGGCGCAGCTCCGCGCCCAGGTCCTCAGCCTCGATCCGGAGGCTGCGCAGCCGCTCCGCGAGCGCGTCCAGCTCCGGGTCCACGCATGCCACCCCCTCCGCCAGCCGCTCGGCCTCGGCGAGGAGCGTCGCCACCCCGCCGTCGTCGGCCGCCACGGCCTCGCTTCCCGCCCCGGCAGCCGCCCGGAGCGCGTCGAGGCTGCGCAGCCGATCCCGCTCCGCCAAGAGGTCGCGCTCCTCGTGCTCCGTGGGGCCGAGCGCCTCGATCTCGCCGATCTCGAACGAGAGCAGATCGAGATCCCGGTCCCGCGTGCCCGCCTGCTCGCGCAGCCCCTCGAGCTCACGCCGCAGCTCACGCGCGCTTGAGTGGACCGAGGCCAGCTCGTCCCGAACGGCCAGATGCTCCTTCCCGCAGAAGCCGTCGAGCAGGTCGAGCTGCGTGGACTGAAGAGCCAGGCGGCGGTGCTCGTGCTGGCCGAAGAAGGCGACGAGCCGGCCGCCGAGCTCGCGGAGGTCGGATGCCGAGGCGCTCCGTCCCTGGACGAAGGCCCGGGTGCGGCCCTCGGCGCCGACCCGCCGGGCGAGCACGACCTCGTCGGGCGGGTCGGGAATCCGCTCCCTCAGCTCGGCCAGCTCGGGCTCGTCGAGCAGCCCCGCGGGCAGCTCGAATACCCCTTCGACGTACGTCTCGCTCGCGCCCGGCCGCACGATGCCGGGGCGGGCCTTGCCGCCGAGGAGCAGGTCGAGCGCCTGGGCCAGCACCGTCTTGCCGGCGCCGGTCTCGCCGGTGATCGTGTTGAGGCCCGGACCGGGCCGCACCTCCGCCCTCTCGATCAGCAGCAGGTTCTCGATGCGCAGCTCGAGCAGCACGCGGGCGAGTGTGGCAACGGCATATGACGGACCGAGGTCCTAGTAGGAGAGCCGCCCGAACTTTTCGCGAAGGCGTTCGTAGAAGGTCGCGCGCGGGAGCTGCGCGAGCTGGGCGACGTCCTTCTCGAAGCGCACGCTGACCCGGCCGCCGGGCTCCACGGTATGGACGTGGCCGCCGTCGGTGGTCATGTCCACCGGCTCGTGCTCCGAGCGGTTGGCGACCTCGATCAAGTCCTCCGGCGCCACGACCAGCGAGCGGGCGGTGAGGGTGTGCGGGGCGATGAACGACACCACGTAGCCCTCCACCCCCCATGCCATCACGGGCCCGCCATTGGCCAGGTTGTACCCCGTCGATCCGGCCGGCGTGGAGATGACGAGGCCATCGCAGCGGACCTCTCCGAGCTCGTGTCCCTCCACCGAGTAGCCGAGCTCCGCCACCCGCCCCTTGGGCATGCGGTGGAAGGAGATGTCGTTGACCGCCAGCTGATTGCCGTCCGGCGTCCCAGCGTTGAGCGTGGGCAGCGAGCGCACGTCGAAGTCGCCGTTCAGCGCCAGGCGGACGCCTTCCTCGAGCCTGTCACTCTCGATCGTGGCGAGGAAGCCGATGGCACCGTAGTTGACGGCGAAGGTGGGCACGTTCCGGCCGGCATAGCGCCGCAGTGACGAAAGGATCGTCCCGTCGCCGCCCAGCACCAGCGAGAGATCGGTCTCGGCGGCGGGGTCGGCGCCGAGCAGCGTCCCCTCGCGCTCCTCCAGCCCGTGCTTCTCCACCTCGTCCGCCGGGAGCTGCAACTGGACGCCCGCCTCGGAGGCCGCGTCCATCACCCTGCGTATCGCCTCGTCGGTCGGGTTCGGCTGGCTCCGGGTGAATACGGTGACCGACCGCGGCGCGGTCCGGCTCACGGTTCGGCCCCTCGCGCCGTGGCCGCAAGGTCCCGCACAGCGCCGTTACGGCCGGCCTCGGCCAGCCATGCGAAGCTCTCGCGATTGCCCGCGGGCCCCGTGAGGCCTGAGGAGGCGTAGCCCAGCACGCTCAGCCCGAGCCGCTCGCGGGCGTGCGCGCCGACCGCGGTGAGCGCGGCGCGGCGGTCGTCGGCGGAGCGCACCACTCCCCCCTTGCCGACCCGGTCGCGGCCCACCTCGAACTGCGGCTTGACCAGGGCCAGGCAGTCGAACCGCTCGGCCGCGCCCGCGACCACCGCCCCAAGCAGCTTCGTCAGGGAGATGAAGGAGACGTCGAGGACGATTAGGTCCGGCGCGAACGGCAGCTCGGCGGGCGCCAGCGAGCGGGCGTTCCGCCGCTCCATCACGGTCACGCGCGGATCCTGGCGCAACCGCCAGTGGAGCTCTCCGTAGGCGACGTCGAGCGCGATCACCGCGGCCGCCCCGCGCTGGAGCAGGCAATCGCTGAAGCCGCCGGTGGACGCCCCCACGTCGAGGCAGTGGCGGCCGGCGGGGTCGATCCCGAACGCGGCAAGGGCGTTGGCGAGCTTGATCCCGCCGCGGGAGACGTAGGGCGGCGCCTCCGAGAGCGAGATCTGGACATCGTCTCCGACCATCTGGCCGGGCTTCTCCGCCCGCCTGCCGTCAGTCCCGAGGCGCACGTCCCCGGCGATCACGGCCGCGGCCGCCCGGGAGCGGGTCTCGTACAGCCCGCGCTCGGCCAACAGGGTGTCGAGCCGCCGCTTCGGCACGGCGCCAGCGTACTCGGCGCCACTGTGATGACGGTCACACAGCCCTGTCCCCCGCGGCGTAGCCTCGACAGGGATGACTCTCGTCCGCCTCATCTCACCCGCACTGCGTTCCGGGCTCCTCATGGCGGTAGGCACCCTCCTGATGGCGCTGCCGCTCGTGACCGGGATGGCGCCGGACGTGGTGGTCACCGGCATCTTCATCGGCGGTCTCGGCATGTCGCTCGCAATCGCCGGCACGGGCAGCCAGGGCCGCGGCACCCTCCCGGTGTCCACCCAGTCCGTGTTCGACCGGGGCCTGGCTCTCGGACTGCTGGCGGTGGGAGTGCTGTACGGGATCCTCGGCGACCCGATGGCGCTGCTCCTCTTCGGCGCCTCCGGCCTGGCCGTCCTCCTCGTGACCGTCACCACCCGCTACAGCGTGCGGACCATCTAGAACTTCCTCTCAACCCGACACATACGCATCACTCCTCCCTCAGAGACGGCCCCGCTTCGGCGGGGCCGTCTTGCTTTCCGGGGGCTGTGCTGCCTGGAGGGCCGAGCCCGATTCAACGCGGCCGAACGTCGACGGCCTGGGTCATCGTGACCGGGTGGATCGTGCAGAAGATTCGGTAGGTCCCCGGAATCGTGAAACGGTGCGTGTAGGTGTCGCCCTTGAGGAGCATCGGCGAGGCGAAGGCCCCTCCCTCGGGACCGTTCGCGACGGTGGCGTTGTGCCAGCGCGCACGCGCGTCCCGGTCGGTCCAGCGCAGGGAGCTGCCCGCCGGGATCGACAGGTTGCGGATTCCCATTGATCTCCTCCCCATGGCGAGGCTGGCGCCGCCGTCGAGGAAGCGCGTGGGGCCCGGCGGTCGGAGGATGGACCGGGCACGCCCCCGCGAGTCGAGCCCGGTGAGCGGGACGACGACATGGGGCGGATCGATCCGGCCACGCCCACGGGGCCGGCGATCGACGAGGTCTGAGGGGAGCGAGCGGCAGCGGGTGGCCCGGGGCCTGCGGCCATGCCAGACGTAGAGGTGCATGATTCCCATCACGCGGGTGTGCTGGTGCTCGGCGTCGTAGGCCGAGACGAGCGCGATCGGCTCTCTCGGGCCAATGGGGATGCCTTTGGCGGTACGCGGCCAGCTGGTAGCGATCGGGCCGGGCTCGTGCAGGACCGGCAGCACGTTGTAGTAGGGGTTGCTTGGCAGCCCGTACAGCGGACGCGACCGGAGCAGCAGCCGGTTGCCGCAGCGAGGCTGCCTCAGCAGGAGGCCCGTTGCTCCCCCGTGGAGGTGCCCGTTCCCGCCGACGATCATCCCCGCCCGGGGGAGCCGAAACGGTCGTGTCCGCCGGTCTGTCGAGCCCGGGGCACCGCCGCCGCGGATCGTGTAGATCGGGTCCGAGGCGCCCCTGCAGCCAGTTACGCGAAGCCAATACGGAGTCACCGAGCGGAGCCTGCGACTCGTCTCGATCCAGGCCGTGTACTCGATGTAGCCGACTCCGGGGCGTCGCTGGTGGTTCATGAGCATCCACGCGATCCGCCAGTGGTCTCCCCTGCGTATCCGGTAGCCGTAGCCCTTGGGCAGCCGGAGCGGCTGGTTCTCCTCACCGGTGCCGTAGAAGCTCTCGCCCCCATGGCCACATAGGCGCTCGCGGCGATCCCCGGGGAAGCGGCCCGCGTTCTTGTAGAGGACGTGGTGCAGCATGATCCGTCTCACCGGGATGCGGCGGCCATGCCGGTCCACCACGCGTGCGTACATCTTCACGATGTAGCCGTCCATCCTCGGTGCGGGCGCCGCTCGGCTTGTCCTGTCGGTGTACCGCACCTGATACCCGCCGAGATGGAAGGGACCCTGACGAACGACGACCTTCCGGACCCGCGCTTCAGCGTCCGCGACCGGCGCGACATTGACCAAGGCCGTCAGCGCGAGCGCCGCGGCGACCGCGATTCCGGCTTCGCGTCCATGGCCGCCCAGTCGCATGCTGCCGGCCATGGTTTTCCTCCCAGCGGACCCGAACAAGGCCACCAAGGTGGACTCCGAGTACCCCGCGTCGCCGCGTGGGGTCGAGAATGCCGGGCGTGGCCCCCGGCGTCCATCGCTACCGCGCGCAGGTCTCCTGGACCGGGTCCACCGGCGCCGGCTGGTCGGAGTACGACCGCGCCCACGCGGCGGTCGCCCCGCCGGCCGAGCAGGAGCTGCGGATCACCACCGGTGAGGAGCAGGGAGATCCGCGCCTCCTGAATCCCGAGCAGCTGGTCGTGGTCGCGGCCTCCTCCTGCCAGATGCTCTGGTTCCTCCATCTGGCGGCGAAGGCGCGCATCGATGTGGTCGGATACGAGGACGAGGCCGACGCCGAGATGCCCGGGGACGCGCAACCGGTCAGCCTCACGCGGATCACGCTGAGGCCGCGGATCGAAATCGCCGGCGAGTTCAAGGAGCAGCGGGTCCTCAAGCTCGCAGAGAAGGCGCACGAGCTCTGCTACGTGGCCAACAGCCTCAACCCCGAGGTCAGGCTCGAGCCGAGAATCGAACGGCGTGGGACGTAGGCTCCAGCGCCAGGCCCTGCGCTCGTTCGCCCGCTGGGTCGCGGCCGCCTCCGACGAGCGGCTCGAGCGGCTGATGGCCGGCCAGGTCGGGCGCCGGATAATCCGGACCGCGAGGCGAGGGATGAGGCGGCGCTTCCACGCCGACCGCGCCGGCGACCTCCACGCCGTGGTCGAGTTCTGGATCAGGCACCGCCGCAATGGCCGCAGCGAGAACTGGCAGGTGCTTATCGCGGACGCTCGCTGCGACGTCAGCCAGGATCTCGAGCGCGATCCCGACCTGATCGTCGAGATCGACGACGTGCTCTTCCTCCGGCTCGTGACCGGCAACGCCAGCGCGCCGAAGCTGTTCCTCAAGGGCGACCTGAAGCTGGACGGCGACCTGCTGCTGGCGCAACAACTGCCGCGGTTGTTTCGCGACTCCAGCGGCAGATCCGTCTAGCACCCCCTCCACGGAGGGGCGGCGCTCAGGCCAGCGCGCCGCTGGGTTCGAGGACCGCCTCGGCGACGCGCTCCGCCACCGCCGCGGGCGTCAGGCCGACCTCGTCGCGCAGAAGCGCGGGCTTGCCGTGGGTCACATAGCGGTCCGGAAGGCCGAAGCGCATCACCCGCGAGCGGCCGGCCAGGTCGCGGTCGGCCAGGAACTCAAGCACGCCGGAGCCGAAGCCGCCGGCGAGGACGTTCTCCTCGACCGTGACGACCACGTCGTGCTCGGCCGCGAGCCGGGCGATCAGTTCGCCGTCCAAGGGCTTGGCAAAGCGGGCGTCCGCCACCGTGCAGTCGAGCCCGTGGTCCTCGAGCAGGCGCGCCGCGGCGCCGAGCGCCACCGCCACGCCGTGGCCATAGCCCAGGAAGGCGACCCGCTCGCCCTCGCGCAGCAGCTCGCCCTGGCCGATGTCGAGCAGCTCCGGGCGCTCGGGGATCGGCACGCCCTCGCCCTCACCGCGCGGATAGCGGAGGGCCACCGGGCCGTCGTCGTAGCAGAGCGCCGTGTGCAGCATGCTGCCCAGCATCGCCTCGTCCCGGGGCGCCATCAGGACCATGTTCGGCAGGCAGCGCTGGTACGAGATGTCGAAGGCGCCGTGGTGCGTCGGACCGTCGTCGCCGACGAGGCCGGCGCGGTCCATAGCGAAGACCACGTTGAGCCTCTGCAGGCAGACGTCGTGGACGATCTGGTCGTAGGCGCGCTGGAGGAAGGTCGAGTAGATCGCCGCCACCGGCTTCATCCCCTGCAGCGCCAGCCCGGCCGCGAACAGCACGGCGTGCTGCTCGGCGATGCCGACGTCGTAGTAGCGGTCCGGCTCCTCCTTCTGGAGGATGTTGAGGCCGGTGCCCGAGTTCATGGCGGCGGTGATGCCCACCACGCGCTTGTCGCGGCGCGCCTCTTTCACGAGCGCCTGGCCGAACACCGCCGTGTACTGGGGCTTGGCCGGGGCCG
>Ga0126312_10000094_pt1 | contig 38262 bp, 33 predicted proteins | sample Plot104A_FD_92537 | JGI IMG/M metagenome (GOLD analysis project Ga0126312, IMG submission 92537) | Serpentine soil microbial communities from UC McLaughlin Reserve, CA, USA - Plot104A | ecosystem: Environmental > Terrestrial > Soil > Grasslands | place: USA: UC McLaughlin Reserve, Lake County... | reverse complement strand
CTGGCGGCCGCGACGGGGATGAGCCAGACGGCGGTCAGCCGGATCTGGCGGGCCTTCGGGCTAAAGCCCCATCAGACCGAGAGGTTCAAGCTCTCGCCCGACCCCCAGTTCATCGACAAGCTGCGCGACATCGTCGGTCTCTACCTCAAGCCGCCCGAGGCCGCGGTGGTGATGTGCGTCGACGAGAAGTCCCAGATCCAGGCGCTCGATCGCTCAGCGCCGGTGCTGCCGCTCTTGCCTGGGGTGCCAGTGCGCCACACCCACGACTACGTGCGGGCCGGCACCACCAACCTCTATGCAGCTCTCGGACGTGGCCTCCGGCCAGGTGATCGCCGACATGACACCCCGCCACCGGGCCGACGAGTTCCGCCGCTTCCTCAACCTGATTGACAAGTCGGTGCCGGCCCACCTCGAGGTCCACGTCGTGCTCGACAACTCCTCCACGCACAAGACCCCCTCGATCCAGCGCTGGCTTGTGCGCCACCCGCGCTTCACCCTGCACTTCACGCCCACCTACAGCTCGTGGCTCAACCTCGTCGAGCGCTGGTTTGCCGAGCTGACCGCCAAGTGGATCAAGCGCAGCGACCACCGCTCAGTCCCGGACCTCGTCAGATCGATCCGCACCTGGATCGCGGGCTGGAACCAACCCCCCAGACCTTACGTCTGGCACAAGACCGCCAATGAGATCCTCGACAGCCTCGCCTCCTACTGCCAGCCGATCTCCGACTCAGGTCACTAGGCACCCCGAGCCTGAGCTCGCGTCATGATCGATCTGCACTGTCATCTCCTGCCCGGCATAGACGACGGGCCGGCGGATGAGCGCGAGGCGCTCGCCCTCGCGGCCAGGATCTCAGCGGACGGTGTGCGCGTAGCTGCCGCGACACCGCACCTACGGCCAGACCATCCTGGGGTGGTCCCGGGCGAGCTGACAGAGCGGACGAGGGTGCTACAGGCGCGGCTCGACGAGCAGGGCATTCCCCTGCAGATCGTGACCGCCGGCGAGGCCGACCCGATCTGGGCCATCGAGGCGAGCGATGAAAAGCTGCGCAGCGTCTCCTACGGGCAGCGCGGCACGGACCTGCTGGTCGAAACCCCCTATGAGCCCCTCCCCACCGCGTTCGAGGAGTTGCTCTTCCGTGTGTCGCTGCGGGGCTACCGGGTGCTGCTTGCACATCCCGAGCGGAACCCCACCTTCCAGGCCGACCCGGAGCGGCTGGCGGCCGTGGCCGCGCGGGATGTGCTACTGCAGGTGACGGCCGCGTCGCTACTCCGACCGAGGCGGTCGGGGACGGGCCGGTTGGCGCGGCAGCTTGTCGAGGCCGGGACCGCCCACGTACTCTCCTCGGACGTGCACCATCCCACTTCGCGGGAGCGTGCGTCGCTAGCCGCCGGATGCGCCATGGTGGACGAGCTCGCTGGGGCCGGCCGGGCGGCGTGGATGACGCAGGGGGCACCCGCCGCCGTGCTGGCGAGCGAGCCGCTGCCTCCTCCGCCGCCGGTGAAGCGGCGAGGGCGCCGGCTCTTCCGTCGTTGAAAACGCGTCGGGTTGGCGGCGGCGCGTCGACGCGGCGCCACGACACCCAAAGGCGTACGAGCGCACGCCACACTCAAACCGCACCCCACGCGAATCGCGATTTCAGCCCCTCGGCGCAAGGCGCAATACGATCAGTCGCTGGCTGACGAACACCGGACGCCCGCTCGTCGGGGGGCGGATCGGGTGGCCGCGGATGTCCGTGCAGGTGGGGTCGGCGAGGGCGTAGCGGATGCCGAGCCTTCGCGCGAGGCGGCGCCCCGGGGGCGTGCCGTCGAGCACTGCCCGTGCCTGGCGCGCCCGGCGCAGCTCGGCCTTGGGCTGTATGTCCGCCGGTTCGAGCGCGGGCAGCGTGCGGGTGTGGACGAGCCAGGTGGACAGGAAGCTCCAGCAGCGGTCGGTCACGACCACCTCGCCGGGGCGGAGGCGTTCGGCGAGCGCGTCGGCCCCGCGCAGCGAGGCGGTGCTGGCGAAGCCGTAGAAGTCGCGCACGTTGCCGGCCTGGGGCCAGGCGAAGGCGGCCACGACGAGCGCCACGGCTGCGCCCGCCGGAGCCGCCAGGCGGGCGGGGAGCGTCCGCACCAGGGCGATGGCCACCATCGGCGCGACCGCCACGGGCAGGAAATAGACCATCCGGAAGTAGGAGACCGGCACGTGCACGATCCAGGCGTAGGCGAGGGCGACGACCACGGTCGTGAACGTGAGGAGCGACCAGAGGCGCGGGTCGCGGCGGGAGCGGATGACCAGGAGCACGAGAGAGGCGATGGCGAGGACCGTGAAGAGCCACGTGAGGTCCCGCGCGGTCAGCACCGGCGCGACCTTGTCCAAGAGATAGAAGCGGTAGGAGAGCGTGCCGCCGAAGCTGTGGGCCCGCGTCACCAGGTCGTAGACCACCCCGGGCGAGATTGCGGCCGCGAGCAGGCCGACCCGCAGCGTGTCGCGGAGGATCCGAGATCGATCCCGGAAGGCGAGGGCAAGGCCGAGCGTCGCCGCCAGGGTGAGCAGAGTCACGAGCAGCGAGAGCCGGTGCATCGCCGCCACGCCCACCAGGAGGACCGCGAAGCCAAACGCCTCCCCCAAGGCGAGTCCGCTCGTCACGAGCAGAGTCAGATAGAGGAGGATCAGCGGTAACAGGGAGATCGCCGCGATATTCGCCAGGCCGTGCCACCCGAGGATGTCCTGGCTCGTGGGGACCGCCGCCACGAACGCCGCGGCGAGCACCGCGGCGAGCTCTCCCCAGAGAGTCCGAGCGTACGCGTAGGTGGAGAGCACGACCAGGACGGCAAAGATCCAGATCCCGTGCATCACCGTCGCCGCCGGCGCGTCGCTCAGCGCCAGAAAGGGCCCGTAGAGCGCCGGGGCGCCGGGGTCCTCTCGGAAGGGCACGCCGAGCATCCAGAACGGGTTGTCGATCAGCAGGGAGTGATGCCGGCGGATCTCGTCGGCGTAGAGCACGTACTTCGCCCAGTCGTTGCCGGGCACGGGGCTGCCGTGAAGCACCCGCCCCTCGAGCACCAGACCGAGGACCACGGCAGCGGCCAGCCCAAGGGCGCCGTACAGGGCGGGGCGATCCAGCCGACCGCTGTAGTCCGGCCCCCGCAGGAGCGCGATCCCGAGCACGATCAGCGCGCCGACGCAGAGCCTGGTGGCGGTCCCCGTCAAGGGGACGCCGACCGAGGAGGCCGAGATCAGAAGGACGCTGGAGGCCGCCGCGCCGAGGGCGGGCGCGGAGGCGACGGTCGCCGTGGGGCTGCGCCTCAGCCGCTCCGGGAGCAGCGGGGCGAGCGCCAGTCCCGGGGCGAGCAGCAACGCCGCGGAGAGCACCGGGGCGTGGGCGCCGGCCGCCGCCAGGCTCGCCTCGATCCCCGCCAGTAGGACGGCGATTGTGCCCAGCGGACGGCCTTCCAGGGTGATGCGCACGGGCGACTTGTATCGTGGACGCGGCGATGTGGCGCTGCGTGCCTTGCCTTCTTCTGGTCCTCGTGCTGGGCCTGACGCCCGCTCCGGCGGGGGCCCAGACCGGTGGAACGGGCCTCTATTCGCCGTTCCCGAGCAAGACCAAGAGGCAGCGCCTGAAGCGGTACCTGCAGCGGCTCAGCCCGGACGCCCGCCGCTACACGGACCCCCTCACCAGGCGGCAGATCGCACATGGAGCGTTCCTGGGCGGGGTCGGGCCCGCGGCCACACACCCGGCCAGCGCCCGTGCGGGGCACGCGCCGGGCAACGGGATCGGCTGGCTCCTCGAGCTGCTGCTCCTCGCGGTGCCGGTCGGGACGGTCCTGGTGCTGAGGGGCGCCCGTCGATCAAGGCCTTTTGCCCCCGCCGGAGAGACGACCCTCGCTGGTGCGTCCCCGGCCAGGCGAGGCTAAATACGACGAGAAGCGCCTGTAGCCTGTTGTCGTGCCGGTAGCAATCGTCTCCGGGTCCGGTGGACTGGTCGGATCGGCGGTCGTCGAGCACTTCGCGGCCAAGGGCTTCGAGGTCGTGGGGTTCGAGAACGACCAGCGCTCGCGGCTGTTCGGGCCGGAGGCCTCGACTCGACCCACCACGAACGCCCTGGTCGACCGGCTGCCCGCCTTTCGCTCGCTCGACATCGACATCCGGGACGGCGATGCGGTCATGCGCGTCTTCGCCGAGCACGCTAGCCGGGTCGAGCTGGTGGTCCACGCCGCCGCCCAGCCCTCCCACGACTGGGCCGCCCGCGAGCCGCGGACGGACTTCTCGATCAACGCGACGGGCACGCTGAACATGCTCGAGGCGGCCCGCCGGCACGCCGACGCGGCGACCTTCGTCTTCTGCTCCACGAACAAGGTCTACGGCGACTCCCCCAACCGTCTACCTCTGATCGAGGTCGATGCCAAGCTCGAGCTGCCGGAGAACCACCGCTACTTCGGCGGCATCGACACGACCATGGCCATCGACCGCTCACTGCACTCCCTGTTCGGCGCGTCGAAGGCCGGGGCGGACCTCCTGGTGCAGGAGTACGGCCGCTACTTCGGGATGCCCACGGTCTGCTTCCGGGCCGGCTGCCTGACCGGCGCCAACCACGCGGGCGCCCGTCTGCACGGCTTCCTCTCCTACCTGGTCAGGTGCGCCGTGCGCGACGAGGCCTATACCGTGTACGGCTACGGCGGCAAGCAGGTCCGCGACAACCTCCACGCCCGGGACCTGGCGGAGGCGTTCGCGGCCTTCCACGACTGCCCCCGGCCGGGAGCTGTCTACAACGTCGGCGGCGGGCGGGAGCTGAGCTGCTCCGTCCTCGAGGCGATCGGGATGTGCGAGGCGCTCACCCGCCGGAAGCTGGGCTGGAGCCTCGACGCCGACGCCCGCCGGGGCGATCACCGCTGGTGGATCAGCGACCTCGGCGAGTTCCAGGCCGACTACCCGGAATGGCGGCCGCGGCGCGACCTCCCCTCGATCATGCGCGAGCTCTACGAGCACCAGCTGGAGCGCGCCGGAGTCCCGGCTTGAAGCTCTCCGTCGTGATCCCGGCGCGCAACGAGGCGCCGGCCGTGGAGGGAGCGGTGCGCTCGGTGCTGGGCACCCTGCGGGAGGCCGGCGTCGAGCACGAGCTGGTCGTGGTGGACGACTCCAGCGACGACGGGACGGGCGCGCTCGTGGAGCGGCTCGCGGCCGAGGAGCCGGCGGTTCGGGCGGTGCGCTCGCACTATCCCCCCGGCTTCGGATTCGCGGTCCGCAGCGGGCTGGAGCGCTTCACGGGCGATGCGGTCGCGATCTTCATGGCGGACGGATCGGATGACCCGGGCGACCTGGTGACCTACCACCACCTTCTGCAGCGCTACGACTGCGCCTTCGGCTCGCGTTTCGTGCCCGGCGGCTCGGTGAGCGGCTACCCCTTCGTGAAGCTCGCGCTCAACCGGCTCGTGAACAACGGGATCCGGCTGCTGTTCCGCCACGGGTACAACGACACGACCAACGCGTTCAAGGCCTACCGCCGTGAGGTCATCGACCAGGTCGGGCCGCTGCTGTCGAACCACTTCAACCTCACGGTGGAGCTCCCGCTGAAGGCCGTGGTCCGGGGCCACTCCTACGCGGTTGTCCCGGTGTCGTGGACCAACCGGATCAGGGGGGACTCCGCCTTCGACATGCGCGAGATGGGCAGCCGCTACCTCTTCATCGTCCTCTACGTGTTCCTCGAGCACCACCTGAGCCGCGGCGACTACCGGCGTCGGGGACGCCTCCCGGGCATCGACGGCCGGCCCTCCTCGGCCGGGGTCTCGACGAACGGCGGGGAAGCGGTGGACGCCGCCGCCGAGCGCGACTGAGCGGACCCGTGGAGGACAAGCGCGAGAACTCGGCCTCGGAGGTCGATGAGCTCCGGTCCCAGAACCAGGCGCTGAGAGTCGAGCGCGAGCGCCTCGAGGATCCCCGCCGCGCCGCGCCCCATCTCGCTCGCGTGCTCCTGGCGCCTCTCTGGCGGGGCGGCTACCGGCTTGCCCGACGGGTGGGCCGGGCTCTATTCCGCCGGCGGCGGCCCGACTATCACGCGGAGTTCCGCGCCTACAAGGCTCGCAGCCCGCAGGCGGTGGGAGCCAGTCGCCCCCGGGTGCTGCATGTGACCGCCAACTTCAGGACGGGGGGCTCCACCCGGCTCGTTGTCGACCTCGTCGAGCACCTGGGCTCCGAGTACGAGCAACGCGCAATCACCCAGGACTATCCCTCCGTGCGCGGCTACGAAGGCGTGGCGCTCGACGAGTATCCGGACCTCACGAGCGCTCGTCCCATCGGGCGGCTCCTCGAACGGTTTCGCCCCGACATCGTCCACATCCACTACGTCGCATACCAGCTGCTTGCGATGAGCGACCGCGATTACCGCTGGTACATCCACGTCTTCGAGGCGGCCGAGCAATCGGGCGCCCGGGTCATAGAGAACGTGAACGTTCCCACCGCCCCCTACAGGAGCGAGGCCGTCGACCGCTACGTATACGTCAGCGACTACGTCAAACGCCGGTATGCCCGGCCAGGGGACCGGGCGACGGTCATCTATCCCGGGTCCGACCTCGCGCGCTTCCGCCAGGCCGCCGAGCAGGACGGTTCGCACGACACGGTCGGTCTCGTCTACCGGCTCGAACCGGACAAGCTCGACGAGAGCTCGCTCGACCCGATCATCGAGGTGCTGCGCCGCCGAGCCGATTCGCGGGCGCTCGTGGTCGGCGGAGGGATGCTCCTGCCCGGCTACCAACGGGCCGCCGCCGAGGCGGGAATCGATGGCCGCGTCAGCTTCACCGGCTACGTCGCCTACGACGACCTGCCGGCGCTTTACCAGCAGATGACCGCCTTCGTGGCGCCGGTGCACACCGAGAGCTTCGGCCACGTCAGCGTGCTCGCAATGGCCACCGAGCTCCCTGTGGCCGGATACAACGTGGGGGCGCTGGAGGAGATGCTGGGGGGCTCGGAGCTACTGGCGACGCCGGGGGACGCGCAAGGGCTCGCCGACATACTCGTCGGCCTCCTCGACGATCCCGACAAGGCTCACGCGATCGGCGTGAGCAACCGGCGGCGCGCCGAGGAGAACTTCACGGTCGAGCGGATGATCGAGGGCTACCGAACGCTCTACGAGGAGCTGGCTGGGAGCGCTCGCCGTAGCTCTTGACGACCCTCCCGCCGGACGAGTCGCTCACGGCTCACGCTTCAGCGCTCCTCGGAGAAGCAGCAGGACGAGCTCGAGCGCAAAACGGGAGGTCGATCCGTACCCGGGCTCCACCCTACCCATCAGGAGCGGGTCCGTGGCGGGGCCGACCGCCTCGGTTTTCATCGTGAAGCCGCCAACGTAGCCGGCCGCCCTGGCGGCGGCCGCCTCGCGCACGTCAGCGCTGCCGTGGGGATAGGCGATCAGGTCCGGCCTCTTCCCGGTCACGTCCTCGATCGCCGAACGGCCCTCGGTCAGGGCGGCGTCGAGCGCTACGTCGTCGAGCGCCCTCAGGTCGTCGTGTCGGAGGGTGTGAAAGCCGACCTCGAAGCCGGCCTCGACCAGGATGCGCAGATCCTTCGCTCGGAGGCCGGACTCCCCTGGATCCGGCCCGACGACCTCCCCGAGCCGCCTGGCCACCTCGTCGCGCTCCTCCGGCGCGAGCTGCTGAATCGCTCCGGCGACCTCGTGGATCGACGAACCGCCGCCGATCCCGATGAGCGCGCCCCGCTCGGCCGCGTTCAGCGACCCATGGTCCAGCGCCCGTTGCAGCCGCTCCCACCAGAACGAGTACGGCCCGCCCAGCGACGCGCCGCAGACGAAGAAGGTGGCCGGGATACCTGCCTGCCGGAGCAACGGCATGGCCACGCGAGCGTGGGACGAGAGATCGTCGTCGAACGTGACGGCCACGGGGAACGGCTGCCCGCGCCGCCGCGCCCGGACCGCTTCGTGCAGCTCCGAGGCCGGCACCAGCCGGTAGTGACGACGCAGGTGGGCGAGCTGGGACGCAAAGCGCTCCGACGCCAGGGCGGGAACGAGCTCCCTGCTCGGATCGCCTTGCGGGTCCCCGACCCGGTGATAACCGAGCGCCAGCCCCAGGCGGCTGCGCGAGCGCCGCAGCAGCCACAGGCCGAGCGTCGCCGGCCACCGGAGGCCCACGACTACGCGGCTCCCCCGGGGGCGAGGGCGCGTCCGCTCAGGCGCAGCGCGGTCCGCAGCGTGTCACCCGCGAAGGCGAACAAGCCGCCGGCGAGCAGTAGCTCGGCGGTGATGACGCCGCAGATCCCCAGGAGCACTCCCCCGTCCCCGAGCGTGGCTACGACGACGCCCGCCGCGCCCGCCGCGACGGCGACCGTGAGGGGGCGAATCAGGCTGGCGACCACGCGAACCCCGCGGCCGCGGGCGACCCACCAGCCGAGCATGACGGCCTCGATCAGGGCCATGGTGAACCAGCCGAGGCCGATGGCGCCCGGACCCACCGGATCGAGGAGCGACAGGGCCAGGCCCAACCAGACGACCGCCCCGACGACGGCCGCCAAAAGGACCTTCGAAACCTGGCCGGCGGCAAAGAGATACCCCTCGCAGGGAACGCTTATGGGCGCGTTGACCATGGTCGCCGCGCTTCCCCAGACGAGGACGGCAACGATCCCGGACCAGCGCTCGCCGACGATCGGGGGGAGGGCGTGCGCGACGGCCGCGATGCCGACCAGTACCGGCGCCATCGCCACGGCAACGACGCCGATCGTCCGCTCGATGACCGGGCGGGGATCCTCACCCGCGCCGAGAAGCCTCGACATGGCGGGATAGGAGACGCGCCAAAGGCTGAGGTAGAGCAGCACGGGAACCTGCATGATCCGGAATGCGAGGCTCCAGACTCCCAGCGTGGAGATCCCCCCCACCGCCGCGATGCCCGCGTTCAGTCCCTGGTCGCGGACCGCTCCCACGGCGTTGATCGCCTGGAAGCGCAGCCCGAAGCCGAGGATGGGTCGGAGCCGGCTCCAGGCCCAGCGCGGCGCCACGAAGCCGAGCGGTCCCAGACGGATCAGCACCACGGTGCCGACCAGGACGCGGACGGGGGCGGCGGATGCGAGTCCCCAGACCCCGAGCCCCGCCGCGACGGTCGCGATCGCCCAGATGTAGTTGGACGCGGCCTCGAGGACGTCCGCCCTCGCGATCGCCCTGTAGGACAGCTCCCGCTCGAGAACGAGCGCGGTGGGTAGACGCAGGCTGGACAGCGGCAGCGACGTGAGCATCAGGGCGGGCACCAGCCCGTCGCGCCCGAACGGCCAGGCCGCGGCCGTGAAGCAGACGACCACGGCGACGCTCACGCCGAACTGCAACCCGAGCACGGCCTGGAGCTCATCGCGCTCCGGCGGCTCCGTGCGGCCGATCAGCGCCGCGCCCAATCCCGACTCGGAGACGAACCGAACCAGGGTGATGATCGTCGTTCCGAGCGCGACGAGACCGAAGTCGCGCGGGACGAGGAGCCGCGCGAGCACCAGGTTCCCGATGAGCCCGAGTCCGAACACCAGGACGCTGCGGGTGCCCAGCGTCGCGGTGCCGCGAATCGCGCGGCTCTTCACCTCGTCCACGGTCAGGTGGTCGTCGGCAACCTCCGCGACGATCGCATCGCCTGCGGCCTCGTCCGGTGCGGGAGGATCGGGCATCCGCACGGCGCGCTAAGCCACGAGCTCTTCGAAGTAAGACAGGTACCTCGGGGCCACCGCCGCCACGTCGTATTGCTCCGCGGCCCTGGCGGCTTCCCGGCCGAGCCTCTCCCGCAGCTCCGTGCTCTCGAGGAGGCGCCGGATCGCGAAGCCCAGCGACTCGGCGTCACCCGGAGGCACGAGCAGGGCGTCTATGCCGTCGTTGCAGAACTCGGGAGCGCCGCCGGCCGTGGTCAGCACCGTCGCTCGGCCGAGGGCCATTGACTCGAGCGCCGCCAGGGCGAAGTTCTCCCAGCGAGAAGGCAGGGCGACCACGTCAGCGGCTCGCACGGCCGCTAGTAGGTCGCTGCCCGTGCGGTGCCCCAGCAGGTGAAGCTGCTCTGCGCTCGAGCCAGCGAGCTCTCTCAGCCGTCGAGCCGTGTCTTCCCGGCCTTCCCCGAGCATGACCAGCGATGCCGCGGGGAACTTCTCCCACACGCGCGACATGGCCTGCACCAGCACGTCGGCCCCCTTGAGGCGCTCGAGCCTGCCGAAGAAGACCACCCGGGGCCTAGCTTCGGGGAGATCATCCGGAACGCGCCCCTCCGCCAGCGAGCGTGTCTTCGCGACCTCCAGGACGCTCGGAAGGACCCGGACCGGTAGCTCGGCGATGTCCCACAGCCGCCCGGTCCACTCGAGAACGGCGCCCGACTGTGCGATCAGCGCGTCCGAACGTTCGGCCTGCCGCCGCTCGAGAGAGGCCTGCACCCGATGGTCGATGCGCCTCGGCAGAGACCGAGGCCAGCCGCCCGCGAGCTCCGTCACCTGAACCATGGAGGCGCATAGCTGCGTAACCAACGGGCCCGCGTCTCTCCGCCGAGAATAGGCCGACGCGCCGCCGAACCACTCAGGCGCCCACACCAGGTCGAACGGGCCGTGACGCCGCACTGCGCGTGTTGCCGCCGCCGACCAGGCGACCGGCTCCAGGTACGAGCCGATCCTCCGGTTTGCCGGTCGCAGACGGTAGAGGCGCACATCGCCGTGGTCCTCCACGGCATCACGGTCGTGGCTGAGGGCAAAGACATGGACATCCTGGCCCAGCTCGGCGAGCTTCGGGACGAGGGCGGCGTACAGCGTCCCGATGCCGCCGTCGTACGGCGTGAACGGCGGGTACTCGGTCGTGAGGATCGCGAGACGCACGTTGGAGGGCGGTGCGGAGCAGGATAAGAGCGGCGCCGGAGGCCCACTCGGCGCCCGAGAGCGCGTGTACGCTCGACACTGGCTCGGCGGCCAGCGTTCATGCCCGATCTGACAGTCGTCATCCCCACCCTCAACCGGTGGCAGCTCCTGTCGACGGGAGCCCTCCGCTCGGCCCTCACGCAGGAGGACGTCGACCTCGAGGTGATCGTCGTGAACGACGGCTCCACCGACGAGACCGCGGCCGGCCTCGAGTCGCTCGAGGACGAGCGGGTCCGAGTCGTTCGCCACGAGAAGCCCCAGGGGCTGGCGCGGGCGAGGAACGCGGGGATCGCGGCCGCGCGAGGAGAGTGGGTGGCGTTCCTCGACGACGACGACCTCTGGGCCCCGTGGAAGCTCCGGAAGCAGCTCGAGCTCGCCGAGTCGGCCGACGCGACATTCATCTACTCCCCGGCCCTCTACGTGACCGACGGCGAGGTCAAGCTGGAGCCGGCGATCGCCCCGGAGGGGCTCACGGCGCAGCTGCTCGCGGGAGAGGCAATCCCGGCGGGTGGCTCGAACGTTCTCGTGCGCACGGAAGCGATCCGGCAGGTCGGCGGCTTCGACGAGGAGATCACGCACCTCGGCGACTTCGACTGCTGGGTGCGGCTCGACCCGATCTGCCGAGCGGCCCGGTGCGAGGAGCCGCTGGTCGCCTACGTCCAGCATCCTACCGGCATGCATCTACACAACTCCCGGCTCGTGTCGTCCGACGTCAAGCACCTCCATCGCAAGTACCAGGCCCAATACGAGGCGCTCGGCCGGGAGTTCGACGGTGAGCGGTTCGTGCTCTGGGTCGCCTACCTGCACAAGGAGGCGGGAAGGTTGCGCCAGGCCGCGACCGTCTACCTGGTGGCCGCTTGGCACTACCGCAGCCTGCGCCACCTCGTGCGCGCGGCCGCCCTGCTGCTCGGCAGGCGCGTGAGGTCGGCCCTGCTCCCCATCGTTCGCCGGATCCGCGGACGCAGGCGAAGCCCACAGCCCGCGGAGGTCACGCGCGCCGATCCTCACTACCCGGCGCCGGCCTGGCTCGCGTCCTACCTCGCCGAGAGCCCCTAGCCGCGCCTCGAGGCCCTCCTCTGGCCGGCGTACTTGCCGAGCAAGCCGGCGGCGCGGCGGTAGTCGAGCCTGTAGAGGACCGCGGGGTGGCGCCTATCCGGAAACTGGCTCCACCACTCCCTGACGAGCTGACGCGGCCCGTACGTCGGGACCGGTGTGAAGCTCCCGATCGCCCGCGCGCAGCGGAGCATGCGCTCGTAGCTGTTGCGAGGACCGCCCCGCCAGGCGTGCGACATGTCGACGACGAGCCCGGGATCGAAGGCCACGACCCACCCGGCCCCGAGGACCCGAAGGGCCCACTCGCGGTCCTCCGCCGCGTCCAACCCCTCGTCGAACGGGTGCTCCTCCCACACGCTCGCGCGCCACGACGACGCATGGTTCGAGAAGCCCCAGTACGGGTGCGCCCGGGCGTGGGCGAGGGTCTGATGGAAGGTCTCGAGCATCGGCGTCCCGTCCGGGAACGCGTGGTAGCCGTTCGTGGCCGCCACGTCCTCGCGCGAGTAGTGGCCGAGCGACCGCTCGACCCAGTCGGCCCGTGGCGCCGCGCAGTGAGAGGAGAGCGCGAAGTGAAACGGCGCGCCGGCGGCCCCGGCCCCGACGTTCAGGGCATAGCCGTAGGTGAAGCGCTCGAAGGGGATCTCGATGAGCTCGTCGGCGAGCCTGTTCGCGATCTCCAACGTGCCGTCGCTGGAGCCCGAGTCGACGATGATGATCTCCACGTCCGCGGTCTGCGAGCGGAGCGACGCGAGCGTCCGCTCGATCGTGAGCGCGGAGTCCCGCGAGCGGACGATTGCGCTCGCCTCGGCGCTCACCGTGCTCGGCCGGGTCTCACACGCTGAAGTAGACCAGACGCGATCGGACCGACCTGTGGTCCGGGGCGACGAAGTAGGCCCGTACCCGCCAGCCACCGGCGCGGAGCCGCTTGATGCTGCAGGCGAAGGCCCCGCCGCGCCTGAGCCGCAGGCGATAGCCGCGTGATCGGCGCCAGCCGTGGCCGGTCCGGCGCTCGAGTCGCAGGACCACGCGTCCGCCGCGGGCCCCGACTACGCGACCCGAGACCGGGACGCCCCGCCGGCCCTTGGAACGGCTGCTGGCCCTGCTCCTCACACCGAGGCGAATGCGCACCCGCACCCTGGGGGAGGCCTTGGTGGACGGCGCGCTCCCGCTCGGGATCGGCTGCGAGGTGCCGGAGTCGGTCGCAGGTGAAGGAGCCGGGGCGAGGGCCGGCTTCGGATTCGGCAGGCCCGTGTACTGGCAGCCCTGGTTGCCCTGCTGGTACCCCTTGAAGGCGTCGTAGGCGACCTTGTGGGAGAAGTCCCAGCGGGTGAGGCCGAGCTGGTCGACCCAGGTATCGGCGTCGCTCGTCCGGTTTCGGAAGATGTACCAGATGGCGACCTGCACGTAGGGGTCCTGCTCCAGGCAGCGGTAGGCACGGGTCAGGTAGTCGGCCTGCTGCGCCGCGGTCACGCCCCAGCCGGTCGTCGTCGTCGACCAGCCGAACTCGGTGAACCAGAGCGGCTTGTCGTCGCCGTGGTCGAGCATCGTGCGCCGGACCTCGCGGTAGGCCGGGAAGGAGGCCTTGGCGATCCGCCCCTTCGAGTCTGACCAGCCCTGCTCGGGCGGGCTGGCGGGGAAGGTGTACGGGTGGGTCGCCATCACGTCGTAGTAATCGCCGAGGTTGGGCTCCGCGGCGTAGGCGGACTCGAGGTAGGCGTAGTCGTTCAGCGACAGCCCCCCGAACACCACGGTGGCGTTCGGGTCGCCGGCCTTGACGGCGGGATAGGCCGCCTTCAGGAGCTCGGCGTACTTGGCGGCATTCGGGCCGCTGGACCAGAACTGCTGGAAGTTCTCCTCGTTCCAGATCTCCCAGGCGCCCACCTTTCCGCGGTAGCGCTCGGCCATCGCGCGGATGAAGCGGGCGTAGTCGGCCGGATTTTGCGGAGGCGATTCGCGCTCGCTCATGCCCGATGCCCACTGCGGGGCCGTGTAGACGGTCACGATCACCTTGCTGCCCGTGGACTGCAGACCGTCGATCGCGGTATCGAGGCGGCTCATCTGGGTGCTGTTGTAGTGGCCCGGACTGGTCTCGATGTCGTGCCAGGCCGCTGTTATGCGGGTCCAGCCCGGACCGAGGTCCTGAACGCCGGTGAGCGTTTGCGAGGTGTCCTGGGCGTCGAGACCCCAGGTCAGGTCTGTCTCGAGGCCCTTCTGAGCGGCTCCGGCGGATGCCGGCGGCACCAGCGCGAGACACAGGGCCAGAACGGCTGAGAGCAGCAAGCCCCGCGGCCTGGGGAAGTGCCGGAGAGGGCTGTAGGGGGCGGGGCGCATGACGCCTCGCCTGCGTCATCGACTCACCCCGAGTTCACGAGCACGAAAGCACTCCCCGCCTGGACGGATGTTCGCCGCCCACGCCCGCTTGTGGATTCTGGTTTTGCGTGTTCTGCTTGAGGGGGACCCTTGCCGACACGGACTCGTCGGGCAGGGCCGACCGATGCTGGTCAAGCGTGCGCCGAACACCCGACTGATTCGCCATGGCGGCGCTACCGCTCGCGCGCCCGCCCCGGCGATGGCGGCCGAGAAGGGTCTAGTGACCGACCTCGCCTGGGGTATCTCGCGGGAAGAGCAGGATCAGTCGGTCACGGCCCTGGCCGACCTGCAGGCGAGGTGGGCGAAGATCAGCGTCAACTGGCGCTACGCCGAGCCCGTCAAGGGGGGCTCCCCGGAGGGCGATGCCTACCTGGCGACGGTCGACAGGGCCGTCAACCTGCTTCGGGCCAGGCACATCCACGTCCTGGCCGACGTCAACCGGTCCCCGGAATGGGCATCCGGGAACACGGACAGCGCCTATCCGCCACAGGACCCTGCGGATCTGGGCAACTTCATGCACACCATGGCCGCCCACTTCGCGGGGCGGGTCGATGCGTGGCAGGTATGGAACGAGCCGAACCATCCGCTTCCCTGGCCGGCCGGCCCCAGCGCGGCCGACTACGTGCCGCTGCTAAAGGCCGGCTACGCCGGGGTCAAGCAGGGCGCGCCGGGAACGCCCCTCGTGTTCGGCGGGCTTGCCTTCAGCGACTACGCCTACCTGGAGTCCGCCTACGCCGCCGAGCCCAACTTGGGCGACTACTTCGACGTGATGGCCGTCCACGCATACAGCTACAAGCTGCCGCCCGAGGCCGTGAAGACGGGGTCCGACGGCAGGCTGACCAAGGACACGTTCAGCGCCTACAGCGAGATCAGGAAGACCCTCCTCGCCCACGGCGACGACAAGCAGATCTGGCTGACCGAGCTCGGCTGGGCGACCTGCGCCGCCAACACGGACTGGTGCCTGGACAGCGAGCAGACCGTGGCGAGCTACCTGACCCGGGCGTACGCGCTCCTTAAGCAGGCCCCCTACGTTCACGTGGCCCTCTGGTACAACCTCCGCAACGACTACTGGGACAACGACGGTCCTTCGTGGTCGGACCAGCTCGGTCTGTTGCGTACGAACTTCTCGCCGAAGCCCGCCTACTGGGCCTTCCGGGCGGTGGATCGACCGCCGCCGACATCGACGGCCACGCCGGCGGCGGTGACGGGCACCTCGACGACGGTGAGGGTCCGCCGCGTCGGCCCCCGCAGCCGGCGGCGCGTCAAGCTGAGCGGCCGGACCAGGGACGCTCACGGCGGTAAGGCGAGGCTGCTGGTGCAGCGCAGGATGCACGGGGGTTGGCGTACGAGGTGGAGGCGGACTGTCGCCGTGTCCAGCGGGGGCCGCTTCGCCAAGAGGCTTTCGGTGCGGCGGCCGGGGCGCTACCGCACACGGGCGCGCTACCTCGGAACCGCGACCTGCGCCCCGTCGTCCTCGCGTTACGTGTACTTCCGCGGCCCGCGGGCGCGCTAGGCCGTGCCTCCCGCCCGCCAAGCTCCCTGGGACCCGGTGGCTGCCGCGGGGGCCGGGCTGGTGGTCGACTCCATGGCTGCTGACGTCGTCTCCGCGCTCCGCGACGCGGGGATCGAGTCGATCCTGCTGAAGGGTGCCTCGTTCGACCGCTGGCTGTACGACCCCGATGCGCCGCGGATCTACTCCGACGTGGACCTGCTGATCGACCGCCGCGAGCTGCACCGGGTCGCCGCCGTCCTGTCCGAGATCGGCTTCGCCCAGCCGCAGGCCGAGCTGAGGCCGACTCACACCGACCACGCCACGGTCTGGCGGCGCGAGCCCGACCGGCTCGAGGTCGACCTCCACCACCGGATGGTCGGCGTACCGGCCGCGGTCGACGCCTGGCAGGTCCTGCCGTCCGAGACCGAGACCATGCAGATAGGCGGCAGGGAGCTCCGGGTGCTCAACCCCGCGGCGCGGGCCGTGCACATCGCGCTCCACGCGGCCGAGCACGGCGTCCAGGGCGAGAAGTCGCTCTTCGACCTCGAGCGCGCGCTCCAGCGCCTCCCGGAGCCCACCTGGCGCTCCGCGGCCGCCGTGGCCGCACGGCTCGAGGCGACGGAGGCCTTCGCCGCCGGGCTTCGGCTCCTACCCGAGGGAGGCGCCCTCGCGCTCCGCCTGGGGCTGCCCGAGGACCGCAGCGTAGAGACCGTGATGTGGAACCAGTCGGTGCCCTACTCGTCGTGGTTCGTGAACCGCCTGGCGAACACGCCCGGGGTCGCGGCCAAGCTGCGCCTGCTGGCCCGCCGTGTTGCGCCCGAGCCGGAGTTCATGCGCGCCTGGTACCCCGTCGCCCGGCGTGGACCCATCGGGCTCGCGCTGTCGTACGGGTGGCGGCTGTTGTGGCTCGCCGCCCACGTCGCCCCCGCGGTGGCGGCCTGGCTACGGGCTCGCCGCGAGGCCCGGCGCGCCGGCTGAGCTCAGGCCCCCGGGGCCGAACGTCAACAGCGGCGAGAACCTCTCGAGGGGGTCGTCGTCCTCGTGGAGGGTGCGACCGTCCAGGGTCACCCACACGTGGCCCTGCACGTCCAGCTCGGCGGCGACGGCCACCACGAGCTCGGGCTCGGCGCCCGCCGCCGACAACAGCCGGTAGGTCACGAGGCTGCGCTCGAGGCAGTTGTCGGTCAGCCGCTCGCCCGCCGGGCCCGACAGCTTGCGGCAGAGCAGGATGATCCGCTCCTCGCGCAGGGGGTTCCGGCGCCGGTCCCGGCCGTGCCACATCAGCCGGACGAGCCTGGGGAGTGGAAGCAGCCACTTGAGCAGCGGCAGCACGAGGCGCCAGGAGAGGATCCGGACCGCCAGCCAGGCATCCGCGGGCGTGCGGATGCCGGAGAGGAGCGCGCGGGCGCGGCTCAGGATGCGGCGGGGCAGCGGCGGTCTCACGCGGCCGACGCCTCCAGGTCCGCGACGGTCCGCTCGACCAGGTCGAAAAGCGCGGGCAACAACTCGAGGCCGGGCTCGAAGGCGAGCCTGAAGACGGGGACGCGATCCACCAGCTCCATGTACTCCGCGACCATGCGCGAGGTGCGCTCGCGGTCGTCGGCATTCAGGTAGTAGGCGTGCGCGAGCGCGACCGGGAAGGCCTCGGCAGACGAGAGGCGCGTGCATTGGACCCCCTCCCCCGTCCTCAAGCGCTCGAGGACGAAGAGGGCCGCCAGCGGGAGCGAATCGCCGCCGGCGCCGTCGAAGCTTCGGCCTTCTCCGCGCTTCTCGAAGAACTCCGCCGACTGTGGGCGGAGCCGAACCGCGAACGGAAGCGGCACGGCCAGCACCGACGGACCAGCCGTGTCGAAGCAGACGGCGTCGTCGGCCCACACCGGGCACCCTCGCTGGCCGAATCCGTACGCGAACGTCGACTTGCCGGTCTCGGAGACCGCACAAAACGCCACCACTCCGAGCGGCAGACGGACCGCGCTTGCGTGGAGCAGCTCCCTGCCGCCGGTCTGGAGCGCGATGGGGAGAACGGTCCGCTCGAACGCGTCCAGCACCCGCTCGGAGCGCGACGAGCGCTCCGGGACGGCGGTGACCCGCTCCCCCGCTTCGATCGCGAACGACGCGACGCCAGGAAGGTGGACCCACGCGATCGCGCCCAACGTCTGGGCGTAGGCGATCGCCTCTCCCTCGAGGTCGCGCCAGACGGAAACGCCCGGATCGCGCTCGTCGGGGAGCGGCGGCACCTGCATATCGGGTGCCATCGTCAGCTCGAGCATTTCGTCTTTCGTTCCCGCGCACCGGTCAGAACGGTGGCAGCCGCGTCCCGCGGGACCCAGCCGCCACCGTTCAATCCGGTTCAGTACCTAGGGCTACTCCTGGCCCTTCGGCTTCCTGTTGTCTCCAGAGTCATCGGTCGGGGGGCTGAGCTTGCCACCACCGCCCTGGAGAACCTCACCGACGTGGCCGACGTCCTTCATCTCCATCGGCTCCCAGTCCTTGCGAGTCTCCTCAGCTGCCATGCGTTTCACCTCCTTCACTAGGTTCGGGCCCTAAGCCATGCCTCTAGGGCGAGTGCATCCCAAATTCTGTAGTCCTTGCGGTGGCCCTCCGCCGCCGCCTCGAAGAAGAAGCGCTCGAAGCGCGCCGCATCCAACACTCCGAGCTCGGCGAGCGACTGCATGCCGCCGAGGGCGCGCCATACCCCCGCCGCCTGCTCCTTCCTGACGGAGCGAGCGTAGGAGGTGGCAGCGACCTTCTTCTGGCGGCGGAAGCCGAGCTCGGGGAAGCGCGTGTCCAGGTAGTCACGCACCAGGCCCTTCGCCCGTCCGCCGCGGTTGAGGACGTCCAGTGGGGTCCTGTAGAGGAAGTTCACGAGCTCCGGATCGATGAAGGGAGCCGCAAAGCGAACGCCCGCATCGCGCCCGTTCTCGTAGATCTCCTCGTACTCCATCGCCACGAGCGGGTGCTCGAGCGACTCCCGTAGCTCCCGGAAGTAGTAGCTGTCCGGCCGCTCGCGCTCGGACCAGGCCGCCATGCCGCGCTCGTCGAGCTCGGCGCGGAGCGCGGGATCGGGCGCGACCCAGGGAAGCGTGTCCCTGCTCACGACCCGCCTCCTGTAGGCCTGTAGCAGCGACGGCGCGGTAGCGCGCAGGATCGTCCCCGCCGCGGTGCGCAGCATCTCCTTGGCCCCGTACTTCCAGATCAAGCGGCGCCAGATCTCCCTCCTGGGGACTTGGAACGAGCGCGAGTTGGCCTGCGCGAGCCGAGCGAGCCCGGCGAAGTCCAAGTGACGGAGCATGTCGCGGGCCACCAGCGGGGTCACGGTGAGCCACTCGTCGCCGCCGGTGCCGGTCAGAATCGTCTCCACTCCGCGCGCGGCCCCTTCGCGTGCGAGTCGCAGGTAGGCCGGCGCCCACATCGTCTGAAGCGGGGCCGGCCGGCTCGCGCTGAGCTCGGCGGCCGCCAGCAACAGACGGTGCTCGCCTACGGCCTCCTCGATCCCCAGCATGTAGTGAGGCAGCCCCAAGGCCTCGGCGACTCCTCTCTGGACCGGCTCCTCGTACGCGTCCGGATCGCTGAAGATCAGCGACATCGCCTGGGGCGTCGGTAGCCCACGCTCGGAGGCGAGATCGGTGGCGAGGGCGGCCACGCTCACCGAGTCCAGACCTCCGCTGAGGAAAATGCCCGGAGTACCGAGGTCCAGGCAGCGCTCGACCGCACGGTCCAGGAGGTCCGGGAACTGCTCCACCTCGTCGTCGGAGACCCAGCGAACGGCCTCGCCGGGAGGGACGGGATCCCAGTAGCGGCGCGAGCGAATTCCCGCGGCATCGCCGACCATCACGTGTCCGGGCGGGACCCTCCTGACCGCCTCGAAGTACGTCTCACCGACGTCCGGCCAGCGGTGCAGCAGGTGGTCGGCCACCGCGGCGCGGTTGACGCCTGCGGGGACCCGCTCATCGGCGAGGAGCGCGTCGATTGACGTGGAGACAAGGATCTCCTCGCCCCGGTCCGCGTAGAAGAATGGATGGACCCCGAGCGGGTCGCGGATACAGAGGACCCGGCCCTTTACGACGTCCCGGATGGCGAGCGCGAACCGACCCGACAGCCTCTCCGGCAGGCCGTCTTGCCAGCGCAGGTAGGCCCGCAGCAGCAGCTCGGCCACGCCCGCGGCCTCGCCGGGCTCGAGGCCGAGCTCGCGGCGGAGGTCGTCCGCGTCGTAGAGGACACCGTCGAAGACGACCTCGCAGCCGTCGGCGGCGGCCGTATCGGGCACTGCTCCGTCGGGTGCCGCCAACTGCAGCTCCCGCCGGGCGCGGCCGGGGACCCCCAGCGCGACAACCCACGAGGCGCCGGCCTCGCTGACGGGTGGCTCGGGCCCGTGTGGAGCCTTAGGTGCGACCGTCATCAGCTAGGAGTCCCTCCTTGGACAGCCTGGCGAGCGTGGCCTCGACCTCCGCTTCGATCTGCGCCTCGTCGGCGGCGAACTCCGTGACGAGGATGCCCTCGATCGCTTGCCGGTCCTGACCGGACTCGAGCAGCTCCCAGAGCCTTGCAGCGGTGCGGTTCAACTCGTAGATGCGGCTCGTGGCCAGGTTCACGAGGACCGTGCGGTCATCGAGCCGCCTTGCCACCACATCCTTCTGCACCACCGCGTCCCTGCGGGGCCCCGCTTCGCGAGTCATTCCCACCAGGCCACAATACGGGCACTTTGTCGTCCCGTCGAGGCCAATTTGCCGATTTGGGCTCAATACTGGGAAAGCGAGCCCGCCCGGCGGGCGTGGTGGACGCCGCGACTGAAGGCCCAGATCGAGAGCGGCAGAGCAGCAACGCCGATTGCCCCGAGGATCAGGGCGTCCCCTCCCCAACCCGCTCCCTGATACAGGGCGTCCCTCAGACCGTCGAATGCGAAGCGCGTGGGTACGAACCGCCCCACCTCCTGAAGCCAGGATGGAAGCACGGCGATCGGGAAGACGGCGCCGCCCAGCATCCCCATGGCGAGCAGGACCATGCCGGAGATGGTGTTACCGCGCTTGCTCACTATCACCACGGCGCCTGTCGCGATGCCGAGCGCGGACATGGCCGCCGCGATTGCCAGGATCATCGCCACGAAGCCCACCCAGTCGGTGTTGGATAGGTCCAATCCGAGAAGCACGGCGCCGATCGTCAGGTAGACCGCCACCCGGGCCGTCGCCCATAGGAACGGGAGCCCACACATCCCGAGCGCCATCTCCGACGATCTGACCGGCTGCGTCACGAGCGCCTCCAGGGTCCCGGTGAGCTGCTCCTCGCGCACCCTGAATCCCACGCTACCGGCGGTGGCCTGGACCACCGCTGTGACCGCGATCCCGACTAGGGCGAAGGCGAAGTACGAGGGGGCGCTGCCGAGATTCTCCGTGTTCGCGCCCTTGAAGGTCTTCGAGATGAAGTAGTAGACGATCACGTCGAGCAGCCCCACGAAGAGGTCGATGGCGATCGTGAAGCTGTACGAGGTGCGGATCCGGTAGTCGCGCTGCAGCAGCGCGACCAGGACCCGGGGCCTCAGCCGGCTAGGCGCCCAGGTCGATCTGGCTGTGGCAGTGGTCGAGGTCATCTTCGCGGTGGGTTGCGATCAGGACCGCCGTTTCGGCGCGGCGCTCGACGGCGTCCCAGACTCGGCCGACCGCACCGGTGTCGAGCGATCGGGTCGGCTCGTCGAGCAGGAAGACAGAAGGCGAGCCGAGCATGGCTCTCGCGAACGCGAGCTGCTGGAGCATCCCGGTCGAGCAGCGGTCGAGCCGCTCCTGCAGGATGTGGGCGATCTCGAGCTCCTCCTCGAGCGCTCTGACATCGCGCATCGCCCGCGCCTGCGTGGAGTGGCGAAGCCGGGCGAAGAAGAGCAGGTTGTCGAGGCCCGTGAGGCGCATGTAGAAGGAACGCTCCTGCGAGAGGGAGACTCCAAGCAGGTGGCGTGCGCCCATGCTGCCCGCGGGGTGGCCGCGTACCGTGATCTCCCCCGCGTCCGGGATCACGGCGCCGGTGATGCAGCGCAGGATGGTCGTCTTGCCTGAGCCGTTCGGTCCCCGCAGCGCCACCCGCTCCCCCTCGTCGAGGGCCAGGCTCAGGTCGGTCACCACTTGCTTGGAGCCGAAGGCGCGGCTGAGGCCGCTGACGTCGAGGACCCGGTTCACCACGATCGGCGCAGTCCGATGGCGATTCCCCGGACGAAGGCCCGGAGCTCCACGGCGAACAGCCGGAGGCGGAGTCGGGACCGCTCCCGCGTTCCCTCGACGAGCCGGCGGCCGATTCCCTTGAGGCGACCGGCCGTGAGCAGCGCCGCCCCGGCGAGGTCCCCGGTTCGCAGCAGCTTGGTCACGAAGCCGCCCCAGGCGCGGCCGTAGCCGTCATAGAGCTCCAGCAGGTCGTCCCTCGTTCGCCACTGGCTGTGGGCGACCCGCAGGCGCGGCGAGAGATACGCCGTGCCGCCGGATCTCATGAGGCGGTAGTTGAAGTCCATGTCGTCCGAGGCGGGGAACTCCGGGACTCCCGGTCCCAGGCGCTCGTCCCAACCGCCCAGCCGTTCGATCGTATCCCGCCGAACGGCCATGAAGACTCCATAGCCCACGCGCCAGGGGCGCGCCCAGCGCCCCGAGACGATGCACGGCTCCGGCACGCGAAACTCCGCAACCGATACGTAGTCGCCGGAGGGCGCTCCGCTCGCCACCACGTCGCCGCTCACGAAATCGGCCTCGGCGTGAGCGTCGAGCTCCTCGCGCAGCCGCTCCGCCCAGTCCTCGGAGGGCACGCTGTCGTCGTCGAGGTAGGCCACCCATTCAGCCCCCACCCCGCGCCACCCGAGGTTGCGGGCACGCGACAGGCCCTTGCCCCCGTCGGCGATGAGATGGAGCCGCTCGTCCTCTTCCACCCGTCGTGCGATTGCGGGCTCCGGCGGACCGCTTTGGTCGACGATCACGACCTCGTAGTCGCGGTCGGTCTGGCGATCCAGCGCGTCCAGGAGCTGGCTGAGGTGCTGGGGCCGGTCGCGGGTGGCGATGACCACGGCAAAGCGATCGCCGCTTGCGATGGTCACGCCGTGAAGTACACCATGCGCGAGGAGGTGCGTCGGCGTCCGGGGGCCACGAGCTGCGCCCTCACGCGCCACCGTCCCCGCCCGAGCCTTCTCAGAACGCGGCTGAAGCGGCCCGCGCCGTTCACCCGCAGCACGCGGGCCGAACTGCGGACCCAGTGGCCTCCGCGCCTGCGCTGGAGCCTGAGCTTGACCCTGCCGCCGCCCGTCCCGCTCACCGTGCCGACGACGAGCCGCATCCGGCGACGGGCCCGACGCAGGCGCCGGCTTGCACCGCGAGCCATCGCCACTCGTCGCACCCTTAGCCTGATGCGTCTGCGCGGTGCCGCCCGGTCGGAGCTGCCGGCGGTCGTCGGGGCGCCGCTGCCCGGCACGTAGGCCTTGAATGCGTTGTAGGCGGGCTTCGCCCCGAAGTCGGTGTTCACCAGGCCGAGCTGGTCCTCCCAGGTGTTGGCGTCCCCGGCCCAGCGGTTGTTGCGAAGCTCGTACCAGCACGCGACCCGGACGTACGGGTCGCGGTCCAGGTACTTGTAGGCGCGGGTCAGGTAGTCGGCCTGCTGGGCAGCCGTAACCCCTGCCTGGACGGTGTTGGTGGACCAGCCGAACTCGGTCAGCCAGATCGGCTTGCTGTCGCCGTGGGCGAGCATCGTCTTGCGGACCTCCCGGTAACCCGGGAAGGAGCCCTTGGCTATCCGGCCGGCGGAATCCTTGGCGACAGCCTCCGGCGGCGCGACTGGGAACGTGTAGGGGTGGGTGGCCATCACGTCGTAGTAGCGGCCCAGGTCCGGGACCGCCCTGTAGGCGTTCTCCACGAAGGCGTAGTCGTTGAGGGCCAGCCCGCCGAAGACGACCGTCGCGCTCGGGTCCGCTACCTTCACCGCCGGCTGCGCCGCCTTGAGAAGCCGCGCATAGGCGCCCCCGTCCGGGCCCGTGGGCCAGAAGCGGTCGTAGTTCTCCTCGTTCCAGATCTCCCAGGCGGCCACCTTCCCGCGGTAGCGGTTGGCGACGAAACGCATGAAGTCGGCATAGTCGGCGGGGTCCCGAGGGACGCCCTCGCGGCTGGTTGTCCCCGACGACCAGCCGGGGGCCGTGTAGACCGTGACGATCACCTTCGCGCCCGTGGCCCGGGTCTTGGCGATCGCATCGTCGTACATCCGCAGCGCGCTGTTCGAGTAGGAATCCGGAGAGGTCTCGACGTCATGCCAGGCCATGGTCAGGCGAACCCAATGGGCACCGAGATCCGTCACGTCGGCGGCGGTCCGGTCCTGCTCGCTCGCCGACGAGCCCCATGTCATGTCGGTCTCGAGGCCCTTGTCCGCCGCGGCGGCGCTGGAGGGCAGCGCCAGCACGGCGAGCGCCAGCAGCGGAAGCAACCGCCGGGCGAGAACCGTCGATGGGCGGGCGGGAGACACAGCGACCTCGAAATCGGGGGTGACTCACTCCCGGCATCGGCCCGCCGCGCGCCCTGATCCGACTCCCCGGCCCCAGCGTGGACGCATGTTCGCCCCCGACTAGCATCGGCCCGGCATGAGGGTGCTCCTGCTCGCGGCCTGGCCCGCCTTCCCGCTCTCCCACGGCGGCCGGATGCGCGTCTTCCGGCTGGCGTCGGGCCTGGCGCGGGTGGGAGCCGCCGTCGAGCTCCGCTTCCCCTGGACCCCCGGGACCTCGCGGAAGCCCTTCGTGCGGGACGGGGTCGTCTGTCACCCCGAGCTCCGCGCGACCCTCCCCCTTCTGCCGCTTCCAGAGGGGGTCCTTCCCTCCGCCCTTCCCACCTCCTGGCAGCGGCTGCTGCCGAGCGGGCGGCGTGCCTTGCGGGACGCCCGCGGCTTCGACGTGGTCCAGGTGGAGAGTCCCGGGTACGGCAGCTGGCTGGGGCGGCTCCAGGGTCCCGCGGCTCGGGTCTACGCGTCCCACAACGTGGAGGCGGACTTCGCGCGCGCCGCCGCCCGCACCGTGGCGCGGCTCGAGCGCCTCGCGGTCCGGGACAGCGACCTGGTGCTCGCCTGCACCGAGGCGGACGGACACCGGTTCCGGGGGCTCTACGGCGACGACGTCCGCTTCGCGGTCGTCCCGAACGGCTTCGACGACGCGCTGCTCGACGCCGACGTTGCGGACCTGCGCGACCCCGCGCGCGAGCGGCTCGGCCTCGCGCATGAGGAGCGGGCGGTGCTGTTCGTGGGCGGCGGGGCCGACCACAACCGCAAGGCGGTGCGCTTCCTCGAGCGGGACGTCCTGCCGGCGCTGGCGCCGGAGACACGGCTGCTCGTGGCGGGAAGGGCCGCCGCGGCGCTCGAGGGAGCCGACCCGCGGAGAACGCTGGCGCTGGGCTACGTCGAGGACCTTGCCGGGCTGCTGGCCGCCGCCGACGTCGCGGTCAATCCGGTGGCCTACGGCTCGGGATCGAACCTCAAGATGGCGGAGTACATGGCCGCCGGCCTTCCCGTGGTGACCACGCCGGTCGGCCTGCGCGGCTTCGAGCGCTGGGCCGGTTCCATGGCCGTGGCCGAGCTCGACGGCTTCGCGACGGCAATCCGGGAGGCGCCGGGCCGCGGGGCCCCGCCCGAAGGCATCGAGGAGCTGGGCTGGAGGCGCATCGCCGGCGCCCTTCACGAGGTGTACGAGGGTCTCCTATAGTCGAATCGATGACCGACCCGGCCATCCGCGACGCGTTGCTGGGGGCCCTGGACGAGCCGGTGGATGCGCTGGAAGCGAACCGGCCGCCCCCGTCCGCCGGCAAGGGGCTTCGCAACGCGTGGTGGAGCGCTCGCAACCGGATCGCCGACCTGGTCCGGGACCGGGGCCTCGACACGACCGGGATCGAGTACCGCGGCGAGCACCTGCACGGCGAGCGGGTGCGCTACGAGCCGTCCGGCTGGTCCTATCTCCAACGGGCGCTGCCGCGCGAGAGCGTGGCGCCGGACGAGGTCTTCCTCGACTACGGGTCCGGCAAGGGCCGGATCGTCTATCAGGCGGCGCGCTACCCATTCGCGCGCGTGATCGGCGTGGAGGTATCGGAGGAGCTGAACGAGGTCGCGCGCGCCAACATCGAGCGAAAGCGCCGCAAGCTCGCCTGCGGGGACGTCGAGCTCGTGACCGCTGACGCTGCGGGCTTCGACGTCCCCGACGAGGTGACGGTTGCCTATCTCTTCTATCCGTTCGTGGGAGACACGTTCCGCGCGGTGATGGGCAAGCTCGTGGAGTCCCTCGAGCGCCGGCCCCGGCGTGTGCGCCTGATCTACGTCTGCCCGGTGCTCCAGGACGAGGTCCTGGCGACGGGACGGTTCAGGCTCGAGCGGATGCTTCCGGGAGGCCGGCGCGACGTGGTGGGCCGGCGAATCGGCGTGTACGTCAGCTCGTAGCGGCGGCCTGCCGGTCGAACTCCTCGCTCAGGGCGGCCAACTCCGACCGCCGGCGCAGGTATCGCAGCTGGAAGCGGAAGTGCGCGCGGAGCTGGCGCCAGGCGACCCGGCTGACCGGTCGCTTGCGGCTCGCCCTGCGGTAGCTGTGGATCACCTCGACCTCCGGCAGGTAGACGACCTCGCCGCCGGCGTCGCGGATGCGCAGGCACCAGTCGGCGTCGCTCCAGCCGAAGAAGACCTTGGGGTCGAACGGGGCGGCCGCCCGCCCGAGGGAGCTGCGGAAGAGATGGCAGGCTCCGATCAGGTACAGGACCGGGCGGGTGCTGTCCAGGCGGTCGTCCAGCATCAGGTGGCGCCTGACCGCCTGGCCGTCCTCGAACCAGCGATCGAGGGGCGGCCTGCGCAGGAGCGGCAGGAGCCGCGGGGGGAAGCGCCGGCACGACTGCTGGAGCGTCCCGTCGTCGTAGACGAGCTTGGGGCCCACCAGCCCCCAGGCGGGATTCTCCTCGAGCGCCTCGACCATGGCCGGAAGCGCGCCCGGCGTGAGCGCGGCGTCGCTGTCCAGGAACATCGTGAAGGGCGCCCGCACCAGCGGGAGGCCGTCGTTGCGCGCCGCCTCACCGATGTTGTGGCCCCGCTCGACTACCTCGACCTCGGGGTGTTCGCGCGCCACCCACTCCAGCGTGTCGTCGGTCGAGGCGTTGTCCACCAGCACGACCTGCACGGGCATGCCCGCGTGATCCCTGATCGATCCGAAGCAGCGCTCGAGCTCGCCGCGGACGGAATGGGCGATCACGATGATCGCGACCTTGGGAGAGGGCACGGCTACCCCTCGTTGGGCGGAAACTCTCCGAAGGGGTTCACCGGACGGTCGCGGACCCGCCGCAGAGAGAAGGGAAGCGACTTGGCGCGTGGGTGGGTCAGCCGCGCCCGCACGCTCCCCTTGCCGGAGATCCGCAGGCGGCGCTGGAAGATCCCGTAGCGGTTGGTCCGCAGGCGCGCCACGCGATGCCAACCGTGGCCGCGCTTGCGCTCCACGATCACGGTCCCCTTGCGCCCGCCGGGCGTCCGGCCCCAGACCAGCACCTTGTGACCCGAGCGGAAGGCCACGAGCGGGAAGCGGAACGCGGCGAGCGCCGGCTTCGGCTTGTCGCAGGACGGGCCCCTGGAGCAGCGGTAGTAGAGCCCGGACTGGAACACCCCGTCACGGGGGGCGTCGCGGACCTGGTACCAGGCGACCAGGTCGATTCCCATCCGCCACGATCGGAAAAGCATCTCGGAGACCCAGCGCGCCTCCAGGCGGGGCGGCAACCCGTAGCGGTCCGGCGGCCTCGTGTCCCAGCTGATCTCGGTGATCCAGAAGCGCAGCTTTCGGCGGGAGACCACGTGACCGGCGCGCCGCGCGGCCTTCAGGACCCGCATCATCTGCGGCAGGTCGCCGAGGGAGACGTCGTCGTCCGCCACGGCATGGTGCGTGGGTCCGCCCGAGGTGTAGGGGTCGTGCGCCCAGACGTCGAACCTGAGGGGCGCGCATCCGCTCAGCGGGCGGTTCCTCGACGACAGGCAGAGCAGCTTCCGCATGAAGGTCAGCGGTGCCGCCACACGGACACCGGGCTGGGGGCGGAAGAACGGAGCGAGCCCGCCGGCCACCACGAGGTTGTCGGAGCGCACCGCATGGACGGCCGCGGAGAACTCGCTCAGCATCCCCCTGTAGATGTCCGGCGACAGAAGCGGTGTCTTCCGCGTGGCCTGACTCGACGCCCCGATCGCGAACTGCGGGTTGAGGTCGTTGTGGTGGTTCGGCTCATTCCAGGCCTGCCAGTAGCGCACTCGCGGGACGCCCGGGGTGGAGCCGCTGTAGCGGCGCGCGACGGCCGCGGCGAAGAGGCCGAACTCGTGTGCGTTGGGGCGCACCGTGCCGGCGATGCGCTCGCTGGCGGGAAGCCCGCTCCCGCTCGCTGTGGCCCAGTCCGGGCCGCGGGTGACGGTCACCAGCGGCTCGAGCCCGGCTGCCTTGGCGCCATCGATCAACCTGTCCGCTCCCCCCCAGAAGTAGTGGGGATCGGCGGGGTTGCTCGCGTCGAAGCCGGCGGGCTTGGAGCTCCCCGGCGGCGCGACCGACGCCCAGCTCAGATACACCCTGGCCACGCGGGCGCCGGCGGCGTGGGTGCGCGCGAAGGCCAGCTGCGCGCCCGGCCCCTGGAAGGAGTCGGCGATCCCGGTGACGAGCGGCCCCCGCGCCGCCGCCGCACCCGGCAGGAGCACGAGCCAGGCGACCGCCACGCAGAGCGCCGTGGCCGCCGCGAGTGGGCGGACGCGCCTCACTGGGCGTGCCGCAGGACCGGCGCGAGCTGCCGCTCGACGGAGGCGAGCACCCTCGAGCGTGGGTTGAGCCGCTTCGCGTGCGCGAGCTCACGGGACGCCGCTGCGTTGTCGCCGGCTCTGGCGTCGATCCGGGCCGCCACCAGCCACAGTCGCCAGTCGGAGCTGTCGCGATCGAGCGCGGCTCCGATTGCGCGCTGGGCGGCGGGGAGGTCGTTCGCCTGCTCTTCCACCAGGGCGATCTGGAGGTGGGGCGAGCTCGCCCAGGGTTGCCGCCCGCGCGCGTCGCGAGCGTCCGCAAGCGCAAGCCGCAGATCTCCGCGGCCGGCGGCGCTGCGACTCCTTTGGATGTCCGTCTGGGCGAGCAAGGGGATCATCTGAGCGACGATCACGGCGAGGGCCACCCCTACGAACCCGAGACGGGCCAATAGGTAGCGCTTTTGCACGCCACTCCGAGCGGCGGTCGCCGGGCCGGTGACGAGCGCCAGGGCGAGCAATCCCACGGCGGTGACAGCCGGAAGCTCCCACATCCAGTCCAGCCCGGCGGCGACGGCGAAGGCGGCGAAGGTCGCCGTGGCCGCGGCCAGCGCCGGGCGCTCGGTACTCGGCGCGGCTCTCGTCCGCCTCCAGCCGGCGGTCACCCCGACTCCGACCATGGCAAGGAGAAGCAGGAGCCCCAGCGGCCCCAGCTCTCCCAGGACCTCGAGATAGAGCGAGTGGGCATCCCGCGTCACATAGCTCAGCTCCCCGTGCCGGGCCCACCACGCCGCGTACGAGGCCGATCCGCCTCCGAGCAGCGGGTGCGCCTGCCACTCGTCCACCGCGGCAGACCAGAACTGCCAGCGACCGTTGCCGCCGCCGCTCAGGAGGTGGGCCTGGGCATAGGGGTCGTTGGAGATGCGCTGGCCGAGCTGCGGGGGCGGCTTCTTGAAGGAGTCGAAGCGGGCGACCGGGTGGGCGGCGACGACGGCGGCAACCAGCACGAGCGCCGCGACGGCCACCAGCGGCCGACGCCAGCGGCGAGGGACGCGCGGAGCGGGAAGGCTGCGCGTGGACACGGCCGCGTAGACGACACCGCTCAGTAGGCACGCGCCGAGGATGGCCAGCGCCGCGATCCTGCCCTCGCGGGCGGCGTCCGAGGAGCCGAGAGGACCACCGACGATGGCCTGGCTGTGGACCAGCAGGGCGACGGCGACGGCCGATCCCAGGCCGCCGGCCAGGATCGCGGCGACCGCCCGGTTGCGGTCCGCAGTCAACACGACGAAGCAGATAAGACCGACGGCGATGGCGGCGACGCCGGTGCGCGACGAGGTGAGGTAGACGAGCGCTGCCAGCGCCGGCGCGGGAGCGACAGCGAGGCCGCGGACGAGGCGGCCCGAGCCGCTCGTGGCCAGCCTGAGCAGTCCCGGGAAAGACAGCGCCGTGAAGACCGCGAGGCCGTTCCAGTAGTCGATCGGCCAGCTCGGGCGAACATCGCCCTTGAACTCGCCGACGGGCTTGGCGGCGTCGATCAGGCTCGGGAAGAGCCGGGCCACGAGAGCGAGTAGGGCCACACAAGTGATCCCCAGCGCCAGCCCGTCAACCCAGCGGCGAGCGTCCCCGCGCCTGGCGGCGAGCACTCCGACCGCGAAGACGCCCACGTAGAGGGCGTCCCGGGTGAAGTCCTCGAAGGCGCCCTCGGCGTTGTCGGCCCAGACCACCGACAGGCCGGCAAGGCAGGTGAAGGCCGTCAGCAGCCCGCCGGCCGCAAGCGCTGCCCGCGGGATGCGGGCCAGCGGAAAGAGCGAAAGGGCGACCCCGAGGGCGAGCAGCCACCAGAGGCCGACGGCCAGGGGGTTGCGCGTCATGACCCCGAAGCTGCCGCTGTTGAAGGCCAGCCCGACGACGACGAGGCCTACCGCCACGGTCGGCACCCACGGGGCGGAAGGCGAGCCGATGGCCGCCAGAGGCCTGATGCGGGAGTGCGGCCGTGGCGGCCGTGCGTGAGTCGCGCCTGTCATCAACGATCACGTGGCCGTTCGCCGGCGCCGGAAGGCGGCCCCGATCATCGCAAGGCCGATGACCACCATCGCAACGACGAGCCAGGTCAGGGACTGGGGCTCCGACACGGAGCTGGCGGGAGCGACGGCGGGCAGCCGCGCCGCCTTTTGAGCCGTGTGGGTGGGCTTGTGGGCGGCAGCATGCCTCTTGTGCTTGTGGCGTCTGGCGTGGTGATGCGCCGCCGCCGCGCTCGTCTGGCTCGGCGTCCTGTCGGCGGAGTCCTCGGGCGCGGTCTGGGTCGTCGCGGCCGTTGACGGCATGCCCTGCTGCTTAGGCTTGGCCTTCGGGGCGGAGGAAGGACCGCTTGCGGTGGGCACGCTCTCCGAGTACTCCTGGGAGGAGGGGGTCTCCGGCGCGGGCGCGGGTGCCGGCGCGGGCGCGGGTGCCGGCGCGGGGGCGGTCGCCGCCGGCGCGGTGGTCGTGGTCGTCGCGTCCTGCGCTGCTGCGGCGGCCGGCACGGCGAGCACCGCCGCCAGCAGCAGCGAGACGAGTCCACTCCAACGCACGATCATCGGTCCGAGCCTCGCAGAACCGAGGCCATGGTCCGGCAGAGGATCTTGAAGTCGAGCCAGGGCGTCCAGTTCTCGATGTAGTGGTTGTCCCACTCGACCCGGTCGGCGAGCGGGGTGCGGCCGCGGAGGCCGTTGACCTGAGCCCAACCGGTCAGACCGGACTTGACGCGGTGGCGATCACCGTAGCGGTAGACCTGGTCCTCGAAGCGACTGGCGGCGAGCGAGCGCTCCGGGCGTGGCCCGATCAGGGACATGTCACCGCGTACCACGTTCCAGAGCTGGGGCAGCTCATCGATCGAATAGCGCCGCAGGAAAGCGCCTACCCTGGTGGCCCGCCGCTCGGCCTCCGACGCGGAGACGGGCTCGCCGAGCTGCTCCGCGATCCAGTCGGCGTCGTACTCGCTGTCCCCCGGCCCCCCGGGCGCGAGCGTTCGCAGCTTCAGCATGTCGAACTCGTGGCCGTCGCGGCCGATCCGACGCTGCCGGTAGAAGACGGGAAGGCCGCTGGTCAGCATCACTGCCGCCGACGCGACCAGCAGCAGCGGCAGCACGAGCAGGAGACCGAGACCTCCGGCCACCCGATCGAAGGCGTACTTCGCCGTGTAGCGCCAGCCGTTGGGGTCGCTGGGTCGGAGCTCCACGAGCGGCAGCCCGCCGAGATGCTCGATGGCCGCCCGCTCACCCTCCAGCTCGAACAGCCTGGGGACTACCGACACCCTCGCCCCGGCGGCCATCGCAAGCCGGGAGAGCTCGAGCAGCTCCTCGTGGGAGGCCCGGGAATAGCTGACGACGACCTGAGTTACGCGATTCCGGTGCAGCTCCCGCTCGAGCTGGCCGCCCGCGATCACAGGAAGATCTGCAGTGACGTCGTCCTCGGCCGGGAGGGGGTCGTCGTCGACGAAGGCGACCGGCAGCAGTCCGAGCTCCGGCTCCGTGAGCAGCCTCCGCGCGGTCAGGCGGCCGACGCGGCCGGCGCCTACGATCAAGGTCCGCTCCCCCGCCTCACCCCGGCGCCTGGCCCGGGCCTCGCTCCAGAGGAGCGCGATCCGGCCCACGGCAAGCAGCGGCACGGCGGCGGCCCAGTGGCGGACCGTCTCAGCGGCGACGTAGGCGTCGTTTGCCAGCAGGACCCTGGCGGCCATGCTCAGCACCGCGGCCAGGGCGCTGCCCATCACGACGAGCCTGAGCGCGTCGAGCGCATCCAACCGGAGCGGCGCGGAGTACGCGCCGCGCAGCGCAAAGCATGCAATCACCGCAGCCGTGAAGCCGAGCGACCAACCGAGCGGCTCCACGGGCACCTGGCCCGTGGGCGAGGAGGTCGGTGACACCAGCGCGACTACCGCCGCCGCCAAGGCCAGTGCGAGCCCGTCGACCACGAGCGCGCGTCGTGAATATTCCAGCCTGGACCTCCTTAGTGGGGCCGCCCGCAAAACCTCTGTGCCAGTCAGGTTCGATTCCTTTCAAACGCTCGACCGATCTGAAGGGAGCCGGCCCGCGTCAGCATCCCTGCCGCAAGCCCCCGCTCCTGGCGCCACTCTATTACGCAGCTGGCCTTTGCGCGACCCTTTTTGCCGTTCCGGGCACGGCCGGCCCCCGGCTTGGGGCAGGCGGCCGAGTTGGGACTGGACGACTATTCGAGCTTCGCGCGCCCCGCTTGATCGCGCCGCGGACCGTCCGATCCAGGACGCATGTCCCGGAGTCGCCCCGGCCTGCTTTTGCTCGCCTGCGTCCTCCTGACCGCGGCGTTGCTCGCTTCAGTCCCCGCCGCGTTCGCCCGTTCGCCCCGCGGATCGAGCGCACACGCGGCCAAGAAGCACAGCAGCCGGAGCGGGAAGGCGCGCGTCTACAGGCGCTGCGGGAAGCCCCACCGCAAGCGCGGCTGGTCTCGCCGCGACCTGGACGGGGACCACGTCAAGAACCGCAGGGATCGCGACATCGACGGTGACCACATCAGGAACAAGACTGACTGCGACATCGATGGCGACGGGAGCCGCAACGGCAAGGACCGCGACACCGACGGCGACCGGGTCAAGAACAAGCGTGACCGCGAGACCGATCAAGACGGCACAAGCAACAGGCGCGACAGGGACATCGATCAGGACCGGCAGCGCAACTGCCGACCCGGCAGGTCGAAGGACGTCCCCAAGGACCGCGACATGGACGGGGACGGCATCTCGAACCAGCAGGACCGGGACATGGACGGCGACGCCGAGAAGAACGTGGTCGACGACGACATCGACGGCGACGGGATCAAGCGCCGGAAGGACCTCGACATGGACTGCGACGGCATCCCCAACTTCGAGGACGACGACAGCGACGCCTCCGGCTCGTCCTTGGGCGCCACCCTCCCGGACGTGCGCCTGCCCCACTCCTTCTTCGGCGTTGTGGCCGACGCCGTCGCCGACTCGACCGGCGCCGCCCGGCGGCGTACTCTCGGTCAGATCTCGTCGACGGGGACCGGCATGCTGCGCCAGAAGTTCGAGTGGTCCCGCATCGAGCTCTCGCCCGGCGTCTACGACTTCCGCTTCTACGACGGCTACGTGGCGGACGTCGTCGCCCGGGGCTTCACCATTCTGCCCGTCCTGTTCGAGCCCCCCTCCTTCCGCTCGAGCGGCCCCTCAAACGGACACGACCACTACCCGCCGCGGAGCGGCGCGGAGTTCGGCGCCTTCGCGTCGCTCCTGGTCCACCGATACGGCCCCCACGGCAGCTTCTGGCGCACCCACCCCGGACTCCCCTACAGGCCGCTCCGCGCCTGGCAGATCTGGAACGAGCCCCACATCCGGGCCTATTGGCCGGATGGCCCGAATCCCGCGGAGTACGTTGCGATGGCCCGGCCGGTCTCTGCCGCGATCCACCGCGCGGACCCAGGAGCGCAGGTCATCGCAGCCGCTCTCTCGCAGAGCAACATCGGCGTGCCGATGGACAGCTACCTGACGGGCATGTACGCGGCCGGCGCGGCGCCCGTGTTCGACGCTCTGGCCATCCACCCCTACGCCGGTGCGGCCGACCAGACCTTCGACATCATGGACCGCGTTCGGCGAATCGCCGACGCCCACGGCGATGCGAGCGCGGGGCTATGGATGACGGAGCTGGGCTGGGCGACCGGGGGTCCGACGAGCCCCTACAACCTCGGCGAGCGCGGCCAGGCGGAGCTGGTCACACGAGTTTGGGCCGCCCTGGTCAGCCGGCGCTCCCAGCTCAAGCTGCGCGGAATGATCTACTTCAACTGGCGCGACCAGCCTCCCTATGCGCCGGGCTTCCAGGACTTCTTCGGCCTGCACACCGGGCTGCTCGACATCTACGGCAGCCCCAAGCCCGCGTACGGCTCACTCAGCCGCGCCGTGCGGGCGATGACCGACTAAGCGGCTTCGATCAGCGAGGGTCCGACGCCGTCCTGCGCGCGCTGTGCCTCGATCACGTCGCTGAGTGTCTCGTTCAGGCCCATCGTCGGCTCCCAGCCCAGGAGACCCTTGATCTTGGACAGGTCGGGGATGCGCCTGCGCATGTCCTCGAACCCCTCCTCGTAGGCCTCCTCGTAGGGTACGAAGGCGACCTCGGACTCGGATCCGGCGGCGTCGCGGACTTGCTCGGCCAGCTCCTGGATCGAGACCTCCTCGGTGCTGCCCACGTTGAAGACCTCCCCGTACGCGCGCTCGTCGTCCATCAGGCCGATTAGCGCCCGAACCACGTCCCTCACGTGGCAGAAGCAGCGGCGTTGGCTGCCGTCGCCGTGGATCGTGATCGTCTGTCCGGCGAGGGCCTGGCGCGCGAAGGTCGGGATCACCATCCCGTAGCGCCCCGTCTGGCGCGGCCCAACGGTGTTGAACAGGCGGCCGATCACGGTTGGGAGCTGCCGCTCCTTCCAGTACGCGAGCGCCAGGTACTCGTCCAGGGCCTTGGAGCAGGCATAGGCCCAGCGTCCGGTGAAGGTGGGGCCGAGCAGCAGGTCGCCGGTCTCCCGGTAGGGCAGCGCCGCGCTCTTCCCGTACACCTCGCTGGTAGAGGCCACGAACACCGGCTTCTTCTTCTTGTTCGCCTGCGTCAGGACGATCTCCGTGCAGTGCACGTTCGTCTCGATGGTGCGCACGGGGCTCTCGACGATGAGCTCGACGCCCACCGCAGCCGCCAGGTGGTAGACGACGTCCGCCTCGTCGACGAGCTCGGCGACGCACGAGGCGCTGCCGGCCGACTCGATGGTGTAGCCGAACCCGGGCTGCTCTTTCAAGTGGCGGATGTTGTCCATGGCGCCGGTGGAGAGGTCGTCCAAGACGTGGACGGTGTGCCCGCGCTTGAGCAGCTCGTCAGCGAGATGGCTGCCGATGAACCCAGCCCCGCCTGTGATCAGGTACCGCAAAGGACTCTCAATCTTCCGGAAAGAGGCAAGCGCGCGCAGCAATCGTACGGGCCCCTCGAAACTCCCGCAAGCAGACGGTACTCGTCATTCAGCCGCGGTGGGGTTGCGGGCGAGGACCCGCAGCTGCCGATCCCTGGGGTTGAACCTCGACGCCCGGGCGTAGCTGGCGCGGGCAGCGGCGAGGTCGCGCCGTCTCACCGCGAGGTCGCCCAGGAGGGCCCAGTTCACGAAGTCGTGCGGCTCCAGCCGGGTCGCCTCGAGCAGCGCGTTCCTCGCCCGGGGGTAGTCGTTGAGTCGAGCGTAGGCGGCGGCCCGGACCCGATAGGCGGAGACCGCCTGGCTGTCGAGAGCCAGCGAATCGCTCGCCTTCTCCAATGCCGAGCGGGGAGAGCTTGCGAGCTTGTCCTCCGCCTGCGAGCGGTAGTGGTCGGCGAGCGCCACACGGCCCACCTCGACCGCCCCGATCAGGACCGCGATCCCGACGATCGCGATCATCGCGGAGCGCCGTCCGCCGCTCAGCGCCCGTCGCGCCGGGTCCCATGGTCCTATCAGCGCCGCCGCGCCCGCGAGTGCCATGGCGGTGACGCCCGGGATCTCGTGGAGCCAGTCGATCCCGGTGTGTATCAGCCAGGTCAGGAACATCCCGCCCGCTGCGACGGCGACGAGTCGGCTGGTCGGATCCCGGCCGGCCCGCCGCACCCTGCTTGTCAACCCGACCAGCACCGCAACCAGGAAGACGGCGAGGCCGAGCGCGCCGACGATGCCGAGCTCACCCAGCGTCTGCATCACGATGCTGTGGGGCTGTCGAACGTTCTCCTGGGTCCGCCGCTCCAGGAAGTAGGTCCTGTCGTAGTTCCCGGCCCCCACGCCCTTGATCGGGTTGTCCCGGAACTGATGCGCCGCGATACGCCAGTAGTCGTAGCGGTTTCCGGCACCCGACGTGAAGCGGTTGCTGAGCCCGCCGCGACGGTCTGCCGGGTCGAGGTGGACGAAGGCGTGCGCCTCTTCCCTCGCCCGAGTGACGGGATTGCCGACGACCACCAGGGCAGTGGCCGCCACCCCGGCCCAGAGCAGGACCAGTGCGGCGCTGGACACCGCCGTCAACCGGGCGAGCGGGAACCGCCCGAGCCTCTGCGATGTCACGTGCAACGCGAGGCCCCAAGCCGCGCCGGCGGCGACCGCCACCCCCAGCAAGAGGGCGATGCCATGCCGCAGAACGCCCCCATCCGGCTCGCCGGAACCTACGGCCGGCGTGCTCCTGTAGACATCGATCAGTGGGTCGAGAACGATGGCCAGGGCCGCGCCGATGAAGAGCAGGGCCCACAGGCGCCTGCGCCTGCCCGGAACCGCGGCGATCAGCACCAGTCCCGTGATCAGGAACGCCGGGACTATCGCCCTTGTCTGGCTTAGGACGGTCAGTCCGACGATCAGCGTCGCCAGCGAGAGGGCGATACCGGCGACGACCGGCCGTCGGGCCTGCTCGGCAACCGCCACGACGGGCCAGAGTCCGATCAGGAGGTAACCCGCCTCTCCGTTGATGTAGCCGAGCGGGTCATTCAGGCGTCCCGCGTGGAAGAGCGACGGTCCGTTACCTATCAGCGCGACTCCCGCGACGTAGATCGCGAGGCCCACGATTGCGGCGGTGGCGGCCGCGAGCAGGACCTTCGTGACGCGGTCGTCCCGCAGCAACAGGACGAAGATCCCGAGCAGCGCCACGTAGAGGACCCACCTGTTCGCCTCCACGAGCGCCCCGTCCGCTGATTCCGCCCAGGTGCTGGAAAGCAGCGACCACAGCCACATGAAGGTCAAGCCACCGAGCGCGAAGAGGGCGGCGGGCCGGGGGCTCGCCGGCCGGGCAAACACCAGGCCAACCAGCGCGGCGAGTAGCAATAGCGCGATGGGGCCCCACACCGACAACTCGTAGAAGCCGTAGAGGAACGGGCTGAGGCCGCAGGCGATGGTGATGAACGCGATCAGGCCCCCCTCCACGACCACCGCCCCGGGGCGCGGCGGTCCAACCGGGGGACGCTCCCCGTCGGGCGGGCCTCCGCCGGTCCTTGGTCGCATCGGCGCCCATGCGGTCGTTTCGAGGAGAACGATCGCGCCCGTCGCAGCGAGGAACCAGACCGACCAGGCCGTGACGATCGACCCCTCTCCCATGTGTACGACGGCGATCGCGACCGCTCCGAACACGGCTTGGACGCCGCCCATGGCAAAGGCCACGTTCCGGGCGGATCCGAGGCGGGTGAGCAGCCGATGCGTCATGTGGTCCCGGCCGCCGGTCAGGAGGGGTATGCCGCCCCTGCGCCTGGAGATGAGCACCAGCGCGGTGTCGATCACCGGCAGCCCCGCCAGCAGTATCGCCGCGAGGAAGAGCGTGCCGCCGACGTGCCCGTCGGGCAGCGTCATCAAGCTCGCCGCGATCACGAAGCCGATCGGGAGGCTTCCACCATCCCCCAGGAAGATGCGGGCCGGGCCCGAGAGGTTGTAGGGAAGGAAGCCCAAGCAAGCGCCACACAGTCCGCCGCAGAGCACGGCGATTCCGGTGTCACCGACGGTCAACGCGAGGATCCCGGTGGCCAGGGCGGTCACGGCGCCGACGGTCGCCGCCGCGCCATCCATGTTGTCCATGAAATTGAAGGCGTTCATCAGGCCCACGACCCAGATGGTCGTGAGCGCCAGGTCCGCCGCGGAGTTTCCGAACACGTCCCAGCCGATCCCACTCGACCAGAGCACGATCGCGGCAGTCGCCTCGAGCACGAGCCGCGGCGCGGGTGACAGCGACACGCGGTCGTCGACCGTTCCCAGGACCCAGAGCGCGCAAGCGAGGAGCACGATCGGCAGCGGGCGCTCG
>Ga0126312_10000093_pt1 | contig 38263 bp, 34 predicted proteins | sample Plot104A_FD_92537 | JGI IMG/M metagenome (GOLD analysis project Ga0126312, IMG submission 92537) | Serpentine soil microbial communities from UC McLaughlin Reserve, CA, USA - Plot104A | ecosystem: Environmental > Terrestrial > Soil > Grasslands | place: USA: UC McLaughlin Reserve, Lake County... | reverse complement strand
GCTCGCCGACAGCGGGCTCGACTACACGATCATCCGGCCCGGCGGGCTGACCGACGACCCCGGCAGCGGTCGCGTGACGCTCGGGGAGCACGTTGGCCGCGGCTCGGTCAGCCGCGACGACGTAGCCGCGGTGATCGCGGCGGTGCTGCACGAGGCGGGCACGATCGGAAAGACGCGCGAGCTGATCGGGGGCGAGACGCCGATCGAGGAAGCGGTCAAGGGGTGAGCAGGCGCGGCGTGTCGCTCCTGCCGATCGAGTAGAGATCGTTGCCGCCCTCGCCAGGCGGCTCTCCGGCACGAGGACGGAGAAGAGCTTCGTACCGCCGCCTCCAGGCAGGCCGCGAGGGCGAGGAGCGCGGTTCGCACGGCGCGGGACTCCAGGGAATGCTCAGCGGTTGATCGCGGACATGCCCGCGGCGTCGTAGCGGTCGCCCGACGCCTCGGGCAGCTCCGCGTCGATGCGGGCGAGGTCGTCGTCGCTCAACTCGAGGTCTGTCGCGGCGATGTTCTCCTCCAGGTACTCCCGGCGCTTGGTGCCCGGAATCGGGACGATGTCCTCGCCCCGGGCCAGGACCCAGGCCAGGGCGAGCTGACCCGGCGTGCAGCCCTTCTCATCCGCCAGCTGCTCGACCTTCGCCACCAGCCGCAGGTTTGCTTGGAGCGACTCGCCGAGGAAGCGGGGCCCGCTGCGACGGAAGTCGTCGTCATCCAGCTCGTCGGGCGACTTGAAGCGTCCCGAGAGGAAGCCGCGGCCGAGCGGCGAGTACGCGACGAAGCCGATGCCCAGCTCGCGGCAGGCCGGGAGGATCTCCTCCTCGACCTCGCGGGTCCAGAGCGAGTACTCGGTCTGAAGGGCCGTGATCCGGTGCTCGGCGTGGCCGCGGCGGAGCGTCTCGGGGGCCGCCTCGCTCAGGCCGAGGTGGCGCACCTTGCCCTCCTCGACCAGCTCGCCCATCGCGCCGACGGTCTCCTCGATCGGCGTGTCCGGGTCCACCCGGTGCAGGTAGTAGAGGTCCACGTGGTCGGTTCCCAGGCGCTGGAGAGAACCCTCGATCGCCCGGCGCGCGTTCGCGGGCGAGCCGTCGATGATGCGCTTGAACCCGCCGTCGTCCTCCACGATCCGGCTCGCGAACTTGGTGGCGATGACGTACTCGTCGCGACGGCCCGCGATCGCCTTGCCCACCAGCTCCTCGTTGGTGTGCGGCCCGTACGCCTCGGCGGTGTCGAGGAAGTTGCAGCCGAGCTCCAGCGCGCGGTGGATCGTGGCGATCGCCTCGCCCTCGTCGGCGGTTCCGTAGAACGCGGACATCCCCATGCAGCCCAGGCCGATGGCGGGTACTCCGAGGGATCCGAGCATGCGCCGCTTCATCTCTAAGCCGACGATAGCCTGCCGCGCGTGGGCACACACCCGGAGACCGGTCGCGACGAGACCGAGGCGGAGCGGGTTGACCGGAACCTCGAGGAGCTCCTCGGCGAGCTGCGGGTGGCGCTGCCGGGGGTGCAGGTGCTGTTCGCCTTTCTGCTCGTGGTCCCGTTCAACGCCGGCTTCCCGAAGGTCACCGAGTTCCAGAAGACCATCTACTTCGTGACCCTGCTCTGCACGCTCGCCGCATCGGCGTTCCTGATCGCCCCGTCCATGCAGCACCGGATCGAGTTCCGCCGCCAGGACAAGGAGTACATCGTGACCACCGCCAACCGGATGTCGATCATCGGGCTCAGCTTCCTGGCGGTGGCGATGACCGGCGTGGTCCTGCTCGTGACCGACTTCCTCTTCGGCGCCACCACCACGGTCGTCGCCAGCGTCGGCGTTGCGCTTCTGTTCGCGGTCCTCTGGTACGCGATTCCGGTTCGGCGGCGGTTCGGCCGCGATTCTTGATCGTGGACCGGCTCGAGCAGCTAGCCGCGCTGGGCCTGCCCCTGTAGGACCACGGCGTAGTCCGGCGAGGCAAACAGGTCACTGGTGAAGCTACCGCCAGCGTTCGGGAAGACCACCCGACCGGCGCCGAAGCCGGCGAAGCGGCAGAGCGCCAACAGCACTTCGGGGAACAGCGGGTGGTGGTGCGTGGGGTCGACCCAGAAGGCCTTCATCGCCGATGGCACGTGGGGATTGACCGTCTCGAACACGGCCGTACCGCCGGGGGCGAGCTTGGCGGCAGCCAGCCGGAGGAGCTCGAAAAGCGGATCGGGCGGCAGGTGCTCGACGAATTGGGCGGCAAAGAGCCCCGGGACGCCCCCGTCCTCGAGGCCACGCAGGTGCTCGAGCGCGTCGCCCTGCTCCACCTCGTGGCCCTTGTCGCGGCTGCGCCGGACCATGCCCTCGTCGCTGTCGACGCCCACGCCGCGGATTCCCGCCCCGCGCAGCAGATCCAGGAACTCCCCCCGCCCACAGCCGAGGTCGAGCACCCAGTCGGCGCCCTCGAACAGCTCGAGGTAGCCGCGCTGGCGGCCGCGCACCAGCTCCTCGCTGCCGCGGAAGACGTCCTCGAAGCCGGCGTAGGCCTGCCCCGGTCGCGCGGCCTCCTCGGACTCGGCCTCGAAGGCCAGTACCGGCTCGTCGAGCTCGTCGCGGCGGCTGATCAGCGGATGCTCGGGCGCGGGGCGCGAGCGCGCCGCCTCGATCAACTGCCCCAGCCGGGCCCAGCCCGCGGCGTCTAGGCCGCCCATGCGCTCGAAGCGCTGGAGCCGGTCCGCGACGTCGCGCAGCGCCTCCACCACCGCCTGGTTGAGCTCGTCCTGGTGGTAGGTGTAGGGGCGCATCGCCTGAAGCGCCGCCATCCGCGCCGCGCCCTTGACGCCCCCGGTGTCGCGGGCGTCGCGCAGCGGGTTGAACTCCACCTTCCACTGGGCGCGCTGTATCGGGTCCCACGCATGCACCGGGGGCGGTGGCGGCGGAGTGTCGCGCGGCGGTCCATGACCCGCGAGCCGCTCCAGCCGTGCCCTGGCGATCCCGCCGACGCGGTCGAGCGAGAGCCGCTCGAGCAGGGCCGGCCCCCCTGACGCCGCCCTGGCCCTGGCGCCGTCCGGGTCTTCGTAGACGCGGCGCATCAGCTCCGCCGCGTGGTCCAGGTCGGGATCGGCCCAATGGCCGTCGGGCGGGTAGTTCTCCCCGTCCTTGCCCACCTGCGCGAGCGTGTAGTCGACGAGGAAGGAGTTCTCGTCGGTCATGACGTCGGTGTTGCCGCCGAAGCCGGTGGCGATCACCGGCTTGCCTCGGGCGAGCCCCTCGGCCAGCGTGAGCCCGAAGCCCTCCGAGCGATGGAGCGAGACGTAGCAGTCGCAGCCGGCCACGAGCGCGTCGCGCTGCTCGGTCGAGAGGTAGCGGTCGACCACGTGGACATCGGGGTGCTCGGATGCGGCCGACTGCACGAGCTCGAGCCGCTCCGGCTTGTAGTCGCCGTTGAAGCTCTTGACGAGGAGCTGCGGGCCCTCCCGCGGGGCGAAGGCGCGCTGGAATGCCTCGATCAGCCCGAGCGGATTCTTGCGCTGGAGCGTGGAGTAGAAGTCGAAGAGGAAGAGGAACGTGAAGCGGTCAGGCAGGCCGAGGTCCGGCGGCGGCCCAGCGGCCGTGGGCTCGCGCACCGGCAGTGGCACCCGTGCGACGGGCGCGCTCGGGGCGGCGCCACGCAGGATCTCCGCCACGTACGTCGAGTAGGTCCAGATCTCATCGACGACGTCGAAGGCCCAGGACCAGGCCGAGGGGACGTGGTCGACCTCCCAGGCGTAGACGCCGATCGAGCGCTTGCCCTCGAAGAACGACGGCCCGACGTCCTCGTAGAAGCTCGGCATCTCCGGCGCGTTGACGCAGATGAGGTTGAACGGCTGGTCGGCGCCCGTGGACAGCGCCTGGAACTCCGCCTCCTTCGGGACGGCGCCCTCGGCGGCCGGCAGCGGCACGTCGACCGTGGTCGTGTTCACCGGGATGCCGGCCTCCTGGAGCGCGGCGACGTAGAGACGCGCGGCCTCGCCGAGGCCGAGCGCGCCGCGGAGGAAGCCCGCGACGTTCACGCCGATGCCGTCGTTCACTCCTTCGCCTCCAGCCGCTTGCGCAGGTCGGCGAGCTCCCCGCTCAGCGACGCCTGGCTCGCCGCAAGCCCCTGGAGCCGCTCGTCGAGCGTGGCCAGCAGCCGCGCGATCTCCTCGTCCACCAGCCGCTGGTGGACGGCCTGCGGCTTGATCAGCCGCAGCATCGCGCGCCGCAGCGGGCGGCGCAGGCGCATGCCGCGCGAGTCGGGCGCCGGCTCGGGCGGCGCGCCGCGGACCCGCTTGAGGAGCTCCGCGGTCGCCATGCCGTTGCTCGAGGTGAGCGGCAGTCGAGCCGCCATCGCCAGCCGGCGCGCCATCGCTTGGCCGCCGGCGGCGGGGGAGTGAGCCTCCGCGATCGTCGCCCGCCCCCGCTCGCCGCGGCGGGCCGCCTCGTCGGGCTGCTCGCGCGCGAATCGCATCCAGGCCTGCGCCTGGCCGATGTCCGGCTCCGCCCAGCGGCCGTCGGCCGGATAGGGATCGTTTTCCTCACCGATCGGGACGAGCTCGAAGTCGACCGGGAACGAGTTGGTCGGGGTGAGGAAGTCGCGCGGCCCGCCGTAGTTCGTGGCCACCACCGGCTTCCCCCGCAGCATCGCCTCGGCGATCGTCAGGCCGAACCCCTCCGAGCGGTGGAGCGAGACGTAGCAGTCGCACGCCTCCATCAACGCCGCCATCCCGCCGGGCGACAGCGTCCTATCGATCACGATCACGTCGTCCCGGCCCGCCGCTGCGCCGAGCAGCCGCGCGTGTTCATCGGGGTGTTGCTCCGCCCCCACGCACTTGACGACGAGCGAGTCCCCCCTTCCGGACTCGAACGCCTGGAGCAGCCCGAGCGGGTTCTTGCGCTCGAACACCCCGCCGTAGTCGAAGGCGAACAGGTACTTGAAGCCGTCGGGGAGGTCGACCTCGGGCTCCCCCGCCGGCTCGAGCGCCAGCGGCAGCGGCACTCGGACCACGGGGACGGGCGAGACGGCCGAGAGCGCGTCCGCCACGTGGTGCGAGCCGACCCAGACCTCGTCCACGAGGTCGAAGGCGCGGCGCCAGCGCTCGGGGAAGGCGTCGACCTCCCACCACCACAGGCCGATCGTGTAGCGGCCCTCGAAGAAGGCGTCGCCGAGCTTGTCGTGGGCGCCCTCGAGGCCGTCCGGGTTGACGCAGACAAGGTTGACGGGGTGCGGCGGCGGATCGGGCCACGGCCGCCCGCTATCGATCAGGCTGAAGCGAGCCACCGGCACCCCGGCGGACTCCAGGGCCCGGCCCACCTGACGGCCGGCCTCGCCGACGCCGAGCACGGAGTCGAGATAGCCGGCCAGGTTCACGCCGACGGAGAGCTGCGCTGACTCCTGCATCGGACGCTGCGGAGGGTACTGATGGTGGGCTCCGCTCCTACCCGACGACTAGCCTGTACTCCCCATGATGGGCGAGCCGCCGGCAGACGTCTCGGTCGCCGTGCACGGCGTCTCCAAGACCTTCCGCCTGCCCCACGAGCAGGTGCACACCCTCAAGGAGCGGGCGGTCCACCCGTTCCGCAAGCGGCAGATGGAGGAGCTCCGCGCCCTCCAGGACGTCTCCGTCGACATCCAGAGCGGAGAGTTCTTCGGCATCGTCGGCCGCAACGGGAGCGGCAAGACCACCCTCATGAAGTGCCTTGCGGGGATCTACCGCACCGATGCCGGCGAGATCTGGCTGCGCGGCCGGATGGCGCCCTTCATCGAGCTCGGCGTGGGCTTCAACCCGGACCTCACCGCGCGGGACAACGTGATGATCAACGCGATCATGCTCGGCCTCACGCCGGCCGAGGCACGGGAGCGCTACGACGCGATCATCGAGTTCGCGGAGCTCGAGCGCTTCGTCGACCTGAAGCTCAAGAACTACTCCTCCGGGATGCAGGTGCGGCTGGCGTTCGCCGTGATGGTCCACGTGGACGCCGACCTGCTGCTGATCGACGAGGTGCTCGCGGTCGGCGACGCCGCCTTCCAGCGCAAGTGCCACGACGCGCTCGTGCGGGCACGCGACCAGGGCCGGACGATCCTGCTCGTGACCCACGACATGAACGCCGTGCAGCGCTACTGCCACCGGGCGATGCTGCTCGACTCCGGCCGCGTGTCCGCGATCGGGGATCCGCACATGGTCGCCCGCCGCTACGACGAGGTGAACCGTGCGATCTACGGCACCCCGGTGGGCGCGGTCGGCCCCGGCGCCGGCGACGGAAGCGCGGCGATCACGGACGCCTGGATGGAGGACGAGGACGGCAATCGCGTCGACAACATCGCGCAGGGACGGCCCTGCCGCATGTGCGCGAGCGTGCACTTCCGGGCGGCGGTCGAGCACCCGCTCTTCGGCTTCAGCCTCACCGACGAGCGCCAGCGCGTCGTCTTCGGCATCAACTCCGGCCGGACGCAAACGCGCAGCGGTAGCTTCGCCGGTGGCGACCGGATCACCGTCGCGATCGGCTTCGACTGCGTGCTCGCCGACGGCAACTACTTCATCTCGCCCGAGATCCGCCACCGCGACCAGGAGCGCCGGCTGATCGACCACCGCGACAACGCCGCCTCGTTCATGGTGAGCGGCGGCAAGCCGGTGGCCGGGATCCTCGACCTGCCGCACGACGTCCAGATCCTCCGCGCCGAGGAGCGGGCGGGCGCGAGATGAGCGCTTCGTCGGCCGCCGCATACCGCGTTGCGGGCCCGCGGGCCATCTCGGGCGACCCGAGCCGCTTCTGGCACCTCACGCTGACGCTCGCCTACACCGACTGGAAGCTGCGCTTCTTCGGTTCCGTGCTCGGCTACCTGTGGTCGCTCCTGCGGCCGCTGATGCTGTTCGGGATCCTCTACTTCGTCTTCAGCCTGATCGTGCGGATCGGAGACCAGGTGGAGAACTACCCGCTCGTCCTGCTCGTGGGGGTCGTGCTGTTCTCATACTTCAGCGAGGTCACGAGCGATTGCGTGCAGTGCGTCGTCGACCGCGAGCAGCTCGTCCGAAAGGTCACCTTCCCGCGAATGGTCGTGCCGCTCTCGGTGGCGCTGTCAGGGTCGTTCAGCCTGGTCCTGAACCTGGTGGCGGTCGCGGTGTTCGTGGCGGCCTCAGGAGTCGACCCGCGGCTCAGCTGGCTGTTGCTACCGATTCCGCTGCTCCTGCTGATCGCGGTTGCCGCGGGAGTCGGCATGCTCGTGTCGGCGCTGTACGTGCCGTTCCGCGACGTGCGGCCGATCTGGGACGTGGTGCTGCAGGGCCTCTTCTACGCGACCCCGATCTTCTTCCCGATCCAGTTCGTGATCGGCCAGGGCGAGCTCCTGACCAAGCTGGTTCTGCTCAACCCGCTCGCCGTGATCATCGTCGACGCGCGCCATCTCCTGCTGGGACCGGAGGCGCCCTCCGCGGCGGACGCGGCGGGCTCGACCGCCTGGCTGCTGATCCCGGCGGCAGTGCTCGTCGCGGCCGTGGCCCTCGGCTTCTGGGTCTTCAACGCTCTGGCCCCACGCGCGGCGGAGGACCTGTAGCGCGGCTCGTCGCGCTGGTCGTCGCGGGGCTGCTCTCGGTCGGGTGCGGCTCGTCGGAGGCTCCGCCGCCGCGCCCCGCGCAGCACGGGCCCGCCCTGTGCTCGCCCCTCCACGGCCGCGTGGTGGGCCACGTGAGAACGGCCGCGGCGACGGAGCTGTCGGGCCTCGTGCTGTCGCGCTCGCACCGCGGCGTTCTCTGGACGCACAACGACTCGGGCGGGCTGCCCCAGCTCCTGGCTATCGGCCTCGACGGGCGGCTGCGCGGGAAGCTCGGGGTGATCGGCGCCACCAACGTCGACTGGGAGGACATCGCCGCCGCCCGCGGCTCTCTCTACGTCGGCGACATCGGCGACAACCTCGAACGGCGGTCCGAGATCGGGCTGTACCGCGTGCCTGAGCACTCGCTGTCGGGCTGGGCGCAGTCGCGGCGAATCACGCTCCGCTACCCCGACGGCGCGCACGACGCCGAAGCGCTGCTGGTCGACCCGTCGGGGCGACAGCTCGCCGTGGTCACGAAGAGCCTCAGCGGGAGCGCAACCGTGTACGCCGGCCCCGTCGCCGACGGCACGCTGCGTCGTGTCGCGCGCGTGCGACTCGGCAACGCGCTCCAGGTGACCGCCGGCGACGTCTCGGGCGACGGACGGACCGTCGTGCTGCGCACCTACGACCGCGCCTTCGTCTGGTCGCGGCGGCGGGACGAGTCGCTCGCCTCGGTCTTCCGGCGGGAGCCGTGCAGCTCTCGCGCCGATCTTCTCGTCGAGGGGCAGGGGGAGTCGATCGCGCTGTCAGCGGACGGCCGCGCCTTCTACACCGTTCCGGAAGGCCGCCGCCCACCACTGCGGCGCTGGGCGCCCTAGGCCAGGCCCGGCTCGGCCCGGTCGGCGATCAGCCGGGCGATCGCCAGCGACGAGGTCCCCGCGGGCGAGGGAGCGTTGCGAACGTGCAGGGCGCGCTCCGTCTCGGAGAACACGAAGTCGTCGACGAGCTTGCCGTCGCGGCCGAGGGCCTGGGCGCGGACGCCCACGAACCCTCGCCTGAAGTCGGCGGCGGTGAGCTCGGGCACGTAGCCGGTTGCGGCCCGGGCGAGCGCGCGGCGGCTGACGGCATGGTGCAGCTCCCTCACGCCGGTTCGCCAGAAGCGGCGGAACAGCCGCCACGAGCCGGGCCACGAGAGAGTGGAGCCGAGACGATCCGGCGCCAGCAGGGCGGTCGGGCCCAGCGACACCTCGCCGTCGATGTGACGGCTCAGGTGAACGCCGAGGAACGGCAGGCTCGCGTCCGGAACGGGATAGATCAGCGAGCGCACCAGGTCCCGGCGCTCCGGCTTGAGCACCAGGTAGGCACCGCGGAAGGGGACGATCCGCGGGTCGGGGTCGGCGCCGGCCTGGACCGCCAGGCGGTCCGCCCAGAGGCCGGCGCAGAAAACGGTGAAGCGGGCCCTGGTCTCGCCATGCCGATGCCGCAGGACCCCTGCGCGCGCCCCCTCGACGCCGCAGCTCGGGAAGACGTCGACCTCGCGCGCCAGCGCCCGCGCGACTGCGGCGAAGTCCACGACCCCGGTAGCGGGCGAGTGGAGGGCGGCGACCCCACGGCAGTGCGGCTCGATCTCGCGGAGCTCGTCGCCGCCGAGGCGCCGCAGCCCCGGGACTCGGTTGGCGCGACCGCGGCGCTCGAGCTCGTCGAGGGCAGGCAGCTCCGGCTCGCCGCGAGCGACGATCAGCTTGCCGGACCGCCGCACCGGCACGTCGTGCTCGTCGCAGAAGCGGTAGAGCTCGGCAGCGCCCTCGACGCACAGCTTGGCCTTGAGCGACCCCCGCGCGTAGTAGATCCCGGCGTGGATCACGCCGCTGTTGCGGCCGGTCTGATGCGTGGCGATGCGGTCCTCGCGCTCGAGCACCGCGATGCGGGCGTCCGGATGTCGCGAGCGGAGCTCCCGCGCCACCGCCAGCCCGATGATGCCGGCGCCCACGACGGCGACGTCGACCTCGGCCGGCGGCCAGCTCACCCGGCTTGCTTCTGGGGCACGCCCTTGGCGAGGAGATCGAGGTCGGCGTCGACCATCAGCCGGACGAGCTCCTCGAAGCTCGTCCGCGGCTCCCAGCCGAGCTTCTCCCGGGCCTTCGAGTAGTCGCCCACGAGATGCTCCACCTCGGCGGGCCGCAGGAACCGAGGGTCGGTGCGGACGTAGTCCTCGGGGTCGAGGCCCAGGTGAGAGAACGACACGTCCACGAGCTCACGGACGCTGTGCGCCTGCCCGGTGGCGATCACGTAGTCGTCGGGATCGTCCTGCTGGAGCATCAGCCACATGGCCTCGACGTAGTCCTTGGCATAGCCCCAGTCGCGTTCGGCGTCCAGGTTGCCGAGGGCGAGCTCGTCGGCCAGGCCCAGCTTGATGGCGGCCGCACCGTGCGTGACCTTGCGCGTCACGAATTCGAGGCCGCGGCGCGGCCCTTCGTGGTTGAACAGGATTCCTGAGCAGGCAAACAGGTCATACGACTCGCGGTAGTTGACGGTGATGAAGTGCGCGTAGCACTTGGCGACGCCGTAGGGCGAGCGCGGGTAGAAGGGCGTCGCCTCGTTCTGGGGCACCTCCCGGACCTTTCCGAACATCTCCGACGAGGAGGCCTGATAGAAGCGCGCCTGCGGCGTTTCCTCGCGCATGGCCTCGAGCATCCGGGTCACGCCGGCGCCGGTGAACTCGGCGGTCAGAACCGGCTGGCTCCATGACGCCGCCACGAACGACATCGCCGCGAGGTTGTAGATCTCGTCCGGCTCGCAGGCCCGCAGGACGTCAACCAGCGAGCGCTGGTCGAGCAGGTCGCCGGTGTGGAGGACGAGCTGGTCGCGCACGTGCTGGAGTCGCTGGAAGGTCTCGGTGGAGGAGCGACGGACCATGCCGTGGACCTCGTAGCCCTTCTCGAGCAGGAGCTCCGCCAGGTAGCTGCCGTCCTGCCCTGTGATGCCGGTGATCAGTGCGCGGGGCATGCGCGAGGACGCTACCTCAGTGGACGGCCTCCACCCGGCCGGCGCGGCGGCGGCAGGGCACTAGCGGCTGCGGCGGAGCCCGATGATCGAGAGGAGGAAGGAGGAGAAGAAAATCTGTATCCCCACGATCACGAGCGCGGCCGCAAGGACGGCGAGCCGCTGCTCCGACAGCGATCCGAAGCCGCGGTTGGCCCAGACGATCAGGATCGCCGCCCCGGCGCCCAGGCCCGCCACTGTGACCGCGCCGCCGAGGAGGAGCCCGTGCTCGAGCCGGATGCGCCCGCGCAGCCGGTCGAACCACGTGTCGCGCTCACCGAGGACCTGGGTTCCGTAGGCACGGGCGCAGAGGCCGAGCGCCAGCACCTGGATCCCAACGATCATCACCATCGACCCCGCGATCATCGTGTGCACGTCCCACACGCGGCCGAAGACGCTGAGATGGATCATCACGAGGGCCATGATCAGCACGCCCAGCAGCGTCATCGCGGCTCCGGGCACGACGAACAGATGGGTGGGGCTGTGCACGAGCAGGAAGCGCAGGTGGCGCCAGCCGTCGCGGAAGCTCTTCAGCTTGGACACGCCCAACCGGGGCCGGTATTCGATCGGCACCTGGCTTATCCGGAGCCCGGCCCGGGACGCCCGGATCACCATCTCGGAGGCGAACTCCATGCCGGTGGTGCGCAGGTCGAGCGCGGGGAGCAGCTCCCTGCGGATTGCGCGCATGCCGCAGTGGGCGTCCTTGACGCCGGTGCGGAAGAGGAGATTGAGCACGCCAGTCAGGATCGGGTTGCCCACGTAGCGGTGGAGCCACGGCATCGCGCCCGGATGGATGTTGTCCATCCGGTCGCCCATCACGAGCTCCGCCCCGGCGTCGAGCTCGGCGACGAAGCGGGGGATGTCGTAGAAGTCGTAGGTGAGGTCGGCGTCCGCCATGACGATGTAGTCGCCCTGCGCGGCGGCGAAGCCGGCCAGGTAGGCGCTGCCATAGCCGCGCCGCGGTTCGCTGACCACATGGGCGCCCGCGGCGGCAGCCAACTGCGCGCTGCCGTCGGTCGAGCCGTTGTCGACCACCACCACCTCGCCCTCGTGTCCTTGGCGCGCGAGGGCTGCCTTGGCCGCGGTGACGCAGGCGGCGATGCTCTGCGCCTCGTTCAGGCATGGGATCACCACCGAGACCATGGCCGTGGACCGAGTGAGCTCGGCGAGGTCTGGGCGGAGGGGGCGGTGCTCGACTGTGCTCATGCCTGCTGGCGCTGGTCGCGACGCGCGCATGCTAACGAGGGTGTGCGACCCTGCGGCGCTCCTGAATGCGGATCTGCCTGGTCTACGACTGTCTCTTCCCCCACACGGTCGGCGGAGCCGAGCGCTGGTACCGGAACCTCGCCGAGCGGCTCGGGGCGGACGGACACGAGGTCACTTACCTGACCCTACGTCAGTGGGAGGCGACGCCTGACACGGCGGGCTTCGAGGTCCGCGCGGTCGGGCCCAGGATGGCCCTCTACACGCGCGGGGGCCGCCGCCGCCTCGTGCCCCCCCTCGTGTTCGGGGCCGGCGTGCTCTGGCATCTGCTGCGGAACCGCGGTCGCTACGAGGTCGTGCACACGGCCTCGTTCCCCTACTTCTCCGTCCTGGCGGCCGCCGCTGCGCGGCTCGGCGGCCGGTTCGCGCTCGTCGTCGACTGGCACGAGGTCTGGTCGCGCGAGTCCTGGGGTGAGTACCTCGGTCCGGCCGGACGCCTCGGTTGGTGGGTGCAGGCGCGCTGTGCGCGCGTGCGTCAGCGCGCCTTCTGCTTCTCGCGCCTGCACGCCCGCCGGCTGCGTTCGATAGGTGGACCCGAAGCGGTGGTGCTCGAGGGCGAATACGCCGGCCCGCTCGAGCCGCCCGACCCGCGGCCCGCCGAGCCGGTAGTGATCTTCGCCGGCCGGCTGATCCCGGAGAAGCGGGCGCCGGCCGTGCTTCCTGCCGTGGAGCGCGCACGCGAGCGGGTGCCGGGACTCCGCTGCGCGATCTACGGGGACGGCCCTGAACGCGCGGAGCTCGAGCGGCAGGGAGCGCACGTCAACGGATTCGTCCCGGCGGAGGAAGTCACGGCCGCGCTGGGCAGCGCGCTGTGCCTCCTGCTGCCGTCGCGGCGCGAGGGTTACGGGCTGATCGTCGTGGAGGCGGCCGTGGCCGGCACGCCCAGCGTGGTCGTGGCCGGCCCGGACAACGCGGCCACCGAGCTCGTGGAGGACGGAGTCAATGGCTTCGTCGCCGAATCGGCATCGCCGGCGGACCTGGCGGAGGCCGTGCTGCGTGTGCACGACCGCGGCATGGCGCTGCGCCGGAGCACGGCCGACTGGTTCGCACGGAACGCGTCGCGGCTGTCGCTCGACTCGTCGCTCGAGCGGGTCGTCCAGAGCTACCGCGCCGCGTAGACCGGCTCAGGCGCCAACTACGCTCCAGCGTCGATGCTGGGGCTCTTCCTGGTTGCCTGGGTGGTCGCCCCCTTGCTGATTCTCGCCATGAGCCTGGGTCTCGGCCTGCTCGTTCGGCGACTCGCGGGGGATCGACCCGGAGACGTGTTCCTGTTGCCCGTGGGGTTCGCCACGGCGCTCGTGATCGGCTCGGTGTTCACGTACTCCGGCGCGACCGCGGACCTGACTCCGTTCGTCCTCGGGGTCGCGGCGGTGGCCGGGCTCGTCCTCGAGCGGCGCCACCTCGGGGACGCGCTGCGGCCCTCGCCGGACTTCGCCTGGGCCGGCGCGGCCGCCTTCGTCGGCTTCGCCGTCTTCGCCGCTCCTGTCGTGCTCACGGGCCAGGTCTCGTTCACCGGCTACGGGCGCATCGTCGACCTCGGCCATCACTTCGACTTCGCGGCCTACATCGGCTCGCACGGGCGCGACCGGCTCGACATCGCGGAGACGCTGTCGTCGCACCTCGACGTATCGCGGAAGCTCCTCGCCGCGGGTTATCCCGGTGCCTGGCAGAGCGTCCTCTCGGTCGTGGCCCGCGTCCTCGGCACCGACTTGATCTGGCTCTACCAGCCGCTGCTCGCCGTGACGGGCGCAATGGGGGCCCTCAGCCTCTACGGGCTCCTGCGCCGGGCGATCGAGTCGCGTCCGCTGCGGGCCCTCGCGGCCGGCGTCGCCATCCAGGCCAACGTGCTCTACGCCTACGGGCTCGTCGGCGGCTTCAAGGAGCTGACAACCGCATTCCTCCTCCTGCTCACGGTCGGGCTGTCGGCGGAGCTGATCCCTCGCTTCGCGAGGCTGCGCGAGGGCGTGCCGCTGGCGGTCGCCATCGCCGCGTGCATCGCCACCTTCAGCCTCGGGATCGTGCCGTGGCTGCTCGTGATCGTCGGCGGCTTCGTCGTGCTGGCCTTCCTGTGGTCGAGCATGCGGGTGCGGGCGGTCCTGGCCTGGGCCTCGGTCGGCGCGCTGGCGCTCGTGCTGTCGATCCCCACGATCGTGGAGGCGTCCAAGTTCGCGCCGGTGGCGGCGAAGGCCGAAGGCGGTAGCGCCGGCGCCCGCACCGCCCTCATCGACCTCGGCAACCTCGCCGCGGCGATGCCCGTGCGAGCGGCCACCGGCATCTGGCCGAACGAGGACTACCGCTACCCGAGCATGGTCGCCCACGGGCTGACCGGGGTGGTGATGGTTCTCGTGCTGGTGCTGGCCGCCGCCGGGCTGGTGGCGGCACTGCGCCGCCGCGACTGGGGGCTCGTCTTCCTCGCGGCGGCCGGCGGCGCCGCGCTCGCCTACTACATGGCCCGGACCGGCCCCTGGCTCCAGCTGAAGGCGATCGCGATCACCGGCGCCGTCGTGATCACCTGCGCGTTCGCGGGCGCCGCCGCGCTCGGCCGCTGGGTCGCTGGCCGCTTCGGCCAAGGCCGAACCGCGCCGCTGCTGCTCTCGTGGCTGCTGGCCGCGATCGTGGCCGGGGGCGTCCTCTACGGCAACGCGCTCGCCTACCACGACACGACTCTCGCTCCTACGGACCGCTTCCGCGACCTCGAGCGGATCGGCGACCGCTACGTCGGCGACGGCCCGGCCCTGTACACGGACTTCGAGGAGGACGCGGAGTACCTCCTCCGCCGGGAAGGGGCGGTGGGCATCGTCGACCCGCCCTCGCGCCGGGTCCCGCTCAAGCGGCCGGGCTCGCGGACGCGAACGGACGAGCTGGGCTACAGCCTGGACCTCGACCAGCTGACGCTGCCCTACGTCCAGTCGTTCTCGCTGACCGTCCGCCGCGTCGGTCCCGAGCGAAGCCGACCGCCGAGCAACTGGAAACTGGTCGAGCGGACGCCATACCACGAGGTCTGGCGCAAGGCGAGGCCGGCGAGCACCGTGCTCCTGCACGAGCCCTACGAGGGGCCGCGGCTCTCCTGTGCACGCTTCGCCGAGCGGGCGCGGGCGCTCGCGGTGAAGAGACCGGTGGAGGTCGCCTACGTCGAGGCCCCTGACACGACCCGCTTTCGCCTGGGCCTGCTGAAGCACCCGCCGCTCTGGTCGCCCAAGAACCCCAGCTCGCTGGTGCTGGGGAGCAAGGGAAGCGCCGGCGGCGACGTCAGCCTGCCCCGGTCCGCGAGCTACCGGGTCTGGATAGCGGGCGACTTCGGCCGCGTCGTGCGGATCGAGATCGACGGTACACAGGTGGCGGCCCCGAAGCGCATGCACAGCTACCCGGACCAGTACCTGGACCTCGGGCGCCGTGAGCTCGGCGCGGGCGAGCACCGGATCCGGATCACCCGCCCCGGCGGGAGCGTCGAGCCGGGCAACGCGTCGGGCGACGAAGTGCCGGTCGGGCCGATCATCTTCGAGCTGCCGCGGCCGCTGCCGGTCCGCAGGGCCCCGGTGCGCGACGCCGAGCGCGTCTGCGCCCGCGGCCACTTGGACTGGATCGAAATCGTCAAACGGTGACGGAGCCCTCGGTACTCCAGCTCGGGCCGCTGACGAGCATCCACCTCGAGCGCTGGGCCGAGAACGCGCGCGCCAACGGCTACCGGGTGCACGTGGCCGGCTTCGGGCCCACCGCCTCGCGGCCGGTCGACTTCGGCGACGTTGCCGACGGCGTCCATGTGGGCCCTCGGGCGCGCCCGCCGTTCACCACGCTCGTCTGGGTCCCCTGGATCCGCCGCCTCGTGCGTCGCCTGCGGCCGACGGTGATCCATGCACACCAGCCGCCGGTGTGGGGGGCGTACGCGGCCCTTGCCATGGTCCGCCCGCTGGTCGTCTCGGCCTGGGGCTCCGACGTCTACCTGGCGGGACGCGAGGGCCGCCTGCTCAGCAAGCCCGCTCTCCGCCGGGCCGACAGGCTGATCGCCCCCTCGCAGCACCTCATCGACACGATGGTCACCCGCGGCGCCCCAGCCGAGCGCTGCGAGCTGGTGGACCTTGGCGTGGAGCTCGACGTCTTCCGGCCCGACGGCGCGGCGGCGGAGCTCCACCTCGGCGACGGCCCGGTGGTCTTCTCCTTCCGCGGCGGGCCGCCGATCTACAACCTGCCGGTGATCGTCGAGGGCTTCGCGCGGCTGCTGCGCCGGATCCCGGACGCGCGGCTCGTTGTGGCCACCGGTTCGGCGCCGCTCGCGCCCGAGGTGCGGGCCGCGCTGGAGCGGCCCGACCTCCGCGACGCGATGCTGGTGCTCGGCGACGTCCGCCACGCCGACATGCCGGGCTACTTCCGTGCTGCCGACGTCGGCATCTCGATCCCGTCCTCGGATGCCGCGCCACGCTCGGTCTGGGAGGCGATGGCCTCCGGGCTGCCGGTGGTCGCCTCGGATCTGCCGCCGCTGCGCGAGCGCCTGGGCGACGGCGCCGGGGCGACGTTCGTCCCGATCGAGCCGGAGGCGGTGGCGACCGCCCTGCAGGGCCTGATCGACGACCCGGCACGCCGCGAGGCGATGGCGCGAGCGGGCCGCGAGTGGGCCGAGGGGAACGTGAGTCGCGAGGACCACATCTCCCGGCTCGGCCGCGTGTACGCGGAGGTCTCCGTCGGCTGACCGGCCTATGTACCGGATACCGGCACGAGGGCAGATCTGCTCGCCCGGGAAGCCTTTTCTACCCAGCCGCCGTGCGTCGAGCCCGCCGCGCGCGCAGGTGCGCGCGCAGCCGCTCGATTGCGTCGCGGTAGTCGCCGAGGTCGGCGCGGGTCGGTACGAGCGCCCCACGTAGGGGGAGGCGCGTGACTCGCCGGAAGAACGCGCTCACGATCACGGTGCTGAGCGCGTAGGAGACGCTCGAGGCCAGGGCCGCGCCCCATTCGTCGAGGAGCGGAATCAGAACGAAGTACATCGTCACGGTCACCGCGGCGCTCAGGATGCCCGCGTACATCATGTAGCGAGGGAAGCCGCGGCCGGTCACGACGGCGCTCAGGACCTTGCCGGTACCGAGCGTGAGCACCCCCGGAAGCAGCAAGAGGCCGAGCCAGACCGTCTCGTCGAACGCGCCGCCGTAGACCAGCGGCACGATGGCCAGCAGCACCGCCACTGCGAGGCCCGCCGGAATCATCAGGAGGACGCTGTGGCGGGTGGCGCGGGCCACCGCGGCGTCGCTCTCCCCGGTCGTCACGACGCCGGCCTCCGCGTCGGCGTCGAGTCGCGCGGTCCGCGGGAATACGACCATCTGGAGACCCTGGGGCAGGATCCAGGCGAGGTTGGTGATCGTCACGGCCACCGAGTACTTCCCGACCTCGCTGGCGGCGACGTAGGCGCCGAGGATCAGGAGGTCGAGCCGGTAGTTGGCCTGCTGGAGGATGTTGGCGATCCACGCCTGGAAGCCGAAGGGCAACGCCCGCCGCAGGTGCTCGAGCCGCCGCCCGCGCTCGGGGGCTCCTGACGCGCCCGCGGCCCGCCGGAGAAGCCACGCCCCGACGATCGCGGTGACGACGCCGGAGGCCGTGAGGCCCACGACCGCGCCGGTGAGCCCGAATGGGATCGCGAGCCCGAAGGCGGCCAGGAACAGGACCCCCGAGCTCGTGAGCTGGAGGCCGGCGTAGCCCTCGTAGCGGTCGCGGGCTATGAGGATGCTGCTCGCGAACTGCCAGGCGAGAAGCGCCGGCAGCGCCGCGAGCGCGATGATCGCCAGATCGAGATCGACGGCGCGCAGGGCGTTGCCCTCCGTGAGGGTGTAGAAGCCGAGGCCCGCCACGATGCCGCCCAGGCCGAGCACCAGCGCGGCGGCGTACGTCTCGGGCATGGCCCGGCGGACCGGCCAGCCGCCGCGGCTCACCTCGTAGGTGATCCCGGCGGTGAGGCCGAACGAGAAGACGAGGACGGCCACGTTGACGAGCGTCAGGACGAGCGCGTAGGTGCCGTTGGCTGAGGGGCCGATCGTTCGCGCGAGCACGATGCTCAGCGCGCCCGCGGCGGCGACCGGCCCGAGGTTCCCGATCACCGACAGGGCGGCACCGGCTCCGAGGTGACGCGGCGGCGCCGGCTGCGCGGGCTCAGCCACGGGGCTGACCGTAGCGCTCGCGGGAGGCGGCTTCGAGGACCCCCGCCAGGCGACCGGTCAGCTCTCGGCGCGAGTAGCGCTCGAGGACCCGCTCGCGCGCGCCGCGCGGCGGCTCGAGGGTGCCCTCGCTCCAGCGCTCGTAGAGGCCGCGGAGCGCCGCTTCGATCTCGTCCGGGCTCCCGGGATCGGCCGTCGCACCCGCGTCCCATTCCCGGACCAGCCGTGCCGCCAGGTTGTCCGGACGCGTGACACAGAGCACGGGCCGCTCGGCCGCCAGGTACTCGAAGATCTTCCCGGAGGGCGCCAGGCTGCCTGGAGGCCGGTAGAGGAGCAGCGCCGTCGAGGCGCGCATCTCGGCCACAGCTCGCTCGTGGCTCACGTAGCCGGTGCTCACGAGCGGCAGTCCCCGCGGCGGGGCGAACCCCGGGATCAGTACGTTGCCCACCACGCGGAGCTCGAAGCGCTGCGGGTCGAGCGCGCCGGCCGAGATCAGCCTCGTCACGGCGTCCATCACCGGCCGGGCGTCGACGGACTCGTAGAGCGTCCCGACGTAGCAGAGTCGGAAGCGATCGCCGGAGAGCGGCTGCCCACCCGCCGGGACGTCCTCGGGGTCGACCCCGTTCGGGATGACGGCGCGGCGCGGATCGCCGGCCGCGGCCCCCTCGAGGTCGAAGTAGTCGGCCACGACCACGACCCGGCGTGCGCGCGAGGTGAAGAGCCGCTCGGCGCGGCGGGTGAGCTCGGCGAGCGGCCGCGGCTGGCCGGCCAGGTACATGCTCGTGGACCAGTCGTCGCGGAAGTCGGCCACCCAGGGAATCCCGGTGACCCGGCTGAGGAGGAGGGCGGCAAGGTGGCCGCCGTAGGGCGAGGCCGAGCTGAAGATCGCGTCCGGGCGGTCGCGCCGGATCTCGCGCCAGGCGGCGAGGAAGGCGAGCGGCGCCCAGCCGAGGCCGCCGTCGGGCCAGGACACCCACGCCTGCAGCCGCGGGAGGCGCAGCTTGTAGAGGACGATGGCCAGGATGCGGGCCAGCGGGACGGCGGGCGCTCGCACGACCCGCGTGCCCTCCGGGATCTCGCGCACGAGGCTTGGGTCGTGCGTGCCGTATATGCGCGAGCGCGTGGACACCACCGTCCCGCACCAGCCGAACTCCGACAGGTACCTGACGAACTTGAGCGTACGCTGCACGCCGGCCCCGCCGAGCGGCGGGAAGAAGTAGGCGATCACGAGCGCCCGCCGCATCTACCGGGTCTCGACGGCGGCCGCGAGCTCCTCCTCGAAGCGCTCGGCGAGCACCGGCCAGGAGAAGCGCTCGACCGGCATCGAGGTCTCGGGCAGGTCACCGGTGACCAGCCGCCGGAGCGCGTCCGCCACGGCGGCCGAGTCGCCGGCCGCGGCCACGATGCCGGCGTCGCCCTCCCGCACGGTCCGCGCGGCCTCGCTGTCGTCGCCGAGCACGAGCACGGGCCTCCCCGCGGCGAGGTACTCATAGAGCTTGTTGGTGGCCACGCTACGGCCAGAGGCGCCCTCGGCGATCACCAGCAGGCTGTCGGCGGCCCGCTGGAGGGAGAGCGCCTGGGAGCGCTCGACCGTGCCGACCGAGCGGACGAGGCCCGCTACGCGCTCATCGGCAAGCATCGCCCGCTCCCGCTCGGTCACGGGGCCGGCGAACACGACCTCGAGGCGGCCGGCTGTGTCGGGGTCCGTCCGGCGCAGCTCCGCGAGTCCCTCGATCAGCGGACGCGGCGTCCGCCCGGACACGTTCGCCCTGCCGGTGTGAACGAGCGAATGGCGGTCGGGCGAGAGCAGCTGCGTGTCGGCGGACGCGGCCTCGTCGGGGTCGAAGCCGTTGGTGATCACGGCGACCTCGCGGTCGAGGCGGGTGGTGAGGTCGGCGGCGATCGGCTCCGTGACCGCGACCAGCCGGTTCGCCTGGCCGAGCACGCCCTCCTCGAGAGCGCGGTCCACCTTCGCCTGCGCGCGCGTCGGCCATTCCGGGCGCGGCGGGTCGAAGGTCCAGCCGTCGCGCAGGTCCGCCACCCAGGGCATCCCGTCGGCGCGCAGCGCCAGGCCGACGAGGTGCGCGGACTGCGGCGGCGAGGTCGTGACCACGCAGTCGAAGCTCTCCCTGCGCGCCAGCGCCCGGGCGCGCGGCAGCGCGAAGGGCAGCCAGCCCGCAAGCGCGAGGTCCGGCACAAGCATTCGCTCCAGCGGGCTCGACCCTGCCGCCGCGGCCTGCTCGCGGCCCTGGATCGACTCGAAGTGGGCGCGGCGCCAGTTGAGGCGGCTCGCCAGGACGTCGCGGGTCCTCACCACGCGGGTGGCGCCGGGCACGCCGCCGCGCCCGGATGCCAGCGAGGTGAGCAGGGTCACCCGGTGGCCGCGGCGGCCCAGGTACTTGGCCAGGTTGGCCGGCCGGCGAGCGCCCGACAGTTGGCCGGGCGGGGTGAGCTGGGCCACGAGCAGGATCTTGAGGCGGTCCGGCATCGCCTAGAGGGGCGGCGCCTCGCGGTCGCGAATCCCGAGGTCGAACAAGGATGCCTGGCAATAGCGCTCGGGGTCTGCGGGCACGGCCGGGGCAATATACGGCGCGCATGGATAGGGGACCCGAGCTTTCGGTGGTGCTCGTCAACCACAACGGGGCGGCCTGCCTGCCGGCCGCCCTGGATGCGCTGGCCACCGGCACCGACTCCGAGCAGGCTGAGGGAATAGTGGTCGACTCCGGCTCCGCCGACGGCAGCTGGCGCGACGTCGAGAGCCGGTGGCCGGCGGCGCGTGCACTCCGCTTCGAAGACAACATCGGCTTCTGCGCGGGCTGCAACCGCGGCGCCCGTGAGGCCCGCGGCCGGCTCGTCGCGTTCGTCAACTTCGACGGCCGGGTCGAGCCCGGCTGGGACGTGCCGCTGGGCGAGCAGCTCGAGGACCCCACGGTCTCGGTGGCCACCGGCCTGCTGCTGCGCCCGGACGGTGAGGAGATCGAGGCCGCCGGACTCCAGATCGCGCCGAACATGGCCACGTACGGGCGGCAGGAGGGTGAGCCGCGGAGCGCGGCGCCGTCGCGGCGGATCGACGTCGCCGCGGCGTCGGGCGCGCTGATGATGGTGCGGCGGGACGAGTTCCTCGCCCTGTGCGGCTTCTACGAGCCGCTCTTCATGTACGGCGAGGAGGCCGACCTCTGTCTGCGCGTGCCCGGGCGGGTGGTACTCGACCCGCGCAGCGCGATCCGGCACCACATCGGTCACGCCGCCGGGCCCGCCCGCTCGACGCTGCGCCTCTACTGGCCTGCGCGCAACCGGCTCGTCAACGCCGCGCGGCACCTGCCGGCCGGCGCCCTCGCCCGCTCCGTTGCGACCTCGGCGGCCTTCGACCTGTTGACGCTCGCGCAGGTGCGGCGCGGCGACGCCGCCCGCGCCGTGGCGCGCGGCTGGGGCCAGGGCCTTCGAGCGATGAGGCGGGAGCGGTCTGCCCGCTCGGCCGCAGAGCGGCGGGCGGCGGCCGCCAGGCTGGTCCCGCTGCGCACCGCCGTGGCCCAGCAGCGGCGGCTGGGGAGGGCTTGACCGTGGCCGAGTGTCCCGCGTGCGGGGCGGAGCTCGCCGGGGTCGCCCTGCGAGGCCGCGACAACCTGCACGGCCTACCGGGCGGGTTCGCGGTCGCGCTGTGCCCAGAGTGCGGCAGCGGCCGGACGTTGCCGGTGCTGCCGCCGGACGAGCTCGGCGACCTCTATCCGCGCGGCTACAACGCCTACGCCCTGCCGGCGTCAACGCCACTGCGGCTGCTGGCGACGGGGCTCTTTCGCTGGCGCCACCGCCGGGCGCTGCGCCGGCCGCCCCTGAACGCCCTCGACACGCCCGGGCGGCTCCTCGACGTGGGTGCGGGCCGCGGCGACCTGGGCGTGGTGCTGGGGGGGCGCGGCTGGCGCGTGACGGCACTCGACCCCTCCGCCGACGCCTGCGCCGAGGCCAGGGCCCGCGGCGTCGAGGCCGAGCGCGGCACCCTGCTCGAGATCGAGGAGCGGCTCGAGGGCGATTTCGACGCGGTCGCCTTCCAGCACTCGCTCGAGCACGTGTCCGACCCCGGGGAGGAACTCGCCGCGGCGCGGCGGCTGCTGCGGCCCGGCGGCGTCGTCCTGGTCACCCTCCCCAACTTCGGCTCCTGGCAGCGGCGCCGCTTCGGGACGGACTGGTTCCACCTCGACCTCCCCCGCCACCGCAGCCACTTCACCCGCGTCGGCATCCGCTGCCTGCTCGAGCGCTCGGGCTTGGCCGTCGAGACGGTCGCCACCAGCACCAGCGCCGACGGCCTGCCGATGAGCCTGCGCTACCGGCGCGGCCGCCGTGGCCGCGGTGGGCTCCGAACTACGGGGCTCGTGCTGCTCGGTGCGCCGCTGACCGGAGCCTTCGGCCGGCTCACGGACGGGGACCTGCTTCACGCGGTCGGCCGTCGCTGACGGGCACGAGGTCGGCCGCCACCTCGCGCACGAGCCGCCGCTCAGTGGGCGCCAGGCAGATCGCGTAGTAGGCGCACCAGTACAGGAGCGGGGCCGCGAGCGCGAGCGCGGCGACGAGGCCCAGGCCGTGCACGTCGACGGTGAGCCGGATGACGCCGAGCACGGCGGCCAGCGCCGCCCCCAGAAAGTACGCCGGGAGGAAGGCCCCCCGCCCCAGCGCGCCGAGCGGGACGGGCACTCGGGCGAGCGTCATCCGGAGAAGGACGGGGAACAGCGCCAGGTAGGGCGCGGAGGTGGCCAGCGCAGCTCCCTCGAGTCCGACCGGGGGGATCAGCGCTACCGCGAGCAGGAGGTTGAGCGCGGCGAGCGCGCCCGCCCAGCGGGCCACGTCGGCCGCCCGCTCAACCGCCACGAGGATCGCGATCAGGACCCCGGTGCAGCCGCTCACGAGCCAGTGGGCGAGCAGGATCGCCAGCGCCCCGCCGGCCTCGCCGAAGCCCGGCCCCAGCCAGACCCTGAGGATCGGCCCGCCCAGGACCATGCCGGTGATCACGATCGGGACGACGAGCGCGAGCGTGTAGCGAATGCCGCGGGTCAGGAGTGCGACGAGCCGGGTGGTGTCGCCTTCGGCCCGGTACCGCGCGGCGGTCGGCAGCGTCGTCACCGTCTCGGCGGAGTTGAGAGCGCGCACCAGGTTGTGTGCGCGCACCGGCCCCTCGAAGAGGCCGACCGTCGCCGCCGACTTGAAGAGCCCGAGCAGAGCTCGGTTGAGCGCGTAGATGGACGCGGCGAACGCCTCGGTCAGGGACAGGTAGCCGGCGGTGCCGACGATCGTCCGCGCCACCCCGCGCCCCACCGAGCGGCGCCGCAGGCGGAAGGGCACGCGGGAGCTGCGCGCCACCACGGCGCAGCCGAGCCCAGAGAGGAGCGGGATGGTCCCGCTCGCGCCGATCACGAGCGACAGCCCGGCGCCGGAGAAGGCGAGCCCGAGTACCAGCGCGACGTAGGCCACCAGCGCCACCGTCTCGGTCATCGCCGCGCGCACGAACAGCTGGCGGGCGCGGAGGGCGTCACGCGTCACGGTCAGGGGCCAGCCGACGGCTGTCACGGCGCCGAGGAGCACGGAGCCGAGCCGGACCTGGTGCGTGGCGTCCGAGGACAGCTCCATGCCGCCCGCGAGCGCGATGCCGAGCAGCGCCACGAGCCCTCCGGCGATCAACCCCGCGACCCCGTAGAGGAAGACCGCCGTCGAGTACACGGCGTCGCGGCCCTCCTGGTCTGGTGCGGCGGCCATGTCGCGCACGGCGGCGCCGGCGCCGGCGTTCTGGACGATCAGCAGGTAGCCCGCCAGGGAATTGAGGAGGCCGTAGGCCCCGAGCTCCGCCAGCGACAGCTCGCGGGCCAGGACGGTGACGATCGCGAACATCGAGAGGAGCCCCGTGAGCTGCGCGGCCCACTGGGCAAGCGAGCCCGCCGCGATCGTGCGGGCTTGGCCCTTCTCGTTCACGCCCGGAGCGCGAGCAGCACGAGCCGCCAGTAGGCGTCGAGCAGGCCGGCGACGAGGGGCAGGCGACCGGCCCTGCCGAGGAAGGGCGAGGACAGCTCGGGCACGAGCGCGCGTGCGAAGTCGCCCGCGGCCACCGCCCGACGGGCCTGGATCCGCCGGCGCTCGCCGAGCAGCCGGGGCAGCCGGGTGATCACGTCGAGCGTCGCGAGCAGCTTCTGCTGTCCCCAGCCCCCGGCGAGCGCCGCGAGCAGGATCATCGGCTCGGCCGCGAGCAGCGCGGGCGCGACCAGTACGAGCAGGGGCAGCGGGTATGTGCGGATCACCGTGGCCCAGCGGTTCCGCTCGAGCAGCCGCCACTTGGTCTCGCCCTTGGCGAACTCGTAGGTGTGATCGACACGGGCGCGCGGCTCGATCCCCACGGTCCCGCCCGCCAGCCGCAATCGCAGCGAGAGGTCCACGTCCTCGCAGTACATGAAGAAGTGCTCGGGGAAGCCCGGCCAGTTCTCCCGGGGCACGGCAAGGCAGGCGCCGGAGGCGAAGCCGACCTCGCGCGGCTCGTGCGGCACGTCGCCGGCGGGCTTTCCGAACTCGCCTGCCCAGGCGATACCGGTGAAGTGCACGACGCCGCCGCTCGTGTTGACGATCCGCCCCTCCTCGGCGGTCACAAGCCCCATCCACGCCGCCCAGCCGCGACCGTCCTCGAGGGGCGCCGCGATCGCCTCCGCGAAGTCGGGCCCCGGTGCGGCGTCGGGATTCAGGAAGACGAGCAGGTCGCCGGTAGCACGAGCGGCCCCGGCGTTGGCCGCGGCCGCGAAGCCCTCGTTGGCGCCGTTCCGCACGACCAGGGTGGCGTGGCCCTCCGCCACATCGGGCGTGTGATCCGAGGAAGCGTTGTCCACGACCACCAGCTCGTCCCCCTCAGACAGCTGCTCCGCCACCGCCGGGAGCGTCCGTACGATGTCCTCCCGGCTGTTGTAGGTGACGACGACGACGGAGAGCCGGTACGGGGCCATACGCGGAGGTGCGCCAATATATGCAGCGTTCGGCGCAACTCCGTGCCCCGCGGGTACTCCTAGCCAAGAGCGTGGAACCAAACGCTTCATACCTCGCCGTAATCCCGGCGTACAACGAGGCTCGAACCGTGGGCCGGGTCGTGCGCGGGCTCCGGGAGGCGGTCCCGGACTTCGACGTCGTCGTGGTCGACGACGGCTCGACCGACGGCACGGGCGAGGTCGCCGAGGATTCCGGCGCGCGGGTGTTGCGGCATCCGTTCAACCTCGGGATCGGCGGGGCGGTGCAGACCGGCTTCGTCTACGCGCTCGACAACGACTACGACTACATGGTCCAGGTCGACGCGGACGGGCAACATCTGCCGGAGGAGATCCACAGCCTGGTCGAGGCGATGGAGGATGACGCGACACTCGACATGGTGTGCGGCTCGCGCTTCCTCACCGACAGGGGCTATCCGGCCCCGATCTCCCGCCGCACCGGGATCCACCTGTTCGCGTTCCTCCTGTCGCGGATCTCGAGGCGCCGCGTGAGCGACCCGACCTCCGGCTTCCGTCTCTTCAACCGTCGCGGCATCGCGCTCTTCGCCCGCGACTACCCGCACGACTACCCCGAGGTCGAGGCGGTCCTCATGGTGCACTTCCACCGCCTGCGCATGCGCGAGGTGCCCGTGCGGATGCGGGAACGGGACGGCGGCGTTTCGTCGATCAGCTCCGGCAAGTCCGTCTACTACATGATCAAGGTGCTGCTGGCGATCTTCATCGGCCTCGCGCGAGCACGACCGGTGCCGGAACCGGGCGACGAGGCTCCGGTGGCCGCGGCGCAGAGCATCTGATGGAAGTCCGGATCCAAATCGTCGCGATACTCGCCAGCGGCCTCCTGCTGCTGCTCGTCCTGGAGCTCGTCCGGCGGCGGCGCTTCCTCGAGCGCTACGCGATCCTCTGGCTGCTCAGCGCGATCGTGATGCTCGGGCTGGCGATCTGGAAGGGCCTCCTGTCCACGCTCGCCAACGCGATCGGGATCATCTATCCGCCCAACGCGCTCTTCGTGATCGCGTTCGGGTTCGTGCTGGTGCTGCTGCTGCACTTCTCGCTCGCGGTCTCGCGGCTCTCCGACCAGACGAAGGTGCTTGCGCAGCGGCTGGCGCTGCTGGAGAAGCGCATGCGCGACGCGGAGGAGCATCCCGACGAGGAGCATGTCACCGCCGGCCTCGGCGCTGACGAGCGCTAGCTCTCGCGCCGTCCGAACGAATGGTCGTCTCCGGTGTCACGGGGCTACACTTCTTCGCTTCGGGCGGGCCGGTGAACACCATGAGCGGCGCTGAAGCACACCTCGAGGAGCTTGCGCCCGGCAACTCCTCCATAGAGGCAATTCGCCTGCGCGAGGTGGTCGGCATCCCGATCGCCATCACCGACTACGACGGGGCCATGGACGTCATGGACGCCATGGTCGCGCGCCGCGAGCCCGGCTACTTCATCGCGGCCGCGGTGCACGTCCTGATGGTCGGCCAGGAGGATCACGAGGTCAGGCAGGCACTCCTCGACGCGACCCTCACCCTGCCTGACGGGATGCCGGTGGTGTGGGCGGCCAACTGGCTCGGCGAGAAGCTGCCCGACCGCGTCTACGGGCCGGAGCTCATGCGCCGCTTCAACGACCGCTGCGCGGAGCGCGGCCACCGTGTCTGGCTCTACGGGGGGCGCGACGAGGGATCGCTCGTGCAGCTCGCGCTGTCGTTGCGCCGCGAGCACCCCGGCATCCAGATCGTCGGCGGCTATTCGCCCCCCTTCCGTCGCATGACCCGTGAGGAGGAGAACGCGATCGTCGCGCAGATCAACGCGGCGCAGCCGGACGTGCTCTGGGTCGGCATCGGCGTGCCCAAGCAGGAGAAGTGGATGGCGCGAATGCGCGACCGCCTCGAGGTGCCCGTGATGTGCGGCGTCGGCGCGGCCTTCGACTTCCACGCCGGGCGCGTCTCCCAGGCGCCGGACTGGATGCAGGAGCGGGGGCTGGAATGGACCTACCGAATCGCGCAGGAGCCGCGCCGGCTGCTCCCGCGTTACCTGTACTACAACCCGCGCTTCCTGGCGGCCTTCGGCCGGCAGCTGGTGCGAGAGCGCGCCGGGCGCTCGTAGACTCACCCGCGTGACCAGCGTCGCGGTGATCGGCCTGGGGCGGGTCGGACTGCCCCTGGCACTCTCCTTCGCCGACCGCGGGCTCGACGTGACAGGCGTCGAGCGTGTCCCGGCGACCCTCGAGGCGATCGAGGACGGCCGCATGCCGTTCCACGAGACGGGCACTCAGGAGGTGCTCGAGCGCGTGCGCGACTCCGGTCGCCTGCGCGTCACCCCGCACGTGCGGGAGGCGGCGGACGCGGGCCACATCGTCCTCACGCTCGGCACCCCCGCGCACCTCCACGTGGAGATCGACGTGTCGCAGGTTCGGCATGCGATCGACGATCTCCTGCCGGTGCTGCGCGAGGGTCACTCGGTGGTCCTCCGCTCGACCGTCGCCCCCGGCACCACCGAGTGGGTCGCCGGCTACATCGAGCAGCGCCGCGGCCTCAGGGCCGGCGAAGACCTGTTCGTCTCGCACGTGCCGGAGCGGATCGCCGAGAACCATTTCCTAGAGGAGATCGCCTCGCTCCCGTGCATCGTCGGCGGCGTCGGCGAGTCCTCGAGCGGCAAGGCGGCCGAGCTGTTCGAGGTGTTCGGCACCGAGATCGTGCACACGACCCCGGTCCAGGCCGAGCTGGCGAAGATCTGGACCAACATCCTCCGCTACGCGCAGTTCGCGCTGCCCAACCTGCTGATGATGGAGTGCGAGCAGTTCGACGCCAACGTCTTCGACGTCATCGAGCTGATCAACCACGACTATCCCCGGGGCGGGATCGCGGCGCCTGGCCTGACCGCGGGCACCTGCCTGCGCAAGGACTTCGTCTTCTCCGAGGAGAGGTCGCGGTCTCCGGGCATGCTGCTTGCGGCCTCGCGGGTGCACGAGACCGTGCCGCTTTTCCTCGTCGAGGGGCTCAAGCGGCGGCTCGGCGGCTCGCTGCGCGACCGCAAGGTCGCCGTCCTCGGCCTGACCTTCAAGCGCGACTCCGACGACGTCCGCGACTCGCTCTCGTTCAAGCTGATCCGCCTGCTTGAGCGCGAGCTGGCGCATGTCTCGCGGCACGACCCGCACGTGCCGCACGACTCCGAGCCGCTCGAGTCGGCCCTCGCCGATGCCGATGCCGTGATCGTCGCAACCAACCACTCGGCCTTCGACGACGTCGTCCCGCGCCTGCCCGCCGGCGCGCTGATGGTGGACCCGTGGAACATCACCGGCATGGCGCGAGTGTTCGCCTACGCAGAGGAGCTGGTCGAAGCCTCGTCGTGAGCGCGGCCGCGGCCCTCGAGCGGGCCTACGAAAGGGGCAGCGTGCCTGACTCCGCGGGCGAGGAGCGGGCGCTCGCGCCGCACAGCATCGAGCGCGAGCAGGGAGAGGCCCTGCGGGAGGTCGTGATCCGCGAGGACGCCTCGCGGACGATCGAGGTCGGGCTGGCCTTGGGGATCTCGGCGCTCTTCTTTGCGGACGCCGTCGCGCCTCGCGGCGGGAGGCACGTGGCTATCGACCCGTTCCAGCAGGAGTCCTGGAACGGTGCCGGGCTGCGCACGCTGCGCGAGGCGGGAGTCGAGGACGTGGTCGAGGTGATCGAGGAGGAGAGCCAGCTTGCGCTGCCGCGCCTGGTCTCCGAGGCGCGCAGGTTCGACTTCGCCTTCGTCGACGGCGACCATCGCTTCGAGGGGGTCTTCCTCGACCTCTACTACATGACTCGGCTCGTCAGGCCGGGCGGGCTCGTGGTGGTGGACGACATGTGGCTGCCGGCAGTCCGGGTAGCGGTGGCCTACTGCGAGCGGAACCTCGGCCTGGAGCTCCAGCCGGAGGGCTTCCGCTGGCGGCGGCGTCGCCTCCGTCGCGGAGTGCGGGACGGCACGGGTGACACCGCCGTGCTGCGCCTGCCCTCGTCGCGGCCCGAGCTCCGCTGGGACCAGTTCGTCGCGCCGTACTGATCGCATACGGTTCGCGCCGTGAACCGGGTTCTCGTCACCGGCGGCGCCGGCACCATCGGCGGCGCGGTGGTGCGCCGGCTGGTGCGCGACGCCGACTTCGAGGTGCGCGTGTCCGACCAGCGCGAGGCTCCCGAGTGGATGCGCCAGTCGGCCGAGGTTCACACCGGCGACCTGCGCTCGCTCGATGCCGCACGCCTGGCGGCCGAGGGCTGTGACTACGTGATCCACCTGGCGGCGATCGTAGGCGGGATCCGCAATTTCCATGAGCTGCCGCACACCCTGTTGGAGGCAAACAACGCGCTCTACAACTCGGTCTTCCGGGCCGCGGTCGAGCAGCGCGTGGAGCGGCTCGTCTACGTCTCCTCGTCGATGGTGTTCGAGCGGGCGACGCAGTTTCCGACGACCGAAGAGCACCTGTGGGAGTGCCCGATCCCGCGCTCGGCCTACGGCTTCTCGAAGCTCTCGGGCGAGTGGTACTGCCGCGCGCTGGCCGAGGAGCACGGGCTGCCCTTCACGATCTGCCGCCCGTTCAACGCCTACGGGCCGGGCGAGCTCCCCGACCGCGAGCCCGGGATCACCCACCTGGTCCCCGATCTGATCAGCAAGGCCCTGTCCGGCCGGCGACCGCTCGCGATATTCGGCTCCGGCGAGCAGACGCGCACGCTCACCCATGTGGACGACATCGCGGACGGGATCGTCGCCGCCATGTCGAGCCCCGCCGGCGAGAACGAGGACTTCAACGTCTCCGCCGAGGAGGAGCTCACCGTCGAGGAGATCGCCCGAGTCGTCTGGGAGGCCTGCGGGCAGGACCCGGCGCTATTCGCGCTCGAGCATCTCCCGGGTTTCGAGATCGACGTGCAGCGGCGCTGGCCCTCGGTCGAGAAGGCGAGGAGACAGCTCGGCTGGGAGGCGCGCATCACGCTGCGTGAGGGGATCGCTCGCACGGTCGAGTGGATGCGCGAGCAGGAGCTCGTGGGGCAGGAGCGCTGAGCCGTCCGCTCGTGACCGGGGCCGCGGGCTTCGCCGGCCCCCACCTGCTCGCGCTGCTCGGCGACGCCGCCACGCCGGCACGGGGGGAGCTCGACCTTCTCGATGCCGCGGCGGTGACGGCGTACGTGCGCGAGCAGCGGCCGGCGGCGGTCTTCCACCTGGCGGCGCAGGCATCGGTCGGTCGTTCCTGGGAGGACCCCGGGGAGACCCTGCGCGACAACCTGGACATGACGCTCAACCTGCTCGAGGCGGTACGGCGCGAGGCGCCGTCGGCGCCGGTCCTGCTCGTGGGCTCGGGTGAGATCTACGGCGCGCCGGAGCGGCTGCCCGTGGCCGAGGACGCCCCGCTGCGCCCCCAGAACCCGTACGCGGTCTCCAAGGCCGCCTGCGACCTGCTGGGCGGCCAATACGCCGACGCCCACGGACTCCGGGTCGTGCGAACGCGCACGTTCAACCACGCCGGGCCGGGACAGTCGGAGGAGTACGTGGTCGGGACGCTCACCCGGCAGGTGGCCGCGGCCGAGCTCTCCGAGGCGGACGAGGCCGTGCTGCGCCTGGGCAACCTCGAGGCGGCCCGCGACTTCACCGACGTCCGTGACGTCGTCCGCGCCTATGCGGCCGCCATCGAGCTGCCCGCCGGGGCCTACAACGTCTGCAGCGGCCGCTCGGTGACGGTCGCTTCGCTGGTCGACCTGCTCGGCCGGGTGGCGCGAGTCGACGTCCGCGCCGAGGTCGACCCGGAGCGCGTTCGCGCGCACGAGGTGCCGGAGGTCCGCGGCTCCGCGGACCGCCTGCGCTCGGCCACCGCGTGGCAACCGGAGATCCCGCTGGAGCGGACGCTCGCCGACGCGCTCGCCGCCTGGCGCGAGCGGCTCTCGGCGTGACCCCACCGCCCGTCGCTCAGAGAAGCCGCTCGTAGAGCGCGAGGAGGGACGCGATGTAGCGCTCCTCCGAGTGCCCCGCGCGAACCCGGGCGAGCAGCGACTCCCCCTCGTTCCGCCGCGCTTCGGGCTCCGACCAGAGCGCGCGCATGCGGAGACCGACGTCGCCGGGAGCGACGCCGTCGCCGACCAGCTCGGGCAGGCCTCCCATCCTCGTCGCCACCACCGGGACGCCCGCCGCCATCGCCTCGAGCGCCGAGTACGGCGAGAACTCGTGGTAGCGCGAGGGCATGACGACCATCGCCGCGCGGGCGAGAAGCTCGGCCACGCCCGGGCGGCCCACCTTGCCGAGGAACTCCACCGGCGCATCAAGCCGCCGAGCGAGGTCGATGAGCGACTCCGCCGCCGGCCCCTCCCCGGCGACGCGCAGTGGAACGCCCGTCGCGGCGGAGGCCTCGATCGCCACGTCGATGCCCTTCTCCTCGGACAGCCGCGCGGCGACGAGGGCGTACTCGCCCTCGTCGGCACGCGACTCCGTGGCCGGCTCCGGCACGTAGTGCGGCAACACCTCGAGGCGGTCCGACGGGACCCCCAGGAGCGCCAGCTGTCCCGCCGCCCAGGCGCTCGGGGCCACGAACCGGTCCACCGCCTGCCAGACCCGCGGCTGCTGCAGCGACAGCGCGGCGGCGTACGCCGCCGCCTCGGGCAGCGAGCCGCGGCAGTTGAGCACCAGCCCGGGGAGGGTCAGGCGGCCGCGACAGCGGAAGCAGGGCCCGCCGTCACGCGAGGCCACGCCGATCGCGCAGAAGAGGCGCGCGTTGTGCAGGTGCATGACGACCCGGGCGCCCGCCGCCTGCGCGGCCTCGAGGGCGCGGGGGCCGAGCAGCGGCTGCATGTTGTGGACGTGGACGATGTCGGCGTCCACGTCCAGGTCGCTCGTGCCGCCCCGGAGCAGGGTCGTGGCGGCGGTGCCCCGGCCGACCTCGTCGGAGCGCACCTCCAGCAGCCGGTGGGCCACTCCGGCCCGCTCCAGCGCGCGCAGCTGGAGGTCCACCGACCGCTCCTCGCCGCCCTCGATCCGGTAGCGGTTGTGGAGGAGCAGGACGCGCATGGGGCGGGGCTAACCTAGCCGCCCATGGACCCCCCGGCCGTGTCAGTGGTCCTCCCGACGCGGGGCCGCGCGCGCTACCTGGAGGTCGCGATCGAGTCGCTGCGCGCTCAGGACTCGCCGGTGCCGTACGACCTGCTCGTGGTCGACGACGGCTCGGCCGACGGCACCCGCGAGCTGCTGCACCGGCTGGAGGTGACGAGCCTGCGCCTCGACCCTCCGCGAGGGCTGAACGCCGCCCGCAACGCCGGGGTCGAGAGCACGGACGGGGACCTGGTCGTGTTCGTCGACGACGACATCCGGGCGCCGCGGCGCTGGCTGCGAGCCCTGGTTGAGGGCGCCGCGCGTCATCCGGACGCCGGGGCATTCGGGGGGCCGATCCGCGCGCGCTTCGAGGGCCCGGTGCCGAGGGGCTGCGGCCGCCACGACCCGCCGCTGACCACGCTTGACCTCGGCCCCGACGACCGCGAGACGCACCTCGTCTGGGGCGCCAACATGGCGATTCGACGGTTGGCGTTCGAGGAGATCGGCCGCTTCGACGAGGAGATCGGCGGCGGCGGCGACGAGGAGGAATGGCTCGAGCGCCTGCGGGCCGGGGGCGGGACCGTGATGTATCTGGCGGCGGCGGGTCTCGACCACCGCCGCATGGGTGACGACGCGCGGCTCGGATCGCTGATGCGCGGCGCCTACACGCGCGGCCGCGCGGTGCGGAAGTGGGACGCCCGCCGCGGGCGCGCGCCGCGGCTCGGCCAGGAGCTGCGCGTGCTGGCGGGCTGCGGCTGGCACACGGTCCGCCGCGGCTGCGCGCAGGGCCTCGTGATGGGCGCGCATTCGCTCGGCCGCACCGTCGAGGCGGTGCGAAGGCATTGACGGCCCTGGCGGCGGGGCCGGCGCCCGAGTCGTTCCTGTCGGGGAAGGTGGGTCACGTCGGCCGGCGCCGCGCGCCCCTGCTGCGGGCTGCCGACGCGCTGCTCGACCTCCAGCTCCGGCTGCGCGGCGTGCCGCGGCGTCTCGACGAGATGGCGGCCGAGGTCCCGCGGCGGCGGGTGCTGGCAGCCTCCGCCTTCCGCCCGGACTCCACCCGGATAGCCGCGGTCGAGTCCGAGTTGAGGAGGAGCGGCCACGAGGTCCGCCTGGCCTTCGGCTCGACCGAGGACCACGGCGGTGGCAAGTTCCAGAATCTCAACGCGATCCTGGCCGAGGCGGACGGCGGCGAGCAGGACTGGCTGCTCCTGGTGGACGACGACGTGGTGCTGCCGCCGCGTTTTCTCGACCGGCTGCTGGGCGTGTGCGAGCGCTTCGAGCTCCGACTCGCCCAGCCCGCGCTGACGCTCGCCAGCCACGGCGCCTGGGACGTGACCCGGCGGCGCTCCGGCCGCCTGGCGCGGGAGACGCGCTTCGTCGAGATCGGCCCGGTCACGGTGCTCGCCCGAGATGCGGCGGCGGAGCTGGTTCCCTTCCCGGACCTGCGCTTCGGCTGGGGCCTCGACCTCCACTGGGCGGCGGTGGGGCGGGAGCGCGGCTGGCGCCTGGGCGTCGTAGACGCGCTGCCGGTGCGGCACGACCTGGCCGGCGTGGCCTCGGCGTACCCCCACGCCCAGGCCGTCGCCGAGGCGCAGCGGTTCCTGCGCGAGCGAGACTACCTGCCGGCGTCGGAGGCGGGGCAGACGCTGCGGGACCTGCGATGAGGGTCGCGGTGGTCGCGGAGTGGTATCCGTCGCCCACGGACCCCGTGCACGGCTTCTGGGCACACCGACAGGCCGTGGCCGCCCGCGACGCGGGCGCGGAGGTGCGCGTCCTGGCCATGCGCCGGCCGATTCCGCCCCTGGCGGCGCTGCGCGCCCTTCCGGACGCCGAGCCCGTCAGGCGCTGGGCGGGCGGGGTCCGCGCCCACCTGGCGCCGTTGGAGCTCGACGGCATCCACGTGACGGGGGTCCCGTTCGTCAGCCCGCCGCGGCCGCGGTCCTATGGGAGCTGGGGCCATTGGATGGCTCCCACGCTCGGACTTGCCCTCGACCGGCTGCGGGAGGAATGGCGGTTCGACCTCGTTCACGCCCACTCCATCGTGCCGCCGGGGTACGCGGCCGCTCGCTGGCGGCGCCGCCACGAGGCGCCGCTGGCCGTGTCGGCGCACGGGCCGGACATGATCCACGTCCCAGGCCTGAGCGCTACAGCGCGGCGCGCCTCGGTCGCCGCCCTCACCGCTGCGGATCTCGTAGTCGCCAACAGCCGCTGGGCCGAGCGACGCTGCCGGGAGATCGCCGGGCGGGCCCTCCCCAGCGAGGTGGTCCACTTGGGCACGGACTTTCCCGAGAGGCCGCCTGAGCGACGCGAGCGACCCACCGTCGTGACCGTCGCCCACCTCGTTGCGCGCAAGCGCCACGCCGTGGTGCTGCACGCGCTCGCCCAGCTCCCGGAGCTCGACTACGTCGTCATCGGGGACGGCCCGGGCCGCGCTCCGCTCGAGCGCCTGGCTGCCGAGCTCGGAATCGCCGACCGCGTCAGCTTCCTCGGCCAGCTCGAGCACGACCGCGCGCTCGCGGAGGCGCGGCGCTGTCACGCCTACGTCATGCCCGGCGTCGAGGAGCCGTTCGGCATCGCATACGTCGAGGCCATGGCCGCGGGCCTGCCGGCGATCGGCGCCCGGGGGGAGGGCGGCCCGGAGGACATCGCCGCGGCCGGGGAGGGAATGCTGCTCGTCCAGCCCGACGACCACCGCGCACTCGCAAAGATCCTGAAAGATCTGTTCGCGACGGGGCCGGAGAAGCTGGGCGCGGCCGCCCGCGAGACCGTCCTGCGCAACTTCACCTGGGAGCGCTGCGGCAGGGCCACGGTCTCCGCCTACGAGAAGGCGCTGCGCTGAGCGTGGACGTCCTCGTCGTATCGCTCGGCACCACCAGGGGACTGCGCGTGGCGGACGCCGCCTTCGTCGACCAGCTGCGAGGGGTCGGCGCGAGCGCTGAGGCGGTGGCCGTTCGGATCGGGGCCCTCGACCGGCTGCGGCGGGGCTATCCGGCCAACGACCTGATCGAGGCGGCCGCGGCGCGCCGGACGCTGGGCGGCGCGCTCGCTCGCCGCCGCCCGCGTGCCGTGGTCTTCTCGAGCGTGACCGCCGCGATGCTCGCGCCGGCGCCCGAGCTCCCGTCCGCGGTGCGGCTCGACTCCCCGGCGGCCCTCAACCGGCCCGGCGCGCGGAACGCCGTGCTGCACGCGCTCGAGCGGCGTGCGCTCGGCCGGGCGCGGCTGGTGCTCCCCTGGAGCGACGCGGCGCTGGCGGCGCTGCCCGGCCCGGGCGCGCGCCCCGTGGTGCTGCCGCCGCCGATCGAACCCTCGGGGCCCGTTGACGGCCCCCGCGACCGCGTCGCGGTCGCCTACGTGCCCGACCCGAAGGCCAAGGGCCTGTCGCTGCTGTGCGCAGCCTGGCGCGGCGCGGGCGTCGACGGGCGGCTCGCCGTGTACGGCCTCGAGCCGGAGCGCGCGCGCCGCCACCTCGCGCGCTTCGGCCCCGGCGAGCCGGATGGCGTGGACTGGCGCGGACACGCCTCGGCCGGGGACTTCCGAGCCGCGCTCCGCACCGCCACCGCGTTCGTGCACAGCGCCCTGTGGGAGGACTTCGGCCAGGCGCCGCTCGAGGCCCTGGCCGACGGAGCGCTGCTCGCGACCGTGCCCTCCCGCGGCGCGTACGCGGCGCTGGCGCCGGCGCGCGAGCTGGCACCGGAGCTCGTCGCTCCGAGCCTCGATCCCGATGCGCTCGCCGCCTGCATTAGCGCGGCATTCGCTTTGGAGGACGGCTCGGACTACCGCCGGCGCGCCACGGACCTGCTCGCCCAATATCGCCCGGAGACGCTCGAGGAGACCGTGCGCGAGCGCGTGCTCCCCGTCCTGCTTCGGCCCTAGCCTGCGCCCGAGACTCCGCTGAGGACGGCGCGCTCGAACGCCTCGGCGTCCCGTTTCAGCGGGGTCCGCTCGGTGATGGCGCGGCTGCCGGCTGCCAGCCGGGCGCGCAGATCGCCGTCGGTCAGCAGGCGGCGAAGTGCCTCGGTCACCTCGCCCTCATCGGACGGATCGACGATCACGGCATTCTCGCCCTCGACGGCGACGTCGCCCGCCGCGCCCGCGATCCGCGAGCACACGATGGGCAGGCGCGCCGCCGCGGCCTCGCGCGCGGCCACGCCGAACGGCTCGTAGCTGCTGACGAGCGCCAGCGCGTCGGCTTGCGCATAGAGGTCCGGCAGGTCTCGGGGCGGCACGTAGCCGAGGAAGCGCACGGGCAGGCCGCGTGCCTCCCGTCGCAGCGGCCCCTCGAGCGGCCCGGTTCCGCACAGGAGCAGCTCGCCCTCCACCCCGGCCACGGCGAAGGCGCGGATGAGCAGCGCCTGGTTCTTGTCCTCCACGAGCCGGCCCACGCAGAGGATCCGGACGGGTCCGGAGCGCTCCGGGCGGAGCTCGGCCGCGGCCGCGAGGGCGGCCACGTCCGCGCTCTGGATGCTCACCTCGATCCGCGCCGGCGCCACGCCCATGCGCAGCAGCCGCTCGCGCGCCGCGCTGCTGGCCGCGATGAATCCGGCCGCGTGCGGAGCCAGCAGGCGGTGGTGGGGACGCCGAACCACGGCCGCCGCCGCCGGCGTCAGCTCGCTGAAGATCACGAGCGGGCGGCCGCGTCGCCGGCACCAGGCCAGCGCCCGCAGGGTGGCCGGGCCGTACTCCCAGCTGACCACGCAGTCGGGGTCGAGCTCGGACAGGGTCGCGCCGAGCCCGCTCGGGAACAGCACGGGTGTCCTGCCGGGACGGGCCTGCTGGCGAGATCCGAGCACCCGCGACTCGTACGCGTGGAAGGCCGGAAACCAGTCAGGACGCTGGTCCCAGCCGGGCTGCGCCCCGGACTGGTAGACGACCTGCAGACCGATCCGGTCGCGCTCCGCGAGCAGGGCGAAGAGGGGCTCGCGGTAGGGAACCGGCACGGGGGGCAGGACTACGCAGCGCATAGCGGCGCAACTTTGCCAGCCAAGTCGGGTCGAGATTGTTTGCCATGCGCAGTCGATGGGGACAACAGCGCGGACCATCGCCAGAGGGCGAAGTCGCCGCGAGCCTTGCTAGCCTCACCGACCGCGGTTCAGGAGGCTGCTCGTTCCCGTTCCGGGAGCGTCGTCGGCGGCGTCGCCTTTCCCGAGGCTTCGGCCGACACCCCTTCAGGAGGCATCTGCACGTGCGTCGCGTCGCCTACATCCTCGTCCTACTCGTCGCACTGGCCGCGCCGGCCGCCGCCTTTGCGAGTCCGAGCGCAGTGATCCGCGACTGCGCGGACGACGGCGACCTCGACCAGCGCTACTCCAACTCCGACCTCGACCAGGCCGAGAAGAACCTCCCCTCGGACCTCGACGAGTACAGCGACTGCCGGTCGGTCATCGCGGGCGCGAAGACGGGCGGCTCGGACAAGGGTGGAGGACGCAGCAGCGGCAGCTCCGGCGGTGGTGCCGGCGCAAGCAAGCCCAGCCGCGCCGCCGCCAAGAACGAGGAGATCGCAGCCCGTAACCAGGATCAGGCGGCGCTGGACGCCCTCACGAAGAGCGGCAAGAAACCTCACCTCGAGATCGGAGGCCACACGGTCGAGCCGGGCTCGAACGGGCTGTTCGATCTGGCCACCGCATCCAACGGCTTGCCCTTGCCGATGCTCCTGGCGCTGATCGCGGTCGGCCTGCTCACGGCGGCCGGCACGCTCTTCGCTCTCCGTCGTCGCCTGCCCGCCTGGGCGCGGATCCCCCTGCCGCGGTTGCCGGTGGGTCGCATAGACCTGTCCCGTGTTCCGTTCGCACGCTCGCGCCGCTAGCACGATCCTGCTGGGCGCCGCGCTCGCCGGCGTAGCATTCGGAGCCGCGGGGGGAACGCAGCTCGGCCGGACCTCCGCGGTCGAGCTGGTCCTGATCCTGCTGGGCGCGGGGGGCGTGGCCGTGGTGCTCCTCTGGGGTCCCAAGGCCCCGGTGCAGGGAGGAACCGCCCTCGTCGGCCTGGCGGCGCTCACCGCCGTCACGGCGCTGTCGATCACCTGGTCGATCGCGCCGGACCTCTCCTATGAGGACGCCGGGCGAATGCTGGCCTACCTCGCGGTCTTTGCCGCGGCTGTCGGCGCCGGCCGCATGGCGCCGCGAGCGACCCCCGTCCTGCTGCACGCGATCCTGCTCGCCGGGGTGGCGGTGGTCCTGTACGGACTGGCGTCGCGGGTATGGCCCGGGACGCTCGCCGAGAACGAGCTCTCCAACCGCATCGGCCAGCCCTTCGGCTACTGGAACGCGCTCGGCACCACCGCCGCGATGATCGTGCCGGCCGCGCT
>Ga0126312_10000092_pt1 | contig 38416 bp, 35 predicted proteins | sample Plot104A_FD_92537 | JGI IMG/M metagenome (GOLD analysis project Ga0126312, IMG submission 92537) | Serpentine soil microbial communities from UC McLaughlin Reserve, CA, USA - Plot104A | ecosystem: Environmental > Terrestrial > Soil > Grasslands | place: USA: UC McLaughlin Reserve, Lake County... | reverse complement strand
GATGTGGCCGACGCCGGCCGCGGCGGCCCCGTCCAGCAGCCGCGCCGTGCCCTCGCGATCGACGTCACCGGGGCTGAACCACAGGTCCTTGGGTACGAAGTAGCCACGACGTGCAGCGGGCGAGAGTGTCGCGGCGTGGATAACCGTCTGGCTCCCGGCCAACGCGTCGGCGATGCCCTCACCAGTGGCCAGGTCGCCGCGAACCCACTCGACGTCTGGATCCGATCCCGGTGAGCGAGCAAGCAGCCGCACCCGATAGGAGCCCTTGAGCCGGGTGACCAGATCCCTGCCCAGGTGGCCCGTGCCGCCCGTGACGAGAACGGTATCCATTGCCCTCCTCGATGAACGCGAGTTCGCCTCCGTCTAGGCAGCGTAAGCAATCTCAGCTGAGGGGGCCTTCCCGGGTCGCTGCTCTCCTGCTGGTCGGGTTCGGCGCTGAGGTGTTGTCGGGCTCAGCCGCAGAGTGGCATCGCCGCCACCTGCCCAGCACGGAGGGGTCATTGTCCCGAGTCCGTATAAGACTGCAGGGGCGCCTCCGGGGGTGTGTCGCTCGGCAGCGCTTCCATCCGGATACTGCTGATATGAGCAGCTGCTGCGACCCTCGCGGATGCAACCGCACCGATCCGCAGATGGGAAGATAAGGGCAGGTTCGGTGACGACGCGCGCCGATTGCCTGTTCAGTGACGACGCGCGCCGATTGCCTGAGCTCGTCAAGTCATCTCTCACGAGACGATAACTCGGGTCGCTCAGCTGCGTGCGCCTGGTGACGATAAGCCGTCAGCTGGACTCGTCACTGGACGGCAGCGGGGCGTATAGGTCCACCCAGACTCCGTCCGGATCCAGCACCGTAGCGTAACGCTGACCCCAGAAGGCGTCGAACGGGGCGAGATGCGACCCGCTGCCGAGCTGGCTCAGCTCGGCGTGCAGCCGGTCGACCTCCGCCGGCGACGCGCACTGTGCTGCCAGCGTCATCCGACCGCTGCCGGACCCGCTCCAGTCCGGGTCGAACGACTTCATCATCACCTCGGTGTCGATCATGAGGCGAACGCTGCCGAGCTGGGCCTCCAGATGGCCGTCCGTGCCGCTCCGATCGGGCAGCTCGCAGCCCAGCGCACGGTAGAAGATGACGGTCCGGTTCAGTTCCGAGGCGACCAGAGCGACGCCGTCGATTCGTGGTGTGGGCATGCACTTGACGCTAGCCCCATGCACCGACAAGACCCCGGTGTCTTCGCGACCATGCTGGAGCCCTGGACGCCGTGATACGCAGGTGGCCGGTGCATGGCCCGGAGGCGAGGGACGAGCGGCCAGGTGATGTCTCTGCTGCGGCAACCGGCCTGCCGCAGGCAGGAACGTTGTGGAGCGGCTGACGAGGATCGAATTCGCATGACCAGCTTGGAAAGGTCGCGACCGCCTGTGCTCGCGGGCGGCACGGAGTCGTCTGCGTGCGCTTCCAGGCGACCCTGTATGACTGCGACTCACCGTACGCAATGGCCGTTAATGGCCGAAGATTCGCTCTCCTCAGGCTTGAACTAGGACTGAACATCATCGGATTGCTTGCTGCGGATCCGTGGCCATGCCCGGATAGGTCCGTGTTCGGTACGGATGTGCGGTCATTGCTGTGGTCAGCAAGGTTGAGTCACCAAGTCACCACGACGCCTGCATTGTCGTCGCCGGGCCGATCGAGAGCTGGAGGGTGTTGTCGAGTTTTGGTACCCGGTTGACGAATCAGTTCCGGTACCTCCTTGACATGATCAACGTGTCGGCGGGGCTATCGGTGGGTTCCCGGTCCGCTGTTTATGATTGGCTCGTCTGTTTCCGTGGGCTTCAGCCTGATAGAAGCAAAGGGACTGCCGGGCTCAGCCGCCGTGCGCGAGCCTGAACATGGCCGGGATTAGGCGGGCGGTTGCCGGAGGTAGACGGGGGATCCCAGTGAGCCGACCAGGCGCCACAGTCGAGGTGAGAAATTCGGGTGGGCAGGTCGAGATCGGCGGACCGGCAGCGTCAATAGGGATGAGCGAGGCATCGGGCCTCGACGAACCCAAGGAGACGCAATGACCACCCACCCCGCATCCACCGAAGAGACGTTCCGCCGGGTCGTGGCTGAGATCGTCCTGTCGCTCGATGGCCGGGTCAACGGCACCGGCGGCGAGTACGACATGAGCTGGCTCTTCCCGCACGCCATCTCGGACACCTCGCGCGATCGCACCGCCGGGTTCACCCAGTCGTCGACCACGGCGTTGCTCGGACGCAAGAACTACGAGGGCTTCGCCGGCTACTGGCCGTCGGTGGCCGATGACGAGTCTGCCGATCCCCGGGACCGCACCTTCTCGCGCTGGTTCACCTCCGTGCAAAAGGTTGTGTTCTCCACCAGCATCGCCGAGGGACGCCCGCCGAACACGACGGTGACGTCGGACTCGCCGGCCCAGGTCGTCGCGGATCTCCGCGACAAGCCGGGCGAAGACATCATCGTGCTGGCGAGCAGCAGCGTGATCCGCCAGCTGCTAGCGGCTGACTCGGTCGACCGGCTGAGCATCATGCTGTGCCCGGAGACGTCCGGCGGCGGCGAGCGACTGTTCGACGACAGCATCCTCCCGCGCGGGGAATGGACCCTGTCGGCGCACAAGGTCACCGAGACCGGCGCGCTGGTGCTCGACTACGATCGCAAGCGGTGACGTCGCCCGCCGGTCCGGCTCCTTCGCCGACGCCGAGGCCCGCTGGTCCCCTCGTCGCTCTGTTCTACAAGGGCCTGACCAGCCGATACGTGACCATCGAGGCTCAGGGCATGAAGCGTGCCGCCGAGTCCGTTTGAGACGTGAGGTGCTTGCGAAGTCAGATGAGCCGCCTCTGCTCCGGTCGCCGGAGGCGTCCGGGTGGACCAGGACCAGACCCCGGTACCGAAGTACTCCTCCGCCTCCGCCCGGCCGGACCTCTCAAGTTCTTCGCGGGTCTTACCGATGGCGTACGCGTTGTATCGGAAATCGAATTCGGACCGAACCCGACACGCTAATGTTCTTCGACCCGGCTAGCCGCGAACTGCTAAGGGTCCGGCCCAATCCGCTCAGCGCCGCTCAGGGTTGCCCAGCCGCGCGGAAACCGTCCCTCCGCCGCCTGCGACCCCCCTCGAGCCCGTCCGGATGCAGCGCCGCGCCTCCACAGCGGGATCGTGATGGTCTGCGGCCAAAAGAAGATCGCCCCCGGCCGGGCACCACGTTGGCGCCCGGAGTCCCCGGTCCGCGTAGCTGGAGCATCCACCTGCCACCCACGACCGGAAGGTGATCATCAGCGACACCAACAACCATGCGCCGTGCCGCGGTGACGCCTCTGGGCCTGAAATCCATCCTGTGCGATCACCATTCCATCCTGCTGGACTTCGGGATCACCGGCGGCGTCAACCGCCGGTAGTAGTGCGGCGCGGTCTTGTCGCTCCTGCAGGTCTGCACGCTCTGGGCGTGGTGCGGTTGCAAGAAGACCGCACGCCCACCCGCCGATACACCCGCCGTCCGCCAGGCCCCCCGGGTGGATCACAGCGGGGGTGGTGCCGGGCCGCCCGGTCTTCCAGGACACTGTGCACATGGCGGCGCGTTGGGGACGTTTACCAACCTTCCCTCCTACGCTGGCCTCCTCGGCCTCCCGCTGCCCGACGTCGCCGTGCAGCTGGCGGCCCCGGCACCAGCGCGATGTCGGCCACCACCGCGGCCGCGCTGGCGCTGGTAGCCGCCCTGATCGCGTTCTCCCGCCAGAACTTCGCCCTGGACTTGAGGGCCGGGCCTGTTCTGCAGCTTTTCGCCGGGCCTGTTGTTCGGCCTCCTACCGGGCTTGCTCCTCAGGGGGAGGGGGGAGTTGGATTACCGGAGTCGGTCGATCTTGGACGTCGAAGATGCGTCCATCAGGGGCACGTAGATACAGCACCGGGGTGCCCCACTCGGTCAGGTTGCCGTCAGCGTAGACAGCTATTCGTGCCTCTGTGGTGGCAGCGTCGAGTGGATAGCGTCAGCGATTGCTTCGTAGAGCACGTGGCCAAAAGTGATGGCAGCATCGTCGGTGATCTCGAACTGCATAGCCACCACCGCCGGGATCGGCTCGCGAGCACAGTCGCGCGGCAAGCTGCACCGTGGCGCCGAAAAGGTCGTTACGCTCGGTCACCGGCTCACCCGCGGCCATCCCAATGCGGACGCGGACGGGGACTCGGCCGGTGCCCTCGGTGTCCGCGAATCGCCGCTGGATCTCCACGGCGCTTTCGATGGCGCTGACTACCGAGGGGAAGGCGGCCATCAGCCCGTCGCCCGTGTGCTTGACCTCCGATCCCCGATGACGTTCGAGGGCGCCTCGCACGATCTCGTCATGGGCTCGCACCATCGCCATCGCGGCGACATCGCCCAGTCGCTGGGTCAGGCTCGTCGACTCCACAATGTCGGTGAACAGGATCGCGCGGAACGCCGCTTCGACATACACCTCCCCGGGCGGATGCTCGACGATGCGACCCATGAAGCGGGCCACCATGGGCTCGTCGACCTCGATGATCTGGTACGCCATGAAGCCGTGCGATGCGCGGTGGACCTCCTCGACCGCATCAGCGCTGGGCGCTTCCGCCAGGCAGAACGCGGTCTGGCGCTCCTCGTCGAACCAGTAGGTGAGGAATCGGACACCGTACCGGCCCTGGACCTTGAGATCCTTGAGGTGCGCGAGTGCGGCTTCCTCGGCTGAGAGGCCGACGAACTCGTGGCGGTCCATGAAGAACGGCACACGATGAGCATGGCGCAGGTGCTACGTCGAGACAACGGCGTTGGCCGCGGGCGGTCACGCGACGGCCAGCATCCGGCCGACGGTGGGCAGGCGGTGGCCACGGCCCCATCACCGACGGGCCACGGACGCCAGGGGCGGTCAGGGCTCCAACCAACGTCAGGGCCGGCTTGCGGTTCACGCGGCACTGACCTGGTGCCTGCGGATGACGCGGAACGCTGACTGGGACGCAATACCGGTGGTGGAGGTCGAGCCGTCGAGCGCTGCGGATGGCGCCCGGTTTGGGCGGGTGTGCTGGTGTGGCGGCGGTGTGCTAGGTGGCCTTCACCCAGCACAGGCAGAATGGATGACCAGCGGGGTCGGCGTAGACCTGGTAGCTGTCGGCTGAGTCGGCGTCTGATGCTGGTTGCAGCAGCCTCCCGCCCGCCGACGTGACTTCGGCATGTGCCTCATCGAAGTCGTCGACCCACAAGTCGAGGTGAATCTGCTGCGGATTCCCGTCTGGCCATTCAGGCGGCACGTGGTCCGGTGCGAGCTGGACTCCGACGCGCGGCTGCCCGCTGACGAGCACCATGTGCCAGTCCTCCTCAGCGTCAACAGTGCCGCCCAGCAGTCGAGCCCAGAAGCTGCTCTCGGCGGCTAGGTCAGCGGCGTCGAAGACGACGACCTGATGCGTGATCTTCATGCCGACAGTTTTACAGCCGTCAGCTCGGCACGGCCTCTAGCCGGTGCCATAAGCCCTGGACTCCGCGGTCGGAGTGGTGGACGAGGCCGGTGGTGTCCTGCCCGGCTCGGCGGCGGGCCCACAGCCCCATCTCGAGCGCGTCGAGGGCCAGGTCGGTGTGCAGGCTGGTGGAGACCTGCCAGCCCACGATCCGGCGGGAGTAGACGTCGAGGACGAACGCGGCGTAGACCCAGCCGCTGTAGGTGCGGATGTAGGTCAGGTCGGCCACCCACAGCTGGTTCGGTGCGGTGGCGACGAACTGCCGGTTCACCTTGTCGGCCGGCCGCGGGGTCTCCGCCCCGTCGCCAATGGTGGTCTTTTCGGGTCTTCTCCCGCGGGATCCCGCGCAGCGCGGCGGCCCGCATCCGGGCCACGCTGGTGCCTTCCCCCTTGAGTTCGTTCCAGCCTTTGCGGGCGCCGTAGACGCCCAGGTTGTCGGTGTGCACGCGGATGATCTCCTTGGTCAGCTTGGCGTCCCGCCGCTCGCGCGCGGACGGGGTGCGGTCCTTGGTGGCGTAGTAGGTGCTCGGGGCGATCTGGACGCCTGCTTCGCGCAGGACAGCGCAGATCGGCTCGGCCCCGAGCTCACGACCCTCCACGATCCGGTCACGATGGGTGTCGATGTAGTCGACGACCACCGCGACCGGCACCTGGCGGGCCGGAGCCTGCTCGGCTATTTGATCCTGCGGTCGAGCTCCGCGGCCGCGAAAAACGCGGCGGACGTCCGAAGAATGTCATTCGCTCGGCGCAGCTCACGGACCTCGCGTTCCAACTCGACTATCCGGCCTGCCTCGTCGCTGGAGGTGCCCCGACGCAGACCACCGTCGATCTCGGCCTGCCGGACCCAGGTTCGCAGGGCTTCGGGGTGGATCCCGAGCTGATCAGCGACCCGCTTGATCGCCCCCGTCGCCGTCGTCGGTTCCCGGCGGGCATCCAGCGCCATCCGGGTAGCGCGCTCCCTCAACTCGTCGCTGTACTTCTTCGGTGCTGCCGCGACTCTCATCCTTCCTGGAATGAGAGCCTCCACCAGACCCGGTGCGATTCAGACCGGCATACCGTCGGCCGGCTTGGATCGGCGGTATTCGGTCGATCGAGCAGCACCGCGGCGGCGGATAGGGTGGGCCAGATGAAGGTGCTTTGCATGCATGCCGCCGGCCTTGGGGAGTTGGTGGCGGCGTCGCTGGGCGCTGATGTGGATGGAAGGGTCGTGTACGCCGACGACAGTGCGGTGATGATCACTACGAAGGCCCCGAGGGGGAAGGTGGGCGGGTTGTCGTATGTGAGGAACTGTTTCGTTGTGATCGGGTCTGTTCCGCGGCGGCGCGAACTCGCGCAGGCGGTCCAGGACATCGTCAGTCACATTCCTCGGTGGTCTCTGCTCCGCACGGGTCGGTCATACCGGCTGATGTTCTCTTTGGACGGTCAGTTGGCTGGCGTGCCGGGCGGCGTCCGGTCGCGTCTGGAGTCGGCCGTGAGCAGGGCAAGCGGAGGCCGGTTCACGCCTCGTGGCGGTGGGGATGAGTACTGGACGATAACCCGCCGGGACCTGAGCGAGGTTCTCTTCTGCGAGCGGATCGCACGTCCTCGGCGTAGAGAGCCGCCCAAGGGTGGCCTTGCCCCTGACATCGCCGAGTTGGTCGTGAACACGGTGCGTTCCTGTCCGACCGACGTCGTTCTCGACCCGTTCGCTGGCAGCGGCGCGCTCGTCGCGGCGCGGATACGGAAGCCGTTCCAAGAAGCAATCTGCTCGGATCTTGGCTATGCGGACGGGTCCGCTCAGTTGCTGTCCGGGCTGGCAGGCAGAGCGGGCGTACGAAAGCTGGCCGACGATGCGCGTCGGCTTCCCTCGATCCCCGATGACGCTGTTGATGTGGTGCTGACAGACCCTCCGTGGGGCGAGTTCGATCAGAACGATTCCACGCCTCAGACGGTAATTGCGGAGGCGCTCGGCAGCATTCGCCGAGTGCTGCGGCCGGGCGGGCAACTTGCCATGCTGGTCTCCCGGCGCCTGGCCGAGCAGGTCGAGGAGCAGTGGCGACAGATCGGCTTCCAACCCCGCCGGTCCTACGACCTCCTCGTCAACGGACATCCCGCAACCGTGCGGGTTGGTGCACTCGGCAGGCCAGGAGACTCGGCCAGGCGCAGCCCGGTTGACGACCAGTGAGCGACACGGTGACATTTGGAAACACCCTGTTCTTCCGGCACCCGGTGAACTGAGCACGGACGAGTCCTCCTGCGCGGCCGGTCAGCGCGCCCCATGACCTCGACGAGCGCCGACATGGTGAGCCGTTGGTGGGTTGCGGACATGCGCAGCGGTCCGATCGTGAAGTCTTGGTCGATCCACCATCGGAGCAGACCGACAGTGGCACTGGCGTAGCCGCAGCCACCGCGTCGAGGGGCACGTGTGGCTCACGGTCGACGGTCTGGGTGAGCCGGTCCCGGACGGCGTCGCCGCTCAGCCGCTTGAGGTGGTCGTGCAGGTGTCCGCCGTTGCACCCGCACAAGGTCCGGTAGATCCGGCCGTGCTCGTTTGCGTGCCAGAAGAGGACCCCGGGTTGCGGGGCAGGCTGAAACGATCGCTTAAGGAACGGCTTGCGGTCGGCAAACAGCCGCTGCGTGCCGCCCGGCCGACGACGCCGGTGATCATGTGTCAGCTGCCGACGGCGAGCGGGACGCGGCTGGCAGCCCGTGCGGGCTGGAAACGATGGTGCTGCCAAGGACGTCTGGCCTGCCGGGTCAGCAAGAGGAGTGGTCCAAGCCGCGATGTGCTCAGCGACGGAACCGCAGCGTGACCAGCTGGAACGGACCCAGCTCAAGCTCTACCGAGGCACCCTCTGCTGACGCGCCGTTGGGCAGCGGGCGTTCGAGCAGGTCAACGGCTTCGACTGACCGGACGTAGGCGTCGGCGGTCACCGTTGCGGTCACCCGTCCACCCAGGGACTCGTAGAGCCGGACCACCAGGTCACCGCTAGGGTCCTCGGCCAGTTTGACGGACTCGACCACAACGGCCGGGTTGCTGACCAGAACCAGCGGCGTGACCTGATGATCACCGTGGACCTGCCGCAGTGGCAGGTTGGTCCGGTAGCCCTCCTCCACCGCCTCGGCGATGCCTGCCGCCGGCCGGACGGTGGTCCGCAGCACGTGCCGACCTTGATCAGCACGCGGATCGGGGTACAGGGGTGCCCGCAGCAACGACTGGCGGACCAGCGTGGTGGTCCCGCCGCCTACCCGGCTGTGCCGGGCGACGTCGTGGCCGTACGTCGAGTCGTTGGTCACCGCTACCCCGTAGCCCGGCTCGCCGACATGTAGGAATCGTTGGGCGCAGATTTCGAATTGGGCGAACTCCCATGACGTGTTGGTGTGGGTGGGCCGGAAGACGTGCCCGAATTGGATCTCGGCGGCCGACCGGTCGGCGTGCACGTCCAGCGCGAAGCCGAGCTTGAGCAGCTTCTGCTTCTCGTGCCAGTCGATCGTGTTGGTGATCTCCACCGAGGGCGAGCCGGCGGCCAGCGCCAGTCGCTGCTCGATCCGTGACCCGCCGAAGGAGCGAGCAACCACGACCGCCGCCTCCTCCGGCTTGCTCTCCAGCCGCATCTCATCGACGGAGTCGAGCTCATGAACGGTACGCCGATAGTGCTCATCGACGTCCCAGGCGTCCCATTTGTTCGGGATGTCGCGGTGCAGCTGCAGCCGGTTGCCCACCTCGCCCGGAGCGATCGACTCTCGACCGGTCGCTGCGTCCACCAGCGAGGAGATGTGCCCGGCGCTGTTGATGACGACCCGCACCACGCCGTTGTTCAAGACGTAGCCGCCGTCTTGCTCCTCGGCGGTCACCTCGCCATCGTCGGCAACGCGTGCCCCGATGCCGAGTGACGGTATCCCGACCCGCGGGTGCGGCGCGGCGTTCAGGACGAGCGTCCGCCCGCCTTCACCGACCAGCGCTCGGACGGCCTGCTCGATCACCGTCTCCGCTCGTTCGGCGATGGCAGCGTAGTTGCGCTCCGCGTCCTGATGCACCCACGCGATGGAGCTGCCGGGCAGAATGTCGTGGAACTGCTGCAGCAAAACGAGCTCCCAGAGCTGTCGGAGCTCGACTTGCGGGTACTCATAACCGACACGGAGCGCCGCGGTCGCACTCCACAGCTCGGCTTCACGCAGCAGGTGCTCGCTGCGTCGATTGCCCTGTTTGGTCCTGGCCTGGCTGGTGTAGGTGCCACGGTGCAATTCCAGGTACATCTCGCCCCGCCACACCGGTGCGTCGGGGTACTCGGACTCGGCGTCGGCGAAGAAGGCCGCCGGCGAGTCGATCCGCAGGGTCGGCGACCCTTCCAGCGAGCGAAGCCGATGGGCTGCGGCCACCATGTCCCGGTTCGGCCCGCCGCCACCGTCGCCGTACCCGAACAGCATCAGCGAGGTGGTGCCTCGCCCCTTCTCCCGGTACTGCCGCTCTGCCCTGGCCATCTCCGCACCCGAGAGCACCGCGCTGTACGTGTCGGCAGGTGGGAAGTGCGTGAACACTCGACTGCCATCGATGCCCTCCCACCAGAAGGTGTGGTGCGGCATGGTGTTGATCTGGTTCCAGGAAATCTTCTGGGTGAGGAACCAGCGCGAGCCCGAGGCCCGCATGATCTGGGGCAGTGCGGCGGAGTAGCCGAAGGAGTCGGGCAGCCAGACCTCCTCGGTCTCCACGCCGAAGTTCTCCAGGAAGAAGCTCTTGCCGGCCACGAACTGGCGGGCCATCGCCTCGCCGCCGGTCATGTTGGTGTCGGACTCCACCCACATTCCGCCGACCGGGACGAATTGGCCGTCCCGGACCTTCTCGGTGATCTTGTCGAACAGGTCCGGATAGTACTGCTTGATCCAGGCAAGCTGTTGCGCCGATGAGCAGGCGAATATGAACGCCGGGTCGGCGTCGGCGAGCTGGACGACGTTGGAGAACGTCCGAGCGCACTTGCGGATCGTCTCCCGTACCGGCCACAGCCAGGCACTGTCGATGTGGGCGTGCCCGACCGCGACCACCCTGTGCGCACTGGCCGAGGCTGGCTGGGCCAGGGCCTCGGCGAGTTCGGCGCGGGCGGCGGCGGCGGTGCCGGCGATGTCGTCCGGGTCGGCCGCGTCGATCGCCCGCTGCAGCGCGACGAGGATCTCCGCGCGCCGGCTGGAGGAGACGGGCAGCTCATTCATCAGGCCGGCCAGCGTCCAGATGTCGGCCCTGAGCTCCCAGACAGCGATGTCGCGCAGGTCCAGTGCGAGTTTCTTGATCACGTACAACTCGGTGCCCGCCAGCGTGGCAGGATCACCGTTCGGTGTGGGATGGAATCCGGTGATGGCGACGTTGGGGTTGGCGGCGGCCTCGAGATAGATGTCGATCGGCTCGCCTGGCTCTACGGGGACGTGGTTGTTGAACGGTGAGACCGCCTTGATCGTGGTCCCGTCGGGTCGGTACGCCAGGCCCTCTGCCTGGAAGCCGGCCGCGGCGGTGAAGCCGAGGTCGACCACCACCTCGGGGACCGTGCCGTCAACGGCGGCCCAGTTCGCCGGGATTGAACCGATGACGTGGATCCACAGGGTGCTCCATGGCCTGCCCCACGGCGTGCCGATCTCGATCGGCCGGAAGGTTTGCAGGACGGCCTCACGGAAGGGCACTGGTTCGCCCGGCACCGGCCAGGCGGTCAAGGTCAGCAGGGCGCTGCCCCGGTAGACGGCCGGCTCCAGATGATCGTGGACGAAGCGAGTGAGGCGGGCTTCGAGCAGCTGCCGATCGTCGTGCATGAGAGTCCTCGTCGATTCGTGGTACGTACGCGACTCACACTAATTCAAACGACTGGACTTGGTCGACGGGGTCAGTCCATCAGCAAGCACGGCCGGGCGCGGGGACAGGAAGCGGTCAAGCACCGATCAGCTGGAGAGCGCCGCCGCGAGCTGAGGTTGGATCAGACCCGGCAAAACCGCGAGCATCGAGCTGCTGATCCGCGACCAGATCGGCCCGCCGAGCACCACCCAATCGACGTCGAGCGCGTTGACCAGCACGGCGAGGCCGGCGGCCAGCGCCGTGGCTGCACGCGGGCAATCGTATCCAGCGCAGGCCCTCTCACTGGTGGAGTGGTCGCTGGCTGACGGCAGGATCGGTGGCGAACCACAGCGCCATCGGGAGCTGGAACGCCGTGAAGCTGTAGTTGCCCATCGGCAGCCAGTAGTGGAACTCCTCCACGGTCGATCCCTGGTACACGACCGTGAACTGCCACCGGTCGGCGTACAGGCTCCAGATGCGTCGCTTGCGGGTCGCCGCCCCGTCGGTGAACGTGAGGGTGCGCTCGAGCTTGACGATGTCGTTGTACGTGTCCTCGCGAGAGCTCTCCACCGCCAGATCCGCCAGCGCCGCGAGACCGTCGTCGAAGCCGTCGCGGAGGGTCGGCAGATCGTCGGCGAGCACGCCGACGCCCAGGTCGCTGACCGCGACGGCGAAGTGGGTTGCCTGCTCCTCCCGATCAGGTCCCACGATCACCCCGTCGAGGTCGCCGTCGAGGTCGGCCCGGAACCAGTTCGACGGGTGCCGGAACTCGTAGCGCCCCAACCGGTCGGTGAAGGTGGTGACTCCGGTGAACCGTGGCCGACCCGTGCGCTCAGGACGCCCACTCACAGAAGTTCACTGGGCTGGACGTCGACCGCCGCCAAGGCCGCCTGCGAGGCGACGACCGCGCCGGTCAGCTCCAGCTCCTCGGCGAAGTGGCAGGCGACCCGACGCGGACGCCTGGTCCCTTCCGCCGAACCGCCTTGATCAGCGGGGATCTCCCGCAGCGCCGGCGTCTCGTCGATGCACCTCTGCTGGGCGTACGGGCAGCGCGTGTGGAAGTAACACCCCGACGGCGGATTAGCGGGGCTCGGCACCTCGCCCTTCAGCGGCGCGGTCACATGACGCTTCCGCGGGTCGGGCTGGGGCACCGCGCCGAGCAGCGCCTCGGTGTAGGGATGCAGCGGACGCTTGAACAGCTCCTGCGTGTCGGCGATCTCCGCCACCCGGCCGACGTACATCACCGCGACCCGGTCGGCGATGTGCTCCACCACGGACAGGTCGTGGCTGATGAACAGGTAGGTAAGTCCCAGTCGCTCCTGCAGGTCCTCCAAGAGGTTGATGACCTGGGCCTGGACCGAGACGTCCAGGGCGGACACCGGCTCGTCGCAGATGATCAGGTCCGGGTCCAGGGCCAGCGCGCGCGCGACGCCGATGCGCTGGCGCTGGCCGCCGGAGAACGCGTGTGGGTAGCGGCTGGCGTGCTCGGGCCGCAGCCCGACCACGGTCAGCAGTTCGGCCACCCGGTCCTTCAGCGCGCGACCCTTCAGCACCTTGTTGATGACCAGGGGCTCGCTGATCACCCGCCCGACGGTCATCCGCGAGTCCAGCGAGGCCATCGGGTCCTGGAAGATGAACTGCATCCGCGGACGGATCTTTTCGAGCGTCTTGGTGTCGGCGTCCTCGACGTGCACCGGACCCAGCTCGGGGTGGCGGAAGATGACTTCGCCGCCAGTGGGCTCCTCCAGCCGGATGATGGTCCGCCCGGTGGTGGACTTGCCACAGCCGGATTCGCCGACGATGGCGACTGTCTCGCGGCGGTCGACGCTCAGCGAGACGCCGTCGACGGCCTTGACCTGGCCGATCACCCGGCGCATTGCGCCGCCCTTGATGGGGAAGTGCTTCTGCAGGCCGCGGACCTCCAGCAATGGTCCTTCGGCAGGCTCCGGGTCCCTCGGATACTCGCGACCGTCCTGCTTGGCCCGCTTGGCGCCGTCGGGGGGTAGCTCGCGCTTGGTCTCGGTCATCGGAGCGCCTCCGTCGTCGAGCCGGCCCATGATCCAAAGACAGGCTCTAGTTCGTCTCGGGTCAGCTGGTCGTCGTACAGGTGACACCGCACACCATGTCGGCTCGGGCCGGCGAGCAGCGTCTCGGGCGGGATCACCGTCACGCAGACGTCGCCGATGAAGTCTGGGCACCGCGGGTGGAAGGGGCAACCGGAGACCTTGGAGTAGGGATCGGGGACCGAGCCCTTGATGACCTCCAGCGGTGCGTGCTCGGCGGCGCCGATTCGCGGGATCGAGCGCAGCAGCGACCGGGTGTACGGGTGCTTGGGGTGATAGAAGATGTCCTCCACCTGCGCGCGCTCCACCACGCGGCCCTGGTACATCACGATGACCTCGTCGCACAGCTGGGCGACGACGCCCATGCTGTGGGTGATGAACATGATCGACATGCCGATTTCTTCCTTGAGCCGGACCATCAGGGCCAGGATCTGGGCCTCGGTCGTCACGTCCAGCGCGGTGGTCGGCTCGTCGGCGATGAGCAGCGCGGGGTGGCAGGACAGGGCCATCGCGATCATGGCCCGTTGCCGCATGCCGCCGGACAGCTCGTGCGGGTAGGAGTTCGCGATCCGCTCCGGATTCGGCATCCCGACCTGGCGCAGCATGTCCACTGCTTGGTCCCAGGACTTTTGCTTGTCCGGGGTCTGGTGGAGCAGGATCGCCTCCTGGATCTGGGCTCCGACGGCGTATACGGGGTTGAGGGAGGACATCGGCTCCTGGAAGATCATGGCGATATCCGAGCCGCGGATTGCCCGCATGGTGTCGCTGGTGGGCTTCAGTCCGGTGATGTCCACCTCGCCCGAGGCGCCGATGGCCGACTCGGTCTCAGCCTCGTCCGACATCATCTCGCGGTCGCCAGTCGTGCGGCGGAAGAGGATCGAGCCGTCGGTGATGCGCCCGGCGCGCTCGAGGATCTGCATGATCGCCCGGGCTGTCACGCTCTTGCCGCTGCCGCTCTCGCCTACCACACCTAGCACCGTGCCGCGGGATATGTCGAAGCTCACCCCGTTGAGCGCGCTGACCGTGCCCAGCGTGGTCTTGTACTCCACCTGGAGGTCCCGAACCGTGATGATCGCGTCACCCGAACCGCGGCCGAGCTCGTCCAGGCGATCGCGACCGTCTGCGCCGTCACGTCCCATGATCATGTAGTGCTCTCCTCCTCAGCGGGTTGGCCGGTCGGAGTCGTCGGGCTCATCTCCAGGTCACTCATATCCGGCTTAGCTGTACGGGTCCACCGCGTCGCGGACACCATCACCCAGGAGCTGGAAGGAGGCGACGGCCACGATCACGAAGACGGCCGGAAGGAGCACCCATGGGTACTGCTGGAGCACGTCGATGCGCTGGGCGTCCTTAAGCAGCACGCCCCAGCTGATCGCCGGTTCGACCATCCCGATGCCGAGGAACGACAAGGTGGTCTCGGCGATGATCGCGGCCGGGATGGCCAGCATGGACACCGCAACGATGTGGCTGGCCGAGTTCGGCAGCAGGTGGGTGAGGATGATCCGAGGGGACTTGGCCCCGGCGGATTTAGCTGCGGAAACGTAGTCGGACTTGGCATACCCCATCACCTTGCCGCGCACCTGGCGGGCCAGTCCGGCCCAGGCCACCAGGGCCAAGATCAGCGTCATCAGGAAGTACCGCTGGGTCACCGACATGTCCGGGGAGAGTACTGCCGCCATCGTCGCCCACAACGGCAGGGTCGGGATGGACATGATGACCTCGATAAAGCGCTGGATGACGTTGTCGGTCATGCCGCCGGCGTACCCGGACCAGGTGCCCATGACCGATCCGAGCACGGTGGCGATTGCCACACCGATCAGGCCGATGGTCAGCGAGACCCGGCCGCCGTAGAGCGTACGGGAGTAGATGTCGCGGCCGTTGCCGTCGGCCCCGAAGAGCAGCAGCTTCGCTTCGCCCTCCGGGGCGACGATCAGGTGCCGGTCCGTCGGGATCAAGCCGAGGAACTTGTACTCGAAGCCCGGCCCGAAGAACTGCAGCGGGATCGGGTTACTGCAGTCCTTGATGTACGTGGTCGAGATGTTGACCGGGTCGATCTCCTGCTTCACCGTGCACATGGCCGGTCCACCGGACCAGGTCAGCGGGCTCGGTGCAGCGTACTTGTACGCCTGGTCCACCGCCACCGGGTCGTTCGGTGCCAGGAACGGCGCGAAGATCGCGGACAGGTAGAGCAGGCCGAGGACGATCAGCGAGACGATCGCGAGCTTGCTCTGCTTGAACCGGCGATACATCAGCTGGGTCTGGGAGACCTCGCCGACCTTGCTGTCGATGATGCCCGCCGCCGCTGGCGGTTCCGTGCCGATGCCGGTGCTCTCGTCCAACCCGGCACCGGTGACCTGTGTTGTCGACATCTGCCCCTCCTAGTCCAGGACCCGAGCCCGCGGATCGACCCACATCAGCAGCAGATCTCCGATCAGGTTTCCGATGATCAGCAAGGCGGACAACATGACGAGCAACGTGGCGGCGACATAGGTGTCCTTGACGATCAGCGTCTGGATCAGCGCCTGCCCGGTGGTGGGCAGGTTGAAGATGATCGAGACCACGGCCTCACCCGAGATGATCACGCTCAAGGTCGCGCCGAGGGTCATCACCAACGGGTGCAGAGCGTTGCGCACCGCGTGCTTCCAGATCACCTTGCGTTCGGCTACGCCCTTGGCCCGGGCGGTCTGCACGTACTGCTGGCTCAGCACGTCGAACAGGTTCGCGCGCATCACGCGGGTGAGCCAGGCCGTGCTGGCGACCGAGATCACCAGCAGCGGCATCCACAGGTGGGCGAGCATGTCGGCGAGCTTGGCCAGGCTCCACGGTGCGTTGCGGTACTCGTTGGAGAACAGCCCCCCGACGTCGAAGCCCATCTGCACAGCCACCACCATCACCGCGAGCGCCAGCAGGAACTCCGGGATAGCCACCCCGATGAACTGGATCAGGGTGATGATGTTGTCGCCGAGGCTGTAGCGGTGGGTGGCTGAGTACACGCCCACGGGTATGGCGATTCCCCAGGCGATGACAGTCGCCCCGACGGCGAGGGCGACCGACAGCCCGAAGCGGGTCCAGATCACGTCGGCGACCGGCTCGCGGTAGGCAAACGACATGCCGAAGTCGCCCCGGATGAGACCGCCGGCCCACTTGCCGTACTTGACGATCCAGGGGTCGTTGACGCCGTACTGCTCCTCCAGCGCCGCGGTCTGCTCGACCGAGACCGTGCTGCCCATGGCTCGCAACCGGTCGATCTCGGCGTCCACCGCCGATCCGGGCGCCAGCTCGATGATGAAGAACGTCAGCAGCGACACCAGAAACAACGTGATCACGGCGTAGCCGAGACGCCGGAGGATCCAGAATACCATCAGTACTTCCTTCGATCGGGAGGTTGATCGATCGAGAGACGGCCGGGATCAGGTGTGCGCGTCGGGATTGTCCCAGAAGTAGCACTCCGGATCATAGACCGCCGGGGTGGGATGGATCCAGGGATTCACCATGCCTCCCTGGGCCAGGTTCTCCTTGCGCGGAACGTTCTTCAGGTCCGTCTTGATGATCATCACCTGCGGGTAGTTCGCCACCGAGCCCATGAAGAAGGGGCCGTCGGAGACGTGGATCTTGATCATGTCCCAAACCTGCTGGTGGCGCTTCATCACGTCCGGCTCGACCTTGCTGGCGTTGTAGATGTCCCACAACTTCTGGATGGGGCCGTCCTTTTCGGGCTCCATCCGCGGCGGGTTGCGATCCCACGGGCTCTTGTCCAGTTGCTTGGAGTTGGTGGCCGTGCCCAGCTGCTGGTACCACTGACCCTCAAGCGGCGCCCAGCGGGTGAACTCCAGCGGGACGAGCCACTGCGGGTAGACCAGGTGGTTCGGTCCGTCACCGACCTCCCAGTTGCTGTGGATCATCAGTTTGCCGGTCTTCCACTGGCTTTCGAACGCCTGCGGAGCAATCGGGTTGCTCTTCAGCTCGATCCCCACCGCCTTCAGGTCGGAGATCAGCTGGTTGTCCTTGGTCTTGTGCTCCACCGTCGCGTCAGCCTGGATGTCGATGCGCAGCGAGAGCTTCTTGCCGTTGGGCAGCTCACGCAGGCCGTCGCCGTTGGAGTCCTTGAGCCCGAGCTCGTCCAGCAGCGCCTTGGCCTTCTCCGGGTCGTACGCGACGTAGCTGTCGCGCCAGCTGGTATAGGCCTGCTTCCCGGTGTCGTTCACCGTGTACTCGATGGCCTTGGGGCTGAGGGTGCCGGTGGTGGGCTCGCCGGTGTTGAAGTAGACGGACTTGCGGACTGCGTCGCGGTTGAAGGCGTGCGAGATCGCCTGCCGGAACTTCGGCTCACGGATCAGCTTGCGCAGGTCATCGTCCACGTAGTCGTAGTTGAAGAAGAAGATCGACCCGGTGCCCGACCCGCTGTCCCACAAGACCACCTCGGTCTTGGCGCGCTCGGCGCTGTCCCGGAGGCCCTGGACGTCGTTGAGGGTGATGCTGTTGAAGCTGCCTTGGCAGTAGTCGACAGACCCCTGCTGGACCTGGAGCTTGCCGGACTCCGCATCGCTGACCACGCTAATCTGGATCTCGTCGACGTAGGGCAGCTGGTCACCATTGGGCATCACGACCCAGTAGTAGGGGTTGCGCTCCAGCACCAGGCTCTTGGTGTTGTCGAACGACTTGCAGATGAAGCCGGTCATGGTCGGGCAGTCCGGGTTGCGGATCCAGTCGGCCTTGGTCTCCATCAGACCGCCGACGTCGTCCCAGTTCTTGGGCACGTCCTTGCCGTACTTCGGGTGGAACTGCTTGACGTAGTGGCTCGGCATCATCCAGATCGGCCCGTTCTTGCCGATGTTGCCGTTCACCCACATCGCCATCCGGTCGGCGGTCAGCGGGGCTGGCGCGTCGAACGTCATCGTCAGCGTCAGCTCGTCGACGGCCTTGAACTTGGCCAGCGTGCCCTTACCTGAGCGCGCCTCGTCCGGCGCGGTCTGCGCCATGTACTGACCCGCAATGATGTCGTCCCACCAGAACATGATGTCGGCCGTGCTCCATGGCTCGCCGTCGGACCACTTGAGGCCCTTGCGGAAGTGGAAGGTCCACTCCGAGGCGTCGTCGTTGGACTCCCACGACTCCACCAGACCCGGGACGATGTCCTTGCCGTCGTTGAGCCAGCGCAACGGCGAGTGACCGTAGAAGAACTCCCGGTTGGCGTTCGCCTGCGCCAAACCGGTGGTGCTGAAGACGTTCATGTTCAGCTTGCCGCCGTACTTGCCGTCGGTGACCCACGCGTGCGGGATCACGTACGGCGCCTCGGGCAGGCGCTCCTCGACTGGCGGCAGGCCCTTGCTGTCCAACATGGGTGCCTGCCGGTACTTGCTCGGCACCGCCAGCGGTTTAGTGGACGAGCCGACGGCCTGGGAGCCGCCACCCTCGCTGCCGACGTTGTCGCCACCTTGACCGCCAGAACAGGCGCCAAGTGCGACGGAACCTGCCAGTACGGCAGAGCCGTAGAGAAACTGGCGGCGAGAGATACGGCCTAGCTCCATGTTTCCTCCAGTGCAACCGACGCCGATGTCAGTACGGGCGGCCACCGCGAATGAGCTGACCGATCTGGAGCGGAAGCTGGGTACTCCTGGAAGCAGCCCTTGGTCCGTTTCATGTGGCTGCCCGAATTGCTGCCGACTCTACCCAAGTCTGCCCGCTCTGCGAAGACCCTGACACGGAAGATGCTTCGGTTGGCTGTGAAACTGTTACGTGCCACCGGGGGGCTCAGCCGGAGACGGCCGGCGCTTGGTGCTCGCTCGGCCGCCTCAGCGGTCCGATGCCCGTGCTGGGGCAGCGGGCCCTCGTGCGGTACGGCACCGAGATGATCGAAACGTCACATCGTCGAATCCCGTTTCACAAATGTCGACATCCCTCTGACATCGCGACGCACCCGGGTGCACACATGCCGAGCAGTTGACGCCGCAGATCGCCGCCAGATCTTCAGTCGGCACCCCAGGCTGGCCACAGGTTCGGGTCGTTGGTAGCCGCAGCGGTCAGCGCCTGGGTGACAGCGGGAGTTCTCGATTTGGGCTCGTAGGATGATGCATCGATTCTCTCTCCGCACCCTCAGAACAGCTCTCAGCGGTGGCGCCGACTCGCCCGAGGTCAGGGTCGTCCCGCGACCTACCGGAAGGGTCCCCTGCGTCGGGGGAGACGCGGCGCGCGTTCGCGGATCTGAGGACCTGGTTGGACGAGCGCCTGGCGACGAACGGGGTGCCCGGCGCCGCCCTCGGGGTGGTCACCGGCAACCGCCTGTTCACGCATGCCTATGGAGTCGCCGAGGTGAGCTCTGCGGAGCCGGTGTCGCCGGCGACGCCCTTTCGCATCGCGTCGCTGACAAAGGTCTTCACTGCGGCGGCGGTGGCGCGACTGGCACACGCCGGTCAGATCGAGGTCCAGCAACCGGTCAGGGCCATACTCCCCGAGTTCGGCGTTGCCGACGCCGAGACGGGCGCGGCGGTCACCACGGCGCACCTCCTCTCGCACAGCACCGGCTGGGCCGACGCGCTCGAGCCTTACCCCGCGCACGACCGCCTCGGCGACTACGTCGACCGGATGCAGGACCTGCCACAGGTAGCACCGGTGGGGAGGTACCTGAGTTACAGCAACTCCGGCTATCTGCTGGCCGGCCACCTGCTCGCCACCATCTCCGGTCGCGACTACGAGTGGGTGATCCGGTCCGAGGTGATCGATCCGCTGGGACTGCCCCATACCGGCTTCGCCTCGGAAGATCGCGTGTTCGGTCCACTCGCACGAGGCCACGCCGTGGGTGACGACGGGCCGGTCCTGATCGAAGCGGGCGTTCCGCCGCGGTCCGCGAACCCGGCGTTCGGTCTCCTGTCGTCCGTCGACGACCTGCTCACGTTCCTGCACGCTCATCTGAAGGCTGCCGCGGACAGCACCTCGCCGTTCGCCGGCATGGTACGGGCGTTGGGCGACGGTGGATCTGTTGGGCCGACGGTGGTCGATCGAGTTGGCATGGGCTGGATGCTGCGGGAGGTCGGTGGTCATCAGGTAGCCATGTCGCAGGGAAGCGACGCGGGCTACTGCGCCGGCATGGCGTTCGCCCCGGCCGACGGTTTCGCCCTCGCGGTGCTGACCAACAGTGACGCGGCCCTGATGCTGGTCAACGACGCGCTGTGGCAGGGGGTGTCGCTCTTCGTGGGCGCAACCGTGCCGACCCCAGAACTCGTTGCGCCGGATCCGGCCGACATCGAGGCGAAGTCGGGCACGTTCGCGCTCTGGGATGGCATGGAATTCCAGGTCCGAGCAGGGAATGGCGGCTTGGCGCTCGCCACCAGGCTAGTCGGGGAGTCCCTTCCGGACCTCGCCGGTCCACTCACCATGACGGGCACGGACCACGGCTTTCTCGCCGCCCTCGGCGGTCGTGTCTGGTTCGACTTCGTGCGCGGCGACGGCGGGAACGTCGACTGGCTCCGGTTCGCCGGTCGACTGGCTCCGCGGGTCGGCTGAGGTCCCGGAGTTGTCGAAAGATCAACACCCGCTGAGGGCTCGGTCACGTGCACGCTCACGGTCTGGCGGGCGAACAGCCGGCCGAGACCAATCCGCTGCCGGGCGACGGAGCTGCCGTCGTTGTGGTCGGCGAGGAGTTGCACGGGCGCGGCTCGATGTTGGGCCGTGGTGGAGGCTCGGCCGGGCGGACCCGGCGGAGCCGCGGTACCTGGGCCGGGAGTGAGCGGGTTCGACGGGTCCGGAGCAGCTCTCGGGTGTCGAGGTCGAACTACATCAACACCGCCGGTTCGATCCGGATCCCGACCAGGCAATCGGCAAGCAGGGTCGACGCGGTCGACACCTGGCCGCCCCACGCGAAGGTCGCGGCCGGGGAGATCACCCGCACGAACGACGACCGCGGACGCCTCCCGAGGTCGCGGTAACGCTCATCAAGGCGTCGCTCCGCTCCCCACGCCGCTCCGGTGTCCTCGCTCCGCTGCGGGCCGCTCCGCTGCGGTACGACGAAGGCCAAGAGGTATGCAGCATCCTCGCTAGCCTCGACCGTAGCGACCGACCACGGAGGGATGCCAAGAGTGCTGGCCGCCGAAACCACGATTGACCGACTCGCCCGTTGGGCCAAAGGCCGCGACAACGTCCGCAGCCTCATCGTCACAAGCACACGAGCTATACCTGGCGCGCACGTCGACGCCTACTCCGACTACGACGTGGTTGCTGTCGTCGAGGATGTCCGAGCCATGCTCGACGACACAAGATGGCAGGCCGACTTCGGTGAAGTGCTGATCTCGTACTGGGACCCCGTCGAGGCTGACCCGTCGACGGGCGCCGAATGGGTCGGCAACATCACCAACTACACCAGCGGCTTGAAGATCGACTTCAGCCTCTGGTCTCCACAGCATTACGCCGACGTGACCGCTGGCCCAGATCCATACCCCGAGTTCGACGCCGGATATCGCGTTGTCGTGGACAAGGACGGACTCACTACCGGCCTTCCGGGGCCGACATTCAGCTCCTACATTCCGGCACGTCCCGACGAAGCGACCTATCGACGCCTCATTATCGACTTCTTGATCGGAGTTCCCTACGTCGCGAAGAGCCTTCTGCGCGGCCAGCTGTTGCCCGCCAAGTGGGTACTCGACTTCGACATGCGGTTCAACTACCTGCTCCCCCTCCTCGAGTGGCGGGTTGAGTGTGACAATGACTGGTCTCTAAAAACCGGAAACCTCGGCACGAGACTCGAAGCGCACGTCTCCACTGACACCTGGTCTGGACTGGTAGGCACATTCACAGACGCCGACCCAATGGCGAACTGGGAAGCGTTGTTCGAGATGATCGCGCTATTCGACCGCGTTGCGAGAGAGGTTGCCGATCTTCTCGGCTACGCCTATCCCGAGGACCTCGTCCTCCGCGTCACCGAACACGCGCAACGCATGCGCGATGGCGACTTCGCCGGTGGACCGCTCGGTTGAATCAGTAGTTCGCGACATTCGTCGCGACAAGGTTCGACGTGACGCAGGTGTCTCCGCCGCCTGTGCGTCTCTGCCCTGGCACTGACCACCCCAGGCCGTGTCCTTGCGCGGTGTAAATGACGACGGACGTAGGTTCCTTCAAGAGCTACCAACTCATCGGAGGAAGGACTACGCCCGTGTCAGCACGAGTATCACCCACCGACCGGATCAGTGGCGAGATCGACGCCTTGTCGACGGCGCGCGTGATCTGACGGGAGGTCATCGAGGAGGTCACCCGGCTGGGCTCGCGGTTGATCATCCAGACCAAGGTCGAGGCCGAGGTGGACGCGTTTTGGGCCGGGCCCGTTACCAGCGCGCCGCGGGCTGCGCGGCTGCCCGGCCGGGCAGCCGCAACGGCTACTGCGACTCCACCATCGAGGAGAGCATTGCGATGGGCTGCCGGGGGTTCGTCGTGTGCGGGGGCGCCGGCGTGTTGCGGCCGAATGTGGCTCTCGGGCATCTCATCGTTGTCGAGTCCGGAAGATGTCAAGCCGGATGAGACAAGTGCGGTTTAGTTCGTCTGTCTGAGCGCCTCCCGGTTGGGTTCGTTGATCCACGCGGCTTCGGGCAGCCTGGGCGGCTGGGGTCGGCGGTGTCGGAACCGCGTGGGGTTTGCGTCGTAGGCGGCCGCCAAGGTGATCGCCCGGTGCGCACGAACTCGGCGGGCAGTGCCGTGATGCACCGAGGCCGGAGTGTGCAGCCCGATGCCGGAGTGGCGGTGTTCGTGGTTGTAGTAGCCGAAGAACGCCTGGCCGAACACGCGGCGTCGGCCAGCGTACCGAACCGGTCAGGAAACACCGGGGCGTACTTCAATGTCTTGAATGCCGCCTCGGAGTAGGGGTTGTCGTTGGACACGTGCGGCCGGGAATGCGACCGGGCGACGCCAAGGTCCACCAGTAGCTGAGCGACCGGTCTGGAGGTCATCGAGGTGCCCCGGTCGGCATGCAGGCTGTGCGGTCGGCCGTGGAGAGTGATCGCGTCGGCGATCAGCTGCTCGGCGATCTCGGCGGACTCGGTGGCCGCGACGGTCCAGCCGACGACGTACGGGAGAAGATGTCCAAGATCACGTACAGGTCGTAGTAGACGCCGCGGGTCGGCCCGCGGAGTTTGGTGATGTCCCAAGACCACACCTGCTGGGGCGCGGTGGCCAGCAGCTCCGGTTTGACCCGGGCCGGATGGGTGGCCTGGTGGCGGCGCTCGCCGGCCTGCCCGGCTCGGCGGAGCAGCCGGTGCATCGTGGACATCGAGCACAGGTAGGTGCCCTCGTCGAGCAGCGTCGCCCAGCACTGGCCGACGGACTTGTCGGCGAACCGGCGACTGTTCAGCTCGGCCAGTACCCGCGCACACTCCGCCGGGCTGAGCGCGTTCGGCGGCGCCGGTCGAGGACCGACCGGCGCCGGCTCGGCTGGCCGGCGGGCGGGGTAGTGGGTGGCCCGGGACCACCCCACCAGCTCGCAGGCCTGCTTGGTCGAGGTATGCCCGGCCAGCTCGGCGACCGCCGGGGCGATCACCGCTTCGACCGCTTCTCGGTGTCCGCGCTCTCGGAGACCAGCTCCAAGAGCGCGTGTGCCTTTCCCACAACATCGAGGGCAGCCTGGGTCTTGGCCAGCTCTCGCCGCAGCCGGTCGTTGTCGCGCTGCAGCCGCTCGTTCTCGGTCTGCTCCGGGCTCCGCCCGCGGGCCGGGGGCTTGGCCGTCACACCGTCCAACGCGCCCGCGTCGCGGGCCCGGCGCCACTCCACCACATGTGAGGAGTACAAACCCTCCCGGCGCAGCAAAGCACCCTTGGCACCCGGCTCGGCGGCGTCATACTCCGCCACCATCGCCAGCTTGTATTCGGCGGTGAACGTGCGCCGCTTCGGACGCTCGGCTCGCGGACTCACCACCCCATCATCAACCGGAGCGTCAGCCATCGTCATCGTCATCATGATCAACCTTGTCTCGCCCCGTGCAGAGGTAAGAACAACTACCTGAGGTGTCTCACATCAGCCTGACGCACAGGGGTCTGCCGTGCGCGACGAGGGAACCTCGCACCACTACCAGCGTGCTGGACGCTACGTCAGCGCGAACACCGCGGCTGTTGAGGTGCTCCAGAGCCTTCTGGGGGAGCGTGGGATCCCTTACCTGACTGGGCGGGTATGGACAACCGATGCGCGTACCGGGAGACTCCGGCGAAGATCGAGCTGCGTCGCTTGGAGGGGTATGTCGCGGTCGAGATGGAAGCCGCGAAGATGAACTGGTCCTGGGCGTCGTCGGCGCCGCGGTGCACGACCTCCCCGAGGGTCTTGGTAGGTGAGGAGGTCGGTGGTTCGCGCCAGAGCCCATCCGAACGGATCGCCGAACGGTCCGAGATGTCGGGTGTCGCGCTGGTGGAACAGTTGGAAGGCGCCGTCAGCGAAGATTGGCATGCAGTCGCCGAACCACGTCTCGGGGTGCTGGTAGTAGAGCTGGTGCATAAGAGGGCTATCGCCTTTCATGGTTGTCGTTGCTGCGAGCGGGTGATGCCAGGCGGCGGTGGACAGCGTGAGCTAGCAAACCCTCGGTTCCTAGAAGTCGTGCGTTTGTCTTGAGTTATGCGGCGTGGCCGAGACGGGCGTGGTCGATGGAGCCGCGGACGTGGCGGTAGACAACGGCTAGGGCTTGCGGAGTTCGACGGGTGCGGGTGGTCGGTCCGCGGCGGTGAGTGGTGGCAGGAGCCGGTCGTGGACTTTCGTGTAGATCGCCACCCGTGCCCGTCGGGGGTGAGCTGGTAGGTGTTGCTGCCTGTTCTGCGTTCGATGTTGGTTCGCAGGCGGCGACGAACATGCGCTGAAACGCCAGGAAGATGATCACCGCGGGGAGGGAGACCAGGAGCCACGGCGAGGACGACGGGCGGGCCCGGCGGTGCCGTAGCTGCCCTGCAATCCGGCGAGCGGCGCCATCACCGGTCGGACCTCCTGGCTGAAGCTAAGCGTGATGCCGAACAGCAGCTCGTTCAACACCCAGACGAACTGGAAGTGAAGGCTGCTGCCAGCGCTGACCGCGACAGCGGCAGGTTGAACCTGGTGAAGACCAGCCACCACGAGGCGCCGAGCTGCGCCGCCTCGTCGATCTCCGGCGGGATCCCCATCATGTGGTTTGCGCATGATGAAGAACGAGAATGGGAGCTCCTCATCCCGGGGCAGTTCATAGGTCGTCAAGCGTCCTCGGCACGCACTCATGATGACCTACAACAGACGAACGCGGCACGTGCGCTCTCCCGCGATGCTCACAACGGTCTCGCCCAAGGCTTCTGCTCCGCCTACCTGGCCCGCGGTGGGTATCGGTCAGCGGTCGCTCACTGAAACCAGCGTCAGGTCGAGTTGTGCATGAGGATTCGCAGGGCGGCCGACACGGCGCCTTCGATCTGGTTGTCGCGGACCTCGGCTTGGCTCTGCCACGAGCGGTGATCCCAGTTCTTGCCCAACAGATCGTCACCGCCGTACAGAACCTGGACCAAAGGCACGCCTCGGAATGCCGCGACCGCGGCCACCGCAGATCACGTCCTCGTTCTTGCGGGCGCCCAGGATCATTACCCAGCGGTCGTGCTCGTCCTCACGCAGGACGAAGGGGTCGCGCCAGTTGTCGGGGTCGAAGCCCCGGCTCCGGAGCGACGAGCTCGCCGGGCAGCGTGGTCCAGTGCTCCAGGTCGTCGCTGACCGCGTGCATCAGAACCTGCGCCGCCTTGCCGGCGGCCGGGTAGTCGCGGTTGTAGCCGGTGTAGAAAGCGTGGTAGCGGCCGTCGGCCTCGAACACGCTGCCGGCCGGTGTCAGCGGCCGCACGGTCTGGTACACCTCGACCGAACTGGAGCACTGGACCTTCGAGGGCGACTTCTGGGCACCGGACCTGTACACGATGCACGAGATGCCCGACCTGTTTCGGATGGGTGATGATCGCTGGTATCTGCTGACCACCGAGTACAGCGACCGCAGCAAGACCGTCTACCGCAGCAGCGAGTCGCTGGCGGGCCCGTGGACCTCCCCGGTCGACGACGCCTTCGACGGCCGCGCCTACTATGCGGGCGCGATCGGCCGCCGACCACAACCACCGCTATCTGTTCGGCTGGGTTCCGACGAAGCAAGGCGACACCGACCTCGGCGCCTGGCAGTGGGGCGGCACGCTGGTCGTGCACGAGGTCTACCAACGCCTGGACCGCTCGCTCGGCGTGCGGATCCCCGGCACCGTGCGCGCAGCGTTACCCACCGCCGCGCCCACGATGACCGAGCCCCGGTCGCTATCTGCGGCGGACGGCCAGGCCAGCATCGTCGTGGCCGATCTGCCGGCCGACCAGCTGTTCCTGGTTACGCTCCAGCTCACCGCCCATGCCCGAAGCTTCGCCATCCGGCTGTTCGAGAACGACCTCGGGACCGCCTACGCCTTCACCGTGCGCGGGGGCGAGCAGCGGATCGATTTTGACAAGATCCCGAACTATCCCTGGTTCCGTTACGAGAACAAGGGTCTCGAGCGCCCGTTCGCCTTCGAACCTGGACGTACCTACGACGTCGAGATAGTGGTCGACGACACCATCGCCACGCTGTACGTCGATGGTGTGGCGCTGAACGCCCGGATGTACGACAAGCCCGGGAATCGGCTGGCGATCGGCTTGATCGATGGGAGTCTCACCGTCCACCGGGCAGGGGTCGCCGGCTACCAGGCGCCGGCCTCGCGCTGAACGGCGCTGGTGGGCTGTCTCGTCTGCATCACGATGATTCCCCCGTTATCGCGGGTTTGGATCCCGTATCCTCCGCGTTAGCTTAGCTAAGCTAACGAGATGAGCCGCCCCACCTCGGCCTCCTGTTCTCTCGCCTGTCGGTCATCCACGGCGGCCAGCCCGCGACGACGATCGCGCGGGTCACCAAGAGCAGTCCGGCTCCAGTCAGTACACCACCGGCCACGGTATCGGCGGCCAGGATCGAGACAGTCGCGTCGTTGTCGGCCTCGCCGAGGAACCACTCAGCGATCCATTGGAAGGCGAAACGAGCGAGCACACCGAGCAGGATGAGCGCCGTACCGATGATTCCCAGCACCCGGGGTTGCCCGCGGGCACTCTTGATCAGCAGCCACAGCGCCACCACCACCCCGGCGACCGCTATCGCGACGGCCACGATCTGACTGACCGCCATCAGTGACCACCTCGCGTCCGTCTCGCCTTGCGTGCCCGGGTGACCGCGAGCGCCAGTAGCACCAGCCCGGCGGCGGCGAGCGCAGCTACGATGATTGAGCCCACTCCGTGAACGACGGTGTTCCTCCCGTACGCACCGGCCAGCGATCCGTGGAGCGCCTGCAGTCCCGTGCTCGCCAACACCATCGTGACACCCAGCAGACCGAAGGTGCGGGATCTGCTTGCGGCCTGCATGTTGATCACGATCAAGGCGATTAAGAAGCAGACGCCTATGATCGCTGCGGAAAGAAACCTCGCGGCCGGAATCCTGTATTCGAGCATCGTCGCCGACTCTAGTGTGGCAGCTGGCCGAAATCTGCGCGGATATCGGCAGCCAGTCGGAACTGAACGCGTTGTACCCCGGCATGCGCCGTCTGACTCGGCACGAATCAATCAGTTCTGAGCCGGCGTATTCGGGCTGCCGACGACCACGATCTCGAACTGCTCGGCCACACGTTCGGCGTCGTGCTGGGCGAACACCGTGCGGACCGCTCACCGCAACCATCTCGGTGTGCCGCGCGGCACCTGGACCAATGACGTTGGCGTGGACCTGGTTCGGCGCATCCTCGCTCGTGTACTGCCCGAGGATGCGAAGCCGGCCAAGAACAACGGTCGCATGAATTGGACCCAGCACCGCTGCCAGGAGACCCAATTTGACCGTCCCGATGGCCTGATGCGCGAACATCTGCCGCCAGGCCGGCCACTAGCCCTACCGGACAGACGAGCCTCATCCGCGCGGCGGCGGGAGCGCCTTGGGTGACAGGGCATCCGGATCGATCTGCCGATCGGGCATCGGTGCGGGCACGTCACCGTCCAGCAGCGGATCGCGGGTGTCGCGCATGGTCTCGAGGAGCCGCGCGCGCAGTTCGGCGAGAACCGGCTGGTGATTCGCCTCAGACGCCAGGTTGTGCTGCTCGTGCGGGTCGAAGATCTCGTCCCAGAGCGACTCGGCGTCGACCCGCCGACTGGCCCAGCCGTGCCGCACCCATAGGTCCTTGCTGCACGAGTCGTCGGTGTTCGGCAGCACCGGTCGGCCGCGGTCCGAGAACCGCCGCGTGTAGCGGTACCGCCCCGTCCGGATCGTGCGCTGCGGCTCGTACGCGGCGTGGTACGTCACCTCAGCGATGACGGTGTCCCTGATCACCGCAGTCGGATCGTCGGTCAGCGGGAGCAGTGAATGCCCTTGCAGCCAAGGGGGCCGGTCCAGTCCGAGCAACTCCAGGATGGTCGGAAAGATGTCCAGGTGGCTCACAAGCGCTTCCGACTGCGCGCCACCGCTGAACCCACCGGGCCCCCGCACGATGAGCATCACCCCGGTGCCGGCGTCGGTCAGCGTGCACTTCATCCGCGGCATGGCGATGCCGTGGTCGGTCGTGACGACGACGAGCGTGTTCTCCGCGACGCCGGCGTCGTCGAGGGCGTCGAGAACCCGGCCCATGCCCTCGTCCGCCTTCGCCGCCGCGGCGGCGAACGACGCCATCTCCCGCCGGGTGTCCGGCGTGCTCGGCATGGTCGGCGCGGGCGCGGTCAGCGCGTCCGGATCGCCCGGGTAGCCGAACAGGTGCTCGTTGCGGTTGTCCGTGTGCGTCTCGAAGAACCCGACCGACAGGAAGAACGGCTGGCCTCGGTCGGCCGAGCCGGTGTGCTGGCGCACGAAGGCGGCGCCGATCTCGCTCACCTCGTCCGCGTGACCGCCCACGCGCAGCACGTCGATGTAGCCGAGACCTGCAAGTGACGCCTCGTCGTCCGCGCTGACGTGCTGCTGGCCCACCATGGCGGTTCGGTAACCGGCGTCTCGCAGCGTGGTGGCGAGGTGCTGCGACGGGTCGTGCAGGCGGAAGCCGAAGTGGGCAAGGCCCATCATGCCGGCGTTGTGCGGGAGTTGCCCGGTGAGCAGGGCGGCGCGACTCGGTGAGCAGGTCGGCGCGGCGGAGAACGCGCGGTGGAAGAGCATCCCGTCCCGGGCCACCCGTCCCATCCGCTGCGTCCGGACGGGTGCGCCATACGGGCCGATGTAGCGGCCGGTGTCGTGCGTGTGGAGGTAGACGACATTGGGCCGGTTCCCCGGCCCGGCCGGGGTGCTCGCGCTCACGCCGTCCACCCTAGGTCTGGGGGCGGTCGGCCGGCCTCGGAGCCCCTGCGGATTCCCAGCCCTGGCTGTGTCGTCGGATCCGCAACCAGTCCACATGACGTCCACAACCATCCGTCGCGCGCTGAGAGACGAACGAGAGGAGGTTGTCCCGCGTCTCGTGGAAGTTGAGGTGGCGGTCCCCGCCTGACGCCTGCCTTGCGGTAGGTGTTGGGCGTCCGCCAAAGACGACCCAAAGACAGGGGACCGCTGTGACCAGGCAGTATCAGATGACTGGCTTCGACACGAGAGCGGTTGCCGTCCCGGAGCAGGTGAGTGTGGCGATGGCTGAGATCGCCGCTGACATGCGGCAGGGGTTGTTGGCCCTCGCGGTCGGCGCCGGGCTGCAGGTGATGCAGTCTTTGATGGAGGAAGACGTGGCCGCCTGCTGCGGGCCGCGGGGCCGGGCACGATGCGGACCGGACCGCGACCCGGCATGGCAGCGGGCGGGGGTCGGTCACCCTGGGGGCCGCCGGGTGCCGGTGAGGCGACCACGGGTCCGGGCCAGCGACGGATCCGGTGAGGTGCCGCTGCCGGCTTATGAGCTGTTCACCTCCACCGAGCTGCTCGGCAAGGTGGCGATGGAGCGGATGCTGGCCGGGGTGTCGACCCGCCGCTACCCGGCCGCGCCGGAACCGGTCGGTGAGCAGGTCGGGCGGGATGCGACGGCGATCAGCAAGTCGGCGGTGTCACCCAGGTTCGTGGCGATGACCGAGCACGCGCTGGCGGACCTGCTGGCCGCGGACCTGTCCTGGCTGGACCTGGTCGCGATCATGATCGACGGCGTGCACTTCGCCGACCACCTGTGCGTGGTCGGCTCGGCATTGGGATCGACGGGACCAAACACCCGTTGGCCCTGGTCGTAGGGTCGACGGAGAACACCACTTTGGTCCGCTCGCTGCTGGTCGGGCTGCGGGACCGCGGCCTCGACGTCACCCGGCCGATCCTGGCCGTCCTGCTCGGACTGATCGCCGCCGCCGTCGAAGAGGCCGAGCAAGCCCGGATCGCGGTGCTGCTGCTGCCGGGTGTCGGCACCGTAGAGGACCTGCGCAAGGCGCACGAGACGGGGGGCGACGGTGGCCCGGATCGCGACACACTGCACCGAAGCCGACGTCTCGGTCCAGCACTTCGCCGCGGCGCGGGAACTCGGCTTCGAGACCGTCGGGTTCTTGATGCTGGCCCATCGGCCGGATCCGGTGAACCTGGCCCGGCAGGCGCGGATCATGGTCGACGCGGCGCCCAATGCGTCTATGTCGTGGACTCCGCCGGTGCCCTGGTGCTAGGTGATGCGCAGGCCCGCATCTCGGCACTGGTCGATGAGATCGGCACCGAGGCTCAGGTGGGGTTCCACGGGCACCAGAACCTCTCGCTCGGCGTGGCGAACTCGGTGTTGGCCCAGCAGAACGGAGCGCTGCAGATCGACGGTGCGCTCTGCGCGCTCGGCGCCGGGGCCGGGAACGCGCCGCCGAGGTGCTGTGCGCCACCTTCGAGCGACTCGGGTGGCCACCGGCGTCGACGTACCCGGCGTGCTGCGTGCCGCCGATGAGTAGGCCGGCCGATGATCCCGCGACTGCCATTCATCGACCGCTCGGCGATCGTGCTGGGAACCGAGGGGTCTACTCCAGCTTCTTGCTGCACGCCGAACGGGCCGCTGAGCGCTACGAGATTCCCGCACACGCCATCCTGCAGCGGGTCGGCGAGGCTGGCTACGTCGGCGGGCAGGAGGACATGATCATCGACGTCGCCCTGCAGCTGCAGCGCGAGCAGGACGATGTCGCGACCGGGCACTACGACTGAGGACTGAATGCCTACGACTGAAGGCCGATCAGGTGATCGCCGGTCTGATGCCGGCTGAACGGCTCCGCTCGGCGATCGTGTCGAGCGTGCCGCGCACCGTCTGCTGACCGGGCAAGCCGGCACTGGCGCTGCTGGTGGCGGCGATGCAGGGTCCAACCCGTGGTCGATCCGCGCGGCGGTGATCAACGTCAGGATGCCCACCCCATCATGATCACCAGAGGGTGTTGGCGGCGGCCAACAGGGCCCAGTTGAGTGTTCTGCCTTCCGCGCACCAGCGCGAGGTGGCCGAATCACGTGAACCCCGGGTCAGTGACGATCCTCCGGCGAGTCAGACGGCCAATGTCCCAACTAGGACTGATTTACGGGCAATACAACCAGCGGAACCTGACACGGCATGGCTGCTTGGTCCATGCAGGCGGATGAGCTAACGCCTGTGGGATGCACGCGCATCAACGGAGCAATGGATTTCACGGCCAAGCGCAGCCGCAGTGACAGAACCAAGATCAAGCTCCCCCTCGACCGGATGCAAATACACTCCCAACGCCACACCACCATCGGCCGATAGTTCGGACTATCTGCCCCTGCAAAGCGACGACTTGTCGGGCTCGGTGACGGTACCGTCGCAACGTGCCTCCAGCCTCCGGCCCTTTCATTGGCGCCGCCGTACTCGTGCACGGCCTGTGGGGAAATCCACACGACTGGCGATGGGTCAGGGGCCTACTCGAAGACGCAAACGTCCAGGTGATCACGCCAGATCTGCCCTCCCACCGCACGCCGACAGCCGGCCTTGCCGAGGACGCCGACGAAGTTCGTCACACCATACGAACCTCGGATCCGCCGGTGGCTGCGGTTGGCTGGTCCTATGGCGGCCGTGTCATCAGCCTGGCCGCAGCCGGTGAGGAGTCCGTCTCGCGCCTCATCTACATCTCCGACATACCACGACCCGCCGGATTTCCCGGCGAAGATCTCGGCTGGATCGACGCCGATCCGCACATCCTCGTCAACCCCGACGGGAAATTCGTGCTCGACAACGACTTGTGGTTGAAAGACGAAGGCGAGACCTTCCCAGAAGAGGTCTGCAAACACTTCCATGACCATCCCCGGCGCCTGGTAACCCGAGCCACGCAGGGAGCTCAACCGGAAGCGGCCTGGGAGACCACGCCCACAACCGTGCTCATCGGGGAGAGAGACACGTTCTCCGAGGCCGATCGCAGATGGGCCGACGAGCATCTAGACGATGTTCGCGTGATAGACACCGACCACTTCATCATCTTCCGCTATCCGGAGGTTGTCGCCCAGCTAGTCCTGGAGGCCCTCGGGCCCACCACTTGACGTGCCGGATCGGACAGTCATAGCAGAGAAGAGCAGCATCGTAAGACGACCCACGTGCGGTACGCCGTCAGGCGGGCCGGGCAGGAGTACGCCCCGCACTGACGACCCCCGGTTACGCCACGACGCGACGCCGCAGACCGGCTAACGGTCAATACCGCCACCCTTCCCGGCTTCTTATGGTCGGCATGGGCATCGAATGTCGTCATGTTGATCCGAGATCACGGCGACGACCAACACAGCATCTTCCATTAGCGTGTCGCGATGGAACTGGTCGGAGGAGTATCTCGCAGCGCTTGAGGTCGGCAACGTCGAGCGTGTGCTGGCCCTCTTCGCACCCGAGGGGATTGTGTATTCACCCCTCTACGGCTCTGTGCCCGCGCGGCAGTTCTGTTCGACGCTATTTGCCGAATCACGGCTCACGCTCCGGCGCGTCTTCCGCGACGACAGGGAGGCGGTTGCGTTCTGGTTCGCCTTCGCCTGGGTACTTGCCGACGGCACGTCGGCTCTATTCACAGTCGTCGACATCGCCGAGCTGACAGAGGACGGACTGATTGCCAGCCTCCACATCGTCTACGACACCGCTCCAATCCGCGAGGACTTTCAACAGGCCACACGACCACACGAAACGGGAAGCCCTGAGAACATCAGTGGTTACGTGCCGCGATGATTACAACGAACTGCCGCCGGATGGCCGATACCCGGGGACCCCTTTGCGGGACGCGTCGCCATGCCGCAGGAACGGACGGCGGAGCGGTTCGGGCCAACGCCGGACCGGATCAGGCGAGCCGCGATGGACAGCTGGTCAGGGTGGTTCGGAGGAAGGGCTCCCCCTTGCCGTCTCGAGTCAGAGGGGCCACCCAGCCGCCCGGGCGTCGATGATCCACTGGTGCAGGTAGCGCACCCACTGCACCGCCGAGAGGGTCCGCACCTCGGCGCACTTGGCCATCAGCGCCTTCATCCCAGGGCTTGCCTGCTCGAATTGGTCCACCTTCTCTGCGTCGGCCTGCTACGACCCACGTGCCTGGCGCCGGTGTGGTGGGTCGCCTTCAACGACTTCCCGCCGAACCAGTTCACCGAGACTCAGCTGGTCAACCAGGTGCTCGAGCTGGCCGCCGCGGCCAGCTGGGAGTCGGTGCTGGATACGTCGATCCGCAAGGACGTCGACTGCCTCCTCCGCACCTACACCGTACGGCAGCGCGGCCGGTCCGGCCTGGACGAGGTACTGGACTGCCCGTTCCGGGAGCTCGGCTTGATCGAGCCCACACCCGGCGCCGGCTCGTCTCGCTTCGTGGACGGGCCCAAGCCATCCCTGCCGGACGAGATCGTCGCCTACGCCTGCCTGCGGTTCATGGCCGAGAACGGCAACTCGCGATCGATCAGCATCGCCAGGCTAAGTCACGTCACGGGCAGCCCTGGAGGAACGTTCCGTTTGCCAGAACGTCCGCTGAGCGAGGCGCTCAGCCGCGCGGGGTCTCGGGTGCAGGCAATTCAGGTCGCCGAGCCCGGTGGGCTGCGGCAGGTGCTCGTCGACGACGATCCCGCCGCCTTGGCCGACCAGATCCTCACCCGCTACTACCAGGAGGCCGAAGTGGCTAGCGCGGTGCGGGCGTGATCCCTATGATCGCCGACGAGGTTCGGCCGCGGCAGCGTTACCTCCGGTCGGCCAACGTTGAGCAGGAGGCGAGCTTCGGCGTCGAGGACTACATCCCGACCGGCCGCGCCCTCGAGGTACTGCATCGGGTCGCGCGGACGCTCCATGCTGGCCCGGAAAGCCGGGCATGGTCACTGACCGGGCCTTACGGCTCAGGGAAGTCAAGCTTCGCGCTCTTCCTGCACGCACTGCTGGGCCCAGCCAATGGCGGCCGTCAAGCCGTGGCCGCCGCCACGCTCAGAAGGATCGACTCAAACCTCGCCGGCCAACTGAGCGACCGCCGGGAGGAACTGGGAGCGGTCCACCAAGGGTTTCTCCGGGCAGCAGCGACGGCGCAAGCCGAACCAGCACTCGACACAATCCTGCGTGCCCTAACCCGCGCCGTCAGCGACTACTACAGAGCGGCCACGCCGCCACAGGTCGTCCGCCACGCCCGCGCCCAAGCCGCCAGGGACAAGACTCCTCGAGCACTGGCGGTGCTGGTCGAGGTTCTCGCCGACCAGGCGCCACTGGTGATCACCCTCGATGAGTTCGGGAAGAACCTAGAGCACTTCGCTGCGGACCCGACCAACGGTGACCTATACGTGCTGCAGGAGATCGCCGAGCGCTGCTCCCTAGGCAACAGCCGACACCCGGCCCTACTCCTAACTCTGCAGCACCTCGCCTTCGACGACTACGTTCGCGGCGCCACCGCCGCCCAGCGACGCGAGTGGGGCAAGGTGCAGGGCCGGTTCGAGGACATCCCGTTCCTCGACTCCGCCGACCAGACTCTCCGGCTGATCCCCGCGGCCTTAGACACCAGTCATAGCACCGCTGCCTTCCGCCGGCGTCGCGCGGCCTGGGCCGCCGAGCAGCGGCAGGCCTGCACAGCCCTGGGCCTCACCCGCCTACTTCCCGCTGGGGACGGTGTAATCACCGCCAGCTACCCGCTGCACCCGGTGGCGCTGATGGCTTTGCCCGAGATGTGCAGCCGGTTCGGGCAGCATGGTCGGACCCTCTTCGCCTTCCTTACCGGCCGAGAACCGAGCAGCGTCGGCGAGTTCCTGGATGGGCCCCTGCCACGGGCTGGCGCGTTGCCTAGTGTCGACCTGGCTCGGCTATACGACTTCTTCACCGGTCCGGGTCTGTCGGCCGCCGGCGGCGCGACAAGTCGACTGCTTGAGGTGGACACGGTTCTCCGCGAGGTGACTGGTCTCACCGAAGCCGAGCAGCGAGCACTCAAGACAGTTGGTCTCTTGAACTTGCTCTCCCAAGGCGGCCCGCTTCGTGCCCACCTGGGGCTGGTGGCCTATGCGCTGGCCGAGGACACCCTCGACATCGCGGCGGCCGAGGCAACGCTCAGCAGCCTGGTCGCACGCGAGCTCGTCACTTACCGCGGATTCGCCGACGAGTACCGGCTGTGGCAGGGTAGCGACCTCGATCTCGCTCGAATCATCAGCGATGAACGCGACAACCTGACCCGTCAATCCGCGGCCGAGTTGCTCAGCAACCGCGATCGGATGCCCCCAGCGATCGCCAGCCGCCATACCCAGCGCGTGGGGATGATCCGCTACTTCGCCACCATGTTCGCCGACACCCAGTCCGCGGCGCTGCCGCCCACCGAAGAAAGGCGCCGACGGTCTGCTCGTGCATTGGATCGACGACGCGGCCGCAGCCACCACCTCGCTTCGGCTGAACGAGGCCGACATTGGCCGCAGGCTGCCCGTCGTGGTGGCCACTACCGGCAGCACAGCGCCCCTCCGCGAGGCGGTCTTGGAGCTTGCTGCCGTCGAGCTCGCCCTGGAGCGACCAGACGTCAATTCCGACCGCGTCGCCCGACGAGAGCTACAGGAGCGCGCAGCTGAGGCCCGCCGTCGAGTCGACGAACTGGCCAGCCATCACCTGCGGCCAAATGCTGCCGGCACGACTTACCTCTTGGCGATGCCCCGACCCCAATCCCCCGCCGCAACTCTGACGCCGCTCCCGGCGTCGCGCAGCCTGTCCTCCGACGTGTGCGACACCACCTACAAGAGCAGCCCCGAGGTTCGCAACGAAATGCTAGGCCGGCGGCCGTTGACCAGCCAGGCTGCCCGAGCACGACGCGACCTCCTAGAGGCGATGGTCCTTAACCCCACTGTGCACCGCCATGGGCTGGAGGGTTACGGCCCCGAGGTAGCCATGTACGAGGCCCTTTTGTCCCACACGGGTCTGCACCGGCCCGTCGACCCGAATAACCCCGCAGGGCCCTGGTGGTTCGACAACCCCAGAGCAGGCAGCACATTCACCCAGGCCTGGGGCAAACTGCGGATTCTTCTCGGTCAGGCTACCCACGAACCCGTCAGCCTGGACCGCGCGTACATCGAGCTACAAGCGCCGCCGATTGGGCTCAAGGAGGGACCCATCCCGCTGCTGCTCGCCGCCCTGTTGCTGCAGCATGAAGACACCGTCGCGGTCTACCAGGACGGCAGCTACCAGCCGCGACTCGGCGCAGCCACCCTGGAGCGGCTCGTCAAGAGCCCGGACCGGTTCACCATCAAGACGTTCGACGTCGACAACGACCGGGCGGAACTGCTGCGCTGCCTCGGCGGGCTCCATGCGACGGCTTACCGCCAAGTGCACGGGACCAGGAACACCACTGTGCTCAGCGTCGCGGCGCCGCTCATAGCTGCCGCCGCGGCACTGCCCGCGCACACCAAGAAGACCGGTGCGCTGTCCTCCGATATCATTCAGGTCCGCCAGGCGCTGCTGACGACCCGCGAGCCGGATCAGCTGCTTTTCACTGACCTGCCGCAGGCGTGCGGGCTAGACCCCTTCAAGCCCGGGGACCGCGGCCGCCAGAACGACATCGAGCTCTTCGGCCGGAGGCTCGACGCCGCCCTCGATGAACTCCGCAACACGTATTCACAGTTACTCCAGAACGCCGCCCAGCTCCTCGCCCGCGACTTCGGCGTCGAGCTCACCGAACTGAACGACCTCTGGAGGCTCCGCAGCCGGCTCCGCAACACCGCCGGTCCGCTGATCGACGTCGATTTGATCGATCGGCGTCTCCATGCTTTCGTCCTCGCGGTTCTCGACGACCGGGGCGATGACCGGGCCTGGCTGGAGAACGTCCTCAGCCTCGTCGCCGGGCTCCCCGCCGCGAGCTGGCAAGACCTTGACCAAGCCCGCTTCCAGTCCGCCGCCCTCGGCCTAGGAGAACAGCTGCGCCGGCTGGTCGCCCTGTATTCAGCCGCCGCGGCAACGACCAAGCACGGCTTCGACACCCACAGGCTCACTCTCACCCGCGCCGACGGTCAGGAGCATGCCCGCGTCGTGTGGGTCGAGCATCGTCTGCAACCGGACCTGTACCGGGTTATCGACACCGCCATCGCCCAGGCTCACCAGCTGCTCGGCGATCCGGGTGGAGAGGCGCTGCTCGCGCTGCTAGCCGACAGGGTCCTGTCGCAGGCGAATGAGACGATCACTCCTACGGCACCCGCGACAACATCAACTGCTTCCCATCGTGAAAGGCAAGCCCGTGCCTGACAGCCGAAAACTGACCGCCCGGCACGTCCTCGGTATCTCTGGCGGGAAGGACAGCGCTGCGCTCGCGGTCTACATGCGCGGCAAAGTCCCCAGCATGGAGTACTTCTTCTGCGACACCGGCGCCGAGCTCCCCGAAACCTACGAGTACCTCGCCCGCCTCGAGACCGCCCTGGGCAAGCCCATCACCCGCCTTAACGCCGCCCGCGACTTCGACCACTGGCTGTGGGTTTACCAGGGCACCTTGCCCAGCCCTCAGATGCGGTGGTGCACCAAGACCCTGAAGATCAAGCCGCTCGAGGAGTGGATCGGCGACGACCCCACTTACTCATATATTGCTATTCGCGCCGATGAGTACCGCGCAGGCTACGTCAGCACCAAGCCCAACATCAAACGATGTTTCCGTTCAAGGACGACGGGGTGGTCAAAGGCGACGTGCTGCGGATCCTCGACGACGCAGGCATCGGGCTGCCCGACTATTACGCCTGGCGGACCCGATCGGGCT
>Ga0126312_10000091_pt1 | contig 38589 bp, 40 predicted proteins | sample Plot104A_FD_92537 | JGI IMG/M metagenome (GOLD analysis project Ga0126312, IMG submission 92537) | Serpentine soil microbial communities from UC McLaughlin Reserve, CA, USA - Plot104A | ecosystem: Environmental > Terrestrial > Soil > Grasslands | place: USA: UC McLaughlin Reserve, Lake County... | reverse complement strand
GACACCTCCAACGCACAGGAGTCTTGATCCTCTGATGTCCACTCTGGAAATTCGCGACTTGCACGTCTCGGTCGACACCGAGGCGGGTGCAAAGCCGATCCTCCGCGGCGTCGACCTCATCGTTCGCAGCGGTGAAACGCACGCGATCATGGGCCCGAATGGATCGGGAAAGTCCACGCTCGCCTACTCGATCGCCGGCCATCCCAAGTACACAATCACCTCAGGCGCTGTCACCCTGGACGGTGCGGACCTGCTCTCCATGACCGTGGACCAGCGTGCCCGGGCCGGCCTGTTCCTGGCCATGCAGTATCCGGTCGAAGTGCCGGGCGTCTCCGTGGCCAATTTCCTCCGTACGGCCAAGACCGCGCTGGACGGCGAGGCACCCAAGCTGCGCACCTGGGTCAAGGAGGTCAATGCGGTCATGGAGCGGGTCAAGATGGACCCCGATTTTGCCAACCGCAGCGTCAACGAGGGGTTCTCCGGCGGGGAGAAGAAGCGGCACGAGATCGTCCAGCTGCAGTTGCTCAATCCACACTTCGCCATCTTGGACGAGACCGACTCCGGGCTTGACATTGATGCGTTGCGGATCGTGGCGGAGGGAGTGAACCGATTCTCGGCCCAGGGTGACCGCGGAGTCATGTTGATCACCCATTACACGCGGATCCTGCGCTACATCCACCCCGACTTCGTCCATGTCTTCATCGCCGGTCGGATTGCCGAAGAGGGCGGTGCCGAGCTGGCCGAACGGCTCGAGGCCGAAGGCTACGACCGCTACCTCAACGCAGCCCTGGGAGTGGAGTAGCCGCGATGTCAGTCTCGGGTGGGCCTGAGTACGCGGCCACCATCGATCTGGACGAGGTCGGCACCTCGGCCGAGCCGATTCCGTTCGATGTCGAGCACATTCGCGCCGACTTCCCGATCCTGGAACGCCGTTCGGGTGACTGGCCGCTGATCTATCTGGACAGTGCCAACACCTCGCAGAAGCCGCGGGTCGTGGTCGAGGCGATAGAAGATCACTATCTCAACCACAACGCCAACGTTGCCCGCGCCATGCACACACTGGGGGCGGAGGCGACAGGGGCATTCGAGAGCGCCCGCGCCCGATTGGCTAAGTTCATCTGTGCGCGGCGGTCCGAGGAAGTGGTCTTCACCAAGAACGCTTCGGAGGCGCTGAACCTTTGTGCCTACACGCTCGGAACTCGACTGAGGCCGGGTGACGAGATCGTCATCTCAGTCATGGAGCATCACTCCAACCTCGTGCCGTGGCAACTCCTGGCGGAAAGAACCGGCGCCACACTGCGCTGGTTCGACGTCACAGATGAGGGCCGGCTGGATCTCGATGGGGCGTTCGCCAGTGGCCTGGTCAACGAGCGGACCAAGATCATCTCAGTTGCTTACGTGTCGAATGTGCTCGGCACAGTCAACCCGATCAGCCAGCTTGCCGGCATCGCCCACGCGGCCGGGGCAGTCCTGGTGGTCGACGCGTCCCAGGCGGTGCCCCAATTGCCGGTCGATGTTGCGGCACTCGGCGCGGATCTGCTCGCCTTCACCGGTCACAAAATGCTCGGTCCTACCGGCATCGGCGTGCTCTGGGGACGCTACGACCTGCTTGCCGAGCTGCCCCCGTTCCTCGGCGGCGGCGAGATGATCGAAGTCGTCCGGATGAGCGGGTCGACCTTTGCACCGCCGCCACACCGCTTCGAAGCCGGTACGCCTCCGATCGCCCAGGCGGTCGGGCTGGGTGTTGCGGCTGAATATCTCAGGGAGCTGGGCATGGAGCAGGTGGCCGCGCACGAGCAGGAGATCACCGACTATGCCCTGCAGGGCCTTGCAACCGTCCCTAGGCTGAGGATCCTCGGGCCGACTGAAATACGTGATCGTGGCGGCGCCGTTGCATTCACCATGGCTGCTGCCAATGGGTCAGCTATTCATCCCCACGACGTCGGCCAGCTGCTCGACGCGCGTGGCATCGCCGTACGCGGCGGCCATCACTGCGCCCGGCCGCTGCATGAGCGTTTCGGTATCCAATCGTCGACGCGGGCCTCGTTCTATCTCTACACGACGAAAGTCGAGATCGACACCCTCGTCGATGCCCTTAACTACACCCGGGACTTCTTCCGATGAAGATCGACGAGCTCTACCAAGAGATCATCCTGGATCACTACAAGGCCAAGCACCACAGTGGCCTGCGTAAGCCCTACGACGCCGAGGTCTATCACGTCAATCCGGTCTGCGGTGACGAGGTGAGATTGCGGATCTTCCTGGACGGCGATCTTGTGGGCGACGTGTCGTACGAGAGTGCGGGCTGTTCGATCTCTCAGGCCTCAACCTCGGTGATGACCGATCTGGTGATCGGACGCACGACAAGCGAGGGGCTCGCGCTGTATGAGGAGTTCCTCGCCGTGATGCAGGGCAGGGGCGAGATGGTGCCGGACGAGGAACGGCTTGAGGATGCCGTCGCCTTTGCCGGAGTGGCCCGCTTCCCAGCCCGGGTGAAGTGCGCGCTGCTCGGTTGGTCGGCGTTCAGGGACGCGGCGAGTCGAGCGATCAGCGGTGAGTCGAGAAAACCAGAAGTAGAGGTGCAATGATCATGACCGAGACACGGCAAACCACCGACACGGACCAGCAGACAGCGGATGCGGCGAGGCCTTCGGACCTGGTTCGCGACCAGTTGCCGGAGGTTGATCTCGTCGAATGGGCGTCCCGCCCGTCTGTCGAGGATGTGACTGAGGCGCTGAAGGATGTCGTCGACCCCGAGCTCGGGATCAACGTGGTTGACCTCGGACTTGTCTACGGGTTGCATGTCGAGGAGGACAACTCGGTCACGATCGACATGACATTGACCTCGGCCGCGTGCCCACTCACCGATGTGATCGAGGATCAGACCGAGACCGCGTTGGACGGCCTGGTACCGGACTACCGGATCAACTGGGTCTGGATGCCGCCCTGGGGCCTGGAGATGATCACCGAGGACGGCCGAGACCAGCTACGGGCCCTGGGTTTCAACGTGTAATTGGTGCACGCACGGGGACCGGCAGGTCCATTCCTGCTGATCTTGGGGTGCCGAGAACTTGGCATGCGCTCGAAAAGTTGCCAAAAACATTCCCGAAATCCTTGATCAATGATCTTGATTGGGTTGATCATTGTCTGAGGCAAGGACTGCCGAAGACTCATCGCCGCAGCACGATGAGAAACAGACCCCAGGAGGTCGCCGTGGCCAATGTATTGGTTAAAGGTTCACGCATCACTGGTTCGCAGCGGGGGCAGCTGTCGTCCCAGTACGCCAAGCGGTATGCCGCAGGCGAAAGCATTCGCAAGATCGCCGAGGATGCCGGTCGGTCGTTCGGTTTCGTCCATGGCGTTCTGAAAGAGTCAGGTGTTCAACTGCGCGGCCGCGGGGGCGCTACGCGCGGAACAAGGAAGACAACCTCGAGCGCAGGAAAGAAGGCGACAGTGGCTCCAACGAAGAAGGCATCAGCGACCAAGGCACCGGCAAAGTCGAGCGCGACCAAGGCGTCGGCGAGCAAGTCTCCGGCGAAGTCCGCGGCCAAGGCAGCATCCAAGAAGGCAACCCCTTCGAAGACGGCGGCGAAGTCAACGGGCAAGAAGGCAGCCGCCAAAGCCCCAGCAAAGGCGAGCGCCTCAAAGGCCGCGGCCAAGAAGGGATCGGCGAGCAAGAGCACCGCGAAGTCACCTGCCAAGTCGACCGCCAGCAAGTCGACCAGCAAGAAGTCCACAGCCAAGAAGAGCTGAACCAGACCCCCTGCAGACCGGCCCGGGCTTTGCGCCCGGGCCGGTCTGTTGTCTGCCCGGAATAACCTCACCCCATGTCTTCGATGCGTCCAATGGGTGTCGGGATGATGCGGCGACTGGGGCAAGATCCGGAGCTGGCCCAACATCAATTGACAAAGGGCGTGTTGCCGAGAATCCTGCGGTTCGCGAAGCCGTACCGGCTGATGATCGGCGTCTTCGTTGCCCTGGTGATCATCACCAGCGGCCTAGCGGTGACGCCGCCCCTGCTGTTCAAGCAGATCATCGACGAGGGGGTACTCAAGGGCAATCGCCAGCTGCTGATCGTCCTTGCCTTGGCCGTCGCCGCGCTCGCCGTCCTTCAGGCGGTTTTGGGCCTGGTGCAACGCTGGTGCTCGTCGAAGATCGGCGAAGGGTTGATCTTCGATCTCCGGACTCAGGTCTTCGATCACGTCGTTCAGATGCCGGTCGCCTTCTTCACCCGGACCCAGACCGGCAAGCTCGTATCGCGACTCAACTCCGACGTCATCGGGGCTCAGCAGGCCTTCACCTCGACCTTGTCGACGGTGCTGTCCAACATCATCAGCCTGATTCTGGTGCTGGCCGCCATGCTCGTGCTGAGCTGGCAGCTCACCCTTGCGGCGCTGATCCTGCTGCCGATATTTCTGATCCCGGCGAAGATCGTTGGCCGCCGACTTGCCGATCTGACCCGGCAGCAGATGCAGCTCAACGGGGACATGGCGTCCACCATGACCGAGCGGTTCAGCGTCAGCGGTGCGTTGCTGGTCACGCTCTTCGGCCGGCTGCCGGAGGAACACGATCGCTTCGCCGTGCGGGCTGGCGCCGTACGTGACGTGTCGGTCCGGCTGGCCATGAGCGGTCGCTTCTTCTACACCTCCTTGGGCCTGGTCGCGGCACTGGCGACGGCACTGGTTTATGGCGTCGGCGGCCTGTTCGCCATCGATGGCCTGCTGACCATTGGCACGTTGACCGCACTGGCCGGACTGCTTAGCCAGCTCTATGGTCCGCTCACCTCCCTGACCAACCTGCGCATCGACGTGATGAATGCACTGGTCAGTTTCGATCGGGTCTTCGAGGTGCTCGACCTCCCTCCCATGATCGCCAACCGATCTGGTGCGAAGCCGGTAACCGGCCGTGCCTCGGTCGAGCTCGACCATGTGTCCTTCCGATATCCGACCCCAGAAGATGTGTCCTTGGCCAGCCTGGAATCAGTGGCCGTACTTGAGCAGCGAGCAGGCGCCGAGGTGCTCCACGATGTGTCCTTCACCGTCGAACCGGGTCGGACCGTTGCCCTGGTCGGCCGCTCCGGTGGCGGCAAGACGACCATGACCCATCTGGTGGCAAGGCTCTACGACGTGTCGGATGGAGCGGTGAAGGTCGGTGGCACCGACGTTCGCGACCTCGACCTCGCATCGCTTCGGGCCCAGGTCGGTTACGTCACTCAGGACGCGCACATGTTCCACGACACAATTCGGGCCAACCTGAGTTACGCTCGGCCCGACCTGACCGAGGAGCAGATGCTGGAGGCAATCGCTGCCGCTCAGATCGGTGATCTGGTTGCCGGGCTGCCTGACGGTTTGGACACGGTGGTGGGGGAGCGCGGGTATCGGCTGTCCGGAGGGGAACGGCAGCGATTGGCGATCGCTCGATTGCTGCTCAAGGCGCCACCGATCGTCGTCTTGGATGAGGCGACCGCGCACCTGGATTCGGAGTCGGAGGTTGCTGTCCAACGCGCGCTGGACACCGCCATGGAGGGCCGGACGAGCATCGTGATCGCGCATCGGCTGTCCACCGTCCGCGATGCGGATCTGATCTTGGTCGTGGACCGCGGGAGAGTCGTGCAACGGGGCCGGCACGCCGACCTGCTGGCCGAGGGCGGACTCTATGCCGAGCTGTATTCCACTCAGTTCGCCGAGGACATGGCAGATCACAGCGCGCGCAAAGCGCCGCCCTCCACCGGGATCACACAACCGGTGAGGTAGGACGCGGCGGGGGATAGCACGAATGCTGCAACTCGGGCGAACTCCTCGGGACTCCCCGATCGGCGGAGCGGGATCTTGGCCTCAGCGGTCGCCCAGGCCGCGACCGGATCCTCAGCCAACGAGTCAAGGTGCTGTGCCCGCTCTGTTGCGATTCGTCCTGGCATCAGCCCGACCACTCGGACACCTGATGGCCCGACCTCGTCGGCCAGCTGCTTGATCAAGACGGCCAGGCCGGGACGCAGTCCGTTCGAGGTGGCCAGCCCGGGTACCGGGGATTTGACCGATGTTGACAGCACCCAGCCGATCGCCAGGTCGGGGGCAGTGCCCAGTTCAAGGACGGCGTTGCAGACCCGGAGTCCGGCCAGGAAAACCGATTCAAACGCCGCCCGCCAATGATCCTCAGTCGTGGCTTGAACACTGCCCGTCGGTGGTCCGCCGACGCTGATCAGGGCACCGTCCAACCGACCGTATCTCTCGAGCGCCAGCCGGCACGCGACCTCGGCGGTCATCTGGTCGGAAAGATCAGCGGGCAGGGTGACCGCGTTCTGGGCGCCGAGGTTAGCCACCGCTTGGGCGAGGATCTCCGAGCGGCGGGCGACCAGGACGACCTTCGCACCCTCGGAGACCAACTGTGTCGCGACGGCCCTGCCGAGACCGCTGCTCGCGGCGGTCACCAGGAAGACCCGACCTGCAATACCTAGATCCATTTCAACGAGCCGATCGGACTGCCGCTTCTCGGCGGGAGCGAAGATCACTACGGACAAAGAACACGATGCCGGCAATAGCGAAGGCGGTGAAGATGAACCATTGCACCGCGTACGACAAATGTGGGCCCTCGGACAATTCCGGTGGGGCGATGGGTTGGAGGTTCCCGATCTGGGGCGGCTCGACCGATAGTGCGCTGAGGTAACCGTTGAGGACCGGATAGGGCAGTGTCGCTGCAATCGCCTCCGAGTTGATCAAGCGTATCTGGCCGTCAACAGGAGTGATCGCCCTACTGCGGCCGTGTTCATTGCGCCGAACATGACCCACGACAACCACCTCGCCCGATGGCGGCGGCGGTGCCGCGGCGGGTATCTGAGAGCCACGCGGCAGCGCGGCAAAGCCACGGTCCACCAGCAGGTTGCCGGTCGCCATCCGCAACGGCGTCACGATCTCATACCCGTCGGCGCTCCCATTCTCGCGGTAACGGATCACGAACTGATGATCGGCGTCGAACGTACCCCGAGCCTCCACCCGTTGCCACTCGTCTGTGTCGGTGATCGGGCGGGTGAAGATCTGGTCGGCGGGGCGAGTCGGGGCTGCTGCGTTGCCTGTCACAGTGGCGTTCTGCTCCCTCCGCTGGTGGAGCCGGTCGAGTTGCCACTCGCCGAGGCTGACGAAAATGGTCGCGACAAAGGCGGCAAAGACGATCAGCAGGGTCCAACGCACCCACAGCCGTCGCACTCGATCAGGCTAGCTCTCGGCGCTGGATCGTGTCCGCAACAGGTTCGAAACCCAGCGGCGCACGGTTGGATCTAAACTTCCACGGATGACCACGTTGTTGCCGATGCCACGGTTACGGGACATGCGTTCCGCGACCACCGAGGCGACCCGTGGTCAGCCGGGTGCGCTTTCCGATGCGTACGGGCGCACGGCTACCGACCTACGGGTCTCCCTGACTGATCGTTGCAACCTGCGGTGCAGCTACTGCATGCCGGCCGAGGGTTTGGACTGGCTGCCAGCGGCAGAGGTTCTCACCGATTCCGAGATCGTGCGGCTGGTGGCCATCGGTGTGCGGATGTTGGGCATCACCACCGTCCGGCTGACCGGCGGGGAGCCATTGCTCCGCAAGAATCTGGGGCAATTGGTCGCCGAGCTGGCCACCCTCGAGCCACGACCCGCCATCGCTCTGACAACCAACGGCATCGGGCTGGCCGGGCGTGCGGATGCGCTGGCCGCGGCTGGGCTCGATCGGATCAACATATCGCTGGACACCCTGGACACAGCGACGTTCGCTCGGCTGGCCAGGCGGCCAAGGCTGCCCGACGTACTGGCCGGTGTCTCCGCCGCCCGGCGCGCAGGCCTACAACCTGTCAAGATCAACACCGTCCTGATGCGTGGCATCAATGATCATGAGGCCATTGACCTGCTGCGCTGGGCGATGGCTGAGCAGGTGCAGTTGAGGTTCATTGAGCAGATGCCACTTGACGCGCAGCATGCATGGCAGCGAACGGAGATGATCACTGCGGACGAGATCCGTGCCCGTCTGAGTAAGGAGTATCAGCTTGTCGAGGACCCCGCTGATGCCGCCGCCCGTGGCAGCGCGCCGGCCGAGTTGTTCCGTGTTGCCGGAACCGATTATTCGGTGGGCATCATCGCGTCTGTCTCCAAGCCCTTCTGCGGAGCGTGTGATCGAGTGCGGCTGACCTCAGACGGCCAAGTGCGGAACTGTCTCTTCTCGCGTACCGAGTCAGACCTGCGGACCCCGATGCGTGCCGGAGCAAGCGATGAGGAGCTGGCGGAGCTGTGGATCGCCGCGGTGGCCACCAAACTCCCGGGGCATGGCATCAATGATCCGTCGTTCCTCCAGCCCGATCGACCGATGTCAGCGATCGGCGGTTAGCGGCTCGACCTCGCGCAGGAAACCTCGGGCCCCCAAGAATCTGGTCAGCGAATCGCGATGCTCATCGCATGCTAGCCAGTGTTTCCGGCGTTCCGTGGTATGGATCTTGGGATTGTTCCAGCGCAGGTCGAATGTCGCGGGCCTGTGGCAACCCCTGGCGGAGCAGGTCAGGTCCTCCTCGGGCAACGGGTCAACGCCGTCAGGCAACGCGCCCGCCCCGAATGTCACTGGTCGGGGAGTCGCCGTCGATCACGTCACTGGTCTCCTCATCGGACTCGTGTCCAGTGGTCAGCTGTGGAGCGTCGCTGGCGGGTGTGGGAATCGCGGCTACCGCCCACCGCGAAGCTGAGCGTCGATTGGCCTGGTTAGCGAGAATGACCGCGATCAGCGGGAGGAAGACCGCACAGCCGAACAGGACCCAGCGAAAAACGCCGGGAACGAAGATCATCGCGACGAAACAGGCGGTCCGGAAAGCCATTGTGTAGGTGTAGCGGCGGACTCGGGAGGACATCTCTTTACTGGCTCCGGACCGGGCGTCGGTGATCAAGGTCGCCGGCGACCGCTGTCCCTGACCGCGGCTGGAAACCTGCGCACTGCCTGCCACCTTGTCAGCCTACGCCTGCTCGCGAGGCCTCAAGTCAGTCGATAGCGTGACCTTCGTGACAGCACCCAGCCCAGACATCGCCGACCAGAAACTGGAGGGTACGGCGCCGCGCGTCGCTCTGGTGACAGGTGCCAGCAAAGGAATTGGACGGGGGATTGCCGAGCGGCTGGTCGGTGCGGGCCATCGGGTTGCGGCGACCTACCGGACCGGTGACGTACCCGCTGGTGTGCTGGGTGTGCAGTGCGACGTTACCGATCCGGGTCAGGTGGATGTAGCATTCGGCCAGGTCGAATCGGCACTCGGCACCGTCGACATCCTGGTGGCCAACGCCGGCATCACCCGCGACACGTTGCTGATGCGGATGACCGACGCCGATTGGGATGCGGTGATTGCGACCAACCTGACTGGGGCGTTTCGGGTGGCCAGGCGGGCCGCCCGTCCGATGATCAAGAAACGCTTCGGCCGGATCATCTTCATCTCCTCGGTTGTCGGGCTGCTCGGCTCGGCTGGCCAGGTTAATTACGCCGCATCAAAGTCTGGCCTGGTGGGCCTGGCGCGCTCGCTGGCCCGCGAATTGGGCTCCCGCGGCGTCACCGCCAACGTTGTCGCTCCTGGTTTCATCAAGACCGACATGACCGCGGAGCTGGGCGAGGACTTGACCACGAAGTACGCCGCACAAATACCTCTGGGCCGGCTGGGCGACGTCGACGATATCGCGAGCACCATCGAATTCCTTGCCAGCGACGGCGCCGGCTACATCACCGGTGCGCTGATTCCGGTCGACGGCGGTCTTGGCATGGGCCACTGAAGGAGTTGACGTGGGAATCCTGGAGGGCAAGAACATCCTGGTAGCCGGAGTCACGCTCGACACTTCGATCGGCTTCCATGTCGCCCGTGTTGCCCAACTCGAAGGAGCGACGGTGATCGTCTCCAACTTCGGGAGGGCGCTGAGCCTAACCGGGCGAGTGATCAAGAAGCTGGATCCGGTGCCGCCTCTGCTTGAGGTCGACGTGACGAACGACGATCATCTCTCCGGACTGGTCGACGCGGTGCGTCAGCATGTCGGCTCTCTGGACGGCCTGGTGCACTCGCTCGCTTTTGCCAATCCGGAGACTGCACTCGCCGGGAAGTTCTTGAGCACGCCGTGGCAAGACGTCGGGACGGCCCTGCAGGTCTCCGCCTACTCATTGACCTCGCTCACGATGGCCTGTCGACCGCTGTTCTCAAATCCTGCCTCGGTGGTCGGCCTGACGTTCGACGCCCGGATCTCCTGGCCCGTCTACGACTGGATGGGAGTGGCCAAAGCGGCTCTCGAAAGTACGAGCCGGTACCTGGCTCGCTACCTCGGCCCAGATGGCGTTCGGGTGAACCTGGTCGCCGCCGGGCCACTGGAGACGCTGGCCAAGAAGGCGATCGGGGGCGCTGAGGAATTCAACGAGGTGTGGAGTCAGCGGGCGCCCCTCGGCTGGGACCCGAAGGACATGGAGCCCACCGCCCGGGGAGTGGTGGCCTTGCTCAGCGACTTCTTCCCGAAGACGACCGGCGAGATGATTCACGTCGACGGCGGTCTCCACTCCACCGGCGCTTGACGGTCTAAGGTCTTCACATGTGACCTTTTAGTCACCTATTATGGTGACGTGGACGAGGGGGACGAGGTGTTTCGGGCGCTGGCGGACCCGACCCGCCGAGCCATCCTCGACGCGTTGTTCGAAGCCGACGGCCAATCCGCCGGTGATCTTTGGGCGCGTTTTCCCGAGATGACCAGGTTCGGTGTCAGCAAGCATCTCAGCGTTCTGCAGGACGCCAACTTGATCACCACTGTCAGACAAGGCCGGACCAAGCTGCATTACCTGAATCCGGTTCCGATTGCCCAGATCGCCCACCGCTGGATCAGCAAATATGCCGCGCCTTTTGCCAGCGCCCTGGTCGATCTGGAACAGCAGGTCATCGACCCCTAGGAGCTGCCATGCCCATCACCGCGCACGTCTATCAGATCTATATCGCGGCCACGCCGGAACAGGTCTGGTCGGCGATTACCGACTCAGCGTGGACCCGCCGATACTTCCATCGAACGTCATTTGTCAGGCCCCCAAGTCGCGGGAGACCTTACCGGACGGTCACCGACGACGGTCGGCCCGCAATCGACGGAGTGATCGAGGACATGCAGCCGCCCGCGGAGGGGCAACCGGGTCGCTTGGTGCAGACCTGGCACGTGCTGTACGACGCGGCCATGGCTGATGAGCCGCCTGGCCGGGTCGAGTGGACAATCGAACGGGCCGGCGAGGGGTTGACCAGAGTTCGGCTGGTGCACGGCGACCTCGCCAGAAGCCCGCTGACCTGGGCAAATGTGAAGGACGGCTGGGTCTGGATTCTGGACAGCATGAAGAGCCTGCTGGAAACCGGCCGTGCACTGCCGGCCGTGATGGATGAGGCGGACCCGGTGGAGATCATCGAGCCCGACTGGCACCGGGCGCAGGCCGTCGAGGCGAACAACTCACTCTGGGACTTGTTCGACAAGCCTGTACGGACCGCTGAGGACGATGAAGAAATGCTCCGCCGGGCGTACGCTGCGGCCTTTCATTGGCAACGCGCTCGGGATGCCAAGCCGGAGAACGCCGCTCGAGCCGATTACATGATCGCCAAGGCGCTGCTGCTCAGCGGCCAGCCGACCGCGTCACTGCGTTCCGCCGAGCGATGCCTGGCGATCTGCCTCGAACATGGACTGACCGACTTCGACCTCGCCTATGCGCAGGAAGCACGGGCCCGCGCGCTGCGAGCGTTGGGTCGGGACGCCGATGCTGCACAGGCCTGGGCGGCAGCAACGTCGATCCCGGTAGCCGATCCGGAGGACCGGGAGATTCTCGAGGCAGATTTCGCCGACTACTGGTCAAACCTCAGGAACCGTGCTCGCCTGTAGGGTTTTCCTCCATGGCGATCGTGGTTGACCTGGCTGGAGTGACCATCGTTCGCGGTGGCTCGACGCTGGTGGACGACATCACCTGGCGAGTCGATGAAACCGACCGTTGGGTCGTCATCGGCCCCAACGGCGCCGGCAAGACAACACTGCTGCAGGTCCTGGCGGCCCAGATCCACCCCACCAGCGGCGTGGCCGGCTTGCTGGGTGAAGTGCTTGGCACGGTCGACGTCTTCGAGCTTCGACCACGCATCGGGTTGACCTCAGCAGCTTTGGCGGAGCGCATTCCGCGCGCGGAACGGGTGCACGACGTCGTGGTCTCGGCGTCGTACGCCGTGCTCGGTCGCTGGCGGGAAGAATACGACGGGCTTGATCACGAGCGGGCGAACGAGTTGCTGGCACAGATGCGGATCGACTCGCTTGCCGATCGGACCTTCGGCACCCTTAGCGAAGGCGAACGCAAGCGGGTCCAGATTGCGCGGGCTCTGATGACAGATCCAGAGCTGCTGTTGCTGGACGAACCGGCTGCCGGGCTTGATCTGGCCGGAAGGGAGGCCCTGGTTCGCACGCTGAGCGAACTGGCTCTCGACGAATATGCGCCTGCCACTGTGCTGGTCACCCACCACGTGGAGGAGATTCCGGAGGGCATCACCCACGCGCTGCTGCTCAGAGGGGGACGGGTCGTTGCGGTCGGTGAACTTCGCGACACATTGACGGCCGACAACCTCTCAGCGACGTTCGACATGCCGCTTGAGTTGACGGAATCCGATGGCCGATGGGTCGCCCGGGCGGTCTGATGGGGTGCGGTGGTGCGATCGCTCAAGCGGACACAATCAAGATGGCACCATTGATGGTGAGGCGGGTGCACCGTGGGAGAGAACTTGACCGACTGGCTGGGTGACAATGGCTGGGCGATCTGGCTCAGCCTTGCATTCCTGTTGGGTGTCGCCGAAATCCTGTCGCTCGACCTAGTGTTGATCATGCTCGCGGTGGGTGCGCTGGCCGGTGCAGCTGTGGCGGTTCTCGCTCCCGGGCTGTGGTGGCTACAGATTCTGAGTGCTGCCGGGGTATCGGTCCTGATGCTGCTTCTGCTGCGACCGACGTTGATGAAACGGGTACGCAACATGCCGGGCTACCGCTCCTCGACTGCGAAACTCGTCGGCAGCACTGGCATCGCCGTATCCCAGATCGACAAGCACGGTGGCGAGATCAAGGTTGACGGGCAGAGCTGGACGGCCCGCCCGTACATCTCCGAGGTGGTGATCGAGCAGGGCACTGAGATCGAGGTCTACGAGATCGACGGAGCCATCGCCGTGGTCTACCCCAAACACGGCGCACTGCCTTAAAGAGCTGGGGTTGAGAACAGGCTGAACCCAAACGGGTTCTGCGGATAGGACTGAAGTGGACGTCACCTCATTGATCGTTGCGCTTGTGATAGCGCTCGCGGTGATCTTCTTTATTGCCAACGCGGTTCGGGTCATCCGGCAGCAGCGGGTCGGACTTGTCGAGCGGCTGGGGAAGTTCAACCGCACGCTGGAGCCGGGCCCCCATCTGGTCGTGCCGCTGTTGGACAAGGTTCGCTACAACATCGACATGCGGGAGAACGTCGTGCCGTTTCCGCCCCAGGGTGTCATCACCGAGGACAACCTGATGGTCAACATAGATTCGGTGATCTTTTTCCAGATCATCGACCCGGTACGCGCCGCCTACGAGGCGCAGAATTACGTCCAGGCCATCGAACAGCTGACGATGACGACCTTGCGAAATATCATCGGCGGTCTTGATCTCGAGCAGGCTCTGACCAGCCGGGAGCAGATCAACCAACAGTTGCGGGTCGTGCTGGATGAAGCAACCGGCAAATGGGGTATCAAAGTAAACCGAGTGGAGCTGCGGGCAATCGAACCACCGGCGACCATTCGGGACGCGATGGAGAAGGGTGCCCGGGCCGAGCGCGACAAGCGGGCCGCCATCCTGATCGCGGAGGGCCAGCGGCAGTCGCAGATCCTTTCCGCAAGCGGTGAAAAGGAGTCAGCGATCCTGCGGGCGCAAGGCGATCGGGAGGCCGCAGTATTGCGAGCTCAGGCCGATAGGCAGGCGCAGATGCTGCATGCTGAAGGTGAGGCCCAAGCCATAACGACGGTTTTCAACGCGATCCACGCCGGCCAGCCCGACCAAGCCCTGCTGGCCTACCAGTATCTGCAGATGCTCCCGACCATTGCGCGCGGTGACGCCAACAAGGTGTGGATCGTGCCGAGCGAGCTCAACGATGCGCTGAAGGGTCTCGGCAGTGCCGCGAGCAAGATCAGCTCGGCCATCCCGGCGGTCGCCAACGGCGACTTCAAGCCTCCACCTGAGGTAGACGTGGCGAGCGAGATCGCGAGACAGAACGCCGAGGAGGAAGCCGAAGCACAGCGGACCGTACAGGAGGCGATCGAGGAAGCCGCCGAACTGGAGAAACCGCTTCGCGGCGAGCGATCCCTGCCTCGTGGCACAGCCGACCAACCGGCGGTGTCCGCCGGACCCAACGGTCATGCCGAACCGGCCGTCTCCGACAGCGGGTCCGGGGCCGAGCAGTTTCAGCCGTACTCTACTCAGGTGCCGCCTAGCCCGCCGCAGTGACTTGGCTCGAGCTGCTGGCCCTGGTTGTGGCCGGTGCGGCTGCGGGCCTGATCAACACCGTGGTGGGATCGGGAACCTTGATCACCTTTCCCACCTTGCTGGCGCTGGGGATACCGCCGGTCACAGCCAACATGTCCAACACTGTGGGACTCGCGCCTGGTTCGGTGTCGGGTGCACACTCGATGCGCACCGAACTGAATGGGCAATGGATACGAGTGCTCCGCCTTGGGACGGCATCACTTATCGGCGGCATTGTGGGTGCCCTGCTGCTGTTATGGCTGCCTTCTGAGGCGTTCGACGCCATAGTCCCAGTGCTGATCGGCGTCGGCTGCCTCCTGGTCATCATTCAGCCTGCCCTGACCCGGCGAATCGTTGCTCGGCGAGTGCGGCTCTCCACCGATGAACCCGGCCCGCACGGCGGGTTCTGGTTGTGGTTGGCCATTCTGCTGACCGGTGTCTATGGGGGTTACTTCGGTGCCGCCCAGGGTGTCTTGCTGATCGGGGTCATGGGCATTGGGTTGGTGGAGTCGCTGGCCCGAATAAACGCCGTCAAGAATGTGCTGGCGGCGATCGTGAACGGGGTGGCCGGCGTTCTCTTCGTGATCATCACCTTCGTGCCAACCGCCCAGGAGGAGGCACGAGTGAACTGGGCGGCTGCGGCCGCCATTGCAGTTGGTTCGGTGCTGGGAGCGCAGCTCGGGGGCAGGGTCGGCCGGAGGCTACCGGCGACGCTCTATCGGGTGGTCATCGTTGCGGTCGGGGTGGTGGCGATCATCAGCCTTGTCTGGGAATGAGGTCGACCGACCCTTTACCAGATCGACTTTGAGCCCCGTAGCGCCACCTTGAGCCTCGTATCCGGGGCTCAAGGTGTACCCGCGGGGCTCAACGTGGCGGGTTCGCGCGAAGTGGCAGGTTCGCGCAGCCCTGACGGTCCAGCAGTCTCCGATGGACTACTGAGTGATGCTCATAACGTCCGTGCCCGGCAGAGCTGCCACATCGGCCCCCTTGATCGCGATCTTGCTGCCGCGGATGCCGCTGCCGATCACGATCCAGTCGGACCTGGCTACCTGATCATCGACCAAGATCGGCCAGTCCGGTGGCAGCCCGATCGGCGTGATGCCCCCATACTCCATACCTGTCTGAGCCACGGCGTCGGCCATGCTGGCGAAGGAGATCTTGCGCAGGTCAAGATGCCGGCGGACTGTCTTGTTGATATCGGCCCGATCAGTTGCCAGCACCAGGCACGCCGCCATCGTGGATGTTTCGGCGCGGCGACCGGCGACGACCACGCAGTTCGCCGATACGGCAAGCGGTACCTGGTATTGCTCGCAGAATGCTGCCGTGTCGGCCAGCGTCGGCTCGATGGCTGCCACGTAACAGGTCATGCGCTGATCCGCGATCGCTGCGCGAACTGGCTCGGCGAGCAGCTCGGGATGATCACGTGCTGGAAGCCAACTGGGGCTGCCGAGGGTTATGGAGTCTTCGGCCACCGGCTCAGACTAGGAGCAGCTCGATTCCCTTGCGGCCTGCGTCCCGGTTGACCACCGTAGGCTGGGGGATTGTGGGCATCGCCGTGATCGATGGCGCCGACGATCCCCGGCTGTCGGACTACGTCAGGTTGCGTGACGCGTCATTGCGCAGGCTTGTGGAAACTGAACGAGGGCTGTTCATCGCCGAGGGCGAAAAAGTGATTCGCCGTGCGGTCGAAGCCGGTTACCGGCCGAAGTCGTTCCTGCTCACCGAGCGCTGGCTCGCCGGGCTTGTCGATCTGACCCAAAGGTGGCCGGAAGTTCCCATCTACCTGGTGACCGAACGCGTCGCCGAGGACGTCACCGGATTCCATGTCCATCGGGGCGCCCTTGGATCCCTCCATCGCGAGCAGCGCCATCAAGTCGAGGACCTGCTGGCGCTACCCAGGATTGTCGTCATCGAGGATGTTGTCGATCACACCAACGTCGGTGCGATCGTGCGGAACGCGGCGGGTCTGGGTTGGGACGGCGTATTGCTCGCGCCACGGGCAGCCGACCCGCTCTACCGCCGTGCGATCAAGGTCAGCATGGGGGCGGTGTTCTCGCTGCCTTGGGCACGACTGACCGACTGGGCGGGAACTCCCCAATTGCTTCGAGGTGCTGGCTTCCGGACCGTTGCCTTGAGCCTGGCGGATGACGCTGCGGACCTCGAGGCTGTTCATGCCCAAGTGGGCGCGGACCAGAAGATCGCAATTCTGCTCGGCACTGAAGGTGCAGGACTGTCCGCGAGTTGGGCACGCAGCGCGGACCTTCGGGCGCGAATTCCGATGTCTCCGGGCGTCGACTCACTTAATGTCTCGGCAGCCGCGGCGATCGCCTGCTACGTACTCGGCTCGGACTCAGTAGGGACGCGGGGGGACACCGGCCAGTCACGCGGATAGCGGTCGGCGGCCTCGGCATGGATCTGGTTGAGCTTTTTTCGTGCTCGGCTGGAAAGCCGGTCGCCGAAGACGATGCCGTTCAAGTGGTCGGTCTCGTGCTGAAGGCAACGGGCAAGCAGCCCAGTACCGAGCACCTCGATCGGGTTGCCGAAGGCATCGACGCCGCGACATGTGGCCTGGTTCGGCCGGGCCAGCTCTATGAATGCGCCCGGGAGGGAAAGGCAGCCCTCGTCTGATGCTTCGAGCTTTCGATCCTTGCCTTCGGGCAGCAAAACCTGCGGGTTGCACACCACGCCGATCTGGCGGACCTCGGATTCGTCCACGCAATCGAAGACGAAGAGCGCCAGGTCAACGCCGACCTGAGTTGCGGCTAGTCCGACGCCCTCGGCTGCATACATGGTGGCGAACATGCTTCGAATGAGTTGATGCAAGTCATCATCGAACCCCCGAACCGGCCTGGTCATGGCGTGCATCACCGGGGTTCCCCAGCGCACGATCGGCAGGACTCGGCCACCCGTTCTGAGGTCCGCAACGCTCAGCTCTGGGGTCGGATTCACGGACCAAAGCTACCGTCCGATCTGACTGAAAACCGGTTAGCGGAGTGGCGGCTTGTGCGGGTCGGCCCTTGCGCTGATCGTGGTGTCGTGGAGCCCGGGGAGGAGTTGAGTCCGGCATATGCCGCCGTGCTGGGCGATTATGTCCGGCATCTTCGACTCAACCGCAACCACTCCACACACACGGTTCGCGCGTACTCAGGTGACATATCCGGATTCCTGGTGCACCTTCAGCGGCTCGGGATAGGCTCGCTGGACCACGCGTCGCTGGGCAGCCTCCGGAGCTGGCTTGCCAAGCAGCAGTCGCTGGGTCAATCTCGCGCGACACTGCAACGCCGGGCCGCGGCCGTACGGATGTTTCTGGCCTGGGCACACGAAGTCGGGCACGCGGCGAGCAATCCGGCCGCGAAACTGCGTTCACCGAAGACGGTACGAAAACTTCCAGCCACTCTCGGGCAGGCCGACGCGGCTGAGATGCTTGCAGCCGCGATTGCGCTAACAACTGAGGCAGGGGGACCGGCTTCTCGCCGAGACGTGGCCATTTTGGAGCTGCTCTATGCGACGGGCATCCGGGTTTCTGAACTCGTCGGGCTGAACATCGACGATCTGGACATCCAACACGGCACCGTACGGGTAACAGGCAAAGGGCGCAAGGAACGAAGCGTTCCGGTTGGCCGGCCTGCGCTGTGTGCGCTCGAGGTGTGGTTGGGACAGCCTCGGGAGGAACTGGCGACAACCGAGTCCGGCACCGCGATCTTTCTCGGCCTGCATGGCCGGCGGATTGATCAGCGGGTGGTGCGCCGGATCGTCCACCGCGCCCTTGGAGTCGTGGAAGGGGCTCCTGACCTCGGTCCGCATGGCCTCCGGCACGCCATGGCAACCCATCTGCTGGAAGGCGGTGCCGACCTGCGGAGCGTGCAGGAAATGCTCGGGCACGCTTCGCTCGCGACGACCCAGATCTACACCCACGTCACCAACGACCGGCTTCGTACGGCCTACCAGCAGGCCCATCCGAGGGCCTAGCACCAGCACGCTCAGACAGGCTCAGGCATCGTGGTGGTTACAGCCAGGTCATCGGATCCACCACAACGCCGTCCAGCCAGATCATCAGGTGCAGATGGCATCCCGTCGAAAAGCCGGTGCTGCCGACGTAGCCGAGAACCTGGCCCTGGCTGACCGGTTGGCCGACGCCGACGACATAACGGGTCGCGTGGTTCAGGCCGGTGATCACCCGCCGGCCGCCGACGACCCCGTGATCGATCATGAGGCGGTTGCCGTAGCCGGCGTTGTAGTAGGCAGAGCTGACCCGTCCCGTGTACGGCGCCCGGATCGGTGTGCCACAAGCGGCGCCGATGTCTGTGCCGTCGTGCAGCTTCCACGTCCGGAGAACGGGATGGAATCGCATGCCGAATCCCGATGTGATCGCGCCGGGCACTGGTGAAACAAATCCGTGATTTCCTGCCGATCCAGCTGAAGTCGGCAGTGTCGCCGGGGTGGGGAACCGGGCGATCTCGGCGGCTCGCGCTGCGGCGGCCGCCGTTGCCACATCACGCTGAGCGGCGCCGACCAGCCGTACGGATCCGCTGTGGTCGTCGAGAAGTTGCAGGGGATTGAGGTATTCCTCGCCACGTCGCAGCCCCCAATGCAGACAGCTGGAGGAGCAATGCGAGCCGAGCCCGATCCGGCCGATCACCTGTCCGGCGGCGACGGTCGCTGCAGCGTCGACAGCGGGGAGGACGGGTTCGTAAATGCTTCGCACGGAGCCGTGATCGACCACTACGACGCCGCGTCCGGCAATGGTGCCGGCAAACCGAACCGTGCCCCCAGCGGCTGCCCGTACCAGGGTTCCGACCCGTGCAGCCAGGTCCACACCTCGATGACCCGCATTCCAGCGCTGAACCGGTGGATCGAATCCCCGTGTCACCTCGGGCCGCCCGTCCAATGGCCAGACTCCCAACGCGGGAAGTCGCGGCAGGGCTGACGCGCTGGCCGCCTCCGAGATGATCGCCATCAGGACCGCGACGGCCAGGATGAATGGGCGCACGACCGACATGTCGATACATTGCCGATCGGCCGGTCGATCGTTCGGGGTTGAATGGATCTGTGGATCCTGGTACCAGGCCGACGGAACAATGTGCACAACTTTCTCCGGTAACGTCGAAGCGCTAAGCTCTCCGCGGCAGTCCACCTGGACTGACTTCGCATGCCCGAAGCATGTACGCGGCTCATCCGGTCTCGGCCCCGGCGGAGCAGGGGCGACTCTGTGTCGTGCGGGCATCAGGCGGCGTCGAAAGGCTCGGCGCCGAGAAACCGTACGCCGGGCTCTCGCCTGCCCGGTAAGGAGAGGAAACGGCCATGGCCGTCGTCACGACCCGTCAGCTCCTTGAGAGCGGCGTCCACTTCGGGCACCAGACCCGTCGGTGGAACCCGAAGATGAAGCGCTTTATTTTCACCGAGCGCAACGGCATCTACATCATCGACTTGCAACAGTCGCTGACCTACATCGATCGGGCCTACGCGTTCATCAAGGACACCGTCGCCCGTGGGGGCCAAATTCTCCTCGTGGGGACCAAGAAACAGGCTCAGGAGGCGATCGCCGAGCAGGCAACGCGTGTCGGCATGCCTTACGTCAATCAACGTTGGCTGGGCGGCATGCTCACCAACTTCCATACGGTGATCAAGCGGATCCAGCGGCTCAAGGAGCTGGAGGGCATGGACTTCGACGATGTCGCCAACTCCGGACTGACCAAGAAGGAAGTGCTCGGCCTGCGACGCGAGAAGGAGAAGCTGGAAAAGGCTTTGGGCGGCATCCGGGACATGACCAAGACGCCACAGGCAGTCTGGATCGTTGACACCAAAAAAGAGCATCTGGCCGTGGACGAGGCCCGGAAGCTTCGGATCCCGATCATCGGCATCCTTGACACCAACTGTGATCCGGACGAGGTGGACTTCGCGATCCCGGGTAACGACGATGCGATCAGATCCATATCGCTGCTGACCCGGGTGGTTGCCGATGCCGTCGCCGAAGGTCTGATGGCCCGCTCGGGCGGCGTCCAGACCGGGGCTGAGGCCGAGGTTGAACCGATGCCGGACTGGGAGCGCGAGCTACTGGGCGCCTCTCAGGAACCCTCCCCGGCCGTCGCGCACGACATTCCAGCAGCCGACGCCGCGCCCACTCCTGGTGAGGAGCAGCCTGAGGACGCGGCGGAACTCGCCGAAGCCGCCGCGGATGCTGCCGTCGACGTGGAGCGGCAGCTTGACCAGCCGGTCAACAACTAGATCAAACCAGTCGCACGGAAACAACACGCAACAAGGGGATTACCGAACAGATATGCCAACGATCACCGCGGTCGACGTCAAGAAGCTTCGGGATTCAACCGGCGCCGGCATGATGGATGCCAAGCGCGCTCTGACCGAAGCCGAGGGCGATTTCGACAAGGCCATCGATATCCTGCGCGTCAGCGGCCAAGCCAAGGCCGCCAAGCGCGGCTCGGAGCGTTCGGCGACGAACGGGTTGGTGGCCTACCACGATGGCGCACTGCTGCAGCTGGGCGCAGAAACCGACTTCGTCGCCAAGAACCAGGAGTTCCAGGCCTTGGCAGCCGAAGCGGTTAAGGCGGCAGCTGCTAGCCGCGCGGATTCGGTCCAGGCCGCCAATGCGGCCGCCCTGCCGTCCGGCCGGACCGTGGCCGAAGCGATCCAGGAACTGGCGGCAAAGATCGGGGAGAAGTTGGAAGTAAGCGCCGCAGCGTACTTCGACGGCAGGACTGCGGTCTACCTGCACCGGCGGGCGTCTGATCTGCCACCGCAGGTGGGCGTCCTGGTCGAGTACGACGGATCGGACGAAGCGGCTGCAAGGACCGTCGCGATGCAGATCGCGGCGATGCGGCCGCAATACCTCAACCGTGACGAGGTGCCGGCCGAGCTGGTGGAGAACGAGCGTCGGATCGCCGAGGCCACCGCCAAGGAAGAGGGCAAGCCGGAGCAAGCGGTGCCAAGGATCGTCGGCGGTCGGGTCAACGCCTTCTTCAAGGATGTGGCTCTGCTTGACCAGCCATCGGTCACCGACAACAAGACTCCGGTCGGCAAGCTGCTTGCCGAGGCCGGCGTGTCGATCAAGCGGTTCGTCCGATTCGAGGCGTCCGGCGCCTGAGCTCTGGAGTCTTCAACCCGTCACCGGAGGTTTCGTGACCAGTCCTTACAAGCGAGTACTGCTCAAGTTGTCCGGAGAGGTCTTCGGTGGCGGGAAGGTCGGCGTCGATCCAGACATCGTTGCCGGCCTGGCGAGCCAGATTGCCGAGGTTGTCCGGTCAGGTGTCCAGGTCGCCGTCGTCGTCGGTGGCGGCAACTTCTTCCGGGGCGCCGAATTGCAGCTTCACGGGATGGAGCGGGACCGCGGGGACTATATGGGCATGCTCGGTACGGTGATGAATTGCCTGGCGTTGCAGGACTTCCTTGAAAAGCTGGACGTCCAGACCCGCGTGCAGACCGCGATCACCATGGGCCAGATCGCTGAGCCGTATATACCGCGTCGCGCCGAGCGTCACCTGGAGAAGGGACGGGTCGTTATCTTCGGGGCCGGCTCAGGTCTGCCCTACTTCTCGACTGACACGGTCGGCGCACAGCGTGCGCTGGAGATCGGTGCCGAGGTGCTGCTGATGGGCAAGCAGGGGGTCGACGGTGTTTACGACGCCGACCCGCACAAGCATCCCGGCGCGACCAAGTTCGACGAGCTTACTTACGACGACTTCTTGGCCCGTGACCTCAAAGTGGCCGATGCGACCGCGATCAGCATGGCTCGGGACTACAAGCTGCCGATGATCTTCTTCAGCCTGGATACCGACGGATCCATCGTCCGAGTGATTGCGGGTGAGAAAATCGGTACGATCGTCCACGCCTAAGTCGCTAGGAGCAGATTCTCGTGATCTCCGACATCATTCGCGAAGCCGAGACCAAGATGGCCCACGCGATCGAGCACGCCAAGGAGGAGTTCGCGGCGATTCGTACCGGTCGTGCTCACCCGGCGATGTTCGCCAAAATCACCGCTGACTACTACGGCACTCAAACCCCGCTGCAACAGCTCGCCACATTCCATGTGCCCGATGCGCGGGTCGTTCTGATCACGCCGTACGACCGCTCCGCAATGACCGCCATTGAAAAAGCCATCCGTAACTCAGACCTCGGGGTGAACCCGTCCAACGACGGCAACACGATCCGGATCACATTGCCACAGCTCACCGAAGAGAGACGCAAGGAGTACACGAAGCTCGCCAAGCACAAGGCTGAGGACGCTCGGATCTCGATTCGGGCCGCGCGACGTGCGGCGAAAGAGGCGCTGGACAAGATGGTCAAGGACAAGGAAGTCGGAGAGGACGAGGTGATCCGAGCCGAGAAACAGCTCGATGCCTCCACCAAACGGCACACCGACGAGGTCGATGAGGTCCTCAAGCACAAGGAAGCTGAGCTTCTCGAGGTCTAGGTGACGACGAGCAATCCGGTGACGGCCCCCGCTGACCCGCCGGTCGAGAGCCGTCGGGTAAAGGCGACTCGCCGGGCAGGCAGATCTCTGCCGGCAGCCATCGGAGTAGGAGTCGGCTTCGGAGTTCTGGCAGCCCTATTCCTGATTTTCTTCCAGCTGGGCTTCGTGTTTCTTGTGGCGGCCGCGACAGCTGCCGCAGCACGCGAGCTCCAACGTGAGCTGCAAAGGCAAGGCCTGAACGCGGGGCTGGCGCCAATCCTTGCGGGCTGCGGGGTTGTTGCGGTCGTGCCGTACGTCTTCGGTGAGCTCGTCTCACTTGCCGTACCGATGATCGGACTGGTCCTGATCTGTATAGCGGGAACGGTGCTCGCAGCGATGATCTGGCGGATTCCGCAGGGCTCAGTCGGGTATGTGCGCGACGTCGCGGCAAGCCTGATGATCATCGCCTACGTGCCGCTGCTGGGGTCCTTCACCGTGCTGATGCTGGCTGGCGTAAACGGCGCCGCGCGAATCGTGGCATTCATCCTGATAGTGGCGATGAGCGACACCGGCGGATTGATCGCCGGGGTCCTGTTCGGCAAGCATCCGATGGCGCCGACCATCAGCCCGAAGAAGACGTGGGAGGGCCTGACCGGCTCGCTGATTTTCGGCGTGGGCGCCGCTGTGGGCACAGCAATCTTCGGCCTCAAGGTGCCCTTCTGGGTGGGGGTCGTGCTCGGCGTCGCCCTGGTCGTGGTCGGTACCTGTGGTGACCTGATCGAATCAATGATCAAGAGAGACCTCGGGATCAAGGACATGAGTTCCTTCCTGCCCGGGCACGGGGGAGTCATGGATCGTCTCGATTCGCTCCTCTTCGCCGCCCCGGTAGCCTGGTTGATCATGTACCTGTTGGTCCCGGGCGGATGAGCGAACGACGCATCTTGGGGGGATCGACTCCCCTTGACTCTCCCGCGACTGCGCCCAGGTTGGTGGTACAGGTCCCTCGGCGAGGTCAGCCGCCGAGACATTGGGCTGATCTCACTCCGGCCCAACGACGTGAGTACGTCGAGGCAGCCGGACACCGGGCGTTTCGGGCGCGGCAGCTATCGGCCCACTACTTCGAAGGCTTGGGTACGGACCCCAGCGAGTGGACCGACTTGCCGGCGAACGTTCGTGACTCCCTGGGGCAGAAATTCCTGCCCGAGCTGCTCACTCCGGTCCGGGAGCTGAATTCCGATGGTGGCACCACGGTGAAGACCCTGTGGCGGCTGCACGACGGCGCCTTGGTCGAGAGCGTCCTGATGCGTTATCCGGACCGGACCACGATGTGCGTATCGAGCCAGGCCGGCTGTGGCATGGCCTGTCCGTTCTGCGCGACTGGGCAGAGCGGTCTGCAACGCAATCTGAGCACCGCCGAGATCGTTGAGCAGGTGATGGACGGCGCACGGAAGCTGGACCGGGGACACGTCCCGGGCGGTCGAGGGTGGATCGACAACGTGGTCTTCATGGGCATGGGGGAACCGCTTGCCAATTACAAGCCCGTCATCGATGCGGTCCGGCAACTGGTCACTCCCACTCCGGACGGTCTGGGACTGAGTGCTCGCGGGATCACGGTCTCCACTGTGGGGCTTGTCCCCCGGATGCAGCAGCTCGCGACCGAAGGCATCCCGGTCACGCTGGCGCTGTCGCTACACGCCCCAGACGACGAACTCCGTGATGAGTTGGTACCGATCAACACCCGATGGAATGTTCAGGAAGTGGTCGACGCGGCTTGGGATTATGCCCGGCTCACCAAGCGGCGGGTATCGATCGAGTACATCTTGATCCGCGATGTGAATGACCAGGCGTTCCGGGCCGATCTGCTGGCCCGAGTGCTGCGGCGGCGGGGCAACTGGGGTTGGGTGCACGTCAATCTGATTCCGATGAACCCAACGCCCGGCTCGATCTGGACCGCATCCCGACGCCGGGACGAGGACGAGTTCGTGAGGAGGCTGCAAGCAAGAGGTATTCCGGTGACGGTGCGCGACACCCGTGGCCGTGAAATCGACGGCGCTTGTGGCCAACTGGCCGCGCGGCCGTAATTGCGCTAAGGGAGCGCCACGATGCGGGCTTCGGTGAGTTGCCCGGCACTGGTCTGGAGCACTCCGAGAGTGCCGCAGGGCTGGCGGCGCTTGTCGGTCGGCGATCCGGGGTTGAAGATGCGAATGCCGGCTGCCTCGGCGTCCATCGGAATGTGTGAGTGGCCGAAGATCACAAGATTGGCATCAGGAAAGCGTCGTCGCATGCGTTCTATGCGGCCATCTGCCTGACCGCTGTCATGGATCATGCCGATCTTGAGACCGTCCAGGTCAAGCTCCAGGATCTCCGGCGCTCCCCACTCGGCCACCTCAGGCAAGTCGTTGTTGCCGAGCACTGCCTGGACTGGCGCATACGAACTCAGCTCCGTCAGGACCTCTGCGGTGCAGACGTCGCCAGCGTGCAAGATCAGATCCGCCCCTCGCAGGTGCTCGGCCACCGCCGTCGGGCAGCGCTTCCAGCGTCGCGGGCTGTGCGTGTCGGAGAGAACGACAACTCTCATGCGTCGGAAGAACCGGGCATCCAGACCGAGACAAGCGAGCACGCTTCGAGTTCGGACCAGTCGCCGTCGAACTCCAGCCTGGCCAGTGCGGCGGCGGGAAAGCGACCATCGATGGCCGCAACAGCCTCCACGGCCGACGTGGTCGGATCGGTCATCTCGTAGACCAGACCCGGTGCACCGGGGGCATGCCCGATTAGCAGAGCGACGCGGCAGTCATCGCCAAGCTCGCGGATGGCCTCAATCAGCGTGTCGGTGCCCGCGTTGTAGAAACGGTCGGAGATCTCGATGCGCTCCGGGGCGACCTGATCACCCAGCATCAGCAGGTCGAGCGTCTGCCGCGCGCGGACGGCGCTGGAACACAGCACGGTGTCAACGCTGGTCTCCTGCCTTCTCAGGTGATCGCCCGCCTCAGCTGCCTGGCGTTCGCCATCGGAAGTGAGCCGTCGTTCGGGGTCCCGGCTTCCCGGTCGGGTGTCTTCGGTTTTCGCATGGCGGAGTACGAGCAGCGTGCGTCGCTGATCCATCCCTGCAGCCTAGAGGTGCCGGCAACCCTCGAGGGGGCGGTTGCAGTCGTTGGTAGGCGCCGCAAGGATTGCGCCGTGGCGGAACTCGACGCAGCGACGGAACACCACCAGGCACTTGTGGAGTTGGCGGAGGCGTACCAGATCGCCACCGACTATTGGGATTGGCAGGGCAGGCATCAGGTGGTTGCACCTGAGACCATCGTCAAGGTTTTAGGTGGCCTTGGAATCGACGCCTCTACGTCGGCGGCCGCCTGGCATGCTCTCGCCGAGCGACATCGAGCGCCTTGGATTCGGATGCTCCCGGAATTCCTGGCCTTGCGGCAGCACCGCACGGCCTCGGTGTGGGTGCATGTCACCCATGGCGACCCGGTCGAGGTGTGGATCGACCTGGAGGCTGGCGGGCGTCGCGACAATATCCACCAGCTGGAGAACTGGACACCGCCGCGGGAAATCGAAGGTCGCTGGGTCGGCGAAGCCGCCTTCGAGCTGCCGGAAGATCTGCCCCTTGGCTATCACACACTGCGAGCTCGCAGCAGCGACGCCGAATCATCGATGCCGCTGGTCATCACGCCGGCTTGGCTGGGTCTTCCCGAACAGCTGGCGGACCGCCGCGGTTGGGGCATTGCGACCCAGCTCTACAGCGTCCGCTCCGCGCAGTCGTGGGGAGTGGGGGACCTGACCGACCTCGAGGACCTTGCAGTCTGGTCGGCCGCCGAGCACGGCTGTGACTACGTATTGGTCAATCCGATGCATGCTGCCGAGCCGGTTGCACCCATGGAACCTTCGCCCTACCTGCCGACCAGCCGTCGCTTCGCCAACCCGCTCTACCTTCGAGTCGAGCGCATTCCGGAATACGCGTCAGCCACTGAAAAACAACGACGCAAGATCAATCACCGCCGGGAGAAATTCTTTCTAGCGTTCGATCCGGCTGCACCCATCGATCGCGACCGGGCATGGAAGGCGAAGCGCAAGGCGCTGTCGGTTGTTTTCAATGTTCACCGCAGTCCCGGCCGCCAAATCGCCTTCGACGCATACCGGCGGCGGGAAGGTCGAGGCCTGGAGGACTTCGCGACGTGGGCGGTGCTGGCCACGCACTATGGCAAACGTTTCCATGATTGGCCGCCAGAGCTGCGATACCCGGATTCGGCAGCAGTCGAGCAGTTCCGCCTAGACCATGCCCGTGAGGTCGACTTCGAATGCTGGCTGCAATGGCAGTTGGATGAGCAGTTCGCTTCGGCTCAACAAGCGGGCCGCCGAGCTGGGATGGGCCTGGGGATCATGCACGACCTGGCCGTTGGTGTCCATCCGAGCGGTTCAGATGTCTGGAGCCTGCAGGACGTCTATGCCCGCGGAATCAGCGTGGGGGCGCCGCCCGACCCGTACAACCAGAACGGCCAGGACTGGACGCAGCCGCCCTGGCGGCCCGACCGGCTCGCCGAGAACGCATACGCTCCATTTCGCGAGATGGTCCGGACGATTCTGAGGCATGCCGGAGGCATCCGGGTCGATCACGTCATCGGGCTATTCCGGCTGTGGTGGATACCGGACGGTTCCCTGCCTACCGAAGGCACCTACGTTCGCTACGACCACGAGGCGATGATCGGAATTCTGGCCCTGGAGGCGCACCGCGCCGAGGCAGTCGTTGTCGGCGAAGACCTGGGGACCGTCGAGCCCTGGGTACGCGACTATCTATGCGAGCGGGGCATTCTCGGTACGTCGATCCTGTGGTTCGAGTTCGAGTGGGATGCCGGCGATGCACCGCTGCGGCCGGAATGGTGGCGGGAGTACTGTCTCGCTTCGGTCACCACCCACGACCTGCCGCCAACGGCTGCCTATCTGGACGGCGACCACGTGCAGTTGCGACAGGAACTCGGCGTGCTCACCCGGTCTCTTGAGGAGGAGCTCGAGGCTGATGAGAAGGATCGCTTGGCATGGTTGAACAATCTGCGAGACCGAGGTGCGCTGGCAGAGGACGCGGACGTCGCGGAGACCATCCGCGCCCTTCACCGCTATCTGACCTGGACGCCGTCCCGGCTGCTCTGCCTTGCGCTTACCGACGCCGTGCAGGATCGACGCGCTCAGAACCAGCCCGGCACCATCGACGAATACCCGAACTGGCGAGTGCCGCTGACCGGCCCGGACGGATCACCGGTCATGCTGGAAGATCTCTTCGCCAATAAGAGCGCCGCCTCCCTTGTCGACGTCGTCCGGACCGGGTTGGCATCGGCTGTCACCGATCGCCGTGAATGACACCTTTCTCAACCGCCTTCTGGACGGCGTCGGCTTCAGCCTGGGTTAGCGTCCCAGCCTGAACCGCCGCGTCGAGCCTGGATTTCAATGCTGCGGCCCGCTCGGCCTGCCGTTCGGTCCGAATCTCATCGATCGCGGCCTTCACCTGCGCTTCGTCGATGCCCAGCTTGCTTGCCAGTGCCTTGGCGAGGGTGGCGGCACGCTCAGCCGGATCCGGCCGCTGGCCAGGATCTGGCTCGGTGAGAGACCGGTTCTCCTCCCAGATATCGGCAAGCGCGGTTTCCACCTGCTCCTGGCTGACGCCGAGCTTGCTGGCCAGCTGCTCGGCCAGTTGCTCGCTGCGAGGCCCGCGGTCGGGGCCGCCGCGCCGGCCGGAGTCCGGTGTTCCGGTCGACGGAGTGCCTAATGGGGTCGATGTCGCCGAAGGGCTCGGTGTCGCCGTTGGGTCGGCGCTTGCCAAGCTCGCGACTCCCACGGCTGCACCAATTGCGGTCACCCCGACCGCCGCCGAAGCTAGCAATGCTTTCCTCGGTCGTGACACGTCTCCACTCCCTCTCCTGTGTTGCCGGCTCTAGGGGCCGGCTCTTGGTCACGCCCGAGGTTCCGCCGGCAAGCTGGCAGGCGCCTGGAAACGGCCTTGGAGGACACTTTGAAAACTCGACGGTGTGACGGCTTGGTCGGCGGCTTGTCAGCGGCCGCCATGTCGGGCAGTGCTTCTGCCGCGCCGCTGGTCCGTCCTTATTGCGGCAGACTTGCGGCGTGCGTGACGTTGTGGTCTTGGGCAGTACCGGGTCGATCGGCACGCAGGCATTGGAGGTGGTGGCCGAGCACCCAGCTGATTTTCGGATCGTCGGGCTTGCAGCCGGCGGCTCGAACATCGGCTTGTTGGCTCGGCAGGTGCTGGACACCGGAGCCCGTTCGGTCGCGGTCAGCAGGGCCACCGCGGTACAGGACTTGCAGCTTGCCCTCTATGCGGAGGCGAGCAAGCGCGGCTGGGCTACCGGCGGGCTGCAGCTGCCCCGGATTCTTGCCGGGGCCGATGCCGCGACCCAGCTCGCGGAGATTCCATGCGACGTGGTTCTCAATGGCATCACCGGCTCGACCGGCCTCCCTCCGACGCTCGCTGCTCTCAGGTCGGGAAGTGTGCTGGCGCTGGCCAACAAGGAGTCGCTCGTCATCGGCGGCCGCCTGGTCACCTCGGCAGCCGCAGAAGGCCAGATCGTCCCGGTCGACTCCGAGCACTCCGCCCTGGCCCAATGCCTACGAGGCGGCCAAGCCTCAGAGGTCGACCGGCTGATCCTCACCGCCAGCGGGGGGCCATTTCGTGGCCGTGCGCGGAAGGAGCTTGTTGCGGTCACGCCGGCGGAGGCGCTGGCTCACCCGACCTGGGCGATGGGGCGGGTGGTCACGACGAACTCGGCCACCCTGGTGAACAAGGGGTTGGAACTGCTCGAGGCCCACCTGCTGTACGGCGTGCCGCTGGACCGCATTGACGTCGTGGTCCATCCCCAATCGACAGTCCATTCCATGGTGCAATTCGTGGACGGCTCCACCCTCGCCCAGTGCTCGCCGCCAGATATGAAACTGCCAATAGCCCTGGCCCTCAGCTGGCCCGACCGGCTGCCGGGTGTGGCCCGTTCCTGTGACTGGACAGCGGCGACAGCGTGGACGTTCGAGCCCCTGGACGTCGAGGCTTTTCCAGCGGTGGAGCTGGCTCGCTCGGCAGGAAAGTTGGGTGGCACTGCACCGGCTGTGTTCAACGCGGCGAACGAGGAGTGCGTGGACGCGTTCCATGACGGCCGAATCGGATTCCTCGACATTCTGGCAATTGTCGAACGGGTCCTCGGCGAGCATGCCGGGCTTCGACCGGCCCATCCCGGGTTGGTCGCCGACGTAGGCTCTGGCCTGGTCGGCAGCGATGACCTCACCGTCGAAGTCGTGCTTGCGGCTGACGGCTGGGCTCGTCAGCGGGCCGCAGCCCTGCTCTCGACCGCCGGGAGCGGGACAGTGATGGAGTTGGGACGCTAGTTGGACATCGTCATCTATCTGGCCGGGGCGCTGGGGTTCTTCGCGCTGGTGATGGCTTCGATCGCGCTGCACGAGCTCGGCCATCTCGTGCCGGGCAAGCGGTTCGACGTCAAGACCACCCAGTACTTCATCGGCTTCGGGCGCACCCTTTGGTCTCGCCGGCGCGGAGAGACTGAGTACGGCGTCAAGTTGGTTCCGCTCGGCGGGTACGTGCGGTTTGTCGGGATGTTCCCGCCCGCCAAGGATCGGCCGGGCCAGGTCCGCGCGTACAGCACCAGCCCGTTCCGAGCCATCGCCGACAACGCCCGGGCCGCCGAGTGGCAGAACATCCGGGCCGAGGACAATGGCCGGCTCTTCTACCAGAAGAAGTCATGGCAGAAGTTGGTCATCATGGCCGCCGGCGCGACCATGAACATTCTGCTGGCGTTCTTGATCCTGCTCGGGGTCGCAGCCACCTACGGTGTCTACCGCGCCCAGCCGGTGATCAACCGTGTCCAAGAGTGCATCGTCCCCAGCAACGCGGCCGATCAGAGCTGTGCGGGCAAGCCGCCGACGCCAGCCGCCCAGGCCGGCATCCGCAAGGATGACCGCATCGTCTCCTTCAACTCTCAACCGGTGGGCGACTGGAACGAGATCTCGACACTGATCCGCGACAACCTGGACCGGCCGGTGGTCATCACCGTGGAGCGCGATGGCCAGCGGCTCGATCTGCCGCAGGTCGACACGGTGATCACCGGCGTGCCGGACCGCTACGATCCCGCCAAGCGCGTTCCCGCCGGCTTCTTCGGTGTTGAGCCTGTCATCAGCCGCGAACGCGGTGGCCCGGTTTCCGTGCTGGGTGACATGTGGCTGATGACCAAGCAGACTGCCGTCGCGCTGATCGACTTTCCGGTGAAGGTCTACTACACCGGCTATAACCTGGTGACCGGCAAACCCCGTGACATCTACGGTCCGATGAGCATCGTAGGTGCTAGCCGGGCGGCAGGCGAGATTGCCTCGACCGATCAGATCAAGGCTGCCGACAAGATAGCCAGCCTGTTCACCGTGCTGGGGTCGGTCAATCTTTTCGTGGGGCTGTTCAACTTCGTACCGCTTCTGCCGCTGGACGGCGGACACATGGCTGGCGCAATGTACGAAGCGGCCAGACGACGATTGGCCCGGCTGCTCGGACGGCCGGATCCCGGGTACGTGGACACGGCTCGGATGCTCCCGATCGCCTATGTCGTCGGCGGCATGATCCTGATCTCAGGTGTGGTCCTGATCCTGGCCGACATCTTGGACCCGATCCGTCTGTTCTGAGCAGGATGCCGACGGTGACACCGTCGGGGAGCCAGTGGCTGCTCTGTGTCGATTCCGGCATACTCCGTTCGTCGTCAATGATGAGGACGGCCATTCGGGCGGTCCCGCATACTACGGGAGGGTTTCGATGAACTACCTGCTGCTGATCTACAGCGAGGAGCCGGCCGAGGCGCCGTCGCAAGAGGTCATTGACCAGGTCATGAGCGATTACTGGGAGTTCGAGAAGGCAGTCGCCGATGCCGGTGTCAAGGTGGGCGGAGCCGCCTTGCAACCGTCGCAAACCGCGACGACTGTACGGGTTCAGAACGGCGAGCGAGTCGTGACCGACGGCCCCTTCGCCGAGACGCGCGAGGTTTTGGGCGGTTACTACCTGCTTGACGTACCAGACCTCGATGCCGCCATCGACTGGGCGGCGAAGTGCCCGGGGGCGAAGTACGGGTCGATGGAGGTTCGGCCGGTGATGGAGTTCGAGGGCATCCCGTCGCAGTAGAGCAGAAGTACAGCGTGGGCGAGCGGGCAGCCGACTCGGTTGAGGCCGTCTTCCGTGAGGAATGGGGCCGGCTGCTCGCCGCGCTCGTCCGGCAGCTCGGCGATCTGGACCTTGCCGAGGAGGTGGCCTCCGACGCCGTAGCCACAGCGCTCCAGCGTTGGCCCGTGGACGGAGTGCCGAACCGGCCGGCCGCCTGGCTGCTCACCGTCGCCAGGCGTCGGGCGGTTGACGTCCTGCGCAGGGATCGCGCATACGCCGCCCGGCTCGCGCTTCTGCAGGTAGAGGCGGACCGCGCCGAACCGCCGCGAGAGGACTTGGCGGCCGAGGATGACGTACCCGACGAGCGCCTGCGGCTGTTCTTCACCTGTTGCCATCCAGCACTCAGCCTGGAAGCGCAAACCGCGCTCACCCTGCATTGTCTCGGCGGCCTGAGCACCCCAGAGGTGGCCCGCGCCTTCGTCGTTCCGCCGGCCACAATGGCTCAGCGCCTGGTTCGGGCGAAACGGAAGATTCGCGAGGCGCGCATCCCGTACCGCGTGCCCGCCGCCGCAGACCTGCCCGACCGGTTGCCGGGCGTATTAGGCGTGATCTACCTGATTTTCACCGAGGGCTACGCCGCTAGCAGCGGACCTGCGCTGATCCGGCCGGATCTGGAGGACGAGGCTGTCAGGCTGGCTCGCATTCTGCGCCGGCTGCTTCCTACTGAGCGGGAAGTCGCCGGGCTGCTGGCGCTGCTGTTGCTGATTGATGCCCGACGTGACGCCCGGATAGACAGCGAAGGAGATGTTGTTCTGCTGGCCGACCAAGACCGCTCACGGTGGAGCCGCGACCTCATCGAGGAAGGGCGCAGACATCTTCTTTTCGCCCTGGCCGGGAGTAATCCAGGTCCCTACGCCTTACAGGGGGCGATTGCGGCCTTGCACGACGAGGCGGCCAGTCTTGCCACGACGGACTGGCCACAGATCGTGAAGCTCTACGACGTTCTGCAGGCAATCGCTCCTTCGCCCATGGTCGAACTCAACCGGGCAGTTTCGGTTGCCATGGTCGACGGTCCGGCAGCCGGATTGACCCTCATCGACACGCTGGTATCGGAGGGTCGTTTGAAGGGCTACTACATGCTTCATGCCGCCCGCGCCGACCTGTTGCACAAACTCCGGCGGGAGGGGGAGGCTGCCACCGCATACCGGCGAGCCTTGGAGTTGGTCGGCAACGAAGCCGAGCGGGCTTTCTTGGTACGGCGCCTGTCGGAAATCACCTAGTGACGGAAGTCGTGGTGACATCCGGCGTAAGTGGCTACGCTTGATCGGCGGCGAGACGGGTACGGAGCCTGTGTCCGCCGGAACCGCGAAAGGCCTCATGAGCATCGACCTCGGGATTCCCGCCATGCCCCCGCCCACTCTTTCGCCGCGTCGCACCACACGGCAGATCAAGGTGGGCAAGGTCCTTGTCGGCGGTGACGCCCCGATCAGCGTCCAGTCAATGACAACAACGCTGACCTCGGACATCAATGCCACACTTCAACAGATTGCCGAGCTCACCGCGACCGGATGCGACATCGTCCGGGTTGCCGTACCAAGCCAGGACGACGCGGATGCGCTGCCGGTCATCGCCACGAAGTCGCAGATTCCGGTGATCGCCGACATCCACTTCCAGCCCAGGTACGTGTTCGCCGCCATCGAGGCCGGCTGTGCCGCCGTCCGCGTCAATCCGGGCAACATCAAGGCCTTCGACGACAAGGTGGCCGAGATCGCCAAGGCCGCCGAGGAGGCCGGGTGCTCGATCCGGATCGGCGTCAACGCCGGATCACTGGACAAGCGGCTGCTCGCCAAGTACGGCAAGGCGACTCCGGAGGCGTTGGTCGAGTCGGCCCTGTGGGAGGCGAGCCTGTTCGAAGAACATGGCTTTCGTGACTTCAAGATCTCGGTCAAGCACCATGATCCGGTGATCATGGTTCAGGCATACGAGATGCTGTCCGGGGCGTGCGACTATCCGCTGCACCTTGGCGTGACGGAGGCCGGCCCGGCCTTCCAGGGAACGATCAAGTCGGCCGTAGCATTCGGCACTCTGCTGTCTCGCGGCATCGGCGACACCATCCGCGTCTCGCTGTCCGCGCCACCGGTCGAAGAGGTGAAAGTCGGGATCAAGATCTTGGAGTCGCTGAACCTGCGGCCCCGGAAGCTGGAGATCGTCTCCTGCCCGTCCTGTGGCCGGGCGCAGGTCGACGTCTATAAGCTGGCGGAAGAGGTTACGGCCGGCTTGGAAGGCCTGGAGGTGCCACTGCGAGTCGCGGTGATGGGATGCGTGGTCAACGGACCGGGTGAGGCCCGGGAAGCCGATCTTGGGGTTGCTTCGGGCAATGGCAAGGGCCAAATCTTCGTCCGCGGTGAGGTGATCAAGACCGTCCGGGAAAGCGACATCGTCGAGACATTGATCGAGGAAGCGATGGCGTTGGCCGACACCATGCCCGAGGGTGCCGGCGCTGCAGAGGTCAGCGTGGTCTGATCATGGAACAGGCCGCCGCTTTCCCTGGTCGCTCGTCCGTGGGACTGCGCCGCAGGCCTGGAAATGTCCGGGTTCTGAATCGGAAGGATCTTCCAGCGGCAATTCGGGTGCTGTCCATCAACCCGATCGAGAACGTGATGGTGGCCGCGCGAGTTCGGGCAGCCGGCCTGGAACAATCCAGCCTAGGCTGCCCGATCTGGGGCTTCGAGCGCGACGGCGTGCTTCGCGCGCTCTGCCATGTTGGCTCCAACATGGTGCCGGTCAATGCCGATGCCGAGGCGGTCGCTGCATGGGCGGACTTCGCGGGACCGAGGCGACCCTGCGCGTCGATCATCGGCCCGTCGACGGTTGCTCTGGGCCTCTGGCGAGAGCTTTCGGACCGGTGGGGTCCTGCCTGGCGGGATGTTCGTAACGTCCGCCCGCACCAGCCGGTGCTCGCGATCAGCAAGGATCCGCAGGTGACGCCGAATCCTGGCGTCCGCAAGGTCACCCTGGAGCATTGGGACGCCTATTTCGAGGCCGCGGTAAGGATGTACACCGAGGAAGTCGGCGTCTCCCCGGTCCAGGGCAATCCAGCCGGCTACCGTTTCTACATCCGGCAGCTGATCACATCAGGTCGGGCGTTCGGGCTTTTCGACGGAAATCGGGTGCTGTTCAAGGCTGACCTCGGATCGGTCTCGGGATCGGTCTGCCAAGTGCAGGGCGTGTGGCTGGAACCGGAATTGCGTGGTCGCGGGCTGTCAGCAGCGGCGATGGCAGCGGTCGTGCAGCTGGCCCGCAAGATAGTGCCCACGGTGTCGCTCTATGTCAACGACTACAACCTGCCAGCTCGCGCCAGTTATGCCCGCGTCGGCTTCTCCGAAGTCGGTGAATTCGCCACTATCCATTATTGAGGCTGTACTGCGGCGTCGCTATTCCACGTCTCACCTTGTCAGCCGGTTCATCCAGCGGGCTTATGGTGATGCGTTTCATAGATGATCATCCGCTCGAGGTGGATAAGGTGCTCCAGTGATCACCCGAATGTCGGAGCTCTTCGTCCGCACGCTGCGAGAGGACCCTGCGGATGCCGAGGTGCCGAGTCACCGCTGGCTGATTCGCGCCGGCTACATCCGCCGGGTTGCACCAGGGCTCTACAGCTGGCTGCCGCTCGGCTATCGGGTGCTGCGCAAGGTTGAGCAGATCATTCGCGAGGAGATGGACGCCATCGGTGCCCAGGAGGTGCACTTCCCGGCCTTGCTCCCGCGGGAGCCGTACGAGGCGACGGGGCGTTGGGCCGAATATGGCGAAGGCATCTTCCGGCTCAAAGACCGTAAGAACGCGGACTACCTGCTGGGTCCAACTCATGAGGAGATGTTCACCCTGCTGGTGAAGGACCTCTACTCCTCCTACAAGGATCTGCCGCTCTCGCTGTACCAGATCCAGACGAAGTATCGCGACGAGCCGCGGCCGCGAGCCGGCTTGCTGCGCGGCCGGGAGTTCGTGATGAAGGACTCCTATTCCTTCGACATCGACGATGAAGGACTGCAGAAGTCCTACGACCTGCACCGGGATGCCTACATCAAGATCTTCAACCGGTTGGGCTTCGAGTACGTGATCGTGCATGCCATGTCGGGAGCGATGGGCGGCTCGGCCAGTGAGGAGTTCCTGGCACTCGGCGAACACGGGGAGGACACGTTCGTCCGCTCGCCGGGCGGTTATGCAGCCAACGTCGAGGCTGTACGGGTGCCACCGCCGCCCGACATCCCGTACGACGATGCGCCAGACGCGCACGTCGAGGACACTCCAGACACACCAACGATCGAGACACTGGTGGCCGTTGCCAACACCCGGTTCCCACGGCCGGACCGTCCGTGGCAGGCTTCCGACACACTGAAGAATGTCGTCTTCTCGGTCAAGGGGATCGACGGCTCACGTCATCCGCTGGTCATTGGTGTGCCGGGTGATCGCGAGGTCGATCTCAAGCGGCTGGCTGCCCAACTCGAACCGGCAGAGGCTGAGCCGTTCAGCGATACAGACTTCACCGCCCATCGGGAGCTGATCAAGGGCTATGTGGGACCACAGGTTCTCGGCTTGAATGGGCCATCCAAGATCAAGTACCTGGTCGACCCGCGCATCGTGTCCGGCACCCGTTGGGTGACTGGGGCCAATCAGCCGGGCCGGCACGTTTTCGATCTGGTGTGCGGCCGCGACTTCACTCCGGATGGCACGATCGAGGCCGCCGAAATCAAGGAAGGTGATCCCGCACCCGATGGCAGCGGCCCACTTCGCCTTGCCCGCGGCATCGAGATGGGCCACATCTTTCAGCTCGGCAAGAAGTATGCCGAGGCGCTGGGTCTGAAGGTCCTTGATCAGAGCGGCAGGCTGGTCACGGTCACCATGGGCTCGTACGGAGTCGGCGTCTCCCGTGCTGTCGCCGCCGTAGCCGAAGGTACGGCGGACGAGAAGGGTCTGTGCTGGCCACGGGAGCTGGCACCGTACGACCTACATGTGCTGGTGACCGGCAAGGATGAGTCGCCGCTGGCCGCTGCAGTTGATCTTGCCAGGCAACTGGACGAAGCCGGTGTACAGGTGCTGCTGGACGACCGGAAGGCCAGTCCCGGCGTGAAGTTTGCTGATGCCGAGCTGATGGGAATGCCCACGATCGTGGTCATTGGCAGAGGACTTGCTGAAGGCACCATCGAGCTGCGCGATCGCCGAAGCGGGGAGCAAATCCAGGTCGCGTTGCCGGATGCGCTGGCCGAGATCGTTGCGGTGGTGCACGGCCGTGCGGGGCCGGCCTGATCGGTGCTTGGGGTTGATCTTGATCCGATCACATTGGTGTTGCTCCTCCTGGCTGCTTTCGGCGCCGGCTGGGTGGACGCAGTGGTGGGCGGTGGCGGCCTGATCCAGTTGCCGGCACTGCTCATCGGTCTTCCCGCCAGCACCCCACCGGCAACAATCCTTGGTACCAACAAGATCTCATCAGTCTGGGGAACGGCGACCAGCTCGGTCACCTACGCCGTCAAGATCAAGTTGGACTGGTCGACGGTCGCGCCACTGGTCGTCAGTGCGGCTATTGGATCTGCGCTCGGTGCGCAGGCTGCCAAGCTACTGCCGAGGGACTACTTCACCCCGATTGTGCTGATCGCGCTGGTTAGCGTCGGCATCTACACATGGCGACGCCCGCAGCTTGGTCTCACCTCCCACCGCCGACACGCCGGCAGGGCGCACTACGGCCTCACCGTTGCCATCGGGCTGGTGGTCGGTGCCTACGACGGCTTCCTGGGGCCCGGCACCGGCTCGTTCTTCGTGATCTTGCTGGTCGGCGTTCTCGGCTACGGCTTTCTGGAGGCGAGCGCCAATGCGAAGATCGCCAATCTGGTGACGAACATCGCGGCGATCATTGTCTTCGGGTTGGCCGGCTCCGTGCTCTGGGCGCTGGGGTTGACCATGGGCGTGGCCAATCTGGTGGGCGGGCTGGTTGGCGCGCGGATGGCCATCCGGCACGGCAACGTGTTCATCCGCCGGGTCTTTCTGATCGTGCTGGCCGGGTTGATCGTCAAGCTCGCCTTTGACACGGCCCGGCAGCTGCTTGGCTCTGGATAGCAGGATTGGCTACGGCCAGCCGGGCCAGGCGGTTAGCGGAGCGCCCCAGGACCGGGCAGTGGTGGCCGTACCGGCGAGGGTGTCGAAGGCCAGCTTGCGGTTGTTCGCGTTTGAAGCCGAGGCGAGAAAGAGCCCACAGTAGGGCAGTAGCGCAGATTGCATCTGCTCGATCAGCTGTCCGGCGCTGGCGGCGTCGTGCACCCGGACCGAGGGCACATAGGCAGCCTGAGGCACCGGCGCGTCGGTTGAGCGTGCGGCCAAGATCGCAACCAGCCGGTCACGGAGAACCCGAATGCTGCGCAGCTCAGTGACAGCTCGGGCACGCGCCTTGCTCAGCACACGCAGCTTGCCGATGGCGAGCTGGTAGCCGTAGACCAGAGCATGAAGCTGCGCGACGAGCTCGGAGATCGCGTCTG
>Ga0126312_10000090_pt1 | contig 38830 bp, 38 predicted proteins | sample Plot104A_FD_92537 | JGI IMG/M metagenome (GOLD analysis project Ga0126312, IMG submission 92537) | Serpentine soil microbial communities from UC McLaughlin Reserve, CA, USA - Plot104A | ecosystem: Environmental > Terrestrial > Soil > Grasslands | place: USA: UC McLaughlin Reserve, Lake County... | reverse complement strand
GGTCAAAGCCCAGGTGTCTGAGCAAACCGGCGGCCTGACCGCCTCGGTCGGGGTCGCCAGCTCAAAGTTCGTCGCGAAGGTGGCCAGCGAGTTGGCCAAGCCTGACGGGCAAAGGATGATCGAGCCCGGAACCGAAGTCAAGTTGCTTAGCCCGATGCCTGTCGGCGTGATTCCGGGCGTCGGTCCGGTGACTCAGGAGCGACTGCGGCGGATCGGCATCCGCACCGTGGCAGACCTTCAACAGATTGGTCTCGACGAGCTCGTCCAGATCGTCGGACAGGCTCATGGGCACGCCCTCATGCAGCTTGCGTTCGCCCGTGATGATCGGGCGATCGAGCCCGACCGGGAAAGCAAGTCGATCTCGGTCGAGGACACCTTTGACCATGATCTTGTTGACTCGGCCGAGCTCAGCCGGATCATTGCCCGAGACGCCGGCCAGGTTGCCGCTCGGCTCCGCGCGGCTCGATTGTTCGCTCGTACTGTGACGATCAAGATCAGGCACCACGACTTTACGACGCAGACCCGCTCACGGACCCTGCTGGGAGCAACTGATCGAGTCCAGGTCATCGCTGACGTCGCCCAATCCTTACTGTCCAGCGTCGACACCACCCATGGCGTCCGGTTGCTAGGGGTCGGCGTCGCAGGCCTTACCGATGTGCTGCAAGAAGATCTTTTCGGCGCGGATGCTGCGATTGCCGAGTCAGTTGAGGAAGCAGCAGACGACGACACACCCATCGAGCAAAGCCGGGCGCCACGATGGATCGCCGGAGCCGATGTGCTGCACGATGATCATGGTCGCGGCTGGGTGTGGGGATCCGGGCTTGGCCGGGTAACCGTACGCTTCGAATCCCGCAATACGCCGCCTGGTCACATTTCCACGTTCGCGATCGATGATTCGAAGCTCCACCTGATCAACGAGCCATAGAACGGCCGCTAGGTTCCAACCTGGAGCCGTGCCGCAGCGACCTCGACCAGTCCGGCGAACAGGCCATGGTCCTCCCCCTCCGGATGCCATTGAACACCGAGCCAAAAACCTCGCTCGGGGTCCTCGATGGCCTCTACCGTGCCGTCTGCTGCCCGAGCCGTCGCCACGAAGCCGGGATGCGAGGCAACTGACTGACGGTGGTGGCAGCTGACCTGGACATGATTGCCGACAAGTCGCCGCACCAGCGAGTCATCTGTTGTGGTTATCGAGATCCAACCGTAGGCATCGGCGCCGGGAGAATGCTCGTCGTGCCCAACGACATCAGGGGTGTACTGATCAAGGACGCCGCCGGCTCGCACAGCCATCAGCTGCATGCCGCGGCAGATTCCTAACGTCGGCAAATCACGCCGATCGGCGGCATCGAGCAGCGCCAGTTCCCAGCTGTCCCGATCACGTCGGAAATTACGGGTTTGCGGATGCGGCTTCTGGCCATAGCGGGCGGGCTCGATGTCCCCGCCGCCGACCAGAATCAATGCGTCCAATCGAGCCGCGATGTCATCTGCGCCTGTGCTCTGTGGGGGCAGCAGAATTGCGGCACCACCAGCAGCCTCCACTGATCCCACGTAGACCGCCGGAAGCAGATCCGCCGAGGTATTCCAGACTCCCCAGGCAGCCGGCTCACGATACGTGGTCAAGCCGATCAAGGGACGCAAGCTCATGGCCCCAGCTTAAGGTCACCATGAATCGCCAGGTGACAAGTTATTTGCGCTCCGGAGCCGGGACTTGCCGAAACGTTTCGTCCGGCCAACATGACGAGGACTTGTCGGTACGCTCAGCGGAATGGCGATGTGGGTGGGTGCGATGGAGTTCGACCTGCTGCTCGGTGCTGTGCGGTCCCTCAAGGAAAAGCGTTCGGTTGTCCGGCCACTGATCGGGGACGTACGCCGCAAGTTCATGATCAGCGTGGCGGAAGTTGATCACCTTGAGCTGCATCGGCGGGCGGGCCTGGGGGTGGCGCTGGTCAGCCCGGACCGCGCGCACCTGATCGAAATCTTGGATGCCGTGGAAAGGTTGGTGGCCAATCGACCAGAAGTTGAACTTTTGTCCGCCCGACGCATACTTAGTCATCCCGCGGTGGATTGATCAAGCGAAAGCCACGCTATGGCGAGCCAGACCGGCGCTGGTACGACAGCGACATTAGACGAGCCGGCCGAACCGTGAACGTGGTGAGCGCATCGGTTGATGACCTCTGTTCGGGCGCGGCGCGCGAGCACGGCTGGCGACCTGAGCCAACGCCTGCGAAAGGGCATTTCGAGCTGTTCCGGCAACAGGCCGAAGACGACGGCGAGCTGAGCAAGACGACGAGTGGAACTGGGTCGACGGGGACAGCCTTCAATCCGCCGGCGAGTCGGACTCCGACTCGCGCGACCCGGGTCACCAGGATTGGCTCGTACTCAACGCGAGCCGGCGCAGACCTGTTGACAGCCATGAGTTCCAGTGCGTCAAGATCACGACCGAGCCTGCCGTCCCAATCAGAGCCGGCCGTACTCTGCAGACTTGGATCGAAAGTGGCGCCAAACTGCGCGCCTGATCGGATTTCTGTTGCGGGCCCCAGCGAGGATGAACGACCCGGCACGCACGTGTAATAGGGCCAGACCCAGGCCGGCCACAGGATCCCGGAACCGCGATAGGCCAGAGGCCGCGGTCGCCAGCGACTCGGCCCGCCGGTTACCACGGCCTGCTCGGCAATGTAGTCCCCTGCGATCGGCTCCAAGTCGGACGTAGAGGACAATCGGGCGGTGAGCCGATCCAGTGCATCAGTCCCCTCGTCTCGCTGCTCGACAAGTCCGCCGGTCAAGGCATGCTGCAAGATCAGGCCTGGCGCGGCATCTTCAACCCGGAGGACTCCAGCAGGAGCCCGTGAGCCGCGGAGCAAGCGCTCGGCAAAGGCCGGCAACCATGTCCTCGATCGGATCGGCAGCAGACATCTGATAGGCAACGGAGAACCCCGCTTCCGACCCTGCCGCGAGCGCCGAAGCGTAGTTGCCCGGCGCTGCTCGTACCGAGAGCAGAACCGGATCCAGCCGCCGTGGGCAGCTGGACAGGTTGACGAAGGCGAGCCGCATGCCCCATCCGGCGGTGAACGTGTGGCGGAGCGTAATCCCGGGCTGACCCTCGACCTGCCAGGTGACCTCAACCTCATCCATGTCCTGCTCAACCACGGGTACTGCGAGATGTGCTGCCTTCCCGTTGAGATGAAAGTCCCCGAGACCAGTCCCGACAAGGTAGTTGTTGTCCGGCCGTGTCTTGTGGCGAACCGCGATCACTGAACCGGCGGGGTCGAGGTCGACATAGCCGGATCCGCCGGCGAAGATCATCCGCGACGCTGACAATTCCCGCACCAGAACAGATTCCGGCCGGCAAGGACCTCGGCACGAATCCGAGACCCGCAGACCAGACATGGCTGGCCGGCGCGTCGGTAGACGTAGACCTCACCGCCGCGGATGTCCTGTCGAGGCGGACGGCCCATCGCCTCCGGCGTGTGCTCCGGTCGCACCGTATCGATCCGGCCGGTCCGCACACCGACCGGCATGAGCTCCACCAGGTCTGACCAGATGCCGAGCCAGCTGCGCCTGTTCAGTTTGCTGCCCGGCCGATACGGATTCACCCGATTGCGGAACAGGACCTCGGCCCGGTAGACGTTGCCGATGCCCGAGAGGACCGCCTGATCCATCAGCAGCGCGGCAATCGGCCTGCTTGCGCGACGGATGCGACGCCAGGCGACGTCAGGATCGGCGTCGGACCGAAGAGGATCAGGTCCGAGCACGGCCAGCTGCGCTTCGATCTCGTTCGGGGTTTCGAGGGCGCACAGTTGTGGGCCACGAAGATCGGCAACGGTTTGCGGGGTGGCAAGCCGAAGCCGGACCTGGCCGCGTGGGGGCTCGGGTGTCGATAGAAGAAAGGTTCCGATTAGGCCGAGATGGACGTGCAGCCACCGCTCGTGATCGAACTCGCAGAACAAGTGCTTGCCATGGGCCGAGGCACCGAGCATGACTGTTCGATTGATTTCAGCAGCGGACTCGGCGAACCGGCCCTGCGGGCTGGTGGCCGCGACGGTCTGTCCGGCAAAGGCGTTGTTCAATGCGAACGCCAGCCGATGCAGCGTGTGGCCCTCCGGCATAACAGGTCGGTTTCGATTTCGCAGCAACAGGGTGCTCGGGGACTAGGGTGACAGCATGACAGGGGCGTCGCCTCCTGGGGGTCGTAACCCAGGGACGCACGGCGGTGCACCTAACTCGGGGGCGGGACACGATCGAGGTGATCTGTGGCCGCGCGATTTCGGCCGCGACGGCGTCTCCGGGTTGGTGACCTTGGACCGTGCGATGCGGGCCCGGGAGGTTTCCCGGCCCGACGAGGAGGATGAGCGCGAAGCGCTCGCAGTTATCGATGAGCTTCTCGCTCGAGTCGACGGCCGCCGCGCGGTGGGTGCCGGCAGGCGGTCGGGCTGAGCCGAGAAACTAGCTGGCCGAAACCGGCAATGTCCGGTCGTTCTCGTAGGCAGCAAGCTGAGCGATCCTACGTGCGTGCCGGGGGTCACCGCTGAACGGTGTATCGAGGAACGTCCGGACCATTTCCAGCGCCTGCTCCTGAGTGTGCATCCGGGCCCCGATGGCGATGACGTTCGCGTCATTGTGCTGACGCCCGAGCTTGGCGGTCTCCATGTTGTATGCGAGGGCGGCTCGAGTGCCGATCACCTTGTTCGCGGCAATCTGCTCGCCGTTGCCCGAGCCGCCGATAACAATGGCCATCGAGCCGGGCTCCGCCACGGCCGCCTCGGCTGCGGGAATGCAGTACACCGGGTAGTCGTCCTCGGCGTCGTAGGTCTCTGGACCATGATCGACGACCTCATGACCATCGGAAGTCAGGGCTGAGACGAGGTAGTTCTTCAACTCGAATCCCGCGTGGTCGGTGCCGATGTGTACGCGCATGGCAGCACTATGTCACTTCACGGTCGACCTGCGCAGCGCTGCATGCGCAGAATCAGTCCATGTCAGGTGGCATTCGCCCTAGCGGGGAAAGGAAGTCCGACGTGGGAGGATCGAGGTTATGTATCCGGACAACCTGACGCGGTCGGAGGCGCAACAGCGATCGGCCTTGATCAAGACGAGCGCGTATCAGGTAGAGATCGACCTGACGGGCCAACGGATCGATGATCATGAGAATCTGTTCAGGTCGACGTCCACAGTGCACTTCGCCGCGGTGCGTGCCGGACACTCTCATCTGGATTTGATCGCAGATTCCGTGACCCGCGCGAGTCTTGACGGCACTGCTCTCGATCCACGCAGCTTCGTAAACTCACGATTGCCGTTCTTTGTGGCCGAGGGCGAGCACTGGCTGACCGTGACTGCGATCTTCCGCTACAGCCACAGCGGTGATGGATTGCATCGGTTCATTGATCCGGCGGATGACCGGGTCTACTTGTACAGCCAGTTTGAGGTTGCCGACGCCCGCCGGGTCTACGCCTGCTTCGAGCAGCCGGACCTCAAAGCAAGATTTTCCATCTCCGTGCTGGCGCCCTCCCAATGGGTCATTGTGTCGAACGGCCTGTGCTTGAGTTCGCAACCCGCCGAGGGTCAGCCTTTCGATCCCGAGGGGTCCGCCCCAGTCACCAGACATGTGTTCGCCGAGACATTGCCAATCTCCACCTACCTCACGGCGTTGGTCGCCGGTGAATACCACGTCGAACATGCCGGCCATTCCGCGACGACTGGGACAATCCCAATGTCGATCTTGTGCCGCCAGTCTTTGGCGAAGCACTTGGATGCCGATCGGATTTTTGCGATCACCACAGCCGGTTTCGACGTGTTCGAGAAGCACTTCGGCTATCCGTATCCGTTCGGCAAGTACGACCAAGTGTTCGTCCCGGAATACAACAGCGGTGCCATGGAGAACGTCGGGTGTGTGGTGATCCGCGACGACTACATCTTTCGCAGCCGGCAGACTGAAGCCAGTTATCAAGTACGAACGAACACGATCTTGCACGAGCTATCGCACATGTGGTTCGGCGATCTTGTCACCATGAAATGGTGGGACGACCTCTGGCTCAAGGAGTCCTTCGCCACCTGGGCAGCGACCTTCGCTGCTAGTCAGGCAAAGGAGGACCCAGCTGCCGCTTGGGCCACCTTCTGCAACGGCAACAAGAACTGGGCATACCGCCAAGATCAACTTCCGACAACCCACCCCATCGCCGCCGACATGGTCGACCTGGAAGCGATCGAGCTCAACTTTGACGGCATCACCTATGCCAAGGGCGCCTCGGTGCTGGTGCAACTGGTGGCCTTCGTGGGCCAGCAGGCGTTCCTTGAGGGCTTGCGGAATTACTTCGCGAAAAACGCATTCGGCAACACCGAGCTGGCCGACCTGCTGCTGGCTCTGGAACCGCCATCTGGCCGCGATCTGTCCCATTGGTCCGACGAATGGTTGGGGACTGCCGGGGTCAATACTTTGTCGGCCGCCTTCGAGCTCGATGCCAATGGCGCCTTCCACACCTTTCGGGTCGACCAGACTGCGACCCCGAAGTGGCCGACGTTGCGTAGTCACCGGATCGCGATCGGTCTCTATTCCCTCACCAAAGGCGGCCTCGTTCGGACAGCCCGGACGGAGGTCGATATTGCGGGCCCGTCCACTCCGATTCCCGAGCTGGATGGCAGGCTGCAGCCCGATTTGCTTTTGATCAACGATGACGACCTGAGCTACGCCAAGGTAAGGCTGGACCGTCGCTCGCTGCAGACCGTCGTCGACCACATCGACAAGGTGAGAAGCGCACTGACCCGGGCGTTGCTGTGGAGCGCCACCTGGGACATGTGCCGGGATGCCGAGCTGCGCGCTGCCGACTATGCCGACCTTGTCCTCCGCGGCCTCGACACCGAACCTGATCTGACGGCTGTCCGCAATATCCTCATCCAGGCCCAGAGTGCAGCCAATAGCTACACGCCGCCGGCAATACGTCCGCAGTTGCTGGCTCGATGGCAGTCAGGCGTGGAGGAGTTGCTAGGCCGGTCTGCTGCCGGGTCTGATCATCAGCTGGCGCTGGCTCGCAGCTTCGCCGCGGCCGTGGAAGATGACAGTGCTGCCGATCGACTCCACGGATGGCTCTGCGGCAACGGAGTGCCGGAAGGCTTAGCCATCGACCCGGAACTCCGCTGGACAATCGTGATCAACCTTGCCCGCCTCGGCCGGCTCCGTGATGACGACATCACAGCGGAGCTTGAGCAAGATCAGACCATCACGGGCGCACAGCAGGCGGCCGCGGCTCGGGCGGCGCGGCCGACCGCGGCGGCGAAGGCAACTGCCTGGCGACTGGCGGTCGAGGAGGACTCGACTCCCAACGGCACGCAGAGCGCAATCTGCCTTGGATTTTGGCAGCGCGGGCAGGACCACCTACTCGCCCCTTACACCCGCCGTTACTTCGAGGCGGCGGAGGCCATCTCGGCAGCCTCGGGCATCTGGGCGACCCGAGGCACCTCTATGCGAAACAACGTATTGCGGCACCTGTTTCCCTGGCCAGTTGACAAGCAACCGTTGCTCACAGAGCTAGATGCTTGGCTCCATCGGACCGAGCTGACGGCATCGGTTCGGCGGATAGTCGAGGAACGGCGCGACGACTTGGTTCGTGCATTGCGCTGCCAGGCTGCGGGTTCCCTCCTGCCGTGAATTAGCGAGAAGCGTGCAGGGTTGGGGGCTCGTAGGCGGCCTCGCCCAGTTGCGCGATGCCGTGAACGAGGCCACCGATGATGTCATTGGCCTCAAATGACGTCCGCATTGTGGCAGCCGCCAACCGGCACTCGATGTCATCCAGTTGCCGCCGGGTCTCAGTGCCAGTAACGATCTCCAGGGCCCGAAAGCTGGGATCACACATGATCAACACCGTCCGGGCCGGGTTGTTCAACGCGCCGTGAAGTCGCTCCGCGTAAGCGCGTGAATCCTCCTCAGAAACTCCGACGTAGACCGAGAAGGTCAATCCGGAGACCCGTTCCGCGTGTTGTACGGCTTTGAGGAGCCGTTCGGTTTCCGCCGGGGTGAAGGAATCACCAGCGGGCACCCGCACCTCCCGAATCGGACCTTGCGTCACTGCCTTCAATCGCTGCTGGGGTCTCGGTCTTCAGCTCCGGTCGACCGCCCACCCACACTGGCTCGGTGACCTCTTCATGCGCGTCACCGGCACCGACCGCGTTGCTGATCTTGGCAATTGCGATGACCACGATGATGACGACCAATGGCGCCCCGACCAGCAGAGCGAGGACCTCGAGTGCAGATGGATCAGGCGCGGGCGGCCAACCCTCTAGCGTGTCCAGGGGCACTAGCATGCTCAGCAGTTTGCTCACGGCCCAACCGTAGCCGGAATCTACGCCGCGCAGCAGTCATGCCGCCCACGAGGAGGGAATCGGTGAACCACGCCGGATCCGAGGCGTCTCGGGTCGTTTTGGACGCCGACCAGATCGCCCGCGCCTGTGCCCGGATGGCTCATCAGATCCTTGAGGCGAACCGCGGGGCGAAGGGCTTAGTGCTACTTGGCATTCCAACGCGTGGTGTGGCGCTGGCCGAACGCCTAGCCAAGGCGATGGCAGACGTTGAAGGAATCTCCATACCAACGGGGGCCCTGGACATCACGATGTACCGCGATGATCTTCGCCGCCACCCCACCCGGCCGGTCGGTCATACCCACCTGCCGATTGGTGTGGACGATGCCGTCGTCGTCTTGGTGGACGACGTACTCTTCTCCGGACGTACCGTCCGCGCCGCATTGGACGCGCTCGGTGATCTCGGTCGGCCACGAGCGGTTCGGCTGGCTGTGTTGATCGACCGTGGGCACCGAGAGCTGCCGATTCGCGCGGATCACGTCGGCAAGAACTTGCCCACTGCGGCGGATGAACGTGTGCGGGTGCGGCTGGAGGAGATCGACGGAGTGAACGAGGTCACGATCGTTCGGGATCCGGCTGGTGCCGACGCGGTAAGGCGCAGCTGATGCGGCACCTGCTCTCCGCGGCTGATCTTGATCTACTATCCGCCACCGAGCTGATGGACCTGGCCGAGGAAATGTCACTGCTCCAAGGCAGGCAGGTCAAGAAGCTGCCGGCGCTTCGTGGACGTACGGTAGTGAACCTGTTCTTCGAGGACTCGACCCGTACCCGTTCGTCATTCGAGATCGCCGGCAAGTGGCTCTCGGCCGACGTGATCAATGTCAGTGCAAAGGGTTCCTCAGTATCTAAGGGCGAGTCGCTGCGCGACACCGTCCTGACGGTCGCCGCTATGGGTGTGGACGCGCTGGTGATCCGTCATCACGCCTCCGGCGCTCCCCAGCAGGCGACCCAATGGATTAATGCACATGTCCTCAACGCCGGCGACGGGACTCATGAGCATCCCACTCAGGCATTGCTCGACGCCTTCACCTTGCGGCGTCACTTTCGTACGGCTGAGCCAGACCTTACTGACTTCGCGGGCAAGACGATAGCCATCGTGGGTGACCTCACCCACTCCCGCGTCGCGCGCAGCAACGTCTTGCTGTTGCGGACACTGCGTGCCGATCTGGTCCTGGTAGCGCCGCCGACACTGTTGCCAGCCGGCGTTGAGACATGGCCGGCCCAGGTCTGCACCGAGCTCGACGATGTGCTGCCCATGGTGGACGCGGTCATGATGCTTCGAGTGCAACGGGAGCGCATGTCTGGTGGCTACTTCCCGACTCCACGGGAGTACACGGTGGGCTACGGCCTCACCTGGCCACGGCTTCAGCTACTCAGGCCCGGCGCCGCCATTTGCCACCCTGGACCGATGAACCGTGGGCTGGAGATCTCCGCCGAAGCCGCAGATGCGGCCAATTCTTTGATCTTGGACCAGGTCGCTGCCGGAGTCGCCATCCGGATGAGCGTGCTGTATTCGTTGCTGGGCGGGTCCGATGACAGTCCGCCGCCGACCAGGGAGCCGGAGGCCGAGTGAGGCAGGTTCTGATCCGTGGCGCGGACCTGCTGGGCCGGGGGCGCGGCGACCTGCTTATCCAGGACGAAGTGTTCGCCGACTCACTCGAGGCGCATCACGACGTCGAGCTGATTGACGCCGACGGCCTTGTTGCCCTGCCTGGCTTGGTGGCCCTGCACGCCCACCTGCGCCAACCGGGCCGGGAGGATACCGAAACCGTCGCCAGCGGCACCCAAGCGGCGGCGCGTGGCGGGTTCACCGTCGTCCTGGCGATGGCCAACACCGATCCGGTGACTGACACCGCCGAGGCGGCCGAGCACGTCGCCGAGCTCGGCCGCCGGGAGGGTCTTGCCCAGGTCGTACCAGTGGGTGCGGTCAGCAAGGGGCTGGATGGCACCGAGCTGGCAGAGCTCGGCCTCATGGCGCGCTCGGCGGCAGCCGTACGGGTGTTCTCCGACGACGGCAGATGTGTTGCAGATGCGCGTTTGATGCGCCGAGCCATGGAATATGTTCGCGCCTTCGATGGAGTGATAGCCCAGCACGCGCAGGACCCACGGTTGGCCGGGCCGGACGCCTGCTGCCACGAGGGAGCGATTTCTGGGCGCTTGGGATTGCCGGGATGGCCAGCGGCCGCCGAGTCGACAATCGTGGCGCGAGACGTGCAGATTGCTTCACTGACCCGGTCCCGCCTGCATGTATGTCACGTCTCGACGGCTGAGACCGTCGACGTGCTGCGCTGGGCCAAGGCGCGAGGGATCTCCGTGACCGCCGAAGTTACGCCGCACCACCTGCTGTTGACCACGGACGAACTGCTGAGCTACGACCCGCTGTACAAGGTCAACCCACCGCTTCGACCGGCCGAGGACGTCACTGAGCTGCGGCTCGCCCTTGCCGACGGCACGATCGACGCGGTCGCAACAGACCATGCGCCACATGCTCGTCACGACAAGGAGCATGCCTTTGCCGAGGCGGCGTTCGGCATGCTGGGTCTGGAGACGGCGCTGGCCGTGGTTATCGAGACCATGATCAACTCGGGCGCACTGAGCTGGGCAACCCTCGCGATGAGGATGTCCATGGCACCGGCCCAGATCGCCCGGCTGGCCGGCCAAGGACGCCACCTCGCGATCGGTGAGCCAGCCAACGTGGTGCTGGTCGACCCCGCCGCGCGCGCCGTCGTAGACGCTAACGCCTCGGCATCGTTGTCTCGGAACAACCCGTGGCACGAGCGGGAACTGCCGGACCCGGTCGTATCGACCTTCTGGCGAGGCCGGCTAACGTTTCGGCGCTAGCGGCAGGAGGCGCAGCAATTAGCATCGTGCGACATGCCCTCCTGGTTTCCTCCCGTCCTTGCCAAAACGGTCGTCTTCGTACCGCTGCGCATCTTGTTTTTGATCATCTTGGCGCTGATCGCACGGTTCGTCTTGCACCGCCTCATCACGAGGGCAGTGCGTAGGGCCATCGGCCACGAACCCAAGTTCAAGTTGAAGGCTGCCCAGGTGCTGGTTGAGGTAACCACCCTGCCGACCGAGCGTCGTGAACAGCGGATTCTTGCCCTGGGATCGCTCGCTCGGAGCACGGTCACGTTCGTAATCTTCTTCGTCGCAATCCTGATGATCTTGGCCGAACTCGGCTTCAACATCACCACCATCGTCGCCGGAACGTCGGTGGTGGCCGTGACAGTTGCCTTCGGCCTGCAGAGCATCGTCAAGGACCTGATCTCCGGCATCTTCATGCTGGTCGAAGATCAGCTGGGTGTCGGCGACTATGTCGACATGGAGAAGGCCTCCGGCACGGTCCAGGAAGTCCGCCTACGGATCACCCAGCTGAGCGACGATGACGGCAACGTGTGGTATGTCCGCAATGGCGAGGTCCTGCGAGTTGGCAACTTCAGTCAGGGCGGCACCGAGCGGCCAACGCCGGAGCCTCAGCCGGCGTCCTGAGTACCCCCCGCAGCTCCGGCATTCGCGGACTCGCCGACCAGCGACGCCTCCACATTGATGTTGGTTCCGGCCAGCGCTCGGCTGACGGGGCAGTTCTTCTCGGCAGCGGCGACGGCCTCCTGAAACTGTTGCTCGTCTACGCCCGGGACAACCGCGGAAACATCGAGCTCAATGCCCGTGATGCCTTTCCCCGGTTCAAAGGTCACATCCGCCTTGGTGTCCAGCGACGTCGGTGCGGGATGGCCGGCCTGAACGAGTTCGTGGGCCAGCGACTTCGAAAAGCAGGTCGCGTGCGCCGCAGCGAGCAACTCCTCGGGGCTCGTCATACCTCCCGGCTCATCGACCCGCGCTGCCCAGCTGACCTCGAAGCTGCCGGCTCCGGACGAAACCAAATGGGTCTCTCCTTGACCCTCGGTCAAGGACCCCTCCCAGTAGGTTTTCGCGGTACGGGTTGCCATGAGACTCATCTCCTTCTTCTTGTAGACCACCTGCCGTCTCATCCTGCCAGGGCGCTTCGCTGGTGCTACACAATGGTTGGGATGTCCACTCCAGTTCAGGTCACGTTCTACGACGCCGTTGGCGGTCATCAGACCTTCGTTGCCCTGGTCCGACGCTTCTACACCGGCGTCGCCGCCGACCCTGAGCTGCGAGCGCTCTACCCCGAGGAAGATCTCGCAGACGCCGAGGAACGGTTGCGAATGTTCCTGGAGCAGTACTGGGGCGGCCCCACGACCTATAGCCAGCTTCGGGGCCATCCTCGCCTTCGAATGCGGCACGCGCCGTTTGCCGTGACGCCGAAGATGCGTGACCACTGGCTGCGTCACATGCGAGAGGCTGTCGACTCGCTGGAGCTCAGTCCGGCCCATGCCCGAGAGCTGTGGACATACCTGGAGCGCGCCGCACACTCCATGGTCAACACTTTCGATGAGCCTCCGGGGCCGAGACCCGGTTTCCAGCTCTATCGCAGTTAGCTGTTGAGCCAGGCGCCGAATGCGACCCGCTGGGATTCGCTGAACGGAGCCTGGCCGACGACAACGGTCCGCGCCGTTGCGCACGCGGTTCGTGCTGCAGGGTCGCGAATCTCGGCCTCAAGGGTGACAGACCGGTTGCCGATGCTAGACACCACCGTGGCAATCTCGTACGGCTCGGCACGAAAGTCCATTGGCCGCAGATAGTCCACGTCTTGCCGGACGACCAGCCAAACGTCGTCCGAATTGTGCTCTGCGGGCCACCCGAGCATTGCCGAAAACAAGGCCAGCCGGGCTTCCTGGATGTAGTCGTAGTACTTAACGTTGTTGACATGGCCGTAGGAGTCGACGTCGGACCAGCGCACACGAAGCGAATACACAAAACCATCTGCCGCTAGTCCAATTTTTGGCACCGGCCGCAACGGCTCCGTGGGATTGAGCTTGGCCGACAGTAGCGCCCGCTCTTCGCTGGTCAGCCGTCGAAGCGAATCGGTGGCCAGGTCGTACGGCACCAAAGTCGTACGAGCTCGACCGGCCAGCATCTCCCCATCGAAGAGCTCATACCCGATGACGAAGCGGCTCGCGCCCACCGAGTCAATCCAAAGCTCGATCTCGAGGGGTCCGTGATCAATAGCCTGAAGCGGCCGCAGGTACTCCACTTGATGACCCGTCACCAACACTCCACTGGTCAGCATCTGCTGCAGGAGCGGAGGGCCTGAGAGGAGGAAGTCGACCCTGGCCTCCTGCAGGTAGTCGACGTAGGCAGCGTTGTTCACATGGCCCTGCGCATCCATGTCACCCCAGCGCAGCGGGCAGCTGTACCGATGGCTCATGTTCTCGTGTGCTCTGCTCGCGCGACCGCGCTCATGCGCTCAGACCCGGGGATCCGCCCGCTCTATTCCTTTTCGTACATGCCGGCGAGGACCTCGGCGTACTTCTCCTCCACCGCCCTGCGGCGTACCTTTTGGCTCGGTGTTACCTCGCCCTTGTCAACGCTGAGCTCGCTCGGCAGGATTTCGAACCGCTTGACCGTCTCCCAGCGCTCAAGCTGTTGATTGGCCTGCGCGACGTAGTCCTCGACCATCTCCCGTACCGGACTTGACGTCAAGAACTCCTTTTGCGGCGACGTGACATGTCCCTTCGACTCACCCCACTCGGTGATCGCATCGGGGTCGAGGGCGATGAGCGCAGTCACGTATTTGTGGCCCTCGCCATGCACCACGACCTGGCTGAAATATGGGCAGGCAGCCTTCAGCGTCCCTTCAACCTTCTGCGGTGCCACGTACTTGCCGCCGGAAGTCTTGATCAAGTCCTTCTTGCGATCCGTGATTCGCAGGTATCCGGCGTCGTCGAGCTCACCGATGTCGCCGCTGGCGAACCAGCCGTCCTTCAGGGCATCGGCAGTCAGCTCGGGCAGATTGTGGTAGCCCTGCATCACGCCGGGGCCCTTGATCAAGATCTCGCCGTCATCAGCGATCCGGACTTCGGTGCCGGGCACCGGCGGTCCGACGGTGCCGAAGCGGACAGCTCGCGGGTTGTTCACACAGGTTGCCGCACTGGTCTCGGTGAGTCCGTACCCCTCCAAGATCAGTAGCCCAGCGGCGTAGAACCACTCCTGCACCTCGCGGTTGAGGGCTGCCGATCCCGACACGAAGAACTTGATCTTGCCGCCCATCCGTTGCTTGATCTTGCTGAATACGAGCCGGTCCGCGAGCGCGTACTGGGCGGCAAGTATCCCGGACGGTGACTTGCCGGCGAGCCGGATCGGCACTGTCTTCCGCCCCACCGAGAATGCCCAGGCGAAGATCTTGGCTTTGACCCCGTGTGCGGCACTTGTCATCACCCGGGCTCGTACCTTCTCAAAAATGCGCGGCGCTCCCGCCATGAAAGTCGGCTGCACCTCGCCCAGGTTTTCCACGATCTTGTCGATTCGGCCGTCGACGGCTGTGGAGAAACCGATTCGAAGCTGAATCGCGATCAATGCCTTGCCGAACACGTGGCTGAGCGGCAGCCAGAGGTACTGAAGGTCCTCAGGGCTGATGATGTCGTATTCCTCAATCGCAACGCCCTCGTAGGTCCAACTATCGTGCAGTAGCCGCACGCCCTTGGGACGACCTGTGGTACCCGACGTGTAAATCAGGGTGGCAAGATGATCGGGCCGGATAGCCCCGATGGCGTCATCGACCGCAGAAGGATGTTCAGCCAGATGCTGGCGGCCCAGTTCGCCGAACTCCGACCAGCTGATCACGACAGGCGAATCGACTTTCCCGTCGATCTGGATGATCTTGACGAGGTTTGGCAGGGTCGATGTGTGATCGAGCACCTTGGCGACCTGCTGATCGTCCTCCGCGATTACAACCTTGGAGTCCGAATCAGCCAGGATGAACGCAACATCGGCATGCTGAGTTGTCGGGTAGATCGTGGTCGTGGCCCCGCCGGCGCACATGATGGCCAGATCGGCGAAGATCCACTCCATCCGCGTGCCAGAGGAAACGGCTACCCGATCCTCGAGACCCACGCCGAGGGATAGCAGGCCGGCCGCCAGCTGGAATGTCTGGTCCTTTGTTTCCTGCCAGGTCAGCGAAACCCAGCGATCCCCTTCCAGATAGCGGAAAGCCTCCTTGGGTCCTGAAGCCTGAACCTGGTCGAGCAGCATTGCGCCGACCGAAGGCGGCCGTCGCGCGAGTCCGGTCATCGTTGTCTCGTCTAGCGCCACACCGCGAGACTAGTCCCACTCTGTGCGCGTTGGCGCGGCCCCGAGTCAACCGATTTAGCGAGGCTGGCCGACATTGGGACGACCCGTGCGCCGAGGCCCACTTAGGCGCGATTTGTCGAGTCTTGCCCAGGATGTCGCAGCTAGACCCGCTCCAAGATGATGGCCATGCCCTGGCCGCCGCCCACGCACATCGTTTCCAGGCCGAACTGGGCGTCTCGCAACTGCATCGCATTCAGCAGGGTGGTCATGATCCGAGCGCCGGTGCAACCGAACGGGTGGCCCAGAGCGATTGCTCCGCCGTGGACGTTCAGCCGGTCGAGGTCGATCCCGAGATCACGGTAGCTGGCAATCACCTGGACCGCGAACGCCTCGTTGATCTCGACCAGGTCGATGTCGCCTATGGACAGCCCGGCGTTAGCCAGCGCCCGGCGCGTTGCCTCGACCGGACCCAGTCCCATGATCTCCGGACTGAGCGCGCTCACCCCAGTAGCGACAATTCGCGCCAATGGCCGAATACCTAACTCCCGCGCTCGGATATCGCTGAGAATCACCACAGCTGCAGCCCCGTCATTCAGCGGGCAGCAATTGCCTGCCGTCACGGTACCGGCTGGGCGGAAGACGGGCGGAAGCGCCGAGACGGCCGCCATCGTCGTGCCGGGTCGGGGCCCGTCGTCGACCCTCACGAGGGTGCCGCCGGGTAGCGCTACCGGCGCGATTTCCGCCTCGAAGACCCCGTTGGCGATCGCCTTCTCCGCCAGATTCTGGGACCGTACACCGAACTCATCCTGCTCTCGACGGGGAATGCCACGAAGGGTGGCAACATTCTCGGCGGTTTGCCCCATGGCGATGTAGATGTTCGGGAGCTCACCGTCGATGCGAGGGTCGTGCCAACGTTCGTTGCTGGCTGCCATCGCTTCACTCCGCTGCCTGGCGAGGGAGAACAAGGGATTGTGTGTCTCCTCAGGGTCCACGCCGGCGGAGCTGAAGCCGCGGTAGCGGGAGATGCACTCAACGCCGGCCGAAACGTACGCGTGTCCCTCACCGGCTTTGATGGCGTGAAAGGCCATGCGTGCTGTCTGAACGCTCGACGCGCAGAACCGGTTAATGGTGGCCGCCGGCACGGTGTCCAACCCGAGTTGCACAGCGACTCGGCGGGCGAGGTTGCCACCGTGCTCGTCACGTGGCTCGGCACATCCCAGGTAGACGTCATCCAGCGTGTGGCGATCGAACCCGTCAAGTTTGCGGAGCGCAGCGTCGATGACCCCAGTAGCAAGATCGTCCGGCCGCGTGGTGACCAACGAGCCTTTGCCCGCCCGACCGATCGGCGTCCGGGCGGCTGACACGATGACGGCCTCAGAGCTCTGGCTCACCGAAGATCGGTTCGTCCCTTCATGGCGATGCTATACGAGGCTTGTTACTGGTCAGTAACACCTCGACTATATACGTAGAAATACGACAGACAACTATCGGCTCATCTGCGGACTGTGTTCTGAAAAGGCCAAGCTGGCTATGTAACGTGACGGCCGTGGTGACTCAGGCCCGCCCACGATGGCTGGACGACGAGCAGCAACGCATCTGGCGCACTTACCTGCGGGCCAGCGCGACGTTGCAGGAGCGGCTTGATGCGGATCTGCGGCAGTTTGGGCTCGATCTGCCCGAGTACGAGATCCTGGTCGTCCTTTCGGAATCTGCGGATCAGCGCTGCCGCATGTCGGAGCTGGCCAGTGCGGTGAACCACTCGCGGTCCCGGTTGACTCACACCATCGCCCGGATGGAGAAGTCGAAGCTGGTGACGAGAATCAGCTGCCCGACGGACCGGCGCGGAGTGTGGGCGCAGTTGACCGATCAAGGGATGGAGTTGTTACGCACCGCCGCTCCAGATCATGTTGCCGCCGTGCGACGCAACTTCGTGGACGCAGTCAGCGCCGACGATTTCGAAGCGCTCGGCCGAGCTTTCGAGGCGGTGCTCAACGTCGAGGACTCCTCGGTCAGCAACTAGCCTTGAGCCCGATCATGGCTCACACGACCGCGCTGCCGTCTGCAGACACGGAACTACTTGCTCGGTTGAGGCAACGCGGGCTTGCAGATCTGGTTGATCACAGTGAGCTCGCGCGGGCGCTGTACTCCTCCGACGCGTCCTTGTACCGAGTCGTACCTGCCGCCGTCGCCCGGCCCCGAACCGTCGAGCAACTGACCGGTTTGTTGGACGCGGCACGGGCTGCCGGAGTACCAGTTACCACACGCGGCGCCGGTACGTCTTGCGCGGGCAACGCAGTCGGCTCGGGGCTGATCATCGACACCGCTCGCCATCTGAACAAGATCATCGAACTGGATTCCGAAACCCGCACGGCTGTCGTGGAACCCGGCGTTGTCCAAGCATCACTGCAGGCCGCGGCAGCCCCGCACGGCCTACGGTTTGGCCCCGATCCCTCTACGCAAACCCGCTGCACCATTGGCGGAATGATCGGCAACAACGCCTGTGGGCCGCGTGCTTTGGGTTACGGGCAGACGAGTGACAATCTGCTTCGGTTGGAGGTGATCATCGGATCAGGAGAGCACCTGACGCTAGGCGGGGATCAGTCGGTTGACAGTAGTGATTGTCTGAGTAGGCTCCAGCGAGTCGTCCAGGGAGCACTTGGCACCATACGAACCGAGTTCGGCCGCTTCGGCCGCCAGGTTTCCGGTTACAGCCTCGAGCACCTGCTTCCGGAGAACCACTTCAACGTTGCTCGTTTCCTGGCCGGAAGCGAGGGAACCCTGGGTGTCATCACCTCAGCGACCGTGCGGCTAGTGGCAGATGCCCGGTGCAAGATCATGGTTGCCCTGGGTTATCCGTCGATTGCTGAGGCGGCGGACGCGGCGCCGGCAATTTTGGCCCACAAACCGACGGCCTGCGAAGGCCTCGGCCGCCGCATCGTCGACGTGGTCGGTCAGACGCGGGGGTTGGCGGCGGTACCACCGCTGCCGCGCGGTGATGGCTGGGTCTTCGTCGAACTCGCCGGGGATGAGCAGACCCTCCTCGAAGCGCGGGCGGAGCGGCTGCTCGCCGATGCGGGTGCAGTTGACGGGCGAGTCGTCAGCGATCCGGTGGAATCACTTGCCCTATGGAAGATCCGGGAGGACGGCGCCGGCCTTGCCAGTGTCAGCTTGTCCAGGCCTGCCTATCCCGGCTGGGAGGACGCCGCCGTGCCCCCGGCCCAACTCGGTCGCTATCTCCGCGACTTCGACGAGTTGCTGGCCGATCATGGACTGGAAGGTCTGCCGTACGGACACTTCGGCGACGGCTGTGTGCACGTTCGCATCGACTTCCCGCTAACCGAGCGAGGAGGCCGAGCCGAGTACCGGCGATTCGTGGAGGAGGCGGCCAACCTGGTTGCAGGCTACGGCGGCTCGATGTCGGGCGAGCACGGCGATGGCCGGGCACGCTCCGCGCTGCTGCCCCGGATGTATTCAGCGGCTGCGCTGGACTTGTTCGCCCAGGTGAAGGCCGCTTTTGATCCCGACAACCTGCTGAACCCAGGCGTGCTGGTCGATCCGAACCCGATCGATGCCGATCTTCGGGCGAGTCAGCTGGTCGGCAGGACCAGCCATTTCGCCGAGGCGGTACATCGATGCAATGGAGTAGGCAAATGTCTGGCTGACAATACGCCGGGTCTCGGAGTCATGTGTCCGTCCTATCTGGCGACCCGGGAGGAGAAGGATTCGACTCGTGGCCGGGCCCGCGTCCTGCAGGAGATGATCAACGGCGAGGTCATTTCCGAAGGCTGGAAGTCACCTGCCGTGCACGCCGCACTGGACCTTTGCCTGTCCTGTAAGGGATGCGCCCGAGATTGCCCCACTGGCATCGACATGGCGGCATACAAATCTGAGGTCCTGCATCACACCTACCGTGGGCGGCTGCGGCCACGTTCCCACTACGCCTTAGGCTGGCTGCCGCTCTGGGGACGCCTGATCACTCGATTCGCGGCCGTGTCGGCCTTGATCAACTTCACCACGAACGTCCCAGGTCTGCGGAGCCTTGCGCGATGGACCGCCGGAGTGGACCAACGCCGGTCGCTGCCCCGATTTGCCCCCCAGTCCGCACGCACCCGAACGAGGTTGCCGGAATCTAATGGCAAGCCGGTGATCGTATGGGTCGACTCATTCTCTGACTGCTTCCTAGGCGACGGAGTCGCCGCGGCGGTGGCCGTGCTGGAGGCAGCTGGATACGCGCCGCAATTCCAGCGCCGCCCGGCGTGCTGCGGATTGACCTGGATCAGCACGGGGCAACGTGACAAAGCCCGAAGGCAGCTGAGGGCAGCCCTTGACGTGCTGCACCCGCATGTCATGGCAGGCACGCCGATCGTGGGGCTCGAGCCGTCGTGCCTTGCCGTCTGGCGAAGCGACGCCGGCGAGCTGTTGGATGACCGCCGAGTGGCCGAAGTTTCGGCCGGCCTCTTCACACTGGCCGAACTGCTGGAGCGCACCCCAAGCTGGACGCCGCCCGATTTAACCGACGTGGAGCTGGTGGCGCAACCACACTGCCACCACGCCTCGGTGTTGGGGTGGCGGGCCGACGCAGCCCTGCTCGCCAAAGCCGGCGCTTCGGTTACCACGGTTGGCGGCTGCTGCGGGCTAGCCGGGAATTTCGGCGTCGAGAAGGGCCACTACGACGTCTCCGTCAAGATCGCAGAACACAACTTGTTGCCCGCGGTCGCGGCCCATCCGGATGCGATCGTGCTGGCTGACGGCTTTTCGTGCCGTACCCAGCTGGCCGAATTGGCGAACCGCAAAGCGATCACCCTCGCCGAGCTGCTGGCCTCGCGCATCTGACAGCCGGCTTGGCGGCCGTGCTGGGGCACGGCCGGCTGCGCCGACGCTACCCGCGGGTCAACCGGCGGTGCGTAGCGCGGTGCGGCCGGGCGGCCTCGGCGCCAAGCCGTTCGATCTTGTTGGCCTCATAGTCGGCGAAATTACCCTCGTACCAGAACCACCGCGCCTCGTCTTCGTCATTGCCTTCCCAGGCCAGAATGTGGGTCGCAATACGATCCAGGAACCAGCGATCGTGGGCGATCACCACGGCACAGCCGGGAAAATCGAGCAGCGCATCTTCCAATGACTGCAGTGTCTCGACGTCGAGGTCGTTGGTCGGCTCGTCCAGCAGCAGCAGGTTGCCACCCATTTTCAAGGTCAGCGCGAGGTTAAGCCGATTTCGCTCCCCGCCGGACAGGACACCCGCGGGCTTCTGCTGATCCGGCCCCTTGAAGCCGAATGAAGCGACGTATGCCCGCGACGGCATTTCAAAATTTGCCACCTTGATGTGATCAAGGCGGTCAGAAACCAGCTCCCAAACGGTCTTGTTCGGATCCAGCCCCGCTCGTGCCTGATCGACATAGGAGACGCGGACGGTCTCCCCAAGCTTGAGCTCGCCCGAATCAGGCGCCTCCTCGCCGACGATCATCCGGAACAGCGTCGACTTGCCGACCCCGTTAGGGCCTACTACGCCCACAATGCCGGAGCGCGGCAACGAGAAACTCAATCCATCGAAAAGAAGACGATCACCAAAGCCCTTAACTAGGCCCCGGGCGTCCAAAACGTTGGTACCCAGCCGCGGTCCGGGCGGAATATTGATCTCTTCGAAGTCGAGCTTTCGGTTGCGCTCGGCCTCGGCGGCCATCTCCTCATACCTGGTCAGCCGAGCTTTGTTCTTTGCCTGCCGCGCCTTGGGGTTGGATCGGGCCCATTCGAGCTCGCGCGACAGGATCTTGGCGCGCTTGGCGTCCCTTTTGCCCTCAATCTGCAACCGGGCCTTTTTCGTGTCCAGGTAAGTCGAGTAATTGCCTTCGTACGGATGTGTCCGGCCCCGGTCGAGCTCCAGGATCCACTCGGCCACGTTATCCAGGAAGTACCGATCGTGCGTGACGGCAAGCACCGCGCCGGCGTAGGCCTTTAGGTGACCTTCAAGCCACTGCACCGACTCGGCGTCGAGGTGGTTCGTCGGCTCATCGAGGAGCAGCAGGTCGGGCTGCTGCAGAAGCAGCTTGCAAAGGGCAACGCGGCGGCGCTCACCACCGGAGAGCACATCAACGACCGCGTCCGCCGGCGGGCAACGCAGCGCGTCCATCGCCTGCTCCAGTTGAGAGTCGATGTCCCAGGCATTCCGATGGTCAAGCTCTGTCTGCACCTCCCCCATCTCTGCCATCAGGGCGTCGAAGTCAGCGTCCGGATCCCCCATGGCTACGCCCAGCTCTTCCATCCGCACCTGAAGCCGCTTAACGTCAGCCACGGCCTCCTCGATGTTCTCAAGGACGGTCCTGCCCTCGGTCAAGGGCGGCTCCTGAAGCAGGATGCCCACGCTGGCGTCCTTGGCAAGGTTTGCCTCGCCGTTGTTCGGCTTCTCCAGGCCCGCCATCAGCCTCAGCAGCGTCGACTTGCCGGTCCCATTGGGGCCGACCACGCCGATCTTCGCGCCCGGAAAGAACGACAAGGTGATGTTGTCCAGCACAACCTTGTCGCCGAGGGCCTTGCGGACGTTGTGCATCGAATAGATGAACTCAGGCATAACGGGGAAAACCTTCGGGTCGGATCACCGAACGGGGTGAACTGATGCCACCCGCAACCGCCAAGTATGCCAGTCCAGAACCACCATCCCAGCCCGGACCAAGCGGCGCTGGGACATCGCGGCAGCGAACCCGTCGGCTCAGGTGGCGTTGCGGCGATCGTCCGGCTCGCCGCCTGCTCCGTCCTCCTCGGCGTCCTCATCCAGATCGCGTCCCTGCGCCTCTACTGCGGCTATCGTTCGCCCTTCCAGACATTGGTGCGCAGCTTGCCGATCACGATCACAGGATCGCCCTTGTGAATGCTTTTCGTCGCATGCTCAGCAAGGCTGCGCCAACACGTCACAGTTAGCCAGGTCGTGTTGCCGTCCACCCAATCGCCGCCCTTGCGGTGGCGCGGCGTACTGGCCACCCGAAAGCTGGCCACCCCGCCGGCGCTGTTATTGCATAGCTCGACATCGGTGCCGACATAGCCAGTGATGTGGACGTAAGCCTCCACGACTCCTCCTCCGAGTTCCTGCGCGGGATTACTCTCAGTGCAGGACTATGCGGATTCGTTGCAGTTTGGTGCGGGCTACGCCAAATCTGTGGATGAAGTTACGACCAGACTTTGCGCCTGTGGAAACGGCGACTTCGGTAAGCAATCAGCCGTGTGCCCGCTCCAGGGCGACGCGGGCCTTCTCGTAGCTCTGCAATTCGGCTTCGACCGGTTCAATGACAAGCTCCGAAGTGATCCGCGCGATCGAGCGGCGCAGTGCTCGAGCAGCGTTTCGCTCCCGCCGCCGAGCTCCTACCTCGACTCCTATCCGGGCTAGTCCAGCGACGAGGAGCCCGGCCAGGACACCGCCCACCGCCAAGACTGTGGGTGCCGGGAAGCCCCACCAGGTGACCTCGGGCAGCGGTGGCAGCTGCAGGTATGCCAGCACGAACGCCAACCCCAGCCAGCCCAGTCCGATGACCACAGCTGCGACCAGCAGCCACTGCAGCACCCGGACGACTTGCCACCAGCCGCGGTGGGCCTGCAGGTCAAGATCAGTCGTTGCCACCGCCCGGTCCAGGGCATCCGGCAATATCCCGTCCCAGGAGCGGGCTGCCGCCCGAACGGCGCCCGCCCAGCCCCGGTTCAGGCCTTCCGATGCCTCATCGGCCAAAGCCCGGAGCGCTGTATCCACCCTCGCCTTTTGCACTCCTGACGTCGCGGGTAGCGACGTTCTGCCAACCTGACTGGGGTCGATCTCTTTCTGCCGACGGCCGACGCCGAGCCGATCAAGATGGAGCCGGCGCAAGGGGTCGGGCTTGAACTTCGCGACCCAGGCGAGCACCGGCCATCCTGTCGCGAGGCCGCCACGCAGCCGCCAGGCCTTGCCGACGGCCTCGGTCACCACCGGAATGCCCGCAGCCTCTGCCATCTGCTTGTTCATCCGGTCGATGGTTTGCTTTGTCAGGGCAGAAGCCTTGGTGGTTCCCGACGCGCTCGACAACCGTGCGGCGATTGCTCCGACGTCGGCAGCGAGCCGCCGTGCGGCGGCCCTTTTCTCGACCACTGCCTTGGCGAGCTTGTCCCGCAGCTCATCCAAGCCCTCCCCGGTCACCGCGGATACTGCCATGGCCTCGACGCCCGACATGCCTTCGGCGGTGAGCAGCCGCCGGAGGTCCCGCAAACACTGGTCGCGTTCCGCCGGGCTCAGCAGGTCAGCTTGGTTTAAGACCACCATCATTACGTCGGAGTGGGAGGCCAGCGGACGAAGGTAGCGATCATGCAACGCAGCGTCGGCATACTTCTGCGGATCGACCACCCAGATCATCATGTCCACCAGCTGAACCAGGCGGTCGACCTCCATACGATGGGACAGTTCGGTGGAGTCGTGATCAGGGAGATCCAAAAGCACCAGGCCGTCAAGGGCGGATGCCATCGCGGGGTCAGCGTCCAGGGCATGCCGGCGGGGGATCTGCAACCAATCGAGCAGCTCCTCGGCAGAATCGTCACCCCAGGTACATGCCATCGCGGCAGAAGTCGTGGGGCGCCGGACGCCCACCGCGGCCAGGCTGGTGCCGCTCAGGGCATTGAAGAGGCTCGACTTTCCCGATCCCGTCGCCCCGGCGAGCGCGACCACCGTCGCAGCCCCGGAGACCGCCAACCGCCGGTCGGTCTGCGCGATCACCCGCTCACCCTCAGTCAGCACTTCGTCAGAGACCCTGCCGGCGCAGAGCTCGGTTGCCTCTCGCAGTGCCCGCACCCGCTCGACGAGGTGAGCAGTCTCATCCTTGCGGTTGAGCACAGCCAGCCCCCGACCGGGCATCAGCGCATCTCCTCGCGATGGGATTCGACGATCTCGGCGTCGACAATGTCCTCACTGGTCGGGGGATAGAGCTCTGGCAGTTGGCGTATCTTCGTGGATTCGATGGCGGGCCGCTCATCCGCTGCGGGCAAAGGCTGCTCGGACGGGATCGAGTTGGGCACAGCCCGACGCTGAGCGGCTGCAGGTAGCCCGCCTTCCCGAGCTGCCTCAACGACCTGCGCTGCACGTCGGAGCCGCCCGGCTTGCTCGGGATCGACATTGAGGCCATCAAGAATCGCGTGATAGCGCAACAACTCGCCTGCCAGCAACGCCTCGATGCGCGCATCGAGTTCAGTCTTCGCCGTTTCCGCCAAGCGCCGAACCGCCTGGTCGCCGAACACGGCTTCCAATACACGCTGGGCGAGGATGGCCGTGCCACCAGCTACTCCGACCTCCGCGCCCACCAAGCCGCCGGTATGCGCGAATACCACGATCATCAAAGCGACGCCGACCCCGTTGACGCCAAGCGCCATAAAGCGAGCCTTCGCGCGCTTACTCATTCCCTCGTCGGCAACCAGGTCCAAAACGGCGCCCTGCCAATCCCGGATCGCCCGAGCAGCCTCTTGCTCGAAGCCCGGTGATGACCGGCTCAAATCCGCCGTGGTCCTGCCGATAAGGTCCCGACCCGCGGCGTTGGCCTGCCAGGAGGCCTCGGCACGTTCTGCTGCCGCATTAGCCTCCTGGCGGACCAACGCCTCCAGCCCCGACTCCACGGCAACCTTGAGGTTCCCGGCGCCGGATGGTTCACCCTTGATCGCGGCCACTAGCCGATCGCGGAGCCAGCTGACCTTTTGCTCAAGCGCCCGGAAGAATTCTCCGGTGCCCACGAACTCGTGCCAGCGTGCCAACACCTCGCCACGCAGCAAAGTGCCATCAGCAGTCTGCACCTGGATGGTACGGACCGCCTCGGCGTAGGAGTGGTCCACCTCGGCACGCAATTGATTGACCACTTCGACCTGTTCGTCGACCGCCCTTGCCAGCAGTGGCCCGCGGGCGGCCAGCGCGCCGATCGCCCCGTCCAAAGTCCGGTGGACCACTTCGGCGCGGCTCGCCTGATCCTGAGCCAGGCGAGCAAGCCAACCTCTGATCGGCTGGATAGCCGAGGCCGGGAGTAGGCCGTCGCCGTCGACCGTGGTCTCCGGAACCGCGAACAGCGGCGAGCTGCCCAGCCCTCGCTCGCCCATCATCTGGCCGAGATGGGCCGGCACCTCGCGCATCGCGCGAGGTGGCACGCGATCAAGAACGACCGCAACCGCGGCGCTCCGCTCGGCCGCTGAGTTCAAGAACTCCCACGGCACCGCGTCGGCGTAGCGGGCAGCCGAGGTGACGAACAGCCACAAATCGGCGGCGGCCAGCAACTGGGCGGCAAGCTCTCGGTTCTCGACTACCACGGAGTCGATGTCCGGAGCATCGAGAATGGCCAGTCCGGGCGGGATTGAATTGTCCGCTACGAGCTGCAGAGAACGGGCGTCCTTAGTGGCGCCGCTGGACCGGGCCAGACCGGGGAGGATTCGATCATCGGTGAACCACTCTGCATCGTTGCTGTGGTGGACGAGCACCGGCGCCCGAGTTGTGGGCCGAATCACGCCCTGGGCCGATACCCGACGACCCACCAAGGAATTCACCAATGTGGATTTTCCAGCACCGGTAGACCCGCCCACGACTGCGAGCAGTGGTGCGTCAATCGTGGCCAGCCGGGGCAGCACGTAATCGTCGAGTTGGCTTGTGATCTCCAGAGCAGCACGCCGTTGCTCCGCCGAACCTGGCAGCGGAAGTGGCAGGGATACCGAGAGCACCACTGCCCGGAGCTCCACGAGGGCTGCCTCGAGGGGCCGCAACTGGCGCAGGGATCTACTCATCCGGCGGCTTCCAGTTCGGATCGACCTCGGAGTACGATGTCGCGGTCTGGCCAAGCGGCGCAGCTCCCGCCGGCTCCGAGGTCGGCTCGACAGTCTGTGGCAGCGCTGGATAGTAGCCGCCGATGCCGGCCGGACCGGGATAGCTGGGTTCCGGATAGTCGATTGCCGCAGCGGCTGAGCGGCGTCGTAGCCGTGGATAATTGGCACGGCCTTCCGGTTTGGTGATCGCCTGACCCCGGAGCGATCGCATCCGGCGCAGGAGCACATTTTCCCGAGACAAGCCTGAGCGGTCGACGATTCCCCGAGCCATGGCATCTCGCAGATAGGCCAGCTCAGTGGCAGCCCGCTGAATCCGGATGGTTGCAGTGAAGGTCTGAGGGCCGAGGAAGATTGCATGCCACAACGACCGCAGTCGGATCCTTAGTCGAGACAGGGTTCGGGGATCTTCCTCGGGAAGCCAGCCGACCCGTACATAGTCGATCAGCCGCTCCCGGATCAGCCGGCCCTCTCGAAAGATCTGCCGCACGACGAAGACGAGCATGCCGATGAGCAGTGGCAGGGCTACTCCCAGATAGACCCACAACAGACTTGGCCCGTTGACCAGCGACGCGACGGCATTGAACGCCATGTGCAAGAAGGACGCGACGCAGAAGCCGGCAAGGGGTGCCAGTACGCGCACAGTCTTGCTCTTCGAGCGCAACGCGACTGCTAAGCCGATGCCAGTCATGGCTGTGAACAGCGGATGACCGAAGCACGTCACCAACCCGCGCAGCACAAATAGGTTCTGCAATGCTTCCAGCGGAGGCGCTTGGCCGAAGTTTCGAGCCGCGTACCGGTAAGCCCGGCCGTAGTAGAGGATGTTTTCGGTGAAGGCGAAGGCCGTTCCGGAAAGACCGGCCAGAACAATCCCGCTGATCTGGCTCACCCAGGCATAGCGCATCAAGATCGCGAGCCAGAACAGCACAGTCGCTTTGGAGGCTTCTTCCACGAAGGGCGCCACGTAGACTGCCGCTCTCGGACCTGTGGCAGGATCGCCGTCTCCGACGATGCTGAGCTGTCCCGCTGCCCACGTATTGATTTGGGCCGACACGAACGTCGCCACGCAGGCACCCCAGCCGAAGGTCATCAGCCAGACCCAGAAACGCTGTGGCCGGTACCGATCTGTCCACAGGAATATCAAGGACAGCGGGATGGCGGTAATCGCGGCGTATTTCGCAGCGATCGGGATAGCTTCGGTGCCTAGCCCAGGCAGCGTCCCGCCCGGCACTGGCTGGTCATGTACTACCTGGCGGTAGAGCAAGATCAGCAGTGTGGCGTAGATGCCGACCATGATCATACTGATCCAGAACAACCTGCTCTTCAGCAGCCGTTTGGGCAGCGGGACGTTCGGGTCAGGGTCGACGGGAATCCCCGAGCGGCCATACCCGCGTCGGTCCTCGGCCACCGTGGACATGGCGACAAGGCTACCCAAGCAGCGGTCGGCAGCCGGTGCTGCGACGGCGCCAGGTTACTTAGCCCATGGGTCGAGAAAGGGTTCGATCACGGTGTCGAACTCGCCCGGCCTGCGGGCATGCAAGTCATGGCCGCCGTTCATGGAGACGTACTGACCGCGGGGCATTCGACCGGCGAATTCAGCGAGCCGGTCCTGGCGGAGATGGCTGGAATTACCGCCGATGATCAGCGTCGGGCAAGCGATCTGCTCAGCAAGCTCCCACCAGTCGGTGTGCGAGGCGTTGAGCCAGCGCAGCACTTCACTCGCGGCCCGCCAGTCGTAGCTGTCACCCCGCCGTCCTCGCCTGGGCACCGTCAGCGGTGGATCGGCGGCATCGGGGGTCGGCATCTCCTCCAGCACAAGTGCGCGGACCAAGTCCGGCCGGGTGGCGGCGAGAAAGAAGCTGACTAGTCCACCGGTGGAGTGTCCGACGGGGATTACGCCATAGATTCCCATAACCGCTAGCAGCCGTACGACGTCGTTCCGCATCAGTTCGAAGCTGTACTCACCGGGCCAGCTGCTCTCGCCATGCCCCCGGAGATCGACTCCAACAACCCGGAACCGCTGACCCGCCAGGGGCGCGAAATGCCGCCAATCCGCGCTTGAGGCGCCAAGCCCGTGGAGCAGCAGCAGTACGGCACCGTCGGGCCTGCCCCACTCTTGGACCGCGAGCGTCGGTCCGCCAGGAAGAGCCACCGACTCGGTCATGAGGCTGAGGCTAGCGAAAAACCCCAGGTCGCGGGCAGGTTCAGAATGCGGCACGCAGATGGGTTGTGTGCGTCCGCCCAATGCAGCGAATGCATTCCCGAGTGATGCACAGCTCTGCGTGTCGCCGCACAAAGCCACGAATTCAGAACCTGCAGCGAAATATCCGCTGCATATCTCCGCACAATGTCACGCATGCAACGCCTCGCGCGGCCATTGACGGCGAAGAGCAAATTGCGCGCCCCCGGTAGGACTCGAACCTACGACCGACAGATTAGAAGGCTGCTGCTCTATCCTCTGAGCTACGGGGGCGGGAACCGGGCAGGTGGTGCATAGCCAGACTCGCCGCGCATCCTATCGCTCCAGGCCAGCCGGGCTGGCCCGTTGCAAGGCCAAGCAGGGGCGAACCGGATAGGTTTCGACGCAACGGCGCAAATTGAGCTGATCATGGAAAGGCACAGGATCTTCACGGCATGGCAGTGAGCGAACTGCTGGTCTGGGTCGATTGCGAGATGACCGGCCTGGACATCGCAAGGGACGAGCTTGTCGAAGTTGCTGTGCTCGTCACCGACGCACAACTGCAAATCTTGGGTGACGGCGTTGACCTCGTGATCAAACCAAGCGCAGCGGCCATCGATCAGATGCAAGAGGTTGTCCGTACCATGCATTCCAACTCAGGATTGATGGCTGCCTTGGATGCCGGCTTGCCGATGCGTGAGGCCGAGGAGCGTGTGTTGGACTATGTCCGCCAGTTCGTGCCCGAACCCCGAAAGGCGCCTCTGGCCGGAAACACGATCCATACGGATCGCGCATTCCTCGCCAGAGACATGCCGCAGTTTGAGGCATATCTGCACTACCGCAACGTGGACGTCTCCAGTGTCAAGGAGCTGGTGCGCCGCTGGTATCCACGCGTCTACTACCAGTCACCCGCCAAGTCGGGCAATCACCGGGCGCTGGCCGACGTGCAGGAATCCATCGAGGAACTGCGGTACTACCGGGAAACGGTTTTCGTCGATCTTCCGGGACCAGACAGTGCTACCGCCAAAGAGATCGCCGCCCGACATCAGGGCGCCGTGACCGAACGACCAGCCAAGTAATCCGTAAGCCAGCTGAGCGGAAGCGTGCCGCTGAGTCGAATGGATTCGAAGAAGGGAGGCCTGGCCCGGTACACTTCACGCTGCGCCGAAGGCGGCAGCCAGGCTGCGTCAGCGGTGGGTGTAGCTCAGATGGTAGAGCCCCTGGTTGTGGTCCAGGATGTCGCGGGTTCGAGTCCCGTCACTCACCCCAAGTCCTCACCGCGTGGTGAAAGGGTCCGGGCCACCGGCGGGCGCTAGTGAACAATGGACCGCATGTCGATGGGCGTGGGACAGCCCGAGAACGGAGCATTGACCCTGCATTCATCGCGACCTCCCATCTCGCGCGGGGCGCGGCTCCGGTTATCCGCGGCGACTCTGGCCGGCCAGACAGCGGCACTGGCCTCACGATTCCTGGGCCGTGGTTCCGGCGTCTCTATCCGCGGGCGGGTCATCCTGCAGCTCGATCCCGACGCACTGTCAAAGTTGCTGGGCCAGAAGCGAATCGCCATCGTCTCGGGGACCAACGGCAAGACGACGACCACCCACTTCCTCGCCGCAGCGGTACGAGCGTCTCTGGGACACTCCGCCGACCGGTTGGTGCACAACGCTGACGGCGCAAACCTGCATGCTGGCATCGCTTCCGCGCTGTCCGAAAACCCGAAGGCCGACATAGCGATCTTGGAGTCCGACGAACGCGTGGTGGCCGACCTGATTCGCCTGAGCAGGCCGGAAATCCTGGTGCTGCTCAACTTCAGCCGTGATCAACTGGACCGCCATCACGAGATCAAGGCGCTCGGTCGCAGCTGGCGCAACGCCCTGGCCGAGGCGGGCGAAGATGGTCCGATAGTGGTCGCCAATGCCGACGAACCGTTGATCGTGTGGGCAGCACAGGCGGCGCGTGAGGTCATCTGGGTTGATACGGCGACTGCCTGGACTCAAGATGCGTCCCTATGCCCGCAGTGCGGTTCGAATCTCGTCCGATACGAGCCGTCGGATGCTCCATACCTGGACAACTGGCCGAGCGCCTCACAGACCGGCTGGTACTGCTCCGGCTGTGATCTTGCTCAACCCAAGGGCGACTACGTCGTGCAGAACGGCAAGATCCTTGACAAGAACGCGCAGCTGTGGGATCCGAGGCTCAACATCCCGGGAGCCTTCAACATCAGCAATGCCGCCTGTGCGCTGCCGGCCGCCGAGCTGTTGGGCGTCCATCCGGGCACCGCGTTAGCCGCCATGCGGCGCGTGACTTCCCCAGCCGGGCGCTTCGCCAATGCAACGATCAGCGGCAGTACGGCCCGGCTGCTGCTGGCAAAGAATCCGGCAGGCTGGACTGAGGCATTGCCACTCGCACAAACTCCCACGGTGGTGCTGGCAATCGACTCGTCGGCCGCTGACGGGCGTGACGTCTCCTGGCTCTGGGACGTGGAGTTCGAGAGGTTGGCAGGTCGTAGGGTGATCGCAACCGGGCCCCGAGCTCAAGATCTTGCTGTGCGATTGAGCTACGCGGAAGTGGAGCACCGCTGCATTCCCGATCTTGCCGCGGCATTGGCGGGGCACGCTGAGCCAGTTGACGTGATCGCCACTTATACCCCGTTCCAGCGGCTCCGCCGAATGGGTGGCGTCTGACCATGGCCATTCGTGGACTCGGGGAACGGGTTGAGATTGTGCTGGTTTTTCAATCTCTACTGGGCATCTATGGCGATCGCGGCAATGCCACCGTCCTTGTCAAGCGCTTGGTCTGGCGTGGGTTCGACCCGGTGCTCACGATCGTGGAACCCGGCGATCGGATTCCGGACACCGGCCAGGTTTACCTGCTGGGCGGCGGCGAAGATGCCGCGCAGGTCTCAGCCGTACGGGCATTGCAAGCTGATGGTGGCTTGCACCGGGCGGTGAACCGAGGGGCTGCCGTATTTGCCGTCTGCGCCGGTTATCAGATCATCGGCAAGTCGTTCACGGTTGGCGAGAACGACGACGTGATCGAGGGGCTGGGGCTGCTGGATGTCACGACAACTCGTGGGCCGGTTCGCGCGGTCGGCGAGGTTCTCAGCCGCTGGGAAGATCGTAGCGGTGAGGAGCAGTGGCTGACCGGGTTCGAAAATCATGGGGGCTATACCGTTCTTGGGCCGAGGGCTCGGCCGCTGGGCAGGGTTCAGATCGGTATTGGGAACTGCGACGACGGCACGGAGGGAGCAGTCTCAGGAAAGGTGATCGGCACCTATCCCCATGGACCGGTGCTGGCCCGTAATCCGGCACTCGCCGATCATGTCTTGGAGCTGGCTCTGGGCCGCAACCTCTCGCCGCTGATCCGGCCCGAAATCGACGAACTGCGTCGTCAACGGCTACACGCAGTCCGAAAGCTCGCGCGCCGATCTTGACGACGCATCTGACCTGGCGTCCACCCCCTGGTCAGCGACGATAGGTTCAAATTCATGCAAACCCGCACACTCGGGCCCTTCGCCGTCAGCGCCATCGGCTTGGGGGCAATGCCAATGTCGATGAACAATGACAACCAGTTCCCGGCGGAACCTCAGGCGATCGCTACGATCCACGCGGCCCTCGATGCGGGAGTCACCTTGATCGACACCGCGGACATCTATGCCCCCTCCTGGGACACCATGGGTCACAACGAGGAGCTTGTCGCCAAAGCGCTGAAAACCTACGGCACAAACACCGATGATGTCGTCGTCGCCACCAAAGGTGGCATCACGCGAGCCGAGGGCGAGCAGTGGGGCCGCGACGGATCCCTCGGATACCTGCGGTCAGCAGTGGAGAAGTCCCTGCGCCGCCTGGATGTGGATGTGATCGACCTTTATCAGTGGCATCGGCCGGACCGCTGGAAGCTCTATGGCGAGGTCATCGGTCACTTCAAGACACTTCAGGACGAAGGCAAGATCAAAGCGATCGGCATCTCCAACGCGAATCTCGAGGAAATCGAGGTGGCCATTCAGGTGCTCGGCGAGGGCGGCCTTGCCAGCGTGCAAAACGAGTTTTCGCCACGGTTTCGAAGTAGTCAGGACGAACTCGAGTACTGCGGCGAGCACGGCATCGCCTTCCTACCGTGGAGTCCACTCGGCGGTACCGGCGGCGGTGGACGAGAGGTCGGAGAACGCTTCGCTGTCTTTGCGGAGATCGCCCGAGGTCACGGTGTCAGCCCCCAACAGGTAGTGCTGGCCTGGGAGCTGTCTCTCGGCAAGCACGTCATCCCTATCCCGGGAGCACGGCGCCCCGAATCGATCATCGACTCGGTGATGGCGACGAGCCTTGTCCTGTCGGACGCCGAGCTTGCCCGCTGCAGCGCTGCCGGCGCGAACGTATGAGCCGTACCGCTGACCATGATGTGATCATCATCGGCGGCGGTCACAACGGGCTGGTCGCTGCCGCATACCTAGCCAAGGCCGGCCGGCGGGTGATTGTTCTGGAGGCGCGGGAGCGGTTGGGCGGCGCCGTCGCCAGCGAGAAGATCTTCGACGGAGTAGACGCCAGGCTCTCGCGCTTTGCGTACCTGGTGTCGTTGCTGCCCGACAAGATCATCAAAGAGTTAGAACTCGATCTGGAATTGCGGTCTCGTTCGGTCGCGTCCTACACCCCGACTGACGCCGGTGGCCTGCTCATCGAGCATCCAGTCGGCGAGGCGACCCGTGCTTCATTCCGGCAGGTTACCGGCAGCAGCGAGGAGTACGACCGCTGGTGGCATCTGGCTGATCAACTGCAGGATGTCGCCGACGTTGTCGCGCCCACCCTGACCGATCCCCTGCCGAGGGCTTCGGTAGTTCGACACTCGCTCGGATCCCAGCTGTGGACGGCACTCGTCGAGCGGCCGATTGGAGAATTCCTCGAGACCGCCCTGCTGGACGACACCGTACGTGGATTGGTTGCGACCGATGCCTTGATCGGCACGTTCGCCTCGACCAACGATCCCAGCCTGAAGCAGAACCAGTGCTTTCTGTACCACGTGATCGGCAATGGGTCTGGTGAATGGAGGGTCCCGGTCGGCGGGATGGGCCAGGTTGCATCAGAGCTCATCGAGGCGGCGAAGAACGCGGGAGCGCTGTTATGCACCGGGACGGAAGTGGCATGGGTCCAACCCGATTTATCCGGTGGCGGTGTTGTCGCGCTGGCCGACGGCAGCTTGCATGGAGCGCCATTCATCCTGGCAAACTGCCCGCCGGTCGTATTGCACAAGCTGCTCGGTTCTCGGCGGGCAGTGCCCGAGGGCTGCCAGATCAAGATCAATCTTGTGGTGCGCCGACTGCCCCGGCTTCGGTCCGGGATCGATCCCAGCGTCGGCTTCGCCGGCACCCTGCATCTAGCAGAGGGCTATCGACGACTGCAACAGGCGTACGAGGAGGCGGCCGCGGGGCGAATCCCCGATCCCCTGCCCTGTGAGGTCTACTGCCATACGCTCACCGACCAAGTCGTTCTGAGCAGTGAACTCAGCCGAGCTGGTTACCACATGCTCACCCTCTTCGGGCTGCAAACTCCTACCCGGCTGTTCGTCGCCGATCCCGTTGCCGCCCGGGAGAAGGCGGAACGAGCCGCGCTGCACGCGCTGCAGGCAGTACTGGCTGAGCCGCTCCGGGACTGTCTAGCTACCGACCCGAAGGGCCGTCCTTGTGTTGAGGTGATGACGCCACTCGACATAGAGGCCGCGTTGGGCATGCCCGGTGGGCACATCTTTCACGGCGACCTAGCATGGCCATGGCTTGCCGATGACTCAGTTGCTGCCGCGCCTGAGGAGCGCTGGGGCGTTGCAACCGGCTATCCAGGCATTTTCTGCTGCGGTTCTGGTGCAGTCCGCGGGGGTGGTGTCAGCGGTATCGGTGGACAGAATGCGGCTGAAGCCGTCTTGGAGAGTGCTATCTAGTCAGGTTTGCTAATGTTGCTCGGCGCGCGCCGCTAGCTCAATTGGCAGAGCAGCTGACTCTTAATCAGCGGGTTGGGGGTTCGATTCCCTCGCGGCGCACTTTCCCACTCTGACCAGCGGAAACGCTGGCAGACACGCCAGACAAGCGGTCGCATGCCGCTCACATAGCAGCTAATCTGCTCCCGTGACTGAGGCAAATAAGGCCCTGCTGCGCTCGTTTTCGCGCTCTCTGCGGAACGCGAACCGGTCCCAGCGGACCATTAGCAGCTATCTGGAGACTGCCGAACAACTGGCCGCATTCCATCCCGGCACCGACTTTGAGGACATGACCCGCGACCACGTCGACGCCTACCTAGGCCGGTACCTCACGACTCACAAGCCAGCCGGCGCCGCCGTGCGGTTCAGGGCGCTGCGCCGGTTCTTTAACTGGATGGTGACCGAGGAGCTGATCGAGGACTCGCCCATGCGGAAGATGCGTCAACCATCCGTGCCCGAGGAACCCGTACCGATCTTGACCGAGCGGGAGTTAGCTGCGCTGCTGAAGGTTACGACCGGGAAGGACTTCGACTCTCGCCGTGATCACGCCATGATCAGAGTCTTTGTGGACTGTGGTCTGCGGGTGGGTGAGATGGCCGGATTGAAACTTGCCGATGTTGATCTGGATGTGCACGACGTTGTGCACGTGATCGGTAAGGGTTCGAGGCCGCGGGCGGTGCCCTTCGGTTCGAAGGCTGGAACTGCGCTCGATCGGTATCTGCGGGAGCGGGCTAAGCACAAGCTGGCCAAGATTCCGGGATTGTGGATCGGGAACCGTGCCGGCCCGATGACCGAGAGCGGGATCGCGCAGATGTTGCGGCGCCGCGGCGCTCAGGCTGGAGTTGATCATCTGCACCCGCACCGGTTCCGCCATACGTTCGCGCACCTGTGGAACACGGCCGGGGGTGATGAGGATTCGCTGATGCGGCTGGCCGGGTGGCGTTCCCGTGCCATGCTCAGTCGCTACGGCGCTTCAGCGGCCGACGAACGGGCGATCGAGGCGCACCGGCGGTTCTCCCCCGGCGACCGGTTTTAGATCGTATGGGAGGACGATGAGGCGCTCCTGTGGCGGTCTCGCGGCCGCTCGCCGGTAGGCGGCTAGGAAAACTTCCTTTGAAGGCCGCCAGTCGGCGCGGCATTTGACCTGTCCGCGGCCCGAAGTGGCGGGCGCCTTGCCTTCTTCGTTGTCGAGCTCAGAACGTAGTACATGGTGCCTTCGGCGACTTTGGCGGGCAGAGTGGACACCAGTTCGGTGACCTGGACCCCGACAGGCAACCCAGCAGCAGGCGCGACGGGCTCGAGATTGCCGGTGGCCGGGTTGCAGAACATGGCCGTGATGCCGTCCGCCCGGGGGGCGGGAAGAGTAGTGCTGGAAGTTCTCTGTAACACCATCGGCGAACGTCCGGGGGAACGCGCCATTGATGTAGTACCGTCGCGGCCGCTCCTGAGTGCCGTAAACGAAGCCCAACCCTCGACGACAGCGGCACTTCAAAACGCGGATCGGGAACTGCCGGTCTGTTCGCCGCGGACGGAGCGGCCTGCATCCCACACACCGACATGCTATCCTGATAGTCACAACCGTGTTATTCGTCGCGTTGAGCGGCGACGGGAACGGTAGAGGCAATCCCGCGGAACCCTCCCACTGCGCCCCCTGATCGGGCTAGCGCTGGGAGAACCTGTGCTCACACCTGCACAACGCAGCATCCGAGCCCGGATCGCTGCTAACACCCGTTGGTCCGCCGAGGACGAAGGCTAACGCTCAACGCGCCCAGGCTGGACTGCGAGCAAAGTTCATACGGGAGACTCGAGAAAAGGTTCCCGGACCTGTCGGCCGCTGAGATCGAACGCCGGGCCGACTCTGCGTTGCGTGCCCACATGCAACGCCTTGCGCTCAAGTCGAGCAAGGCACCGGCTGGCGGTGATGTGCCGTGAAAGACGAAAGCTGGCCTCGTGAGCCGGCCGACGTCCTAAAGCATGGAGTGCTCTCAAGTTTAATTGATCAAGACTACCCCTGCTCGATACGGCGCAGGCGCTAAGTTCAGCGCCGAGCTGGCGGATCAGGTCCACAGTCGCGGCGATAGTGCCGCCGGTGGCCAGCACATCATCGATGATCAACACCCGGGATCCCGGCACGATGGCATCGGCATGCACAGCGAGGGTCTCGCTGCCGCACATCACCGGCCACACCGTGACCCGGCCGGCTACGTCGGAGGAAGCCCAGCAGGCCGTCGCCGAGTGGAACGCCCGGTGTGTGACCCAGCAACTAGATCCGCCGGTGAAGGTTGACGGTTGGGGGCCTGTCGGTGAGTTGCGGGTCTGGCTACTCGCCGAGGACGGCTGGTGGGGCCTTGTCGCCGACCAGGGTTGGCTGCGGTGGATACGCGCACGGGATCTCCGCCAGTCTCGAGATGGTACCTGACGGCTCTAGACAGTGGCAGGGCTCTTAGACGTAAGCGACGGGGCTTCAATCAATATGACAAGTATTCGAAGGCTTAAAGATGCCTTCCCGCGCTTACCAGGGCCGCCCCTGATCGGCCCTGGTCAGCGTCCGTTCATCTAGATGAAATCAGTAAAACACCGTCAGCTAATGCGAACCTGGGCAGTTCGGCTGGTTGGCACCACTGCCACATTGGGTGGATTTCACGCCGAACTTTGGTGGGTGGTGTTCCGCTGCGACTGAGGAACCTGCTGCAAGCCCGCTACTTAATAGACCGGTGAGCACGGCAACGACAATTTTGCGCCTCATGCGCACTCCTTCCCTTGAATTGTTTCGTGGAAGGGGCCCCTGTATTCGAGTCATGGTATAAGGATCAATCATCTTGGTCAACGATGTGCTCCACTGGGGGTTTAGTTTGACAGATATTCACATGCTGACCAAGCCTGTACCGGGAGGCTGTGGACAACGTTTCGGCAACTGACAGCGTGTCGCCACCCAAATCTCACGGGAGCGTCACCATATGGCGGCACGATGGTGGCGTTGATCATGAACTTATTGGGCTTGCGCCGTTGCCGCGGTGCTCGTGAACCGTGATGGGGAAGCTGGACTGGCCAAGGGGTGATAGTGGACTGGCTAGGGCTGGTATGTCTAGCGGTATTGGGCGCCATTTTCTTGGTATTGGATGCGAGGGCTAGGGCGTGGCGCGTTGAAATGCAGATTCAGAGCGACGAGCAGTTTGAAAGGGTTGCCCTCCGCCCAGCAGCAGATTTCCCCTCCTCCCCGATAGGTGCCGATTCAGGGCCGCAGCGAGGCCCGTCAAGGGTGAAATCCCGTAGGGACGCGAGCGAGTGAACGAGTGAGCGCCCTTGACGGGGTGAGCGGAGGCCTTACGCTGATCGCGATTCGGGGGAGGCATTACGAAGGTCCGAAGCCCACGCCAGAAAAGGAGACTCGCAATGGGTGCTACGGAGTTTGATGACGTGATGGCCGAAGCGCGACGTGCGCTCGATTCGATTGCGAAAGGCAACCCGGACGGTTACAAGGCGCTGTACTCCGAAGGCGACGACATCACCATTGGTAACCCGTTCGGTGGATTCGGCCGCGGCAAGGAGGCGGTATACGAACAGATGGAGCGCGCAGCTTCCTACTTCAGGGACGGCCAAACGCTCTCCTTTGAGACCGTGATGCAGTCGATCGGGCCGGAATTCGCATACACAGTTGAGATTGAGCGATTCCGCACCAAAATCGGCGGCCACGACGAGCCCAGTGAGGTTGCGCTGCGAGTCACCTGCGTCTACCGTCGCGAGCCTGAGGGCTGGAAGTTGGTGCATCGGCACGCCGATCCACGCGTTGAGCGGCAAGCACCTCAATCGGTGATAGAGCAAAGCTGAGTGATGGGTTCAGAGGCGCGCGTCACAGTTAGAGCTTCCGGGCACTTCACGTGCCTCTGTGACGGGGTGAACGGAGGCCTTACCATCGCGCTATAGGGTAGGGTTACAAGATCAATTACACAGCAACTAATCTGCGCCGGTTCGGTCCCTATTCCCCGCGTCACTAGGTGCTTAGCATGCCGCTATTTCCGCTATAGCTCTTAATCAGCGGGTTGGGGGTTCGATTCCCTCGCGGGGCACTTTTGTGATGTATTGCTCCGCTTGAAAGTTGACGTTTGGGTTCCGGTTGATGCTTTACAGGGTTCCGTTTGATGGTTGACAGCGGTTCCGGTTGATCCTTGGCACTCCCGTATGAGGGAGATGAGCGTGGCCGAGCAGCGGTATCGAGCGGTGCTGGCAGTGATCAGCGATGGCCGAACCATTACAGACGTGGCCGGCGCGGTGGGGATGTCTCGGCAAACCTTGCATTCGTAGCTGGGCCGGCAGGCGGGTCAACCTGGGCGATGCCCAGGTTGAAGATCAGTCCTCAGCTCACCGCCTCTTCACGAGCGCGCCGATCCGGGCTCGTCCGCG
>Ga0126312_10000089_pt1 | contig 38876 bp, 36 predicted proteins | sample Plot104A_FD_92537 | JGI IMG/M metagenome (GOLD analysis project Ga0126312, IMG submission 92537) | Serpentine soil microbial communities from UC McLaughlin Reserve, CA, USA - Plot104A | ecosystem: Environmental > Terrestrial > Soil > Grasslands | place: USA: UC McLaughlin Reserve, Lake County... | reverse complement strand
CCTGAGAGCGAGCGCGGACGCCCCGGCCAGCTGGCCGGGGCGTCGCACTTCAAACCTTCGCTAACGATCCCCCAGGTGTCGGAGGAACTCGGGGTTAGTAGGCCTTAAGAGCTCGTGCAGGCACCAAGGCGAATCTGGTGGGCGCGACCGCGCAAGCTGTGCGCCCTGGAGCGGCCGGGCGGCGGCGGCCGGAGCCACCGGCCAGCCCGCAGGGAGGCCGAGATCGAGTGGCTGCGGTCGAAGGGCGTCCGCTTGATCGTGTCCACGATGAAGACCCGGCACAACCTGGCCGCCTACGAGCGCGCGGGCATCGACTGGCGCCACGTGCCGGTGGGGTCGGCGGGGGAGGGTGAGGGCGCACTGGAAGGGCTGCTGCGGCTGCTCCGGCGCGAGCTGCGCCGCCGTGGCGCGGTGGCGGTGCACGGCAATCGCCACACCGACTTCGTCGCGGCTCTCTGTGCGGCCCATCTGCACGAGGCATCGGGGGCGGACCCGGCCGAAGCCCTGGCGGCCGCCCGCGAGACCGGCTTGATGGTCACGCCCGAGGCGTGCGCTCTGGTGGGGGTGGACGCCGCTACGCATACACCAGCAGCGCGAGGCTCTCCGCCACGGCCACCGGCTTCGGCGAGTCGGCGTCCTTCGAGGCCGTCGCCTCCTCCATCGTCGTCCCACCGGTGAGGACCAGCGCGGCGTCGAGGCCGACTCGCTCGGCGGCGGCGACGTCGGAATCGAGGCGGTCTCCCACGACCAGGGTGCGGCCGTCGCCGAGCCGGTCGAGGGCGGTCAGCAGGAGCTGGGGCTCCGGCTTGCCCACGATCGCGGCGGTCCGGCCCGTGGCGTACTCCACGGCGGCGAGGATCGCGCCGGTGCCGGGCCAGAGGCCGTCGGGCTGAGGGTATGTCGGGTCCCTGCCGGTCGCCAGGAAGTCGGCGCCGCGCCGAACGGCTAGCGATGCGTGCCGAAGGTCGTCGTAGACGAGGTCGTCGGTCCCGCCGACCACGACCACCTGGGCCCGCGAGGCGAGGTCGGTCCCATTCAGAACGCGCAGGCCGGCGTCGGCCACGTGTCGCAGCAGCGGCTCTGTGCCGATCACGAAGGCGGTCTGGCCGCGGCGGGTCTCCGAGAGCAGGTGCTGCATCGCGCCGCCCACCGTCACGACGTCCGCCAGCGACGCCCGGATGCCGATGCCCCAGAGCTTTGTCACGTACTCCTCGGTGGCGTGGCGGGGATCGTTGGTGGCGAAGGCAACCCGCTTGCCCGCGCTTCGCAGGCCGTCGACCGCCTCGACGGCGCCGGGCACCGCCTCGTCGCCCACGTAGACGCACCCGTCCAGATCGAGGATCAGTTGGTCGTAGCGCCGGACCAGGGGGGAGAGCGGCACGTCGCTAGCCTAGATGCCGTGACCCGCTCGCTTGCGCTCCTGGTCCCGGCGCTCGCGCTGGCCGTCGCCGGCTGCGGCGGTGGCGGCGACGACCACAAGTCCGGCGCCGCCGGGTCGCCCGCTGGGTCCGAGTCCGCGCCGGGCGGCTGCAAGGACGTCCAGCGGCCGGCGCCGCGCCCCGGCCGCGCAGCCCACAGGCCGGTCCGGGCGCTCGCGCCGCGCAAGACCTACGACGTGGAGCTCGTGACCAGTTGCGGAGACATCACCGTCCGCTTGAACCTGAGGGCCGCGCCGACGACCGCTGCGTCGTTCGTGTCGCTCGCGCGCAGCGGCTATTTCGACAAGACGCCCTTCCACCGCATCGTCCCCGGATTCGTGATTCAGGGCGGCGATCCCACGGGCAGCGGCAACGGCGGACCGGGATACACGACGCGGGACGTCCCGCCCAGAGGCACCGAGTACACGAAGGGAGTCGTGGCCATGGCCAAGACCAGCCAGCAGCCGCGCGGTACGGCGGGCAGCCAGTTCTATATCGTCACCGGCCGCGACGCCGGGCTGCCGCCGGACTACGCGCTTCTCGGCCGCGTCGTGAAGGGCCTCAAGGCAGCCGAGCGGATAGACGCGCTCGGAGATCCGCAGAGCGGAGAGGTCGGCACGCCGCTGCGGCCGGTGCTCCTCGAGAAGGCCACAGTGCATGTCTCCTGACGCACCAGTCTTCGACGTCGGGGAGGCGGACTTCGAGCTGCGAGTGGTCGAACGCTCGCGGCAGCTGCCCGTGGTCGTGGACTTCTGGGCCGAGTGGTGCGCGCCGTGCAAGGCCCTGTCGCCGGCGCTGGAGCGCGCCGCGGCCGAACGGGCGGGCAAGGTGGAGCTCGCCAAGGTCGACACGGACGCCAATCCCGCGCTCGCGGCGCGCTACCGGATCCAGGGCATCCCGTCAGTGAAGGCGTTCCGCGACGGGCAGATCCTGTCGGAGTTCACGGGCGCGCTGCCGCCTCCGCAGGTCGAGCGCTTCTTCGACACGCTGGTCCCGTCGGAGGCCGACGAGCTGGCCGCGCGTGGCGACGAGGACGCGCTGCGCCGGGCGCTGGAGCTCGACCCCCGTCACGCGGAGGCCAAGCGCGCCTTGGCGAGGCTGATGCTCGATCGGGGGGAGCCGGAGGAGGCGCTTCGGCTCGTCGAACCGGCCGGCGGAGACTTCGCTGCCGACGGCCTCGCGGCCCGCGCGCGGCTGATGCTCGAGGACAGCGACGATCTCGCCGAGGCGTTCGCGGCCTGGGACGACGGCGATCACGGCCGGGCGCTCGAGCTGCTCCAAGGGGCGCTCGCCGCCGGCGACGGCGAACGGCGCGACCTGCTGCGGCGCGTCATGGTGGGGATCTTCACCGAGCTCGGGACCGACGATCCCCTCGTGAGGCAGCACCGCCGCCGCCTCGCGGCGGCCCTGAACTGACGCTCAGCCCCCTCCGGCTCTCGCCTCGCGCTGCTTGGCCTGCCGTCTTCGCCCGAAGAGGGTCAGCACGCCGAGCGCGGCCGCCACGATCAGAAGCCCGATGAGGAGCGCGGCTCCGGTGCTGGCCCCGCCGAAGGGCAGAGCGAACAGGTTCGCCAGCCCGAAGCCCAGCGCCAGCAGGACGATCACGATCAGCACCAGCAACGCGATCCCGCGGACCCGGGCAACGATGCCGGCCCCGGCCGGCGGCGCGATCAGGCCCATCAAGCGCAACAGGGCGAGCTGACGCCCGGAGGGCGCCTCCTGGCCCAGCTTCTCCATGGCGTCCTTCAGGTCGTCCGGACGCCGCTCAGCCAGCGCCAGCGAGGCCTTCATCATCTGACGGAGCGCTGGGCGCTCCTGCGGATGGCAGCCCGCGAGCGCCTCGTTGAAGTAGGCGCGGGCGGCCTTGGAGTCGTAGCGCTCGGCGGCGCGCGCCCCGAGGATCGCCTTGGCCGCGACCCGGTGCTTCGACTCGCTCTGCAGCTGCTCGTCGGTGCGCTGCTCGAGCTGCGGTATCGCGGCGAGCGCGCCGACCTGCATCTGCATCTTCATCTGCTTCTGCTTGGCCACCGCCCGAGGAGTGTGGCAGACGACGGAAGCGGCTTAGGGCTCGCCGGTGCGCTCGGTCGCGCGCGGTTCGTCGGCCTCTCCGCGGGCCCCTCCGGCTTCGCGATCGGACTCCTTCTCGGGCGCGAACGCCTGCCGCGACGGGTCGGGGGAGGGGTCGCCGTGCTCTGCGCCCTCGCGCAGGGCCTCCTCGGCCTGCTCAAAGCCCTCGGACTCGCCGCCGCCCGCCTCTTCCACCGGCCCCCGCTCGGGCTCCTCGTCGGGATCCGATTGGCCTCCGATCGCGCCTGCCTCGGCAGCAGCGGCGTCCGCCTCGGCCTTTGCGTCCCGCTCCGCTGGGTCTCCGTTCTCGTTCATTGGCCACGCTTGCCCGGATTGCCTCCGCGCAAACTCAGGTATCCCGGCCGGCGGGCCCGGCGAGCGCTTTAGATCTCCAGCAGCCTCAGCAGCCGCCGGGCGAGCAGTGGACTGCCCTCGATCTTGACCCGCCGGCCGGCGACGCTCGCGAGCGCCGCTCGGCCCCGCGCGTCGGTCAGCTTCGGGACTCCACCGGCCAGCGGCGCCGCCGCCAGCTGCACGATGTCCGGCAGTGAGCCCTGGATGATGAGATCGGGCTTGCCCGCGTCGTCGTCCTTGTGAGCGTCCTGGACCACCACGTGCTCGGTGCCGAAGTCGATGCGGACGCGGGCGAACCCCTCCTTGAAGCGCAGCTCCACCCTCCCGCGCATGCGCTTCGCGATCCTCGGCCGCCGGTGGGCGCCGCGCTCGACCAACACGTAGAGGCTGGGAGCGACACCGTTCGCATCGACGTATCCGAGCTTGACCAGGGGGTGATGCTTCGGCTTGGGCTCTCGCTTGGCGGCCGGCTTCTCTGACCTCGCGAACTTCGCCTTGACCGCGGCAGGTGCCCTGGGCATCAGGCCTTCAGCCCCAACCGGCGGTGCAGCGTTTCGGTGTCGATGCCTTCCACCCGAATCACCTTATCCCTGGCTCCGGCGCCCCGATGCACGGTCACGCGACCGGGTGCTACGCCGAGCCGGTCCGCCAGGAGCTTGCACGCGGCCCGGTTGGCCCGGCCCTCCAGAGGAGGGGCGGTGACGCGCACGATGAGGCCGCCCGCGCGCTCGCCGGCGATTTCGGTGCGCCGGGCTCGCGGCTGCACGCGCACTCGCAGCTCTCCCATGCGAGGGAGCTAGGAGGAGCCGGTCCGAGGCCCGCCGCCCTTGCGCTCGACCCGAACGATTCCCTCGGTGAAGTCCTCTGGCTCGGCAGGGGACGCCGGCGGCGGCGCTTGCTCGGAAGGAGCGGGCTCCGGCCCGGGAGCGGGCCTCTGCTCGGGCTCGGTCGGCTGGGGTAGCGCCTGCGTGGGCTCCTCCTGCTCTGCGGTCTCCGGCTGGCCGCGCACATCCCGGGGGCGATCTGCGAGCAGCTCGGGGAGCCGCTCGAGGGCGTCGTCGGCCGTTGCCAGGACGTCCTCGGCGTACTGGCGCAGCTCGTCGATCAAGCGCCGACGCTCCTCGGTCAGCCGCCGGGTGTCGTCCGCCACCTGCTCGACGTACTTCTCGGCCTCGCGGCGAACCATCTCCGCCTCGCGCTCCGCCCGTTGGATGCGACCCTCGGCCTGGGCCCGCGAGCGGGCGGCGACCTCCCCGGCCGTCTCGTGCGCCCGCTGGAGGATGCTCGCGGTCTGCTCGCCGACCTCGTCAAGAGCGCGCTGGACGACGTTCTCGCGCAACTGAGTCGCCTCGAGCTCGGTCACGAGCTGGGCTATCTCCGCCAGGTGCGCATCGACCGCCGAGCGCTCGTACCCGCGCAATACCAGGGGGAAGTGGACATCGCGGATCCGATCTACCGCGCTCCGGTGGCGCTGCTGGCGCGGCCGCACGGTCCGGGCCCTTTGCTGCTGCGGTTCGGGCGGCCGCTTCAGCGGCCCTTGATCAGCCGGAGCCCTCGGTCGCGGCTGCGGCCGGGGAGCGGCGCCCTCTTGGTTCCCGTCTGCCATGTCGTCAGTATCCCAACCCGACCGAAAACCTGAACGTCGCCCTCGATGGGCGTCCGCCGAGGCGGTGGTCTCCCTCCACGGCTGGACGGTCTCGCAGTCGTCCGTCACGTGCGCCGGAACCCGGTGTTTTTCCCGCTAGGAGAGGCTCATGGGCTGTTTCCCGTAAGTGGACATAAGCGCCGTTATCGGGCATTGCGGGATCGCCAAAGCGGGGCGGCGGACGGATACCGATTGCGGGGCGCCCACCTCGAGGCTCGCGCGTGCCTAGCCGTCCGGGAACGGCTGCATCGCAATTCCATGGTCCCGCTCTCGCATTCCGAGCTCGTACGCCGCGCCGCCGGTGACTTGAAGCTCCAGCGGCGCCTCGCCGTTCCGCTCGACCGTCAAGACCATGTCGGCCGCCGAGCAGTTGACGGTGTTGTGCTCGGATCCGTCGGGGTCGGCGTAGATCCAGCCCACGAAGTCCTTTCGCTCGGCCTCGGCGGTTCCGCGGACCGTGAGCCCCTTCCCGGGCAGCGTGAACCGGCAGTGAGTAGGCGATTCGCTCACCTTGGTTCGCCTTCCCGGTCCTCCCAGCGGATGGCGCTCCCCGTCGAGGCTCAGCGCTCCGTTGCCGATCCACGGCGTCGTGGCCGGGCCGAGCTTGAGGCGACCGACGGCCGCGTCGATCCAGGTGCCTTTCGCCGCGCCGTCGAAGCCGAGGCCATGCAGCCATATCCAGCGCTCGGCGTGCTGAGTCCCCCAGTTGTGGCCCACCATCCCCCGCCAGTTGTCAGCAGTTATTTCGCGGCCGTCGACGGTTAGACGTCCATCGAAGCGAGCGGCCGGCGCTGGGCTCAGGAGCTTCGTCCGCGGCACCGGCGTCCTGTACATCCAGTCGCGCGGCAGGTGGAAGAGCGGTGGCTCCCCGCTCTCGAAGCGGAGCTCCCACGAGGCGTCACAGTCCTGGGTGCGAGCCTCCCCCACCGCTCGGCCCGACCCGAGGCGCGCCGCGCCGATCGCGATCCAGTCGGCGCCGCGGCCGACCGGATCCGGCAGCGTGACCTTCGAGGCGCGCGGCCCGTCGGCGGCGCGGTCGAAGAGCGTGAACCAGAGCGAGCCGGTCGGCGGCGACCCCGGACGCTTGTGCGCCGTGTAGCGGATCCAGACCCCGAGCGGCTGCGAGGGATGGCAGGCCTTGAGGTAGAAGCTCTCGTAGTGCCCCGCCTTGTCCGGCACCTGCTGGAAGCGGGCCTCGGTCGGGTCCGGCGGCATTCGCGGGGAGCCTAGTCGCAGGCGACTGCTAGAACCCCGCCGATGGCCGACGACCCCGTGCTCGTGATCACCGGCGCCAGCAGCGGCATCGGCGCCGCCACCGCGCGGCGGGCAGCGGAGTTCGGCTGGCGGGTGGCGCTGTCAGCCCGCTCCGCCGAGCGCCTCGAAGAGCTCGCCGACGAGCTGGGCGGCGACGAGCGCGCCGTGGCCGTCCGCTGCGACGTGACGAGCTGGAAGGACCAGCAGGCCCTCGTCCGGACGACCGTCGAGCGGTTCGGGCGCATGGACGGCTGCTTCGCCAACGCGGGCTTCGGGGCCAAACGAGGCTTCCTCGAGGAGTCGGTCGAGCACTGGAAGGCGATGGTCGACACGAACGTCTACGGCTGCGCACTGTCGATCCGCGCCTCACTGGCGCAGTTCCGCGAGCAGGACTCGGGTCACATGCTGCTCACGAGCTCCGTGGCCGGGCGCCGGGCCATGCCCGGCTCGCTCTACTCGGCCACGAAGTGGGCCGTCTCCGCCATGGGCGAGAGCCTGCGCGCGGAGGTCGCCGACAGCCCGATCAAGGTCACGCTCATCGAGCCGGGCATGGTCGACACGCCCTTCTTCGACACGAGGCCGCGGGGCGCCCTCGAGCCCGACGACGTCGCGCGGGCGGTCATGTTCGCCCTCACCCAGCCCCCGCACGTGGACGTCAACGAGATCCTGGTGCGGCCGATCAACCAGTCGGGCTGACCGCGCCGCCGAGCTCCCTGCGGCGGCAAGGACCGGCCGGGTCGGCGCGTACCTTTTGGGCGCATGGCGCAGCCGTCCCGGGTCTACGCACATCTGGACATGGACGCCTTCTACGTGGGCTGCGAGCTGCAGCGCCGGCCCGAGCTGTGCGGCAAGCCGGTGGTCGTGGCCGGTAGCGGGCCGCGCGCGGTGGTCACCACCGCGAGCTACGAGGCGCGCCGCTTCGGAATCTTCTCCGCCACGCCGGCCGAGCGGGCGCGGCGCCTATGCCCGCAGGCGGTCTTCGTTCCGCCCGACTTCACCCACTACCGCGAGCGCTCCCGAGAGGTCATGGCCGTGCTGCGCAGGCACGTCGACCGCGTCGAGGTCGTCGGACTCGACGAGGCCTACCTCGACCTCACCGGCCTGGAGCGGCCCCGTTCCGCGGCTCGCCGGGTCAAGTCCGCGGTGATCGAGGAGACCCGCCTGGGCTGCTCGATCGGCATCGCGCCGAGCAAGCTGGTCGCGAAGATCGCCTCCGACGCAGACAAGCCGGATGGCTTCCTGGAGCTCACCCGACAGGAGGCTTGCGAGCGCTTCGCGGCGGCCTCGCCCGGCCTGATCCCGGGAATAGGCCCGAAGACGCGTGAACGGCTGGAGCGGCGCGGCATCACCACGCTCGGCCGCCTCGCGGCCGTTCCCGAGAGCGCGCTTGCCGAGTGGTTCGGATCGAACCTGGGACCGCAGCTGGGGAGACTCGCCCGCCTCGAGGATGACCGTCCTCTCGAGACGGTCCGCGTCGCGAAGTCGGAGTCCCGCGAGACGACCTTCGACCGTGATCTGGTTGGCCTCGAGGCGCTCGAGCCCGTGCTGGACCGGCTCGGCGAAGAGCTTTGCGACGCCCTGCTCGATCAGCGTCGCAGCGGCCGGACCATCGGGATCAAGGTCCGCTTCGCGGACTTCCGGACCGTCACGCGTGCGCGCACGATCGCCCAGCCCGCCGGCGCGGCGGAGACGGTGCTCCGAGTGGCCCGCGACCTGCTGCGTGAGCTTGCGCCGAGTCAACCCGTGAGGCTGCTGGGGGTGCGGGTGGCAGGGCTCGACCAAGAGGGGCAGACGCGCGTGGACCCCTCCCCTCGGGGCCAGCTGAGCCTGTCGCTCTAGCTGTTCACCCGCCAGGCCTGCTGGGCTCAGCGCGTCGACCACACGGTGCCGACGTCGCCGAAGCCGAGCGCCCGCTTGGTGGCCGGCGTGAGGTCCCACTCGCGGGCGCCGCTGAAGGGCCCGCGGTCGATCACCTTCGCGACCGTGGTGCGGCCCCGGTAGCGGAAGCGGACGCGTGTGCCGCAGGGAAGCGACTTGTTCGCGACGCCCTTGATCGACGCGTTCAGTGAGTAGCCGCAGGCGGTGCGGCCGCCGTAGAAGCCGGGGCCGTACCAAGAGGCTGCCGCCGGGCGGTAGACGTACACCCGGCCGCGCAGCGTGCGACTGACAGCCGCGTTGCGCGCATCGCCGCCGAACCTGACGCGGAGGCGGTAGCCGCCGGCCCGCGAGGCCCTCCAGGAGGCGCTGAACTGTCCCGCCCGGCCGGTCCGGGCGCGATCGACGGTCTTCCAGCGGCCGCCGGAGCGGAGCTGCAGGCGCACGGCGCGACCGTCGACCCCGGGCTTGAGCGCGCCGCGCACCCGGACGGCGCGGCCGATGTTCACGTTCCTGCTCGCCCTGCCCGAGAGCCGGGCGACGACGATCACGCGGTGCGTCGGCGAGGCGCCGCTGCTAGCCACCGCGCGGTAGGCGCCGGAGTGACGGGCGCGGACGGAGAAGGTGTAGGAGCCGCCCGCCGCGGAGCGGGTTCTGGCCACAGGGCGCCAGCCGCGGCCACTCGGCGCGTGCTCCAGGCGAACCTCGCCACCCGCGGCGGCGCGGCCGCTGAGGCTCAGGCGCTGTCCGTAGCGGAGCTTGTGCGTGGCCCCGGCACCCGAGATGGTCACCTCCTTGGCGCCCGCTTCCGCCGCAGGCGGAGAGGCGGCCCAGGCGCTAGCGGTCAACATCAGCCCGGCGGCAAGCAGGGCCGCCCCACGCAGCCGTCCGGCGCGCGGGTCGAAGCGCGTCTTCACGCGAAAGAACTCCCTTCCCGGCCCTTGCCTACGGGGTTAGCTGACGGGCTCGCGCCTCTGGCGATGCGCTACCGCGGGATCACCCGCGGATTCGCCCCTGCCGCTTGTCGCGGCGGGTTGGTTCCCCCGTCCGGCGCCATTGGAAGACACCGGCTCGGCGGCCGATCGAACAACTGTTCGCAGCCTACGTGATCGTCACGCGGCCTATGTGACGACAATCACGGAGCCTGATGCCCGTGCGATACGGTGGCAAACAAATGGCCGGGGACCGCCTTAGCGCGCTCGATTCGTCCTTCCTGCATCTGGAAGACGCCGCGTCGCATATGCACGTCGCCTCGGTGATGCTGTTCCGGGGCGACCCTCCTGCCTACGAGGACCTGCTGGAGGCCATCGAGCGGCGGCTTCACCTCGTGCCCCGTTATCGCCAGCGGCTCGCCTATGTCCCGCTCGGCCAGGGCCGCCCCAAGTGGGTCGATGATCCCCACCTGAACCTCCGCTACCACGTGCGGGCCACGGCCCTCCCCTCCCCCGGCTCCGAGGATCGGCTCAAGGCGCTGGCCGGGCGCGTCTTCTCACAGCAGCTCGACCGCGACAAGCCGCTCTGGGAGATCTGGCTCGTGGAGGGCCTCGAAGGCGGCCGCTTCGCCGTGCTGGCGAAGACCCACCACGCCCTCGTGGACGGAATCTCCGGCGTCGACATCGTCACGGTCCTATTCGACACCTCCCCTGACCCCGCCGCGCCGCCCGATCCGGGGGAGCGCTGGCTGCCTCGACCGCTGCCCTCACGGGCGCAGCTGCTCGGCGAGGCCCTCCTGGAGCGGGGCACCGTGCCCGGCGAGATCGCCCGCTCGGCGCGCGCGCTCCTGCGCGGCCCCAGGGCGATCCTGGACCGCGTCCGCGAGGCGACCGTCGGGGTAGGCGCGATGGCCTGGGCGGGCGTCAACCCCGCCCCGCGGAGCCTCTACAACCGGCCGATCGGGCCGCACCGGCGCTTCACCTGGGTGCGCGCGGAGCTCGCCGACCTCAAGGCGATCAAGGACGAGCTCGGCGGCACGGTCAACGACGTGGTTCTGGCCAGCGTGGCCGGGGCGCTGGGTCGCCATCTGCGCGGCCGCGGCCAGGACACGGACGGCCGCGAGCTGAAGGCCATGGTGCCGGTGAGCGTCAGGACGGATCCGGAGCAGGGCGCGCTCGGCAACCGGGTGGCGGCGATGATGGCGCCGCTGCCCGTCTGGTGCCGGGAGCCGGTCGCCCGGCTCGACGTCGTCCGCGAGGAGCTCGCCGGGCTGAAGCGCGGGGGGCAGGCCGTCGGGGCGCAGGTCCTGACGCAACTCACCGGCTTCGCGCCGCCCACCATCATGGACCAGGCCGCCCGGCTGATGGCCCGCCAGCGGTTCTTCAACCTCGTGGTGACCAACGTACCGGGCCCCCAGTTCCCGCTCTACCTGTTGGGCAGGGAGATGCTCCAGCCCTTCCCGATGGTGCCGCTCGCCAGCAACCAGGGGCTCGGGATCGCCCTCATGAGCTACAACGGGCGCATCAACTTCGGCCTCGTCGGCGACTACGAGCTGCTCTGGGACATCGAGGAGCTGGCCGAGCATCTCCGCGAGTCGCTCGCGGAGCTGGCCGAGGCGGCGGGCGTCGAGCTGGCCGAACCGTCGCTACCCAAGGCCGAGCGCGGCGCCGCCGATCCGGCCTCGGCCTAGAGTTAGGGAGCGTGCGAGAGAAGGTCCTGGACAGAGCCCGGGAGCTGGGCCTGGAGGTGACCATCCAGCGCCTCGAGAGCTCCACCCGCACGGTGGGGGACGCAGCCCGCGCGGTGGGCTGCGGGGAGGCCGAGATCGCCAAGTCGATCGTCTTCATCTGCGATGGCGAGCCGGTCGTCTGCGTGGCCTCCGGCGAGCACCGGATCGATCCCGACAAGGTGGCCGAGGCGCTCGACTGCGCGGAGGTGCGCCAGGCCGGCGCCGGGGAGGTCCGGGCCGCCACGGGCTTCGCGGTCGGGGGCGTGCCCCCCGTGGGCCACGGCCTGCCGGTGATCTTTGACGACGCGCTCCTGAGCCACCCGCGGGTATGGGCCGCTGCCGGCGACCCGCACAGCCTGTTCTGCGTCGATCCGCGCCAGCTGGCGGACTGCACGCAGGCCCGGGTCGCGCAGGTCGGCGAGTAGCCCGCGGAGGAGCGGAGCCCGATCGCCGATCGGGCGAGCACCGCACGACGTACTCCACGCGTACAAACCCGCCGCGGCAAATCCTGTACGCGGGGCGAATGACGCGAGGCGAGCGCCGGCGGAGACTTGACGCCGTGCGGCCTTCGCGCCGCTTGGTCGTGCCCCACAGCGAAAGGACCGCCCTTGAAGCAGCAGGTCAGCGACCTCACCGTGGCCGTGGAGACGACCTGGGTCGTCGTCGCCGCAGTCCTGGTGATGCTCATGCAGCTGGGCTTCATGTTCCTCGAGATCGGCTTCTCGCGGATGAAGAACGTCGGGACGGTCGTCCCGAAGGTGCTGGCCAACTTCTCGATCGCGGCGCTCTGCTACTGGGCGATCGGGTTTGCGCTCGCCTTCGGCGGCGCGGGCTGGCTGGCGGGTACGCACGGCGCCTTCCTCGATACGACGAACGGCGACCTGTTCCCGGCCATGGCCTTCTCACCCGCCACCGTGCCGGCCAAGTTCTTCTTCCAGTTCGTCTTCTGTGCGGTATCGCTGGCGATCGTCTGGGGCACGACGCTCGAGCGGATCAAGTTCGGCGCCTACCTCATCTACGCCGTGATCTTCAGCTCGCTGATCTATCCGGTGGTCAGCCACTGGATCTTCGGCGGCGGCTGGCTGTCGGCGAACTTCGGGATGCAGGACTTCGCCGGCTCCACCGTCGTCCACCTCATCGGCGCGACCGGCGCCTTCGCGGCCCTCCTCCTGCTCGGCCCGCGGCAGGGCAAGTACGGCGCTGACGGCAAGCCCAACGTGATCCCGGGCCACTCGATGCCCTTCGTGGGGCTGGCCGTCTTCATCCTCTGGTTCGGCTGGTTCGGGTTCAACCCCGGCTCCACGCTGGGCGCGATCGGGGGCCGCTTCGCCGAGGTCGCGGTGGTCACCAACCTGGCCGCCGCCGCCGGCGTCGTCGCGGCGATGGGGACGATCTGGCTCATCACCCGCACGTTCGACATCGGCATGACCGGGAACGGCGCGATCGCGGCCCTCGTCGCGATCACCGCCCCCTCGGGCTACGTCGAGTTCTGGGCCGCGCCGATCATCGGCTTCGTGGCCGGCGTGATCGTGGTGGTCTCGGTGATCTTGATCGACAAGGTGCTCGACGACCCCGTCGGCGCGCTGTCGGCGCACGGGGTCGCCGGCATCTGGGGCACCTTGTCCTGCGGCCTGTTCACCTCGCCGCGGCTGGCCGACCTGAACGGGATAGGCCAGGGCGGGCTCGTGTACGGCGACGGCATCAAGCAGCTCGCGGTGCAGGCCCTGGGGGTGGCCGCGGCGTTCGCTTCGGTCTTCACGATCTCCTTTCTCGTCTTCTTCGCCATCAAGGCCACCTACGGCCTGAGGGTGAAGCCCGAGGAGGAGCGCTACGGCCTCGACCTGGTCGAGCACGGCATGTGGGGCTACCCGGAGCAGTTCATGCCGGTGCCGGGCTCCGAGTACCACCCGCCGGCACCGCCGGCCGGGAGGCCGACGCCGAGACCGGTGCCGATCGGGTTGTCCGCGCGGGGACAGGAGGGTTAGGCGATGGCGTCTGCGATACAGAAGATCGAGGCGATCATCCGCCCGGAGCGCCTCCAGGACGTCCAGGACGCGCTCGACGAGCTCGGCGTGAGCGGGCTGAACGTGACCGAGGTGATGGGCTGCGGCCGGCAGAAGGGCTACACCGAGCAGTACCGGGGGTCGCGGGCGAACATCTCGCTGCTGCCGAAGCTCAAGGTCGAGTCGGTGGTGTCCGGCGAGATCGTCGACAAGGCGGTCGACGCGATCGTGGCGGCCGCGTACACCGGCGAGACCGGCGACGGCCGCGTGTTCGTGTTCGACGTGGCGCAGTCGGTGCGAATCCGGACCGGGGAGCGCGGCGCCGAGACCGTGCGCCACGAGGCGCCCGTGGGCTGGGGCTACTGAGGCGGGTGGGCCTCTGGGGCTGGATCCGGGGCGTGGTCGCCGACACCGGCGAGCACGAACCGGTGCCGATATTCCTCGAGCGGGGCGAGGGCGACAGGTACGTCTACCGGCTGGGGCTGCGGGCCGGCCTCGGTGGTCAGCAGACCGCGCGGCTGCCGGTGGAGAGGCGACCCAACCCGGCGCCCCACCCGATCCTCAAGGAGATCCACGTCTGCGAAGTGGCCGGGCAGACGCTCGAGGCCGCCAATCTCTACTCGCTCAAGGCGAAGGTGGCCCGCCAGCTGGAGATGATCGCCCCGGCGCGCTCCCTCCCCATCTGCTACTTCCGGGCGCCCGCCATGGACTACGAGCTGCCCGTCCACGAGCACGGCGGTGACCTCATCTCGCCCGTGCTCGGTGGCCCCAAGCTCAAGGCATCCGACCTGGCCGGCATCCGGCAGGTCGTCTGCCGCTACCTGGTCAACGCCGGCTATGTGCACGATCCGGAGGAGGTCATGGTCGGCGTGGTGCGGCCCCGCGACCTGAGGCTGGTGCAGCCGGCCGCCGTCCTGCGCTCGCGCACCGATCCCGAGCTCTGGCTGCCGGCCGTGGAGGGCCATTCCGCCGACGGGCCCGTGGTTGGAGTGGTGGGCCGGCCGACACAGCTGCGCCGGCGCGAGCGCCGCCGCAAGGGCGGCGGGCCGACGGTCGAGGACACCCCGCCGGCGGCACCCGACGTGATCGGGCTCCTGCGTTTCCTGCGCACCGAGCTCGGCCGCGCTGGGGCGAGCGCCGCCGAGGGCCTATACGCCACCGAGGTCCGGCCCGAGATCTGGGCGGCCGCCGAGCGGCGGACCGAGGACGCCGGCACCAGGCTCGTCTCCCACCTCACCGACGCCGACTCCTCGCGGCTAGAGCTAGCCGTCCGCCGCACCGGTGCCGGTGACGTGGCGGTGGCCGTCGAGGCCCGGAGCATCAACGTCTTCCTCGCGCAGGACGAGGCCGGTCTCGCCGACCAGGTGGGCCGCTACCTCGCGCGCGACGAGTTCCTTCGCTTCGCGGAGGAGGTCGAGATCCACGCGGTGGAGTCGCCGCGGGCGGAGCGCCTCGAGACCGAGTCGATCCGCACCAACCCTCAACAGGAGGTCAATGCCGCATGGAGCTAGCGCTCATCATCGGCGGGTCCGTGCTCGCCGGCCTGGTCTTGATTGCGTTCGCGGTCTGGGCGCACCAGTACACGAAGGTGGGACCCAACGAGGTGCTGATCATCTCGGGCCGCCGGCGCCGCAAAGGAAGCGGCTACCGCATCGTCCGCGGTGGCGGTACCTACGTGCGCCCCTTCCGCGAGAGGGTGCAACGCCTGTCGCTCGAGCTGATGCAGTTCGACGTGCGGACAGCCGAGACCTACACGATGCACGGGGTGCCGGTGCAGGTCGACGGCGTCTGCATGGTCAAGATCGGCAGCTCCGACGAGGACATCGAGCGGGCCGCCGAGCAGTTCCTCTCCCGCGGCAGGGACGACATCGTCAGGACCGCCCTCCAGGCAGTGGAGGGCCACATGCGCACCGCGGTCGGCGCCCTCTCGATCGAGGACATCTACCGCGAGCGCCAGCGGCTCGTGCACGCGGTGCGCGACTTCGCCGAGCCCGACCTGCACCGGATGGGACTCGACGTCGTCTCGCTGACCGTCAGGAACATCGGCGACAAGCAGGGCTATCTCGAGGCGCTCGGCCGCCCGCGTACGGCCCAGGTCAAGCGCGACGCGATCCGCGGCGAGGCCGAGGCCGAGCGGGAGGCAAAGGCGGCCCGCTACGAGGCCGACAGGGCGATCGAGCAGTCGCGCCGCGACTACGAGCTCGAGCGGGCCCAGTTCAAGTCGGAGGGACGGCGGGCGGCAGCCGAGGCGGACCTGTCCTACGACCTGCAGAAGGCGATCACCCGCCAGCAGGTGCGGGGGGAGGAGCTCGGGGTCGAGATCATCGAGCGCAAGAAGGCGATCGAGCTGATGCAGGCCGAGGTCGAGCGGCGCAAGCGCGAGCTGGCGGCGGAGATCATCGAGCCGGCCCTGGCTAAGGCGCGCGAGATCGCCGAGGTCGCCGAGGCCCAGCGCGAGGAGGCTGCGGCGCTCGGTGCCGGCGAGGCCGATGCCCTGCGGGCCAAGGGCCTCGCCGAGGCGGAGGCGATGGCGGCGAAGGCGGAGAGCTGGAAGGGCTACAACGAGGCCGCGATCACCGACCGCGTGCTGGAGATCCTGCCCGAGCTCGCATCCGCGGTGTCCGCGCCGCTGGCCAAGACCGACAAGATCGTGATGATCGGCGGCAACGGCTCCTCGGCGGGCGCCTCCAAGATCACGAAGGACGTGACCCAGGTCATGGCCGAGCTGCCCGCCGTCGTCGAGGCGCTGACGGGCAAGAAGTTCGAGGAGCTCGCCAAGCACATCCCGGGCGTCGGGAACGGCGAGACCAGGGCCGACGCCGACGCCGACGGAGAGGAGATCAAGTGACGCCGCTGACCATCGAGCGCTTCCTGGAGGGCCGCGTCGCCCAGGCCAGGGACGTCCTGGCCCTTGCTCAAGAGCACGGCGTGCGGATGGTGGACTTCAAGTTCACCGACCTGCCCGGCACCTGGCAGCACCTGGGGCTGTCGATCCAGGCCCTGAGCGAAGACGATTTCACGGAGGGGCTCGGCTTCGACGGGTCCTCGATTCGCGGCTTCCAGGAGATCGCGGAGTCGGACATGGTCCTCCTCCCCGACCCGGCCAGCGCGATGGTCGACCCGTTCCACGAGCAGAAGACGATGTCGATCGTCTGCAACGTGATCGATCCGATCACTCGCGAGCCCTACTCCCGGGATCCGCGCTACGTGGCCCGCAAGGCCCAGGAGCACTTGGCCCAGACCGGCATAGCCGACACGTGCTTCATGGGCCCCGAGGCCGAGTTCTACATCTTCGAGCACGTCGCGTTCGACCAGCAGGCGAACACGGCCTACTACGAGGTCGACTCGGATGAGGGCTACTGGAACCGGGGCCGGGGGTTCGGGGCGGAGCGGAACGGGGAGCCCAACCTGGGCCACAAGCTCCGCTCCCAGCAGGGCTATTTCCCCGCGGCGCCCGGCGACACCCACGGCGACCTGCGCTCGCGCATGGTCACGACGCTCGAGGCGATGGGGATCCGCTGCGAGTTCCACCACCACGAGGTGGGCTCGGCCGGCCAGGCGGAGATCAACGTCCGCTTCCAGCCGCTGCTGAAGATGGCGGACCAGCTCCAGCTCCAGAAGTACGTGGTGAAGAACGTGGCCGCGCAGGCCGGCAAAACGGCGACGTTCATGCCCAAGCCCGTGTTCGAGGAGAACGGGTCGGGCATGCACGTGCACCAATCGCTCTTCAAGGGCGGCGAGAACGTGATGTACGACTTCGACGGCTACGGCCTGCTGTCGCGGGAAGCCCTCAACTACATCGGCGGGCTGCTGCGCCACGGGCGCGCCCTGATGGCGTTCTGCGCGCCGACCACGAACTCCTACCGACGGCTCGTGCCCGGCTACGAGGCGCCGGTCAACCTCGTCTACTCGCAGCGCAATCGCTCGGCGGCATGCCGGATCCCCGTCTACTCGGCGGCGGCGAAGGCCAAGCGGGTTGAGTTCCGCTCGCCCGACCCCAGCTGCAACGCCTACCTCGCCTTCTCGGCCCTCCTGATGGCGGGCCTCGATGGCATCCAGGAGCGGATCGACCCGGGCTCGCCCGTGGACGAGGACCTGTTCGAGCTGCCGGCGGAGGAGCTTGCCAGGATCGACCACGTCCCTCACTCGCTCGACGAGGCCTTGGACGCGTTGGAGCAGGACCACGAGTTCCTGCTCAAGGGCGGCGTGTTCACCGAGGACCTGATCCGGACCTGGATCGAGTACAAGCGGGCCGAGGAGGCCGACCAGGTGCGGCTGCGCCCGCACCCGTGGGAGTTCGCCCTGTACTACGACGCCTGAGCCGCCCCCTGCGAGAATTGGGGGCGTGCAGCCGCTGCGAATCGCCCTGGCGCAGATCGACACGACGGTCGGGGACGTTGCCGGGAACGCCCGCAAGGTCGCCGACGGGATCGCCCGCGCCCGCGACGAGGACGCGACCCTGGTCGTCTTCCCCGAACTCGCCCTGACCGGGTACCCGCCGGAGGATCTCCTGCTCAAGACACACTTCCTCGACGCCGCCAGGGTGGCGCTCGACGATTTGGCAGCGCAGACGCGCGGCATCGTCGCCCTGGTCGGCTTCCCCCAGCGGGCGGACGACGTCTACAACGCCGCTGCGGTGCTCGCCGACGGGAAGGTCGCCGCCGTGTATCGCAAGATCCACCTCCCGAACTACGGCGTCTTCGACGAGCAGCGCTACTTCCAGGCGGGTTCGAGGCCGGCACTCTTCGAGCTGAACGGCGTGCAGATCGGGCTCACGATCTGCGAGGACATCTGGGAGCCGGGACCGCCGGCCACCTCCGAGGCGCTGGCCGGGGCCGAGCTGATCGTCAACCTGTCGGCCTCGCCCTACCACGCGGGCAAGGGGCTCGAGCGCGAGCGCATGCTGGCCCAGCGGGCCCGCGACAACCTCGTCTCCGTCGTCTTCTGCAACCTCGTCGGCGGTCAGGACGAGCTGGTCTTCGACGGCCACAGCGTCGTGATCGACCAGGACGGCGAGGTCCTCGCCCGGGGGCCGCAGTTCGAGGAGGCGCTCGTGCTCTGCACGGTTGATCCCCGGGCCGTCGCCGCAGCCCGGCTGCGCGATCCGCGCCATCGCACCGCGAGGCGGAGCGATGGCGACGAGCTGGCGGACCGCGTGGCCGAGCTGGAGCTGGAGGTCGCCTCGGAGCGCGCGGAGGTCGGCGGCGACGTCAGCCCGCTGCTCGGCTCCGAGGAAGAGGTCTACTCGGCCCTCCGCACGGGGCTCCGGGACTACGTGGACAAGAACCGCTTCGAGCGCGTCGTGATCGCCCTCTCCGGCGGCATCGACTCGGCCCTGGCCGCGCTGCTCGCGGCCGACGCGCTCGGCGCCGACCGGGTCACCTGCGTGTCCCTCCCCTCGCCCTATTCGTCGGAGGGGACGGTGGCCGACGCCCGGGAAATCGCCGAGAACCTTGGCGTCGACTTCCTCGAGCTGCCCATCGAGGACGCGATGCGCGCCTATGACCAGATCCTCGCGGAGCCGTTCGAGGGCCGCGAGCCCGACATCGCCGAGGAGAACGTCCAGGCGCGGATCCGCGGCAACGTCGTCATGGCACTCTCCAACAAGTTCGGCTGGCTCGTGATCGCCACCGGGAACAAGTCGGAGATGTCGGTCGGCTACGCGACGCTCTACGGGGATATGGCGGGCGGCTTCACGGTGCTGAAGGACGTCTTCAAGGGCTGGGTATACAGGCTGGTCCGCTGGCGCAACGAGCACGAGGGACGCGACCTCGTACCCGGGCGCGTGCTCGACCGGCCACCCTCGGCCGAGCTGCGCTACGAGCAGCGCGACGAGGACTCCCTGCCCCAGTACGAGCTGCTCGACCCCATCCTCGAGGGCTACGTCGAAGAGGACCTGGACGCGGCCGAGCTGGTGGCCCGAGGATTGCCCAAGGACGACGTGGAGCGCGTGATCCGCATGGTCGACCGGTCCGAGTACAAGCGCCGCCAGGCGCCGCCGGGGATCAAGATCTCGACCAAGGCGTTCGGGCGCGACAGGCGCCTGCCGATCACCAACCGCTACGAGAGCCGCGCCGAAGCGGACTCCCGGCGCCTACGCGCTCTCGGCTGAAGCGGGCCTCGTCACTCAATATCTCGCGGCCCGGATAGACCATGATCTATTTCGGGGCGGACCCCGATCGGACGGCCATCGTCACCCGGGAGAGGGCGCAGAGGCGCCCCTCGTCGTCGGTGAACTCGACCTCCCAGACCCAGCTGGTCCGGCCGCGGTGCCGTGCGGTCGCCTCGGCGTGGATCGTGCCCTCGGAGACTGGCCGCAGGAAGCTCGTGTGGTTCGACTGGCCCATGGCGAGCATCCCCTCTGCTGAGACGTGCGCGAAGGTGGCCGCTGAGGCCAGGGACTCGGCGGCCGCGGCATAGGCGCCCCCGTGCACGATCCCGTAGGGCTGGCGGACCTTGTCGGTGACCGGGAAGCGTCCCCGGGCGCGCTCATCCTCCGCCTCCAGGTGCTCGAAGCCGATGGCCGCGTCCATGGTGCGCTCGAGTGGCGCCATCCCGGGTAGCGGCGTTTCAGTCATGCGGCGCAGGCTATCGTTCGGCCCGCATGGCCACCTTCGACCAGCTCTCCGCCGACCAGCGGGCCATTATCGAGCTCCTCCTACAACGGGGGAAGAGCTATGACGAGCTCGCCGGCCTGCTCGGAATGCCCGAGGACCGGGTGCGGGAGCTGGCGCGCGACGCCCTCATCGAGCTGACCCCCGTAACGGCCGCGCAGGTGGAGGCCGACTGGCGGGGACAGCTCGCCGACTACGTGCTGGGGCAGCAGACAGGCCCCGAGGGAACCGCGACCAAGGGCCACCTGCGCCGCTCGGAGGCCGCCCGCGCCTGGGCTCGCTCGCTGCTCGACTCGCTGAACACTCTCTACGAGGACGGCATGCCGCAGGTGCCGGCGGGCGAGCGCGCCACCCGCGCTCGCCGGGAGCGCCGCCAAGAGCGTGAAGCCGAACCGCGGCCTCTTCGCTCGGGCCTCAGCCTCTCCCCGGCCGCCCAGGAGGCGCTGCGCCGCCGCCGCTTTCTGGCCGGGGGCGGCGCTGCCCTCGTGGCCGCGCTGCTCCTGGTGTTCCTCGTCTGGAAGCCGTTCAGCGGCGGTGACAACGACAAGACCAGCCAGGCCTCCGCGCCGTCCCAGCCGGCCAACAGTCGCGGCCCTGCCGGGATCGCGGTGATCGCGCAGCGCAACAACCAGCGCCAGGTGATCGTCCAGGCGAGGCTGACGCCCAACAAGCAGCGCCAGGCGTACGAGGTCTGGCTGTACAACAGCAAGACCGACGCCAAGTCACTCGGCGCCCAGGTCACGGACGCCCGCGGGACCTACCAGGGCGCCGGTCCGCTGCCGAGCGACTACCGGCGGTTCAAGTACATCGACGTCTCGCGCGAGCCGATCGACCAGAACCGCGGCCACTCGGGCGTCTCCATCCTGCGCGGCAAGATCCCGACGCTGAAGCAGCCGACCAGCACGAAGAAGGGCCAGGCCTCGATCCTGGGCCAGGTCGCGCTGCGACCGGTGAGCGGCTAACCCCTCGCCTCGCGCGCCGGACCGTAGAGCGCTCAGGCCGGTATGAGCTTGCCGGGATTCATGATCCCGGCAGGGTCGAGCCTCTCCTTGGCCGCGCGGAGGAGCTCGAGGCCCAGCTCCCCGACCTCCGCGCGCATCCAGGGGACGTGGTCGCGGCCGATCGCGTGGTGGTGGGTGATCGTGCCGCCGTTCGCCACGACGGCGTCACAGGCGGCGGTCTTGGCGGCCCGCCACTGGTCGAGCTCCGCCCCCTCCTCCCGGCGGGCGAAGAAGGTGAAGTAGAGGGACGCCCCCGAGCGATAGACGTGGGACACGTGGCACATCACGAGCGGCGGCGTGCCGCGGCCGCCCAGGGCCTCGCGGAGCGCAGCCGCCACGCCGTGGTAGAGCTGCTCCAGCCCACTCCAGGAGGTGGCCGTCTCGATCGTCTCCACGACCACGCCGCGGTCGAGGAGCTCGTCCCGCAAATAGGGGACCGCGTAGCGGGCGCGCACCCAGGCGCTGCCCGGCCGCCGGCCGAGCGAAACTCCGCCGCCGGCGCGCAGCAGGGCGCCGGCGCGCAGGCGACGCCGCTCCACGTCGTCCTCGTCGCCCTCGTAGCCGACGATCGACAGGCAGCCGCCCTCGTGCCCGCGCACGCGCAGGTAGGCCTTTCCCAGTCGCTCGCCGGCGCTGCCCGTCGACGCCACCCTGAGCGTCAGCCGCGTCTCGTCCTCGTCCGACAGCCGAGCGAGGTCGGGCGAGGCGTCGGCCTGCTCCATCGCCCTGAACGCCTCGACCCCCTCCGCGAAGGAGCGGAACGACCAACCCTCGTAGTGCCGCACACTCGGCGCCGGCCGCACGCGCAGCGTGGCGGCGCAGATGACGCCCAGCACCCCCTCCGAGCCCACCAGCAGCTCGCGAAGCGACGGCCCCGCCGCCGACGCGGGTTCCGGGCGCGCGTGTACCTCGCCCGCGGGCGCCACGCAGGTCACACCCTCCACCAGCTCGTCGATGCGGCCATACCCCGTGGAGGCCTGCCCGGCGGAGCGCGTGGCCACCCAGCCGCCCACCGTCGAGAACTCGAACGACTGCGGGAAGTGCCCGAGGGTCAGCCCCGCGCGGCCCAGACGCTCCTCGAGATCGGGCCCGAACAGGCCCGGCTCGAGCGTGGCCGTGAGCGACTTGTGGTCGAGCGCGAGCACACGATCGAGGCGTCGCAGGTCGAGCGAGACCGCGGCCGGGTGGCCGTCCCGCAGTGGCTCCACGCCGCCCACCACGCTCGTCCCGCCGCCGAACGGCACCACCGCTACGCCGGCGTCGGCGCAGGCGCGCAGGACCGCCGCGACCTGCTGCCGCGACTCCGGCAGCACCACCGCGTCGGGGGCGCTCGAGCCGTCACCCGAGCGGACCCGGACCAGGTCCGGGTAGCTCTTGCCGAGAGCGTGGCTGACCCGCGTCTCGCGATCCTCACGGAGATTCGCCTCCCCGACCGCCCCCGAAAGCCGCTCGCGGACCTGCTGGGGAAGCGCGGGCTCCGGGAGCCGCACCTCCTCCAGCGCGACGCGATGGCTCGGCGCGCCCGCCAGGCCGAGCTCCTGGCGCAGCGCCTCGCCGGCAGCGGGCGGCAGAGTCAGCGCCTGCGAGTCCTCTCCCCAGCCCCACCAGCGCACGCTAGCCCCCCATGAGCCGGTCGAGTCCATCCAGGGCCCCCTCGACCTGGCGGACCGCGGCGCGGCGGAGCTGTACGAAGCCCAGGCGGGCGAAGCCGCGCGGCTTGTTGCGCACGGTGATCGTCACCGAGGTCAGCTCCGCGCCGAGCGCCTCGAGCTCCAGCTCGGTCGTCGAACGGCGCAGGATGCGCTCGAACGGCGACTCCTCGACCTCGTGCCGCCAGGCCAGGCGGACGCCTGAATCCGCATCTACGAGCGTGTAGTCGGCGCGCACGGACTTCCCGCGCGGCGAGGCGAGGACGGTGGTCCAGGCCTGGGTCGAGGCCTCCTCCACGCGCCGGACCCCGGGCCACCAGTCCGGCAACCGCCGGGGGTCGCTCACGATTCGCCAGACCTCCTCCGGCGCAGCGCGCAGGCTGCGCGTTCGGGACACGGTCGGCATGTCACTCGGAGTCGTAGACGACCAGGCTATGGACGTCGTAGTCGCGCAGGCGCTCGCGGCCGTTCAGGAAGCCAAGCTCGATCACGAACGCGCATCCTGCCACGACGCCACCCGCCTGCTCGACGAGACCGCACAGGGCCTCCGCCGTCCCCCCCGTCGCCAGCAGGTCGTCGTGCACCAGCACGCGGGAGCCGCCGGCTACGGCGTCGGCGTGCACCTCGAGGGCGTCGACCCCGTACTCGAGCTGGTACTGGACGGAGGCGACCTCACGCGGCAGCTTGCCCGGTTTGCGGGCCAGGACGAAGCCCGCTCGAGCCTCCGCCGCGACGGCACCGCCGAGCACGAAGCCGCGGGCCTCGGCCGACACCACGTAGTCGGCCTGTCGCTCGCGGGCATAGGCAGTGATTCCCGCGATCGCGTGGGCGAGGGCGTCGGGGTCGAGGAACAGCGGCGTGATGTCCTTGAAGACGATCCCCGGCCTGGGAAAGTCGGGGATGTCCTGGATGTACTCCTTGAGGTCCGCGGCTACCTCGTCAGCTTGCGAAGGTCCCGGATCAGCAGGAGGTGCTTGAGGTGGGAGGCGATCGCCGCGAGGTTCTCGAGCGCCTCGACGGCTTCCTTGCGCCGCTCGGGGTTCCGGGAGCGCAGTGACGGCGCGAGGATCTGCTCGAGCAGAGCCGCCTCGCGGTCGGCCGATGTGCGGAATACCCGCAAGTTGCGCCCCCCCACACCGAAGCGCTTGAGCTCGGCCACGGCGCGCACGATCTCGCGCTCGGTGTCGTCGTAGTAGGTCTCGCCGTCGCGGCGCTCACCCTTGATCACGCCGTAGTCCTCGAGCTCCTTGACGAGCGCCTTGTCGGCCCCGGTGTCGTCGAGCACCTCCTCCAGCCGGTAGAGCGAGCCAGGCCCTCGGACCGCGACGCTCGAGCGGCGCAGGGCGCGAGGGTCGGGAGCCGGCTTGTCGGCGACCTCGGGGTCGGCGCGCCCGGCCGCCAGCTCCTGGCGGATCACCCGAAGGGGCAGGAACTCGTCGCGCTGGAGGCGCAGGATCGTGCGCAGCCGCTGGACGTCGCCGGGCGAGTAAAGGCGATATCCGCCCGGGGTCCGCCGGGGAGCCAGCAGCTTCTGATCCTCGAGGTAGCGGATCTTCGAGATTGAGATCTCCGGAAACTCCCGCTCGAGGTGCTTGCAGACCGCCCCGATCGTGAGGGCCTTCTGGCGCGGGGCGCTCTCCTCGACCTCGGTGCTCACTTGTCCAGATAGGTGAGCTTGTACTTCCCGACCTGGAGCTCGTCGCCATTTGCGAGGAGATGCGACTCGATCCGCCGGCGGTTCACGTAGGTCCCATTGAGGGAGCCGAGGTCGTCGATGTAGAGGCCGTCGCGCCGTCTGACGAGCAGGGCGTGGTTGCGCGACACGGTCACGTCGTCGAGGAAGATCTCCGCGTCGGGGCTGCGCCCGATCGTCATCTTCTCGCCGCTGGCGTTGAAGACCTCGCCGGAGCGCCCTCCGCCCGACCTGATCACGAGGGTGGCCCCCTCCCCCGTGACCTCCTCCAGGTCGACAGGTTTGAGCTCGCCGGCCTCGTCTACCTGGTAGACCTCGGTGGTGTCGCCCTCGCCCTCGGTCGCGGCCTCAGCGAGGAAGGCGCCGCACTTCTGACAGTAGTTGGCACCCTCCGCGTTGACGAAGCCGCACTCGGGGCAGTGCACGGCTCCGCTACTCGACGTCCGTTTCGGGGATGCCCTTGCCGGCGAGGATGTCCGTGAGCTGCTCGACGTCCGCGCCGCTGAGTACGGTCTCCCCCTCCTCGTGCTTCTTCCGCAGCCGGTTCACTAGCTCCGCCCGCAGGATGTCGATCTTTCCGTGGAGGATGCGCCGCCTGTAGGAGACCTCCTGCTCGTCCTCCGTGAGCTGCTGGATCAGCTCCTTCAACTCCTGGTCCGAGAGAGCGCCGAGGTCTGGAAAGGTGTCCATCAATGGTGGGTTCCTTTCGGAGGTCACGCCAGTATAGGCGCGGGTGTCGAGTAGAGCTTGAGGGTCGTCAATCGCGAGGCGTGGGCCCGCAGGGCGTCACCCCGAGCGCCGCAACTGCCGCCAGCCATCTTGCAGGTACAACGCGGTCGCCGCAAGGGTCATGGCCAATCCGAGGTAGAGAAGCGCCTCGGAGACCCACGTATCCCAGATCATCGCAACCCCGAACGCAGCCATGGTCGGCCACACGGCCCAGCGGCCCATCATGTTCACCCTCAGGTCGACGCCCGAGCGCAAGCCCGCCTGTGTCAGGACGACCATGAGGACCTCGCGCGCGCCCAGCACCGCGAGAGCCCAGCGGGGCAGCAGCTCGAAGTCCCAGGCCACGATCGCGCCGGAGATGATGAGCAGCCTGTCGGTGAGTGGGTCGAGCAGGGTGCCCAGGCGGCTGTACTGCCCCGTGAGCCGTGCGACGAGGCCATCGAGATAGTCGCTCGCGGCGATCGCCGCGAACAGCGCGGTCGCGGTGGCGTCCCTACCGTCATTGGAGGAGAGAGCGAGCACCAGGAACACCGGCAGCGCCGCAATGCGCACGAAGCCGATCGCATTGGGGATCGTCCAGGGCCGCAAGGGCTGCTTTCTGAGCGTCTCCGGTGGCGGCGGACCGGAGCGGTCGAGGCCGAGTAGGCGCCGCCGCGTCAGGCGCCCCCGGGTCAGGGCAGGCTCCGCCACAGCTCGACGGCAGCCTCTGCGGCGCCGTCGAGTGGGAGCGAGCGCTGCTCCCGGCCGCGGCGGACCTGGCCGTCGAGCTGCCCGGCCGCGATGCCCTTACGCCCGACTGTGAGCCGGAGAGGACATCCCAGCAGCTCGGCATCGGCGAACTTCTCCCCCGGGCTCGCCGTGCGGTCGTCGTACAGCACCTCCAGCCCGGCGCCGCGAAGGTCGTCATAGAGGCGCTCGGCCACCTCCCGTGCCTCCTCACCTTCCTTCCCGAGCCCGACGAGCTCGGCGTCGAACGGTGCGAGGGCCCGCGGCCAGGAGATCCCGTGCTCGTCGGCGAACTGCTCGACCGCGGCGGCCACGATGCGAGCCGGGCCGATCCCGTACGAGCCCATGACGACCGGCCGCTCGTGGCCCTCCTCGTCGAGGAAGTTGGCACCCAGCGGCTCGGAGTAGCGCGTGCCCAGCTTGAAGATATTGCCCACCTCGATGGCGGGTTCGACCCGGATCGTCCCGCCGTTCGGGCAGGTGTCGCCCGCCTCGACGGAGCGGATGTCCGCCCAGGTCGGCTCGAAGTCGCGTCCGGCCTCGACGCCGCGCAGGTGCAGGTCCGGCTCGTTTCCGCCGGCCACCATCCCCCGGGCGCCGCGAAGCGCCTCGTCGGCGATCACCTCGACCCGGGCCCCCACCGGGCCGATGAAGCCGGGCACCGCCCCGAACACCTCGCGGACGCGGGGCTCGTCGACGGGCCTGACCGGGGAGCCGAGCGCGTTCTGGAGCTTGATCTCGTTGAGGCGATGGTCGCCGCGGACCAGAGTCAGCACGGGACCACGCCCCTCCACATCCACCGGGATCGCCTTGATCAGGGCGCCCGCCGGCACGGCGAGCACGTTCGAGACGGCCTCGATCGTGGTCGCCCCGGGCGTCTCGACGGGCTCCGGCGCATCGAGCGCCTCGGGCAGGCCATCGACCGGCTGCGCCGCGGCCGTTGCGATCTCGACGTTGGCTGCATAGCCGGCATCGGAGAGGGCCACGTCGTTCTCACCCGCGGGGCACGGCGCCATGTACTCGTGCGCCCCCAGTCCGCCCATCATCCCCACGTCCGACTCCACCCTGTACCACTCCAGCCCGCAGCGATCGAAGATGCGGTCGTAGGCCCTGATGTGGCGCCGGTACGAACCCTCGAGGCCTTCCTCGTCGCGGTCGAAGCTGTACGAGTCCTTCATGATGAACTCGCGCGTTCGGAGGACTCCGGCCCGCGGCCTAGGCTCATCCCGCTCCTTGACCTGTATGTGGTAGAGGATCTTCGGGAGGTCTCGATAGGAGCGGATCTCGCGGCTGACATGCCAGGTGATCGCCTCCTCGTGGGTCATGGCCAGCACGAGCTCCGCCTCGCGGCGATCCTTCAGCTTGAACAGCTCCGTGATCTCGTAGCGACCCGTTCGGCGCCACGGGTCCACGGGCTGCAGAACCGGCATCAGCATCTCCTGGCCGCCGATCGCGTCGATCTCCTCGCGAACGATCTGCTCGGCCCGCCGGTGGGCGCGCCACCCCGCCGGCAGCCAGGTCCACATGCCCGCGCCGAGCTGGCGGACGAGCCCGGCCCGCACCATCAGCCGGTGAGAGACCGCCTCGGCATCGGCGGGGGCTTCCTTGGCGGTTGGAAGCAAATAGGCGGAAAGCCGCGTCATTCGGCCGCCGGAGTCTAAGTGTTCGGGTGCCTGCGAATTAAGGCCGAGCCGAGGCGGGGTCGATAAAAGCGCATGGGCGTTTCGCCTCGTTTGACCCTGCTCGCGCGAGCCGGCGCGGGCGCCGCACTTGTGACGCTTGGGATCTACACCGCCCACCTGGGCCTCGGCCTGGGCGGGTCCGAAACGGACTCGTTCTTCAACGACTTCGTCTACAACTGGCTCGAATTCTCCGCGGCCCTCGCCTGCTTCCTGCGCGCCGCCTTCGTGCGAGAGGAACGGCTTCCGTGGATCGTCATGGGCATCGGGCTGCTCAGCTACTTCGGCGGTGACGTCTACTGGACGCTCTTCCTCTCCGATCAGTCCTCGCCGCCCTTCCCATCGATCGCGGACGGCCTCTACCTCCTCTTCTATCCCGCGAGCTACATCACGATCGTCCTGTTGGTGAAGGCTCGCGTTCGTACCTTCCGGGCGAGCCTATGGCTCGACGGAGCGCTGGCCGCCCTGGCGGTGGCCGCCTGCACCGCCGCCCTGGTGGTGCAGCCGATACTCGACACGAGCTCGGGCAGCGCGGCCGCGGTAACCACCAACCTCGCCTATCCCATCGGCGACATCACGCTGCTGGCGATCGTTGTCGCGGTCTTCGGCCTCTCCGGATGGCGGCCCGGACGGGCGTGGATCCTGATCGGCGCCGGCCTGGTGCTGGGCGGCGCGGCCGACGCGATCTACCTCGTGCAGACAGCGAGGGAGACCTACCAGGAGGGGACGCTGCTGGACGCGCTGTGGCCCGCGTCGCTCATACTGATTGGGCTCGCCGCCTGGCAGCCGAGACGGATCCGCGACGAGCTGTCGCTCGAGGGCTGGCGGGCCGTGGTGGTCCCGGTGCTGTCCGCCGTCGTCGCCCTGGCGCTCATGACCTTCGACCACTTCGAACGGCTGAACCTCCCCGCCCTGGTCCTCACAGCCGCCACCCTGGCGGTCGCCTGTGCTCGAATGGCGCTCTCGTTCTCCGAGAACCAACGGATGCTCGCAGCCAGCAGGAAGGAGGCGCTCACAGACGCCCTCACCGGGCTTCGCAACCGCAGGGCCCTGATGGCGGACCTGGAGCGGGAGCTCCGGCGAGCGGACGCGACCGACCCTCGCGTGGTGATCCTCTACGACCTCAACGGCTTCAAGCAGTACAACGACACCTTCGGGCATCCCGCCGGCGACGCCCTCCTTGCTCGCCTGGGCACCAGGCTCGGCGAGGCTGCGGGCGTGCTCGGCGCCGCCTACCGGCTCGGCGGAGACGAGTTCTGCGCGCTCGTGCGACCCGGCCAACTCGGTGTGGACCCGATCATCGCGGCGACGGTCGCCGCGCTCGCGGAGGGCGGCGAGGGATTCTCCGTCACGGCGTCGGTCGGCGCGGTGAGAGTGCCCGCCGAGGCCCGAGCCCCCAGCGCGGCGCTGCAACTGGCCGACGCGCGCATGTATGCCCAGAAGGGCGGTGGCCGCTCCTCGCCGGCGAGGCAGTCGCGCGACGTGCTCCTGCGCACCCTACGCGAGCGCGAACCGGCCCTCCACGAGCACCTCACGGGCGTGGCCGAGCTCTGCTTGTCGGTCGGCCGCTTGCTCGGGATGAGCCCGGAGGAGCTCGACGAGCTGGCACGCGCCGCCGAGCTCCACGACATCGGGAAGATCGCGATACCCGACGCGATCCTCGACAATCCAGGCCCACTGGACGCCGCCGAGGGGAGCTTCATGCGCCGGCACACGATCATCGGCGAGCGGATCCTGCTGGCCGCCCCGGCGCTCACCCCGATTGCCCACATCGTGCGCTCCACACATGAGCGCTGGGACGGGGCCGGATACCCCGACGGGCTGGAAGGCGAGGAGATTCCACTCGGCTCGCGGATCGTCGCGGTGTGCGACGCCTTCGACGCCATGACCACCGACCGTCCCTATCGTCGCGCGCTCCCGACGGAGGAAGCCCTCGACGAGTTGAGCAAGTGCTCCGGCTCTCAGTTCGACCCGGCCGTGGTTGAGCAATTCGGCCGCGCCCACACCGTGCGGCCGCCAGCGACCGCGGTCAGGCCCGCGTGAAGCGGCGGCCCTCGACGCGGCGGCGCTCGGCCTTCGGCGTCGCCATCGGCAGCGCCTGACCGTCGGCGAGGGCGTCCTCCGAGGCGGCCGCGGCCTCCATCGCCGCGATTCGCTCGGGCGTCAGCTCGCCCGCGTTCTCCTCCTCGATCTTCTGCAGCCAGGCGGCTCCCTCCGCCGACTTTCGCTCGTCCACCACGACGTCGCCGACGTCGAGCGACTTGTCGATCTCGGCGAAGAGCTCCTCGACGAGCTTCTCCTGCGGCACCTTTCGCAGCGGCTTGCCGTGGGCGAAGATCAGGCCCTCGTTCTTGGCCCCCGTGATGCCGAAATCGGCGTGTGATGCCTCACCGATGCCATTGACCGCGCACCCGAGCACGGCGACCTCGATCGGCTGCTCGTAGCCCTCGAGCCGCCGCTCGATCTCGCCTACGACGGTGTCCATGTCGAACTGCAGCCGGCCGCAGGTCGGGCAGGCGATCAGCACCGGGCCCCGCTCGCGCAGCTTGAGCGCCTTCAGGACCTCCCAGGCCACCTTGACCTCCTCCTCGGCGTGGAAGGTCGAGAGCGAGATGCGGATCGTGTCCCCCACCCCGTCGGCCAGGAGCGTGCCCAGGCCGACGGCGGATTTGAGCGACCCGGACCACTTGGTGCCCGACTCCGTGATCCCGATGTGCAGCGGATAGTCGATCTTCTCGGCCAATAGCCGGTTGGAGGCGATGGTGTTGGGAACGCTGGTGGACTTGATCGAGACCTTGAAGTCCTCGAAGTCGAGCCGCTGCATGAGCTCCACGTACTCGACTGCGGCCTGCACCAGCGCCTCGACGGGGTTCTCCTTTTCGAGCTCGTGCAGATGCTTGGGGAGCGAGCCCGAGTTGACCCCCACGCGCATCGGGATACCCGCTGCGCGAGCCTTCTCGACCACCTCGCCGGTCTTCTCGTGGCCGCCAATGTTGCCCGGGTTGATGCGAATGCAGTGGGCGCCCGCATCTATCGCCTTGAGCGCCAGCGTGTGGTTGAAGTGGATGTCGGCGATCACCGGGATCGGCGACTCCTGAACGATCCGGCTTAGCGCGCGCACGTCGTCGTCACGCGGAACCGCGCAGCGCACGATGTCCCCGCCGGCGTCGGCGATCTCCCTGATCTGGCGCAGGGTCGCCTCCACGTCCGCCGTCTCGGTCTTGGTCATCGACTGCACGGCGACGGGGGCGCCGCCGCCGATCGGGACGCCCCCGACCGTGATCTGGCGCTTGGAAGCCACGGACCCCCAAGGGTAGCGGCGCCCCCTCCATGAGCGGCCAGCCGCGAGCGAGAGCCCGCGGCGAAGAGCGACTGTGGTCGGCCCGCCCGCCAGGCGAGAGCGCTTCAGTCGGAGTAGAGGGCGTCTATCTCCGCTGCGTACTTCTCCGCGATCGGCTTGCGCTTCAGCTTCATCGTCGGCGTCAGCTCGTCGCCGCCCGGCTCCCACTCGGTCGGCATGAGCTTGAACTTCTTGATCTGCTCAACGCGGGCGAGTTCCTCGTTGGCGGCGTCCACCTCGCGCTGGACCTTCTCGAGGACCTCGTCGTTCTCGGCGAGCTCTTCGACCGAATCTCCGAGCCCCAGGCTCGGGATGCCGTCCGGGTCGAGGGTCAGGAGCGCCACGTTGTACGGGCGCTTGTCGCCGATCGCGATCGCCTGCCCGATGAGGGGGCCGGCCGACTTCAGCCTGGACTCGATGTTCGCCGGCGACATGTTCTTCCCCGCGGCGTTGATGATCAGCTCCTTCTTGCGGTCGACGATCGTGAGGTAGCCGTCTTGGTCGAGCTCGCCGATGTCGCCGGTCATCAGGAAGCCGTCGTCGGTGAAGGTCTCCTTCGTCTTCTCCGGCTGGTTGCGATAGCCGCTCATTACCACGGGGCCCTTGACGAGCACCTCGCCGTCATCGGCCAGCTTCACCTCGATGCCGGGAGCCGGCGGGCCGACGGTCCCTATCTTGATCCGGTCCGGCGGATTGCACGTGCCGGCCCCAGTGGTCTCGGACATGCCCCAGAGCTCCGCCAGCGGCACTCCCAGGGCGTGGAAGAACTCGATCACCTCCGGGGGCGTGGGCGCCGCGCCGACGTTGCAGGACTCGATGTCGGCCAGCCCCAGCATCTCGCGCACACCCGAGAGGACCTGCTCGTCGGCCTCACGCCAGCGCCGATTCACCTCGTCGGGAACGGGCTCGTCGGCCTGGATCGCGCGAACCCGCTCCAGGCTCACCTCGAGCGCGGCCCGGATCGCCTTCTGCTGCTCCTCGTCCTCGAGCCCGTCGAGCATGCTTTCGAGGCCGGCCTTGAGCTTCTCCCAAATCCGCGGCACGGCGAAGAACCACGTTGGACGCACCTCCGGCAGGTACTTCGTCACTTCCCGCGGGTTCGGGCAGCACGTGACGGTGAAGCCGAGCATCATCGGCAGGTAGTGGCTCACGTTGCGCTCCGCCACGTGCGCCATCGGCAGGTAGGACACGACCCGGCCGGCATCGGGGAAGGCGATGATCTCGTCATACGAGCGCACCGTGTCGGTCATGTTGCCGTGGGTTATCTGAACGCCCTTCGGAGGACCGGTCGTGCCCGAGGTGTAAATCAGCGTAAGGACGTCGTCGGGCTCCACCGCTCGCCAGGCCGCCTCGAAGTCGAAGCCGTCGTCACCCTGCTCGGCGAGCCCGTCCAACGTCATCGTGCCCTCGGCGGCGTCGCCGTCCACGACCACGACGTGCTCGAGCGCGTTGTCGCCGTCCATCACCGGCACCAGGCGGTCGAGGAACGCCTGCTCGGTGACCACGACACGGTTGTCTGCGTCTGTGACCAGGAACTCGATCTGCTCTGGCGTGTAGGTGTTGTAGATCGAGAAGCAGGTGGCGCCGACGTGCATGGCCGCGGCGTCTGCGAGATGGAATTCGGGACGGTTGGTGAGCATGAGGGCCACGGTGTCGCCTTTGCCTACGCCGAGTCCCGCAAGCCCGACGGCGAGGGCGCGGACCCGCTCCGCGTACTCGCCCCAGCCGATGCTGACCTCGTCGCCCTTGGTGCGCAGAGCGGTGCGGTCCGGGTGGGCGAATGCGGTCTTCTGGAACGCCTCGCACATGGTCCTGGCGTCCAGTGCGACGGGCTTCTCGGTTCGCCGCTCGGCGGTTGTGATCTCCATGCGTACCTCCCTCGTCTTGCGAGGGCCGAATCTACCTGACCTGGAAGCCCTGGCCCGACAGTCGGTCGATGTCGTTGGTCAGGCCGAGGATGAAGAGGCCGATGACGAGCATGAACCCCACCACGCCCGCGCGCTCCATGACGCTGAATGGGACCGGCTGCCGGCGGACCTTCTCCACGATCGCCCAGAAGATGTGGCCGCCGTCGAGTGGCAGGAAGGGGAACAGGTTCACGATCGCGAGCGACAGCGAGATGATCGCCATGATCCCGATGACGTCTGCGAGGTTGTTGAGGATCGTCTGCCGGGTGACCTCGTATGAGCCCACGACCCCGGAGATCTCCTTGCGCTTCTGGGGGTCGAACAGTCGCGCCGGGAGCGCCACGGTCTGCTTGGTGATGAACCAGAAGCGGTTGGTCGTGAGGTCGACCGCCTGCCCGAACCGAAGCGGGTCGTGCGGGCCGGCGGCGTAGGAGAACCCGAGCCGCGTCCGCTCGGCAGCCGGGTCGTACTCGGGGCTCACCCGGATGCGCCGGCGCTCGCCATGGCGGGCCACCAGCAGGGTGGCGGGGCTCGTCGCCTTGCAGCCCTTCGTAGGCGGACGTTGGCCGCAATGGTGCGAGGCGATCTGCTTGGCGAGGGTGGTCGCGCCGCCGCGCTTGCCGTCGACGGCCACGAGCCGGTCCCCGGGCTTCAGCACCTGGGCGGCCGGGAAACCCCTCTCGATCGTCCCCACCCGCGTCGTGCCGGTTTCGGGACCGATCGCCCAAAAGAACAGCAGCAGCAAGAGGAAGGCGAGGACCAGGTTGACGGCCGGACCGGCCGAGATCACGACGATGCGCTTCCAGACCGGCTGCGAGTAGTAGGCCCGCGTGCGCACCTCGTCCGGCAGGTGCTCGTCCGGATTCATGCCGCTGATCTTCACGTAGCCGCCCGCGGGGATCGCGCCGACGGCGTACTCGGTCTCGCCGACCTTCTTGCGCAGCAAGGTGGGTGGGAAGAAGAGCGAGAACTTCTCCACCCGCATGCCCACCGCCTTGGCGGCGCTGAAGTGCCCGAGCTCGTGCAGGATCACGAGCAGGGCGAAGCCCGCGAAGGCGAGCAGCCAGCTCACGCCCGGACGCCCCCGACCAGCTCGCGAGCGAGCTCGCGCGCCTCCGCATCGGCCGTGTAGAGGTCCTCGAAGTGGCGCACCGGCCGCGCAGGCAGCTCCTCGAGCGCCCGCTCGATCACCCGGGCGATGTCGAGGAAGCCGATCTTGCCGCCGAGGAAGGCGTGCACCGCCACCTCGTCGGCGGCGTTGAGCACGCAGGGCGCGGTCCCTCCCGCCTCGGCGGCCTCGTAGGCCAGCCGCAGGCAGTCGAACGTCTCGCTGTCGGGCAGCTCGAAGCCGAGCTCTCCGACGGACGCGAGGTCGAGCGTCTCCACCGGCACGTCGGCCCGGTCGGGGTGATGCAGGGCGTACGAGATCGGCACTCGCATGTCGGGGTAGCCGAGGTGGGCGAGCGACGAGCCGTCGTTGAGATGGACCATGGCGTGCACGATCGACTGGGGGTGGACGATCACTTCGATGCGGTCGTAGGGAACTCCGAACAGGTGGTGGGCCTCGATCAGCTCGAGGCCCTTGTTCATGAGCGTCGCCGAATCGATCGTGATCCTGCCGCCCATGTCCCAGGTCGGATGCGCGAGGGCCTCGTCGGGTTTCACGTCGTCCAGGTCCTTCACTCCCCGGAAGGGGCCGCCGGAAGCGGTCAGCACCAGGCGGTCGACGGTGCCGGGGCGTTCCATGCCGATCAGCTGGTACAGCGCCGAGTGCTCGGAGTCGACCGGCACGATCTGGGCTCCGGTCGCCTCGGCCAGTGTCGTCACCAGCTCGCCGCCGATCACGAGGCTCTCCTTGTTCGCCAGCGCGAGGTCGATCCCCTCGCCGAGCGTCGCGACGGTCGGTCCCAGGCCGGCAGCGCCGGTAAGTGCGTTGAGCACCAGATCGCAGCCCGACTCGGTCACTAGCTCGATCAGGCCCTCCGGGCCCGCCAGCACCTCTCCCCCGGTCCAGCGCTCGGCCGCCCTGGCGGCGGCCTCCGCGTCAGAGAGGGCGATGCGCTCGACCCGGATGCGCTCGGCCTGCTGGACGAGCTGCTCCCAGCTGGAGGACGCGGCGAGCGCCACGACCTCGAGGCCCGCGCTGCGCCCGACCACGTCGAGCGCCTGGGTTCCGATCGAGCCCGTGGACCCGACGATGACGATGCTTCGCACCCGGCCCAGTCTAGGAGGGCGCTTCGTCCTGCCCCAGCACCTCGAGCAGCGCGCTCACGACGTCCGGGTCGAACTGGTGGCCCGCGCACCGCTCCAGCTCCTCCCGCGCCGCCGTCGGGCTCATGCCCTCGCGGTAGGGGCGGTCGCTCGTCATGGCGTGGTAGGCGTCGCAAGCGAAGATGATGCGGGCCCCGAGCGGGATCTCCTCGCCGGCGAGGCCATCCGGATAGCCGCGGCCGTCCCAGCGCTCGTGGGCGTGGCGCACGAGCGGCAGGACGTCCGCCAGGAAACCCACCGGCGAGAGGATGCGCTCGCCCACCGCAGTGTGCTGCTCGATGGCGCGGCGCTCCCCTGGAGTCAGCGGGCCCGGCTTGGCGAGGATCGCCTCGGGCACTGCGAGCTTGCCGATGTCGTGGAATGTCGCGCCGTAGCGGAGCGTCCGCAGCTCGGCGCCGGACATGCCGAGCTGCTCGCCGACCGCTATGGCCCGTCTGACGACCGAGGCCGAGTGGCTGGCCGTGTAGGCGTCCCTCGCCTCCAGCGCGGCGGAGAGCGCCTCCGCCGTGCCGAGGTAGGCGCCGTCGAGCCGCCCGTAGAGCGCCGCCGAGTGCAGCGCCGACCCGAGCAGGTCGGCGACCGTCTCGAGCAATTTGACGTCGTCCTCCGAGAAGGCGTCGACCAGCTTCTCCTGGACGGTGATCACGCCCCAGGGGCGGCCGGCGACACGTATCGGGATATCGAGCTCGGAGCGGATGTCCTGAGTGGAGTCGGCGGCCCTGTACGCAGGCTCGGTCTTCACGTCGCCGACGCAGACGGAGCGCCTCTCCGTCAGCGCGCGTCCGATCAGGCCCGACGTCGCGGGCGCGCTCCAGTTCCCCCAGCGCCCGGGACCGCCAGTCTCGCCCTCGGCCATCACCCTGAGCATCCCGTCCTCGAGCCGGACAACCGCGCAGACTGCGTAGCCGAGCTCGCGGAGCTCCATGACCGTGATCCGCACGATCTCCTCGTTCTCCGTGGCGCCCGCGAGGCGCGCGCCGAGGGAGCTCGTCAGCTCGAGCTGGCGGGTGCGCCTCCGCAGCCGGTCCGCGTCGCCGCCGGCCGCGGACCCGGGAGGGATTGCCGCCCGGGTCAGGAGTCTCAGCTCGAGCTCGGCCTCTCCCAGTGGCGCGGTCGCCCGGTCGGCGTAGAGCTCGACGAGGTAGGTGCCGTCCGCCGCCGCGGCGGCCACACCTAGCACGGCTTCGTGCCCCTCTTCCATCAGCAGCTCACGCTCGGCGGCGTCGGCGCTTCGATCCGCCCGCTCCACCAGATAGGAGCCGCTCCCGGCCTTGACGAGACGCGCGGTCGCCGGGTAGGCGTTCAACGGGTAGACCTCCTGCTCCAGTCCCACGCGGAGGCCGAGCAGGCGCGTGTCGCGATTGGGGCCGGTGCAGATCGAGCGGATCTCACCGGCTCCCGGCTCCGAGAAGGAGATGGCCCAGGCGGCTGCATTCACGGCCTCGGCCAGCGCGGTCGTCACTGCCTCGAGGCGATCGAGCGCCGGATGCCTTACGAGCTCTCCGTCGAGCAGCCCGACGGCCGAGGCGGCCGCGGCGCGCACCCTCTCCGCAGCGCTGCCGCGAAACAGTCGCCGCTCGCGCGCCGGGCCCTCGGGGACGAACCCCGCCTCGGCCGTGCAGAACTGGCCGCCGCCGCGTCGCTTGGCGACGTACTGGGCGGCGTCGGCGGCGCGCAGGAGCTGGTCCGGCGTGCTCGTGCCCGGTCCTGATGCTGACGCACCGCAGGACAGTGAGACGGGGATGTCGCGCTCGCTTCCGAGCGCCGCAAGCGCCAACAGCGCCAATTCCCGACCGGCGTCGAGGCCGGCCCCCTCGATGATTACGCAGAACTCGTCTCCGGAGAGCCTACCCACGAGGCTGCCCGGAAGTCCGGCCGCCGCCCCTACCAGCGCCTCCCCCACGCGCGCCAGCGCCCGGTCGCCCGCGTCGTGGCCGCGACTGTCGTTGAGTCCCTTCAGGTTGTCCACGTCGCAGAGAAGGACGGTCACGGGAGCGCCCCCACCAGAGGCGGCACGGGCGGTGGCGCGGTCGAGGCGCTCCTCGATGGCGCGGCGGTTGGCGAGTCCGGTCAGCGGATCCTCATAGGCCAGCCGGGAGACGCGCGAGAAGAGCTCGGCCCTGCTGATCGCCAGGGCGAGCTGGCCGGCGATCGCCTCCAGAAAGCGCACGTCGGTCCCCCGGAAGCGCGGCTGGCCGGGGCCCCGCGAGGCCCACACCTCGCCCCAGATCTCGCCCTCGGTGACGATGGGAACGGCCACATCCGATTCCTTCCCGAGCGAGCGCAGCAGCCGGACGGCCGCCTGATCGGCCGACGGGTCGTCGACCGCGTTGAAGTACGGCTGGCCCTGCGCGAGCATCCGCTGGAGGAGCGGGTGCTCCGCCACGGGATAGCGCTCGTCCTCCGGGAAGCGCTCCTCGCCCTGGCCGAGCTCGCCGACGTTGATCAGCGTCCGCAGCACACCCTCCCCCCGGTCCCAGCGGCTCACGGACAGGGAGGCCGCGCCCACCGCAGCCAGCGCCTCCTCGGCGGCGAGCTCGAGCACCTCCTCGAGATCCTGGGCACCCGCAGCGGCGGCGGCGACGCGCAGCAGGGCCCCCTGCTCGCTCTCCGGCAGATGGTCGGGCTCCGTTATGGCATGCAGCAGCGAACGCCCACTGGCATCCTGCCCGGAAGGGGGCACGTCTGAAGCAGCGCTCGCGCGCTTGTCCACACTTTTGGTATCGGCCATCAGCGGTCGCTGCTTTAGCGGCTCGCCGGCCCTCCGATAGCATGCGGCTGGCCGGCCAGCCAGGCTCTGCGATGCGCTTCGGGATCTTCTACGAGCACCAGAATCCGCGCCCCTGGGAGGCGGCGCGCTCCGAGCATCGGCTCCTCAAGGACGCTCTGGCCCAGGTGGAGCTGGCGGACCGGGTGGGATTCGACTACGTCTGGGAGGTCGAGCACCACTTCCTCGAGGAGTACTCCCATTCCCCCGCGCCCGAGGTCTTCCTGGCGGCCGCGGCCGCGCGCACCGAGCGGATTCGCCTCGGCCACGGGATCGTCCAGATCCCGCCGGTAGTCAACCACCCCGCCCGCGTCGCCGAACGGGCCGCGACGCTCGACCTGGTATCGGACGGCAGGCTCGAGTTCGGTACCGGCGAGTCGAGCTCGGCCGCGGAGATCGGCGGCTTTCTCTTCGACCGCCGCAAGAAGCGGGTCATGTGGGAGGACGCCATGGCCGCGATCTGCCGCATGTTCGTCGAGGAGCCCTTCGCGGGTTGGGAGTCCGAGTACTTCCAGATGCCGCCGCGCAACGTCGTGCCCAAGCCGCTACAGCGACCGCACCCGCCGCTCTGGGTAGCCTGCAGCAGGCGCGAGACGATCCAGTTCGCGGCGCGCAACGGCATCGGCGCGCTGTCGTTCTCGTTCGTGGAGCCGGAGGATGCCGGCAAGTGGGTGGACGAGTACCACGGCCTGATCCAGTCCGAGGAGTGCGTCCCCGTCGGTTTCGGCGTCAATCCCTCGGTTGCGGTTGTGCTCCCGATGATGTGCCACGAGGACGAGGACGAGGCCATCGATCGCGGCATCGACGGGGCGCACTTCTTCGGCTACTCGCTCGCCCACTACTACGGGATGGGCCGGCACCAGCCGGGACGCACGAGCGTGTGGGACGAGTTCAAGGCCAACCGCGCCGAGAGGGGCTTCTCGCGCGAGCTCATCACGGCCGAGTCGGCGCCGTTGGCGGTCAAGATCATGCAGCACGGGCTGGGCTCCCTCCGCGGCGCGATCGGGACGCCCGAGCAGGTACGCGACCTCTGCCGCCGCTACGAGGCGGTCGGGGTCGATCAGATCATCTTCGTGATGCAGGCCGGGCCCAGCAAGCACGAGCACATCTGCCAGTCGATCGAGCTGTTCGCCGAGCAGGTCATGCCCGAGTTCGCCGACCGGGCGGAGGCGAAGGAGCAGGAGAAGCGGAACCGGCTGGCGCCCGCCATGGAGGCCGCGAT